>WBZX01000731.1_pt1 | contig 28227 bp, 25 predicted proteins | sample 5204211 | NCBI WGS metagenome assembly WBZX01 (sample SAMN12344362, study PRJNA552823) | activated sludge metagenome | biome: Activated sludge suspended growth; feature: Nitrification reactor; material: Wastewater; isolation source: activated sludge from nitrification reactor of wastewater... | reverse complement strand
GGCTACTTTAACGGGTTCTTTTACAGGTGTAGCAACCTGGGCTGTAGTGCTTGATCCTGAAGGTGTTGATGATGCCGTAGTGGCCTTGAATACTGGAATAGGCTTGGCTTCTGGTTTAGGTTCCTGAGCCACTGCAGGTGTTTCAGGCCTGACATGTGGATTCTTCCATTCTCCTGCCCATTTTTGTTTCAGATTGCCTTCAGCATCCAGTATCACCCATGAAGGAGCTGAATTTAGGCCGTATTTATCCATGATGACAGCCCCATCAAAATCCTGCATATCCACCAGGGTGGAGATAAAGATCTTTGTCCCTACCTGATCCTTTTCAAAATTGGCCCAGGCTGCGTCACATTCAGTACATGATTTTTTAGAGAAGAAGATCAGCAGATCCTTCTGGTAGTTTTTGGACGCTTCCTTTGCGGCGATGTAGGAAGGGTAGAAATTTGGTGTTTTAGGGGCAGCGATGTTCAAAAAGAACACCAGGGAAAGAAGGTATAGATTCATGATATTAAAGTTAAACGTAATTTGTAAATACTTGTATATTATATTATTAATCAACAAAAACCGTACCAAATCCCGTATGGGGGAGGCGGGATGGCTGAAGGCCTAAAGCATTAAGATTCAACGGGAGATGTATAGAATTGCCTACCTTCGCCGTCCTAAAATTTCATCCGATGTCCCAAATTCGTGCTGCCATTAAAGGCGTTTACGGTTATATCCCTGAAGATGTCCTGACCAATAAAGCCCTCGAGACCCTGGTTGATACCAATGATGAGTGGATAAAAGCCCGTACCGGTATAGAAGAGCGTCACATCCTACGCGACCCGGAAAAAGCCACCTCTTACATGGCTACCGAAGCTGTTCTTGGCTTGCTAAAGAAAACGGGCTTATCTCCTCTGGATATCGATTTGCTGATCTGTGCCTCTGTGACCCCTGATTATTTCTTCCCGGATACAGGTACGCTCATAGCCTATAATATCGGCGCTAAGAATGCCTTTGCCTATGATATCCAGGCTGCTTGCTCCGGGTTCCTCTTTTCTGCTACGACAGGGGCTAAGTTTATTGAATCCGGCGCCTATAAGAATGTGATTGTGGTCGGCGCAGACAAGATGTCTTCCATTACAGATTATACAGACCGCGCAACCTGCATCTTATTCGGGGATGCCGCAGGAGCTATTTTGTTGCAACCAAGTGACAAAGGGTATGGCCTGCAGGATTCCTGGATGCGCGTAGATGGAGTAGGTGCTGAATTCCTCCACATGAAGGGCGGAGGATCCAAGAATCCTCCAACTCACGAGACGGTAGATAAGAAATGGCACTATCTCTTCCAGGATGGAAAGCCGGTATTCAAGGCAGCAGTCAAAGGTATGGCTGAAGCGGTCAGTGAGATTTTGAAACGCAATAACCTTGGACCTGAGGATATCACCTATGTGGTGCCTCATCAGGCCAATCTCCGGATTATACAAGCAGTGGCGGATTATCTCAAGTTCCCTATGGAGAAGGTCATGGTCAATATCCAGAAATACGGAAATACCACTTCTGCGACGATTCCTCTTTGTCTGTGGGAATGGGAGGACAAGCTCAAGCCAGGGGACAAAATCATCCTTACCTCCTTTGGAGGTGGGTATACCTGGGGGGCTAGTCTCTGGAACTGGGCATATTGATCCATATTCAGATGGCTTATTGGCAAAAGGGAATTTAGCGTCCAAAAAGACCTATATTTGCCCCCTCATTTTATGACCTTTCTTTAACAGCGTATTTTATGGCGACTACAGCAGACATCAAAAAGGGACTCTGCCTTGAATTTAATAATGATATTTTTTATATAGTTGATTTCCAGCACGTTAAGCCAGGAAAGGGGAACGCCTTCGTCAGGACCAAACTGAAAAGCCTAACCACCGGCAAGGTCGTGGACAATACCTTCCAATCCGGTCATACGATCAATGATGTACGGGTAGAACGCCGCAAGTTCCAGTTCCTGTACAAGGATGATATGGGGTATAATTTCATGAACAATGAAACCTATGAGCAGGTCAGTGTCCAGGAATCTATGATCGACAATGCCAATCTGATGAAGGAAGGGCTTGAAGTAGAAATCCTGATCCATGCTGCGCTCGAAACACCGCTCTCTGTCGAATTACCCCAATATGTTATCTTGGAGGTGACTTACACCGAGCCTGGATTACGTGGCGATACAGCAACCAACACGCTGAAAGCAGCAACTGTTGAAACAGGCGCAGAAGTAAGAGTGCCTCTGTTTATAGATGCAGGTGAAAAAGTAAAGATCGACACTGCCACAGGTAATTATGTTGAACGGGCTAAATAACCATTAGATATGGATTCAAAGGAAATACAAGAGCTACTCAAGCTGATCAATCGGCTGGAACTTGCTGAATTCAAATACAAGGAGGGTGACCTCCAGTTTTCAGTGAGGACAAAATATTTCATGAGCTCCCGCTCAGGTCAGGAGGTTGTGCCTTCCTACGTTACGATGCCAACTCCTGCTCCGGTGGTTCATGCACCTGTTGCCCCGGTGGCACCAGCTGCCAAATCCGCTGTCGATAACGAAGGCGAAGGCGGTACTTCAGCACCTCCTGCTGCCGCAAAAGATAACCTGATTGAAATCAGGTCTCCGATTGTAGGTACATTTTACCGTTCTGCATCTCCTGACAAACCGGTTTATGTCAAGCCTGGGGACACGATCGAAGTAGGTACAGTCGTCTGTATCGTGGAAGCAATGAAGTTGTTCAACGAGATAGAATCAGAAGTAGCCGGAAAGGTGGTCAAGATCCTTGTAGAAGACGCTTCTCCGGTAGAGTACGACCAATTACTCTTCCTCATTGATCCGAACGGATAAGCAGATATCATCAGGCCTTGCCCCGGTTTTGTCCAGCCCATTAGTTTATTTTAACCAGATCATTTCGGATGTTTAAGAAGATACTCATAGCAAATAGAGGTGAGATTGCCCTGCGGGTTATACGTACTTGTAAAGAAATGGGGATCAGCACTGTCGCGGTTTACAGTACGGCAGATAAAAATAGTCTTCACGTTCGTTTTGCTGACGAAGCGGTTTGTATCGGCCCTCCAAAATCCAGTGACTCCTACCTGAGTATTCCACGCATCATGGCGGCAATGGAAATCACCAATGCGGATGCCATTCATCCGGGTTATGGGTTCCTTGCGGAGAATGCAGATTTTGCTGAAGTATGCAAAGAATATGGCGTCAAGTTTATTGGCCCTACTCCCTGGATGATCACACAGATGGGGGATAAGATCACAGCCAAGGAGACCATGATCAAGGCTGGTGTTCCTGTAGTCCCCGGTAGTGGAGGGTTAGTGCTGGATGTGGCCCATGCACGTAAGATCAGCAAGGAAATCGGATATCCGGTGATCATGAAAGCTACAGCGGGTGGCGGCGGTAAAGGCATGCGTGTAGTCTGGAATGAAAAAGATCTTGAAGATCTCTGGCATAAAGCTCGTCAGGAAGCCAAGGCATCCTTTGGAAATGACGGCATCTATATTGAGAAGTTTATTGAAGAACCAAGGCATATCGAGTTTCAGATCGTAGGTGATCAGCATGGTCACGTAGTGCACTTGTCCGAAAGGGAGTGCTCGATACAGCGTCGCCATCAGAAATTGCTTGAAGAATCTCCATCCCCATTCCTCGACGAATCACTCCGGAATAAAATGGGTAAGGCTGCTATAAAGGCAGGTAAGGCTATCAATTATGAAGGGGTTGGGACAATAGAGTTCCTGGTTGATAAGCACAAGAATTTTTATTTCATGGAGATGAATACCCGCATCCAGGTGGAGCATCCCGTGACAGAGGAAGTGATCGACCATGATCTGATCAAGGAACAGATCAAGGTGGCTGCCGGCATTCCTATCTCAGGTAAAAATTATTTCCCAAATGGGCATGCTATTGAATGCAGGATCAACGCTGAAGACCCTTATAACAATTTCAGGCCCAGCCCTGGGACGATCACCTCGTTTCATAGCCCTAAAGGCCATGGCGTCCGTGTCGATACCCATGTATATGCAGGGTATACCATTCCGCCCTATTATGATAGTATGATTGCCAAGCTGATCTGCAAGGCACCGACACGCGAAGATTGCATCAAGAAGATGCAGCGTGCATTGGATGAGTTTATCGTGGAAGGAGTCAATACGACTATTCCGTTTCACAAGAAGCTTATGCAGGACCCGAAGTTCAGGTCCGGTGACTTTCATACAGGCTTCCTCGAAAGCTTCAAGCTGGAAGACTAATGGCCATGTCCGGGCAAAGCCCCCTACGCCAGTTGTTTTATTATCTCAGGCCTTATAAGGGGCCCCTGGTGATGAATATTGTGAGCAATATCCTGATGGCCCTTTGCATGGTGATCAGCATACCGATCATTATTCCCTTTTTTCAGATATTGTTCGGTCGGGTTAAACCTTCAGTGGAGCCGGTTGCATTCAGTATCAATCATATTCAGGCTTGGCTTGAATATATTTTCGGGCAACTGGTCAGGACGTATTCTCAGGAAACTGCGCTGATCATAGTATGCATCACATTTGTCCTGATCTTTCTCCTGAAAAATATATTCCGTTACCTGGCCGTGGTATTTATGGCCCAGGTGAGGAACGGAATCGTCAGAGACCTTCGCCGTTCGATCTATGGCAAATACATGCAGTTGCCCCTGGCCTTTTTTACCCGAGGTAAGAAGGGAGATTTTTTGTCCAGGATCAGCACAGACGTGCAGGAGATAGAATATTCGATCCTCAATGTAATGGAGGCCCTCTTCAAAGAGCCTATTGTGATTATCGGGAGTATCACGTTTATGTTGTTTACCAGTGTCAAGCTGACTTTGTTCGTTTTCGTCCTCATATTATTTACAGGTTTTATCGTAGGGCGGATCAGCCGCAATCTCAAAAGGAAATCCAAAGTGGTGCAGGAACAATTGTCCGACCTGATGATCCACGTAGAGGAAAGCCTCAATGGTATGCGAATTGTCCAGGGGTTCAATGCCCAGGATTACCAGCAAGGTCGTTTTGGAAAGATCAACAACGAATACAGTAAATTGCTAACACGCATCATGTATCGCAGAGATCTCTCCTCGCCATTGTCTGAGGTGCTGGGCATCACGATTGTAGCAGTGCTGTTATGGTACGGTTCACTGCTGGTATTCAAGGCGGAAATAAAGCCAGAAACTTTTTTTGCATTTCTATATGCCTTTTTCAATGTGATCGCCCCGTCCAAGTCTTTTTCATCTGCATATTATAATATTCAAAAAGGCCTTGCGGCAGTGGAACGTGTAAATGAGGTGCTCGATAATACGGATGAGATCAGGCAGGCGCCGGATGCAAAGCCAATCCATGCCTTTGAAAAGGAAATTACTTTTGAGCAAGTAGGGTTCAGGTACCATGCTCAGGGAGAATGGGCGCTGCGCAACATCAACCTGCGCATACCCAAGGGACAAGTGATCGCCATTGTTGGCACCAGTGGTTCCGGAAAATCGACCCTGTCAGATTTGCTGCCTCGGTTCCATGACGTGACCGAAGGGAGTATATCTATTGATGGTACAGACATCCGGCAGTTGAACATCAAGCAACTGAGGAGCCTGATGGGAATTGTCAATCAGGACCCGGTTCTCTTTCATGACACGCTTTTTAACAATATCGCTTTTGGCAATCCGACAGCTACGCTTGAGGAGGTTATCAATGTAGCAAAGATTGCACAGATCCATGATTTCATCATGAATACTCCTCAGCAATACAATACGATTGTAGGTGACAGAGGGAGTACATTGAGTGGGGGAGAAAGGCAGCGGATAACACTTGCAAGAGCATTATTGGCCAATCCACCGATATTGATACTTGACGAAGCGACGGCTTCACTCGATTCTAAATCTGAACGACTGGTGCAGGAAGCTTTATCGCAGGTCATGGAAGGGCGAACCTCTATCGTCATTGCACACAGGTTATCTACCATTCAGTATGCAGATCAGATTATAGTCCTCAAGGATGGTCAAATCGTTGAATCAGGGGATCATGCTACACTGATGCAGCGTCAGGGCGAGTATGCTAAATTTGTCGGACTCCAATGGATGCAATGATCAATAGAATAATCCTGTTTGGCCTCTTTTTGTTTGCTATGGGTACCGTCCAAGCCCAGCAGATGAATTGGAGCAGGTTGTCTGAGGATACATTATACTATGGCATGGACTATCTGCCAGATCAAAGATTGGCTACCACGCCTGGGCCTGCTCAAACCTGGGATTTTCGTTCTCTTAAGGCACCGTATGCGCTCAGCAGGCGGATTATCATGTCAGGGGAGAGAGAAGGCAAGAGTTTTGCCAATCTGGTCAATGGAAAGCAGACGGATGCTATCATGGCTATAGATGGTAAGTCAACCCAGATGATACAGGTCATTGAAGATAATCCCGTTTGCCCTGGCGGCAGGCTTACCTATACGTTGACTCCTGCCTACAAGCCTTTTTTTAGCGGGGTACTCGGAGAGCATTATACTTACAAAGGCAAGATGGTGGCCACATTTGCCTGGCCACGAAACATGACTTGTACCTGGACCCCACCTCAATTGCCCGATTCCTGTAGGATCACGCTTACCATTGTAGAAGAGGATGTGGTAGATGCTGAAGGAACGTTGTATCTGCCGACAGAGATCGGACAGGTATACCGCCATAAGGTAAATGTCATGCGGGCTTTACGAATTGAAACAAGGACAGGATTCTTGTGGAGGGATGTGACAACACTTATTCCCGGTGTCCACCTGATCACCAATACATCCTTGTTGAGATTTGTTTCTGTAACATCCGGCCTGCAGTTGGTTGAGGCCGAACTTGATGACCATCAAATGCCTGTCAGTGTAGAGTTTAAGACACATCCGATGGTAACCCGCGTCCTTACAGAAGAACCTGCCAAGCCTGATATTTTTGCCTATCCTAATCCAACCTATGATATCGTGCGGTTTCAGCTTTCGGATCTTCCTTACGGAAAGTACAAGGTGAAAATATTTAATATTCTAGGTGTTGCTGTCAGCGAGGTGGAAACAGAAGTAGATCAGCGACGTAAAGCCATTTCAGTCGATCTCAGCGAAATGCAACGCGGTACTTACCTTTTTCGCCTGCAGGACAAATCCGGCAGGACCATCAAGACCAAGCGTGTGGTCCTGATCGAATCCTGATCTCAATATTATTTCATGCCCAATTTCACTGAGGAGATAGCTTCCCGTTGGCGTGAATTTTCACCCGGGCCAATACTGGATATACCATTACCATCAGGTAATCCTTCATTAAGGATGATGAGACTTGATCTCATCAGGTCATGGGCTTCAGGCAATAAATACTTCAAACTTAAATACGGACTAAAGGAGGCGCTTAGTACGGGTACTGAGATGATCGTGAGCAAAGGGGGGATGTTCAGCAATCACCTCGCTGCATTGTCAGAAGCATGTCTTGCCTTTAACATACATCTTGTAGCGGTGATCAGAAGCTATATCCCAGATGAGGAGAATCCGGGTATCAGACGGCTTAGAGCCCACGGACATGAGATTACCTATTTGCCTCCGGCGGAGTACAACTCTTTTGATGTGGAGGAGTCAGCACGGTTGTTTCCCGGATCACTTTTTATTCCTGAAGGAGGATTGAGTGAATCAGGAATCAGGGGAACCTCAGAAATAATGCAACATTGTCTTGCGTGTGATCCATCACACATTGTTGTGGCCGGCGGGTCGATGGGTACTGCATCTGGTATTGTAGCTGTTGCCCCGACATCTGCTAAGGTGATCATCGTACCTGCATGGAAAGGCTGCACACATGCATATTTCTCCGCGATATTGAACAAGTTTGGAGTGGAACCTGTGTGCCACTGGGATATTTGGCCTGATTACCATTGCGGAGGTTTTGGAAAGTTCAACCAACAACTGATTGAGTTTATGACTCAATTTACAGAGGCTACGGATATTCCTCTGGATCCGGTCTATACCGGCAAAGTGATGTATGCTATTGATGATAACCTGAGGTCAGGTATTTTCAACGAAAGCGATTCCATTCTAGCAGTTCATACAGGGGGTATGCAGGGGCTGGCAGGATTTAAATACCGCTTCCCGGAGGAGTGGGGAAGGTACCTTCCACAATGATCCTGGGATCTGCCTAAAGAGGTTATACTGATCCGTTGATCCATCTTTCAATCACTACAGGAAACCACTGGTGTTCTGCCTGTAATACCTTGTGTGCTATTTCTTCAGCAGTATCCTCTGTATCCAATAGCACCTGTTGTTGAAACAGGATTCTTCCTTCATCGTAATGTGCATTGACCTCGTGGATAGTAATGCCTGATACGGTGTCTCCAGCAGATTTAACGGCCTCATGGACATGATGTCCATACATGCCTTTGCCCCCATATTTAGGTAGTAAGGCCGGATGGATGTTGATGATGCATCCCTGGTACCTTTGAATCAACCAATCCGGAACAAGGGATAGAAACCCTGCGAGGATGATATGTGTGATGCCGGAAGTTTCGAGTACAGGTAGTATGATCTCTGGGTGTGACCAGTATTTCTTACTGACATAAACAGATTCAATGCCATGCCTGTCTGCCACCTGCAGGACGCCGGCATCCGCACGATTGGTGAGGATCAGGCTGACGGCAATGGAAGGATGTGATTTAAAGTAAGTGCAGATTTTATCAGCATTGCTACCTCCGCCTGAAGCAAAGATCGCCAGTTGGACTTTATCCCCTGATGGCATTGTACTTAGCACTGTTGGCCGGATCAAGTTTGCGCATGGTATCGTAGACTGCTGTCTTTTGCGTACGGGATGCATTTTTCATGATCGCCACGATTTCATCACTCTTGGCTGAGAGGAACATCAGAACACCAATGCTGTTTGGATACGCTGCATTTGTTTTTTCTACTTCTTTCAATGCATCCACCATAGTCGTCATGGAAGCCTCAAGATTCATATGCATGACATCGAGGCTCTTCCGGTGATAGTTATACCAAGCTTCCCGGAATGAGGTAAATCGAGGGCTGAGCATGTTTTCCATAATCCAGTATCTCGTAGTCTTACGGTTGAGCGACTGCCATCCTTTATCGGCTTCGGATATAGCGGAAGGGACCTGGTTGATGATATTCTGAGCCAGGCGAAAATATTCATCTCCTCCGTTTGGGGTGAAACTCTCCGCATCCAGGCCAAGTATAAGTTGCACATAGAAAGAGAATACCGCTGAAAGGTTGTCTTTAAAAAACTCTGTGCCGTTTTCTATCGGCTGAAATTCCTGATAGTTGATCACGACATCACGGTCGACATGATTGATCAGGACGGTCTTATATTCGGTTCCATACACCGGGCGGATTGCTTTCATGGCGATATCTGCAGTGAAGGCATTGCCACCTAGCTCTGCAGTGATGTTGACTGAGAAATTACAATCTATTTTTTCATAGGGTTTGTATTCATCATTGGTCCATCGTTCCTGGTTCAGAAATTCCTTGAGATCCTTCTCCAGCGTCTTGAAGACAGCAGGATCAGTAGCCTGCAACTTGGGCGTGCTGACCGTAACTTCTGCATTTAACTCCTGTGCACGAACTTCAGAGAACAATGCAACCAGCATGATTAAGCAAAGGAAGGGGAAGAAACTATTTTTTGACATTTGCATGTATCATTTGATGGATGGCCTGGGCAATATCATGGGCAACTGCCCGCTTGGACTTTAACTCAAAGTGTTCTTCTTTATTGTCCGGAAAGAGAAAGGAAACTTTATTGGTGTCATGCCCAAAACCCGCACCGTGGTCACGGGGATTATTGAGCACGATCATGTCCATATTTTTCCTGGTCATTTTTTCCCGGGCGTGTTTTTCTCCATCCTTTGTTTCGAGTGCAAAGCCGATGAGGCGCTGACCAGGCTTTTTGAGCTTACCTAATGAAGCAGCGATATCCGGAGTGGGTACAAGTTCGAGGGTAAGGGTATCGGTACCTTTTTTTATCTTTTCGTCAGCAACATGCACAGGCTTGTAATCAGCTACCGCGGCAGCAAGTACAGCCACATCGGCATGCAGGAACTGAAGCATGCAGGCTGCAAGCATTTCATCTGCAGTCGTGACACGTTCGATATGGATGTGTGGGTTGTCTGGCAATACACTTTCAGGACCTAAAACGAGGTGCACTTCAGCACCGCGTTTTGCAAATTCCTCAGCCACAGCAACACCCATCTTGCCGGTGGAATGATTTCCAATATACCTTACAGGATCTATGGCCTCATAGGTCGGCCCTGCGTTGACGAGGACTTTTAGTCCATTCATATCCTCGCGGTAATGGAAATAATCATGGAGATGGGATACGATGTCTTCCGGTTCGGCTAATCTGCCGGGACCAGAAAGGCCGCTCGCCAGTTCGCCTATTCCCACATCAATGATAAAATTACCATAAGACTGGAGCCTGCTGATATTTTCAGCGGTTGACGGATGATCCCACATGTCAAGATCCATTGCCGGTGCAAAAAATACGGGACACCTGGCAGAGAGGTAAGTGGCGGTGAGCATATCTGATGCAAGGCCGAGTGCGCAGCGTGCCAGTGTATGTGCGGTGGCCGGAGCAACCAGCATAGCATCTGCCCATAAGCCCCATTCTACATGGTTGGTCCATTCATTGTCACGATGTACAACTGAGGCAACAGGATTGCGGCTCAGGGTCGAAAAGGTCAGTGGAGATACAAAGTCACTGGCAGAGGAGGTCATGATGACACGGACATCACAACCTTCCTTCATGAGGAGACGGAGCAGAACGGCCGATTTGTATGCGGCAATACTGCCCGAAACACCTAGGATGATTTTCTTTCCGTGTAGTGAGGACATGCCTTACTGTTGAAGTATCAAGCGTTCAGTTACTCGATTTCTTCGGTCAGGTCATCTTCCTTTACCACTGGCTCCGGGTAACGCCATTCCAGGTCACCACTGAGAAACTCCTCTGTAGCCAGGATAGTAGGACTGGCCATCTTTTCATAAGAACGGGAGATTTCTATCTGCTCCTTGTTTTCGTGGATTTCCTCAATAGTCTCTGTCACGACTACAAACTCCTCAAGTTTGTCATGAAGCTCTTTCTTCAGTTCGGCAGATAGTTGACGGGCACGCTTGGAGATGACCGTGATAGACTCATAGATGTTACTGGATCTGGAAGCCATGTCTTTGATATCTCTTGCCTTGACATTAGGATCCATGGCGTTGGCCAGGTTTTTTATACTACTCATTTGGACAGATTTTTTGATTCAGATTCTATTTGTTTATAAAGCTCGTTGGCGTCTCTGGCATGCGGCCCCTTAGGGTAGCGGTTGATGTAATCCTTGTATCTGGTCTTGGCTTCCTCAAATCGTTCAGCCCGCCTTTCATAGATACTGTTGCTTGCATATTCGTACGATGACTTCAGGATCAGGAATCTTGAATGTTCGGCATGCACGGATTCAGGAAACTGTGACAGCATATTGTCAAACGAAGTCACTGCGGCATTAAATTTTCCAAGGTTATAATACAGGATACCCTGGCTGTATGCTTTCATTTCAAGTTTGGACCTCAGCTCATCGATGAGTTCATTACACTGGGGGACCCTTTCGCTGTCAGGGTATTTATTGGCAAAATCCTGGAATGCATTGATCGCTTCTATGGAAGGATCCTGGTCGAGACGAAAGGAAGGGGATTGCTTGTAATACGAATAGGCAATCATGTAATCTGCCTCTTCAGCAAAATTGCTGTAAGCAAAAGTGTTGGAGAAGTTGGTAAAATAAGTAGCGGCCAATGCATAGCTGCCCAATTGATAGTGCGTGTATGCATACTTGAAAAATAATTCTTCACCTTCTCTTGTCCCCCGGTACTGATTCAGGATAAGTTCCATCAGCGTCTGAGCCCTCAGATAGTCCCCCTTATCATAGTATTTGATGGACTCTGTGAGGATGAGCGGCGGATCATTGCTGAGGCGTACCTGCTCAAAACCGCTCTTGCAGGAAGTCAACAGGCTGAAAATCAATAAGATGTAAAGTAAAAACCGCATTTACGCTTTTTGAAATAGTGTGCAAAGATAGGGAATATTGTGTTATCCATTGCTTTTCCTCCCCCTTGTCAATCAGGGTTTTAGCTCATTTTTGAAGAAGGCCGGGGAGGGATTCCAGGGCTGCCGCCAGAGCTCTGTCATTGCTCAGTCTGGGTACCTTGTTTTGCCCCCCTAGTTTTCCAATGGATTGCATATATCGCTTGAACGAACCATGGGGCAGATTTCGTACAATCAGGGGTTGAAGGATTTTTCCCTCTATCAGGTCCTGGTAATAAAGGTTTTGCCTGGTCATGGCCTGGTCCAACGCTGAAGCAAATGCCTCTATGTCCTGGGGAGGCTCACCAAATTCAATCCACCACTCATGAAATGGTTTCTGTCCCTCCCCGGGATTTACCTGGGGAGCAACGGTAAATTCATTGATCAGGCAAGGATGTTTTTCAACAGTTTGTTTGAGTGCTTCCTCTACTTCCTTCGCGATAACATGCTCTCCAAAGGCAGAAATGAAATGCTTGATCCTGCCTGTTACTTTTAGACGGTATGGATTTTTAGAAACAAAGGCTACCGTGTCGCCGATAGAGTAGGCCCACAGGCCCGCATTGGTGCTCATCACAAGGGCATAGTCTACCCCGGTCTCTACATTTTCAAGGGTCAGCCGGGTTGGATGCTCGTGGTCGATTTCTGCTGTGGGGACAAATTCAAAAAAGATACCTGAATGGCACTGAAGCAACAAACCTCCGCTTGAATCCTCCTGGTCCTGGAAAGCGATAAACCCTTCAGATGCCGGATATGTCTCCAGTCCAGGTATTCGGCCACCAGTCAGTCGCTCCAACTGGTCACGATAGGGCTCAAAGTTGACACCACCATAGACAAACAATTGCAGGTTGGGGAACAGGTCTTTTATGTTATGTTTCCCGGAGAGTTCAAGTAGTCTTTCATAGTACATCTGTACCCATGGCGGAATGCCACTGATGAGGCGCATATCCTTTTCCAGGGTCTCGGCAGCGATCATATCTACCTTTGTTTCCCAATCTTCAATGCAGTTAGTGGTATAGGATGGCATCTGGTTTGACCGAAGCCATGAAGGAATCCAGTGATTGACGATGCCTGATAAGCGGCCTGTCGGAATGCCGCCTTTATCTTCAAGCACAGGTGATCCGGACAGGAAGATGACTTTACCATCAAACAGGTTTGTCAGGTTCAGCCTTGCAGCGATATTGAAGAGGGCATTCCGTGCATTGTTGATGTGATTATGGATACTGTCCCTTGTTATCGGTATATATTTTACGCCGCTCGTCGTGCCAGAGGTTTTTGCAAAGTATACTGGCTTACCTGGCCATAGGACATCCTCTTCTCCGGCAATGATCCTGTCAATATAAGGCCGCAAGTCTTCATAATCCCGTATAGGCACCAGTCTTGCAAAATCCTCAGGATGATTTATTTGTTCAAAACGATGTGCGAGGCCAAATGCAGTGGACTTTCCGCGTTTAATCAAGTTGGCAAAGGTCTCAGTCTGATGCTGTACAGCCAAGGTCGCGTCACGGGCGATGCGCCTTTGTGTATAGACTGCGACGATACCGATCAACCGGCTCTTGATCCCCATCTGGATTAATCGAGTCTGAGGTCTTCAACATAGACACCAGGATAGGCTGCTTTGTTAAAGGTGAAAAGTTTCTGCGTATCCATAGTCGCGGGGAAAGTGATGGAGGTGATGCTCATATCCTGGCGCATCCCATCACTTGACAAGGCATTGATAAAGCTTAATGCCCCGTTTTTGATGCCGATGGTAAACTTCGAATACTCTTCAAACCGGCCTTTCAATGGTTTGCCTTCTATGATAGACACACCATCCGCTCGTGTACCCGCCAGCACAAAGACAAGGTCGTCTGCTGTATGAAGGCTCAGGAAATCCTGAGGGCTGATCCAGTCCTGTCCGTTTGACTCATTGTAGATGTTCACTTCGTTAGGGCCCTTGAGGTGTACCCATCTGGTTTTACCATCTGAGATGATCGCATAATCCTTGAGTTGCAGGTTATATAATTTTCCGGATTGGTACAAGACACCTTCACTTGTTACCGGAGCGCTTCCAGGCATAGTGACCTTGAGTTTAAAGTTGATCTGGGTATTCTTCGAACCAAAGGATTGACCAGCCTTGGTCAACAGACTTATGGCTTCAGGATCAGAATCCTTGGCGGATAGATATTGGGACTGGGCTGTGCTCAGGGAAAATGCCGAAAGCAATACAATAACAAGAATGAATAATGGCTTCATAAGAGATATACGATGGATCTAACCTGACAACGCAAAATTAGATCAAAAGTAACATCTCTGACCGCTAAGGAAAGGTTAATGGACCTTCCAGGCTAGTTTTTCGTCCGTATTCGCTGGATAAGTCCGTCCAGGTCTGTTTCGGTAAACACGAGTACATCACGTGGTTTACTGCCTTCTGCAGGACCTACGATGCCCACAGCCTGCAATTGGTCCATGATACGACCTGCCCTGTTATACCCGAGTTTCAACCTGCGCTGTATCATTGAAGTGCTGCCATGCTGGTTTTGTATCACCAGGCGGGCAGCGTCTTCAAACATATCGTCGAGCTCAGCATACGTCATACCGTCGCTACCTTGTATCTGTTCATCATCACCTACATATTCAGGCAGGTAGTACGGTTCAGGATATCCTCTTTGATCTGAAATATGATTGATGACTGCTTCCACCTCAGGAGTATCCACAAAGGCACATTGCAGGCGAATCATATTACTGCCTATTGAGAGCAGCATATCACCTTGACCGATGAGTTGTTCAGCACCGCCCATATCCAAAATGGTACGGCTATCTACCTTGGACGCCACCTTGTAGGCAAGTCTCGCAGGGAAGTTAGCCTTGATGACACCAGTGATGATATTGACCGATGGACGCTGCGTCGCGATGATCAGGTGTATGCCAACTGCGCGCGCCAACTGTGCAAGACGGGCGATGGGCATCTCTACCTCTTTGCCTGCGGTCATGATCAGGTCAGCAAACTCATCAATCACCAGGACGATAAACGGCATAAACCGGTGTCCTTTCAAAGGATTGAGCTGGCGGTTGACAAATTTTTCGTTGTATTCCTTAAGGTTTCGTGAATGAGCTTTCTTGAGCAGGTCATACCGGTCATCCATCTCCATACAGAGCGAATTGAGGGTATAGATGACCTTCTTAGTCTCCGTGACTATCGGTTCTTTCTGGTCCGGCAGGAATGCCAGGAAGTGATTTTCAAGTTTGGCATAAGGGAAAAGCTCGACTTTTTTAGGATCGATCAATACCAGCTTGAGTTGTGAAGGATGCTTGCGATAGAGCAGGGACATCAGTACCGTATTGATACCTACAGATTTTCCCTGGCCGGTAGCACCGGCAATCAGCAGGTGTGGCATTTTGGCAAGGTCTGCAACAAAAACTTCATTCGAGATGGTCTTGCCAAGTGCAATCGGGAGATCCATCTTGCCCGTGATAAATTTATCAGACGCAAGTACCTCCTTGAGGGATACTATTTGTTTTTTCTTATTGGGTACTTCTATACCGATCGTGCCTTTCCCCGGAATCGGGGCAATGATCCTGATCCCCAGTGCAGAAAGGCTTAGGGCAATGTCGTCTTCGAGGTTCTTGATTTTGGATATCCGGATACCTGGCTTTGGGATGATCTCATACAAGGTCACAGTAGGGCCTATGGTTGCCCGGATTTTTGTGATTTCTATTTTATAGTTGAGCAGGGTTTCAATGATCTGGTCCTTGTTGGCTTCTACCTCAGCCCGGTCGATCTGGATATTTCCATCAGAATATTCCTGCAGGAGTTCAAGCTCTGGTGGTTCAAACGAAGAAAGTTCGAGCGTTGGATCATAGGGTTCACTGTGCTCACTGTTTTCCTGATCCATCAGGAATACTTTATCCTGCACGCCACTAAAGGTAGGTGGGACATGGCTTTCAGAAAAAGTATCCGCGATATGCAAGGCATCATCCAATCCGTTGATTTCCAGTTCAGGATCTCCGGTGATCGGATCTTGCGTTTCGACTTCGAAGTCCTCAAGATCCAGTTCGATGGCATCCAGGTCATCAAGTTCCTCTTCCCCGGCCAGGCCTGTCGTTTCAGTAGGATTTGATTTCATGAAGCGGTTGAGGAATCCGGGCTGCAACACTTCGCCTTCTGTTTCCTCTTCATCTGCTTCTTCATCCTCCAGTTCTTCCGTATCTCCTTCTGCCGTTTGAGCCTCATCCTCTGGAATTGTTTTTTTCTTTTTAAAGATATCCAGGCCAAGCTCTGCCCAACTCATCTTCCATTCCGGCATCTTGATATTAGGGAAGGACAGAAATTCACCTTTCCATTGTATAGTGGGGTTGAACTCAATAATAATAGTAGCCGCTAGGATAAACAGCAGGGATAGAAGAACACCCAGGAAGCCCATGAAATTTGAAAGCCATGCAGTGGTGCTTTCGCCGAAAGCCCCGCCCCAGGGAAACTGTGCCCATGAAAACATGAAGGCCAGCAGCATGGAGAGGTATACCATGGCGAGGACGGATTTGCTTGCCCGGGTATACCAGGTCTGTAACCCAACACCGAGGAATTTTCTCAATCCGAAGCCTATGACCAGCACAGGCAGTACCAGGGCGGATATGCCAAAACCCCAGTATACCAGCGCATTTCCGGTTACGGCCCCCAATCGGCCAAGCCAGTTGGCCAGCACGAGGTCTCCCTCGCCAAGTGCGCTGAAAGGATTGTTGAGGATTTTATCCTGGTCCTCTTTCCATGTAAATACATAGGAGATTCCCGCCACGAGGACGAAAACCCCTAGTAATACTAGCGTCATCCCAATCAGTTTTGGAATGCGCTGATCCCTGATAAAAGAGGCCTTCTGGCTTCCTTTCTTAGGCTTCGGCCGCGTTGTCGCGCCGGCTTTTTTGTTCTTCGGTACAAATATCGACATAGCAATGAGACGCTTGCTGTCCTGGGATGACGGTCAAATATAGTGTTATATGCACTTATCTAGGTATATATACATGATTTTTTTATTTAATATGATTTCGCCCCCTTTTCCATTGGAGAGGGCTACAGGGCAGGAAGCATCCAAAATACTTACCTTTGGCGCCTCTTTAAAAGGATAAAAACGAGAACCATTATGGACAAGATATTCATTGCAGGGGCAGGAGGAATAGGCCGTGCAGCCGCTTTATTGATACTCTATACTCAGGGTTGGGATTGTGAAGTGGTCATCGGGGACGTCTCAGAAGACCAGTTGGAAGATGCAAGAGAATGGATCCAGCTTGGTATTGGTAAGAAAACCCGGCTAGGTACCTTCCTGATGCCGGCAGATGGTAATCCCGAAGCTTTCGGCCCCGCGCTCGAAGACGCCCATGTGCTGCTGGATTGCCTACCCGGAGCACTTGCCCCTTCGATGGCCCGGCTTTGTATCACTTATGGTTTGCACTATGTTAACCTTACAGAGTATGTCAAGGAGACAAATGAAATAATAGAAATGGCATCTGATGCCGAGACCGGATTTATCCTGCAGACCGGACTAGCACCGGGTTATGTCAACAACCTGGGTATCCACCTGGCCGAGACCTTTATGGAAAAATATGGAGTAGATAAGCTGGAGAGACTCTCCATGCGGGTCGGAGCGCTCACCCAGTATAGTGAATCACCACATTACTATGGTTTCACCTGGAGTACTATAGGGGTAGCTACAGAATATATCAAGGATTCGGAAGCCGTACGCAATCATGAGATTGTGCGCATACCTTCTTTGTCAGAACCCGAGATGATCATCATCAACGGAAAGACCTATGAAGCAGACCTCACCAGTGGTGGTGCAGCAGACCTGCCCCACGAATTGAAAGAGCAGATTGCCAATATTGATTATAAGACCATCCGTTATCCTGGCCACTTTGACTGGGTCAAATCCTTCCTGAAAGGGCAGTCAGGAAGTGAAGGAAATATAGCGCGCCTCGAAGAACACATGCTGAAGAATATTCCTCATGTGGAGGACGATGTCATCGTGATCTATGCCGCAGTGACCGGGTATGACCAACATGGGCATTTAAGATCTATGCAGAATGCACAGCATATCTATCCATTGATAGTAGGAGGAGTTACAATGAGGGCTATTCAGACCTGTACAGCAGCCCCGATGGTAGAGTGTGCCAGGATGTTGCTCTCAGGTGATTACCAGGGTATAATTACGCAAAGCCAGATTGCTCCGGCTGCTATCCTGGATGGGATCATTGTGAAGCAGGCATACCAATCCTATCATTCAGAAGGTTGATCACGGAGGCTGCGCCGGATATCATGCAGTAATATTGAATCGCTGAAATCCAGCCATCCTTTGATCATCAGGACCAGGGCCAGGGATAAAAACAGGATGGTAACTATACCAGCCCAAAGGCTTTCCCTCTGGTAGACCAGTAGGATGATCATCAGGAAGCCAAGAATGGACATTGCCCCCATTCTCAACACATAATATTTGTCCCACCTCGTTTTGCGTGTTTCGAAATACACCTCTAGCTGATGAAGTGCAGCAGCATCATGTGGATTAAAGTGATAGAGCATCCAATACCTGTGATGGAAGCAATACCAAAGAAGCAGCATTCCAACCAATTGCATGCCGCTGATGATTGAGCGAGTGAAGAAATCTGGTTCCAGCCAGGTATCCAGCAATACACCAGAGATCCAGATTGCACCTGCAATCCAGCCATACGTTCTGTAGCGGGAAGAAATGAGTCGACGAAAGCCCTCAACGATTTCACTCCGTTCAGGCAAGGATGTAGTATTAAATGTCCTGGGAAGGGTATTCTTTGTGGAACTCGTACTTGATGACATCAAATGAGGTCACTATACCCTTCAGTTCACCATCCTTGACAATCGGCACAGCGTGAAAAAGATTTTCGAGGAAAAGCTCTGCAGCTGATCCGATCTTATCTTCAGGCTCAAGCGTCGCAACATGCTTGGTCATGACATCTCCGATGTTGATACGGTCGAAATCTTCATTTCGTTCGACGAGCTTGAAGATATCATATGTTGTCAGAATCCCAAGTAGTTTGGTGCCATGCACGATCGGGAGGTGATGCACCCTGTTTTCCTTAAATATTTCCCTCGCTACACTCAACTTGTCATCAGGACTGGCAGTGATGACGTGACGTGTCATGATCGAGGATAAAGGTTCATTCATCATATCTGATAGGTGTTTAATTGCGGCAAAAGATAATTAAATGGACAGGAACAATCTCTTGCAGGGCAGCAAATTATAAAAAACAATTTATTGCAAGGCTATGATCAGGCAAACTCCTATCACATTATAATTAAATGATATGTTTAAAATGCAGCTATTTAGCCATATAATTACATTGATGCCCGAAATCTTCCTTGCAAAATTCAGTGATGGTTGATGGCTTCCCCGGACGGCTTCAGCTTTAAATCGTGTTTATACGAAATGCGATTTGGATTTTGAGTTCATGTGATGGATTTTGCATCATTTCCCGCTGCTCATTGTACCTTCGGGCTTAGCAGATAACGGCCACATGAAGGTTCATTTACTGGAAAAGGCAATTGATGGATTTCTTACAGGCCAACTCAGGGACAACCCCACAGATTGGTACTTTCCACATGCCATGGTCCTGCATTTTCACGAGCATTGGTCAGCACCGCAGGAGGGTAGTCTGAAGGAAATGTATGATGATTGTCTGCGAAGTGAATATTCTCAGCGCTGGTGGAAACGCGATCAATACCGTCCGAAGGAAATCATGCAGTTGTTGATCGAAGCAGATCCTGAGTTAGCCACAATCGCCTGGAAAGACCTGTCCAATGATGCAGCATCACTCGATGGACGCTTGAGCCGGTTTGAATACTATTGTAATGAATTATTGCAGATTCACCGCCAGAAGCATTTCCGGTCTGTCGAAACGTACCCTCATCAGGATGCATCAATAGTCAGCCTCTATCTTTCGGGCCTGTTTCCTGACAAGTATGCTTTGTATCCCGGACTCGATGTCTTTCAAAGTTTTTGCAGGGCTATTGGCAGCCCGGATATCCCCAAGGTAGATGACCTGGTCCGATACATGAAGGTCGCCGCTATAGTATTTACATTTCTGCAACGAAATGTTCACTATCAGTCGCTCCTGAACCAAAGGGAGCCTTCATTACATAAGGTCAACCTTATTCCATTCCTGGTGAGTTACGAAGTGATTGCTTATGAAGGTGAACGCTTTAAAAACGCTTCAGAATGAAGTTTGATGTGACCATCATAGGGGCAGGAGCCGGGGGATGTTTTGCGGCGATACGTATTGCAGAATTATTTCCCCGTGCAAGCATTTGCATCCTTGAGTCTGCTCGTAAGCCTTTGTCAAAAGTGGAGATCTCCGGTGGAGGAAGATGCAATGTAACGCATGCCTGTTTTGATCCTGAAGAACTTGTTCACTATTATCCTCGAGGCAGTAAAGAGTTACTTGGACCATTCTATCATTTCCAACCCGCAGATATGATTGAATGGCTGGAAGGAAAAGGGGTCAGGGTGAAACAGGAAGAAGATGGCCGTATGTTTCCTGTATCAAATAGCTCGATGACGATCATCAATTGCTTTATGTCGGCCATTCATAGACTGGGAATTCAGTTGAGGTTGTCTACGAGAGCGTCAAACTGGGGCATTAATCCTGGCTCAGGCAACTGGGATGTGAAGCTGTTTGATGGTAACCGGATATCCTCTAAGTTTCTGCTGATAGCTACGGGTAGTGATCAACGCACATGGGAAGCGCTTAAAAACCTCGGCCATAATATCATCTCTCCTGTGCCTTCATTGTTTACATTCAATATCAGGGACAAGAACCTGACGGCGTTGCCAGGGATCAGTAAATCACATGTCATTGTCACTATTCCGCAATACAAGCTTGAAGCTTCTGGCCCTTTGCTCATCACGCATTGGGGACTGAGTGGCCCGGCAATCCTCAAGCTCTCAGCTTGGGGAGCAAGGGTGCTGTATGATTGCAATTATGTATTTGATGTTGTGGTCAACTGGACCGCGAATGACGAAGTGCAAGACACTATAGATTGGGTGAGGGCATTGTCCAGGAACCAGGGCAAGAAACAGGTCAATAATGTTGTGGTTGAAAATATTCCATCTCGTCTCTGGAAATACCTGTGCACGAGGGCTGGCCTTGGAGAGCCAATGACCTGCGCAGAGATGAGTAATAAGCATATTGATGCCCTGGTTGCAACACTTTGTAAGGATACCTACCGCGTCACCGGGAAGAGCACATTCAAGGAAGAATTTGTCACCGCAGGAGGCCTGGATCTCAAGCAGATTGATATGCGTCGCTTTGAAAGCAAGATAGTTCCCGGTCTTTTCTTTGCCGGTGAAGTCTTAAACATTGATGCATTGACAGGAGGCTTCAATTTTCAGGCAGCCTGGACAGGAGGTGAGATTGCCGCAGAAGCAATCGCTGACAGGCTAAAGGCAGGGGGCAAGGAGCAAGGGACAAGGAGCGGAGAGTAAAACAATCGACGAACTGATTCTATTGACAAATCTTCCCCGCCAGCCTCCTGAATGCAGTCACACCCACACCCACACATCTCACGTTCTCACGTTCTCACGTTCTCACGTTCTCACGTTCTCACGTTCTCACGTTCTCACGTTCTCACGTTCTCACGTTCTCACGTTCTCACGTTCTCACGTTCTCACGTTCTCACGTTCTCACTGTCTTACAACTCTCACTGTCATTTCATAACTTCATGTTTTAATCTATCTCATATGAAATCCAGCTCCTCAAGAAGAAAATTCGTACAGCACTCAGCGCTCGCTGCTGCTGGACTAATCATCGTCCCACGACATGTATTAGGTCGGGGCTTTAAATCTCCAAGTGATAAGCTCAACATTGCATTTGTTGGATGCGGTGGGAGAGGCGGGGATCACGTCAATACATTGAAAGGCGAAAATCTTGTCGCCTTCTGCGACGTCGACGACAAGCGGGCAGCGGATACTTATGAGGCGTTTCCAAATGTACCGAGGTTTAAAGACTACAGGAAGATGTTTGATGCGATGAGCCATCAGATAGACGCTGTGGTCGTAGCTACTCCTGATCACATGCATACTTTACCTGCACTTGCCGCAATGCAACTCGGTAAGCACGTATATGTAGAGAAGCCATTGTCACACAATATTGGAGAAGCCCGTCAGTTACTTGAAGCTTCCTGCAAGTATAAGGTAGTGACCCAGATGGGAAACCAGGGAGCCAGTATGGATTGTAATGCCCAGTTGGCAGAGTGGGTGCAGGGAGGAGCTATTGGTGATGTACATACGGCACATGTCTGGACCAACAGGCCGGTTTGGCCGCAGGGAGTTCCTACCCCTGTCGCGAAGAAAGATGTTCCTAATACATTGGATTGGAACTTGTGGTTAGGTCCGGCGCCTTATCGCCCCTATGATCCTGCATACCTTCCTTTTAAATGGAGGGGTTGGTGGGATTTCGGGACAGGTGCCCTTGGTGATATGGGATGTCATCTCTTAGATCCGGCTTATCGGGCACTTAAGTTGACTGCACCATTATCAGCAGAGGCCAGTTGTACCACATCCTGGGTTAGCGATTTTGTTGAAGCCAATTATGCTGATTCATGTCCACCGGGAAGTATCGTAAAACTTGAATTCGGACCCCGTAAGAAAATGCCTGCCTGCACATTGTTGTGGTACGATGGCGGACTGAGGCCGATGCGTCCTGCGGAGTTAGGATCTGATGAAAAATTTGGCAGTTGGGATGGTGGCATCCTCCTCGAAGGATCCAAGGGAAAAATACTCGCTGGCATATACGGTGAGAACGCAACGCTACTCCCTACTTCCAGGATGGAAAATTTCAAAGCCCCTAAACCATCATTGCCCAGATACACGGGTGATCATCAGACGATATGGGCAGAAGCCTGCAAAGGAAATGGACAACCCAGTTCACCATTTGAATATGCAGTACCCCTGACGGAGACCTTACTGATGGGCAATCTCGCAGTTCGTTGTTACGATTACAAAGTCCTTCAGGAAGGGAAAACACCTGAAAGCTGGGCGCCATGGAATTATCCGGGTAGGGTAAGGCTCGATTGGGATTCTGCAAATATGCGGGTCACCAATTATGAAGGAGCCAACCGGTTTATCTCCCGCGAAAGCAGAGCCTTCTGATTGTAAGACTGTATGACAGTGAGACAGTAAGAAGTGTGAGTCAGTGTGTGGGGGTGGACGTTTAACTGCGCCTCTGCGTGTTTAATTCGTTAGACTACTGAGGAATACAAAAAAAGGCCATCTTTTCAGATGGCCTTCTCGTCGGGATACCAGGATTCGAACCTGGGACCCCCTGTTCCCAAAACAGGTGCGCTACCGGGCTGCGCTACATCCCGAAAAATTTCATTTACCAAACCTCGCCCAACATTCCGGAAGTGTTGAGCGGTGAGGGAGGGATTCGAACCCTCGGTACCACTTTCGAAGTACGACGGTTTAGCAAACCGTTGGTTTCAGCCTCTCACCCACCTCACCTTGACTTCATCCTTTTAAGAATCAAGTACTTAGGCTGAATAAAATGTATTTCAACTGGCCTTTTCCTTCCTGGCAGATGCCGTTTAGGAGGGGCAAATATATAAATTCTATTTAGTTCGCACGCTCAAATCAAGGAATAAACAAAACCAATCACGAATATGGTGCTATAATGCCTTTCAAATGTGGATATTTGACATATGAAATCGCAACTTCAATTCTGCTTCATCCTCCTGGCCATGATAGCCTGCAAGCGAACAGCATCGGTTGACGAATCTTCTGCTGTAACTAGTCCACAGACTACTGCCGCACCTGCAATGGATACCAGCAAGATCAACTCTGCAGACAGTCTTGCTAAAACAATTGATGCGACAGTAAAAACTACTGATGAAATCGCACCGGTACCTGCAAAGACAAAAATCTGTGACCCGAACTTTACAAAACTCTCAAGTCCAAGGAAGAGTATGCACATCATCTATGTGACCAATTTCAATCCTGAAGAATTTAAATGCTGGGTAAACCTTGAAGAGTATGGGATCAAGACATGCGGGGGTAACCTGGGCATTGTCTTCTTTGTTGACAATGCCAACATCAAAACAAATAGCACTCCACCAAATTATATCGATGACAATACATTGAAGACTACAGGTATTGGCCGTTTTGAATACAATGGTAAATACTGGGAACTGAAGGGTGCCAGTATATGGAAACGCACTGGTAAAGGCTATGGGTATTACAATACCGATAATCAGCTCGGTGGATGAGCAATCTAAACGCTGGTAAGTAGAATTTTCTTATTCCACCAGGTACGCCTCCTTTATATAATCCAACCCCGGATACGCCTGCATAAACCCATTGCGATCCGAATACATGCGGTCGGTCTCTTGCATGAGATCGTCGCCATAGACGTCGTATAATTTATCCACTACCTCCATGCCTTGGATGACTTCGCCTATGGGCGGATAGCCGCGAACGCCAAGCTGCTCCATGGTATCAAGTTTAGCATTGTCCGAGAGATTTATAAAGAGGTCACTTCCGCGATTGTCTTTTCCCGCTCTTGCAAAAGTTATTGTCCCACGTGTGTTGGAATGCATGACGGGTTCATCCGGCACCGGGTATGACATCCATTGCGAGGTGAGCATGCGATTGGAGCTGCCAAACTGAGCCACAAAATCCTCTGCTACTCTGTAGAAAATCGCATAGTCGAAATATTTATGTTTGACCAACTGATACAGCCGATCAGCAGCCTGTGGAGACCATGCGCTATAAACCCGCACATCAAATGTGCCCTTGGTAGTCTCAAACCGAATGCTATACTCTTCGGGCGCTGCGTCCTCAATCCATTTGGGATTAAAGGTATTGCCCTGGCATGCTAGCATCATCATGGCGGTCATCAACGTAATACATCCGGTTATAAGATGTTGAGCATTTCTCTTAAAGTGCATACCTAATTGGCTACTCAATGGTTAATGTAATTGATAAGGTCTAAGGTAGTGGTTACTACCAAAATAAAAGCGCGCCCTTGAGATACTTCAACCAGGCTACTTAAAATATTCTGCGACGAGGGTTTTTAGCTCTTCACCGAATACATTCTTTGCCAGCACTTTTCCATTCGCATCCAACAGATAGTTAGCCGGAATAGTAGTAATCCGCAAAGTCTCCAAAAACGGACTAGCATCTCCGCTCAGATGGGAGGCATGCGTCCATGATGCCCCATCCTTGCTGACGGCAGCCTTCCATGATGCACCATTACTATCAATGGAATAGCCAATGATTTGCAATCCTTTGTTTTTGTATGCAGACCACAAGGGTGCCAGGATTTCTCGATTCTCTTTCCGGCATGGGGCACACCAGGAGGCCCATATATCTACTATGGTCAATCGGCTGCCCAGCATAGTAAGCAACATCATGGTATCACCGTCCAGGAGAGGCATTGCATCATCAGGCATCTCATCACCAATCATGACCGGAAGCGCTTCTTCGTCTGCTGCAGCACATAGTTCTGCAGTGAATGGATGTTGTGGCTTGATCTCTTTCCACTTCATGCATTGGCCATGCAGAAACTCCGGTGTTCGTTCAAAGTCACCGGTGGGACTTACCCAACGGATAGCCACCATGCCCGCTTCAAGGCTACTGGTGCTTTGAGCAAAATCCATCAATGCGCTCCTGTATCGAACATATACATCCTCTTTTTCAATCAACAACGAATCATCTTCCAATTCTTCAGTAAGTTCAGATTGAAGGATAGCATATGCACTCAGCCGTTTGTCACGCAATCCAATCATTGCCTGGTTATCCGGTGAAGGGTTTTGTATAGTAAAGGATTCTTGGAAATGGCTAAGTCCGGCACTGACCACAACAGGCTCTTCAGGAAGTAGCACAAGGGGCATGTAATTAGCCTCATCAGGATTTTCATCCGAGAGGTGGTTTGCATAGCGTCCCTCCTTTTTCTGGACGACTAATTCAATAAGCAAAGGAGAAGAAGGAAAGGGTAAGTTATTGAAAGAAAATGTTCCGTCGGAAGATATGCTGGCTGAATCAATAACCAGCCCAAGATAGTCTGCAGCAATTTCGTTGAAATGCCTTGGCTTTACCATGTAAATCATGGGTTTCCATTCTGGATTCAATTCAATATGTCCCGAGACTGGGTACCTAGGCTGCGCAGCGCATGAGGGAATAGTCATTGCCAGGCTGATGGCCATCCATGACAAGAGAGGGAAGCACAATTTCATTCTGATCTGTTTACGTACTAAATACATTTAGTCGCAATACAAAAATAGAGGTATTGAAGGTCAGATTGCAAATCAGAAATGCCGACCGAATAAGATATGGAATACCTTTTTTATTTAATTCCCTTAGCTGATAGCTGATAGCTGATGGTTTGTTAAAACCTGATAATCCCTTTTGCCCTGAGGTAATCGGATACTCTGGCTTCTTTTCCACCAACTCTGTCAACAGCATTTTGGAGTTGCTCCCGGGTGATCTGCCATTTGGCCAACCAATAAGAAACGTCTTCAGAAATATTCATATTGACCATCTTACGGGTGACGGCTCCGGTTTGATTTATATTCTCTGACATGCTGAATATGGAATTGATGAACCTAAATATACGTATAGGTATTGAAAATCAGGCAATTAGTTTTGTTTTCCGGATGTTAACAGTCTGTCCATTCAGCCTATTCACTTAAGCCTTAGCGTATTAAAGGGATTATAAGGAGGTGCCTTATATATCGATGGTATCCTCTGGTAAGGTCAAATTGCTGACCTTTACAGCCATATCGTGAAGAAGTTTCTCATCATCACCTACTATTGGCCACCCGCAGGTGGCGCCGGTGTAATGCGCTGGGCCAAGATGACAAAGTACATTGCCCGGTATGGATGGCAGCCTGTTGTCTACACCCCCTCCAATGGCGAGACTGGTGTCCATGATGAAAGTTTGCTTGGTGAAATTCCAGAAGATCTGACAGTAGTCAAGACCCCCATATGGGAGCCCTATACGCTCTACAAGGCGTTCCTGGGCCGAAAGAAGAAGGACAAATTGTATTCAGGTTTTATCAATGAAAAGAAAAAGGCCTCATTGGCACAGCGGATTTCTGTTTTCATTCGCGGTAATTTTTTCATTCCGGATGCACGTATGTTCTGGATCAAGCCGTCAGCAAGGTTCCTCAGGAAATACCTCGCAGAAAACCCCGTTGATGCGATCATCTCAACAGGTCCTCCCCATAGCATGCACCTTATTGCTGAAAAAGTGCACCGGGCCACAGGGATACCCTGGATCGCAGACTTTCGTGATCCCTGGACGAATATTGATTTCTATCAGGATCTCAATCTTTCAGCATGGGCAGACCGTAGACATCATACACTTGAATTGAAAGTACTCAACCACGCTACGAAAGTGGTGACTGTGACCTGGAGATCAAGGGATGAGTTCAGGGACCTTTGTGGGCGTGAAGATATTGTCGTCATCCCCAATGGTTTTGATGATGCAGATTTTCCGATTGATCAGCGAGGCCCGCTGGATGAGGATTTTACTATTGTCCATATCGGTTCGATGAATAAAGACCGCAATCCCGAAGTTTTCTGGAAAGCCACTCATATGGCCCTGGAGGAATCTGGTGAGTTGAAATCAAAATTGAAAATCCGCCTTGTCGGCCCGGTAGATTTTTCCGTCCGGGCATCTGTTGAGCATTATGGTCTTCTGCCTTACACTGAGTTCGTTGAATTTATTCCACACGATGAAGCTGTCAAGCTACAGCAACAAGCGCAGATCAATCTGTTGGTGATCAATAATTCGCCAAACGCGCGCACCATCATTCCTGGCAAGCTTTATGAATATCTGGGTTCAGGAAGACCATTGTTAGCGATTGGCCCAAAGGATAGTGATTCCGCTAAAGTGATTGAATTGACCAGGGGTGGGGTAGTTCATGAATGGGATGATACCGAAGGATTGAAGTACAGAATCCTGGAATACTTTGACCTTTATACTCGGAGTAAATTAACTGGCAATGCAGAAGGTATCCAACAATTTACAAGGCGTCATCTTGCCGGTGAGTATGCAAGGTTGCTCGATACGCTTGTAAAGTAACTATCGAAGTGCTTTCGCACTGAGTACACGGAGCACACGGAGTGTATTTCCAATATAAAAAATGCTTGCAGTGGATTTCCAG
>WBZX01000728.1_pt1 | contig 28301 bp, 24 predicted proteins | sample 5204211 | NCBI WGS metagenome assembly WBZX01 (sample SAMN12344362, study PRJNA552823) | activated sludge metagenome | biome: Activated sludge suspended growth; feature: Nitrification reactor; material: Wastewater; isolation source: activated sludge from nitrification reactor of wastewater... | reverse complement strand
GGGCGTGGGGAGTTCGTCGCGATCTCGGGGCCATCGGGCTCCGGCAAGACCACGCTGTTGTCGCTGCTCGGACTGCTCGACCGCCCCAGCACCGGCACGATGCACTTCGGCGAGCACGACGTGAGCGCGCTCGATGCCGCCGCGCGTGCGGGCCTACGCAACCGCGACATCGGCTTCATCTTCCAGGGCTTCAACCTCATCGCCGACCTCACGGTGCAGGAGAACGTCGAGCTGCCGCTGGTCTACCGCGGCACTCCGGCGCGCCGTCGTCGTGCCCGCGTGCTCGAGGTGCTCGACCGACTCGAGCTCGCCGACCGCCGTGGGTACCTCCCCAGTCAGCTCTCGGGCGGTCAACAACAGCGGGTCGCGGTCGCGCGAGCGATCGCCGGTGAGCCGCGCTTGCTGCTCGCCGACGAACCGACCGGCAACCTCGACTCCACCAACGCCGAGGGCGTGCTGGAGCTGTTGCGAGAGCTGCACCGCGGCGGCTCGACCGTGTGCATCGTGACCCACGACCCTCGCCACACCCGTTGGGCCGAACGCGTCGTGCGACTGTTCGATGGTCGCGTGGTCGGAGAGGACGCGACCTGGGCGGCATGATCCACCTCTGGAACGACCTGCTACTCGCCGCACGCGAGCTACGACGACGACCACGGGTGTCGCTCGCGATGCTCGCGACGCTGTCGCTCGCGATCGGCCTCACGGTCGCGACCTTCTCGATCGTTCGCGCGCTGGTGCTGGGCGACGCTCCGGTCCGAGACCCCGACCAGGTCTGGGCGCTCTACACGGTCGACGACGTCAACCCCGGGCACATGCCGGTGTCGGACCCGACCGCGTTCGACGTCGCGGGGCAGCTCGCGACCGAGCAGCTCGGCGAGCTCACGCTGCTGGCGGGCGTGACGGCGACCGTGCAGACGCCCGGCGGCACCGAGCCGCGCCGCACGGTGATCGTGACCTCGAACTACTTCGAGGTGCTGGGGGTGCGCCCGCAGCTCGGCCGCTTCTTCGACGCGGTCGATCACGGCGCGCCGGTGCTAGAGGTCGTGCTGAGCGACCGCACGTGGCGCGAGGCGTTCGACGGCGACCCGCTCGTGCTCGGCCGCTCGCTCACCGTCGAGGATCGAGCCCTCACCATCATCGGCGTGGCCCCGCCGGGCTTCGTCGGCACGACGATGCTCGAGGCGGAGCTGTTCCTGCCGTACGCGGCCCACTCGGAGGTGCTGCCGTCGCTGCCATGGTTCGGCCACCGCCGCTTCCTCGCCTTCGACGCGCTGGTGCGCCTCGCACCGGGGGTCACGCCGGAGCAGCTGCACACCCGCGTGGCGGCGATCGCCGAGACCATCGCCCAGGCGCACCCCGATGAGGTCGGTCGTCGGCGCCTTCGCGCGGTCCCCCTCGCCCACGCGCTGCTTGGTCCCGACGCACGCAGTGCGCTCGTGCTGGCGGCCGGCATCGGGATGACGGCGGCGGGTTTCGTGCTGTTGGTCGCCTGCGCCAACGCGGCCAGCCTGCTGATCACCCGCGCGTCGCCGCTGCGCACCGAGCTCGCGCTGCGTGGTGCACTCGGTGCGACCCCGTGGCGGTTGTTCCGCCAGGTGGTCTCGACCGCGTCGCTGTTGGCTGCGGGCGCGGGCGCGGTGGGCCTGTGCCTGGCGCCGTGGATCCGCGACCTGCTGTGGTGGCTGAGACCCCCGATGCTCTGGGGCATGTCACTGCGACCGGCGCTCGACCCCGGCGTGCTGTGGTTCGCGATCGCGATCTCGGCCGTGACCGCGTTGAGCTTCGGCCTAGTGCCGGCGATCGGCGCGGCACGGGTCGATCTCGCGAGCCCGCTGCGACATCACGCGAGCCACGGACAAGCCACGCACCGCGGGCTCCGTGCGACGCTGGTGGTGTTCCAGATCGCGGTCTCGTTCACGGCGTTGCTCGGTGCGGCGCTGTTCGTCCGGGGCGCCGCGCGGGCCCTCGCGATCGACCCCGGCTTCGCGGTCCACGAGCTCGCGGCGATCGAGATCGACGCCGGTGGGGCCGACGGCCACCCCGGCGACGACCTCGCGCAGCTGCAGCAACGCCTCGCCGCCGTCCGTGCGCAACCTGGCGTGGTCGAGGCCGAGCTGGCGACTGCGCTCCCGTTCGGCGCCAACGAATTCCGACGCACGGTCTCGACCGATCCGACGGGCGACAAGCCGGCGCCACCGCCACGGCTGGTGACGACTGCGGCCGTCGGTCCTCGCTTGTTCGCCACGCTCGGCCTCGCCCTGCTCGAGGGGCGGAACTTCGCCGCCTCCGATGGCATCGACGCCGAGCGCGTCGCGATCGTGAACCAGGCCTTCGTCGACGCCTGGTGGCCCGAGGGTGACGCCTGCGATCGTCGACTCCACCTCGCGGGCGTCGAAAAACCACTGCGAGTCGTCGGTGTGGTCGCAACCAGCAAGTGGATGGCGCTCGACGAACCGGATCTCCCGGTGCTGTGGCTACCGCTGGTGCAGTGGCCACAGCCATCGCTGCAGCTGGTCGCGCGTGGCCCCGACGCCGAGCAGACCCTCACCAGCCTTCGCGCCGCGCTCGAGCAGGACCTCGGCCACGCGACCATGTCGCGGCCACGCACGTTGGCGACCGACGTCGAGGCGACGCTCGGGGGCATGCACGCCGCCGCGCGGCTGCTGGGTCTGTTCGGCGCGGTCGCGATCGCGTTGGCGATCGTCGGCATGCACGCGGTGATGACCGACGCCGTCCGACAACAGACCCGCGAGCTCGGCATCCGCATGGCGCTCGGAGCCACGCCGGCGGTCGTGCGCACGATGGTCATGCGCGAGGCGTTGGGCCTCGCGTTGGTCGGCAACGCGATCGGCATCGTGCTCGGACTCGGCCTGCAGCATCTGCTCGCCGAGCACCTCTACGAGGTGCCCGCCGGCGACGTGTTCGCGTTCGGGGGCGTCGCCGCGCTGGTGACGATGGCCGCGATGCTCGCGACGTGGTTGCCCGCGCGGGCCGCAACCCGCATCGAACCCGCGCGCGCGATCGATCGCGGGTAGTCGCCACGCCGTGGCGAATCGGGGCACTCGCCGCCCTCGCATCCGAGACGTTGGCATGGCGATTCCCCAGGGCAGCGATGTCGCGATCGCTGCGAAACGCGGCGATGTGAAGCGGCTTTACGGAGCGCGAAGGCCGGCCGCGAATGGCCGCCGGAGGGGCCCCGTCGGTCCTTCCGTGAAGATGCGCATCGCCTTCGTGCTCGCCTCGGTACTGGCACTGTCGGGTTCGGCGGCGGTCGGCGCGGGGCTCGCAAAGGCCACCACCGTCGATCTCGCGCGCCTGCGCGGCCCCAAGCCGGTCACGGTGGTGCTCCACCGTGACGGCGGCCGCGCGACCGCCGGCAACGACGATCCGCGCACGCTCAGCTCGGGCGTGGTCGCCCGCAGCGGCTACGACTACGTCGACATCGACGCCTACGTCGGCACCGACGACGAGTGGAACGCACTGGTGTCGTGCGTGCAGTCGAAGTACGCCGGCTACGGCGTCGACATCGTCGAGCACGCGCCGGCGAAGGGCAACTTCGTGCTGGCGCTGGTCGGCGGCTCGTCGATGACGCTCGGCTTCGACGAGACCGTGCACGGCATCGCACCGTGGAACGGTAAGGTCATCGATCACGCGGTCGCGTTCGTGTTCCAGCCGCCCGAGGCGAGCGCTGCAACCATGTGCGAGACCACCGCGCACGAGATCGGCCACGCGCTCGGCCTCGACCACTCGCGTGACTGCAGCGACATCATGAGCTACGAGGCCTGCGGCGAGAAGCAGTTCCGCGCCGAGGCCACGCCCTGCGGCGAGTGGGAGGACCGTGCCTGTGGCACCGGTGTCGAGCGCCAGAACACCGACGCCGAGCTCGCGCACCGCGTCGGCCGTCGCTGAAGGCAGGTTCTCGATCAGTAGAACGCGAAGCGCAGGCCCACCAGCAGGGTCTGTCGCGGGAACCTCGAGCCGGGGATCGCCCGTGCGTCGTAGGTGAAGCCTGCGCTCATCGCCGCGGTGGCGTTGAGGAAGAACTCGTAGCCCACACCGATCGCGCCACCGAGGCCGACCGCGAGCCCGCGCGCGGTCGGGTCATCGGGCCCTCGACGTGGCACGCCGGAGGCCCCCAGGGCCCCGCGCAGGTACAGCCCGCGGAAGAGGAAGCCGGTGGCCTCGATGTCGCCACCGAAGGCCACGCCGCCGCGCCGCGTCAGATACGGCGTGACGTGGAGATCGGCGCCGAGCAGGAAGCGCTTGCCGACGCCGCCGCCGAGCGCGAGGTCGATGCGCGTGGCGGGCAGGAAGTCGTCGTACCAGAAGAACGTGCCGCCGAAACCGAAGCCGCCACCGTAGTAGAAGCCGCGGCGGTCTCGTGCGCCTTCGATCTCGAGACCCCGGCGCCCCTGCACCGCGGCCTCGGCCTGCGGGATCGCACCCGCGAAGCACAGCCCGCCGACGGCGGACGCGACGATCAACGACCACGACGACAGACGACGACGACGACGACGTGCCTCGAGCATGGCGACCATCATGGCACAGGCGGTCAGCGCAGCGTCGTGACGTCGACCACGGCGAAGCCCCCGGCGGGGACGCTCACCTGGGTGGTTCGCGTCTCCCACCCTCCAGGACCACGGACCGTCACCACCACGCGATGTTTGCCGGCTGGCACCGTCGCCCGTGCGACGTGGACCCGCGCGGGCAGCGTCGTCCAGCTGCGGGTGTCGGGCTTGTCGAGCGCCACGAGGGTGCCCTCGATCGCCGCCGCGGCGAGGAAGCCGATGAGCGCTCCGCCCTGCTCGGACTGATTGCCGGCCGCACGACCGGCCTCGGCCGCAGCCGCGCGAACGATCATGCGCGTGATCGCGGCACCGATGATCTTGGGCTTGATGTCCTCGTACTCACCGACGATCTCGTCGGTCACGTCGGTGGCGAGCTCCATCTCCATCGATCGACCGTCGATCGTCGCCTGCGCGGTGTCGAACACGGTGTCGTGTGCGACCAGCTCGGGGTACGTCACGACCTTGAACATGCCGTACTCGAGCACGGTGGTGTCGCCGGTGATGTACGCACCCGCGAGGCCGATCGCGAGGCCGATGGGGATGCGCTTGGGCACCTTGTAGGGCACGCGTCCGGTCTTCGCGACGATGAGCACCTCGCCCTCGCTCGCCGGCGCCATGCTCCACGCCGGCGTCGCCGGCAAGCTCGCGAGCTCTGCCTTGGGTCGCTGCACCGCGGGGCCGTCGCTGGTCGGCGCGACCGCGGACGGCGCGGCCGAGGGCGCCGCCGCATCGCTCGGTGCCGCAGCTGCATCACCCGCCGCCGGCGGCACCGCGGCCGCCGGCGCGCCGCCATCGGGCGGCTGCGGCAGGTAGTCGCGGATGCGTTCGCCTCGGTAGCTGCCGCGCTGCGACAGCCGCTCGATGGGGCCGCGCAGGCTCGAGAACTCGCGCTCCTGCAGCGCTTCGTCGTAGTAGCGCAACGCCTCATCGGCCTGGCCCAGGCGCTCGTAGACGAAGCCGGCGAGGTACGAACCGAACGCGCCGTGCTGGTGCTCGGGGTCGTAGTCGCGCAGATAGTTGCGCATGACCGTGAAGCGCTTGGCCTCGATCTTCGCGCCGTCGAGGTCGCCGCGCGCGAGGTAGTTGCAGAGGTTCATCGCGTTGAGCGCGAGCTTCTCGGTCGGCGAGGTCTTGTACTTCGTCGCGCTGTCGCTGTAGATGTACTTCCCGAGCTTGCCGGCGCCGTCACGGGCGATGTCGAGGAGCTCGAGCTGCTTGTCGGCGACCTCGAAGTCGCGCGCGCTCAGGTCGTAGTCGCCGGCGGCCTGCAACATGGTCGCGCGCTCGAGCACGACCAGCTCGTAGTCCTTCTTCCAGCGCGACGGCAGATCTTCGGCCTTGCGCACCTTGAGGAAGCGGTTGAGCTGACCGATGCCGCCGGCGACGTCGCCGCGTTGCACCGCGTCGCGGGCGGCGTCGGTGCGGTCCGAATAGGTCGCGCAGCCACCGACGAGCAGCGCGAGCGCGATCATGCGCCCGGCCACCGTCTGGGCGACGGACCGATGCCGTAGGGTCTGCATGTTCGCGAGGGCTCCTGGCGTCAGCGAATGATCGCCTTGCTGCGCTCCGACTTGGTCTGGAACTTCACGACGCTGGTCTCGACCTCGATCACCTGCATGAACAGCGTGTACTGCACGCGTCGCTCCTTGTTCATGCGCTCGTCGACGGCTTGCAGCTTGCCGGTCACGAAGTACTGCGCGCCGATCTGGCGCCCGATCTGCGCGGCCAGGGCCGGGTTGAAGTCCGCGGTCTGCTGGAGATTGGCCTCGGCGATCATCTCGGCCTGCCGCTCGCGGCTGACGACCGCGACCACGCCGCTGTTGATCAGCTCGGTCTCCATGTCGCTCAGCAGCGTGAGCATCTGGTCATCGAGGTGCTCGCTGGTGTCGTTCTTGATGGGCCAGATTGCGACCACCGGCTGCTGCGAGGTCCGCCACTGCCCCCACAGCGGCGACGCCATCAACGACGCGATGTTCTTCTTCATCAAGTCGTCGAGGTCCTTGCGATCGAGTCCGGTGCTCATCGCCCCTTCGTCGAGGTCGGGGTTCTCGGTGCCCTCGCCGCCTCGGATCGCCTTGGTCTTGCAGCCGCCGACCACCGTCGGCAGCAGCAGCGACGACAACAGGAGTGCGAGATGGGAACGACGAGCACGGTGCATGCGAAGGACTCCGACGGTTGCGCGAGAGGATGCCGACAACGGCATTGGGGCGGCAGTGATCTCACTCACAGCAGCATGATGAGATTGGGAACGCTGGAAATCCCGGCGTAGACGCCGATCACCTCCTCGACGCTGTGGACGTGCAGCGTGAGGGTGATGCAGATGCGGGTGGCGCTGCGGGTGGCTCGCTCGGCCGATCGCACCCGTGAGGCGCCGACCACGGCGCCGGCCTGGGCGTGCACGGCTTCGCGGAATTCTTCGGTTCCGGGGCCGAACGCCTTGACGATATACTCGCCCGGAAACGCGTGGGTCGCGAGCAACAGCTCGCGCGATGGTGCAGCCTGCGACCCGCGTTCGTTCATCGCGCCACCATCATGGCAAGAAGCACCGTCGTCGTGAAGGCCCGCCCACGAGTTGTCCGCGTCCGACCGGGCGCGGGCGAGGTTTGCCGTCGGTTCGCCACCGGTCGGCGCGTCGTGGCGCTGGTCGCGACACTGCTTGGCGTGGGTGCGTGCAGCGGACCCGGCTCCAAGTCGTGGGCCGCCGAAGGCAAGCGCGACGCCGATGGCGCGCTGAAGGTGCTCACCACCAGTATCGAGCAGCGCACGCTGGTCCGCTACTACACCACCTCGGGGACGCTGCGCGCGCGTCGTTCGGCCGACCTGGTCGCGACCCAGCCCGGGCTCGTGCAGGCGCTGCTCGTCGAGGAGGGCGCGAAGGTGAAGGAGGGCGACGTGCTCGCGCGGCTCGATGGTCGCAGCTCGTCGCTGCAGGCGGCACAGGCCGGCCTCCAGCTGCAGAACCTCGAGCGCGAGCTCGAGCGCCTCGAGGCGGTGCAGGGCGGCGCGGTCTCGAAAGAGGAGATCGACAAGCAGCGCTACCTCGTCGAGGAGGCCCGCGCCGCGCTCAAGCTCTCGAAGCACCAGGTGGGTCTGACGGTCGTGCGGGCGCCGTTCGACGGCACCATCGTGACGCGGCACGTCGACGTGGGCGCGCTGGCGGGCTCGACCACGCCGCTGTTCTCGATCGCCGACCTGCACGAGCTCGAGCTCGAGCTGCACCTGCCCGAGCGCGACGCCGCCACCGTGAAGGCCGACGCCGACGTGGAGATCGAGCTGGTGGACGGCAGCACCTTCACGGCCAAGATGGTCCGCCGCGCCCCCATCGTCGACGCCGCGACCGGCACCGTGAAGTTCATCGCGCGCGCCGCCGAGTTCCCGCCGGCCGCGGCGCCCGGTGCCTTCGCGCGGGCGAAGGTGCTGGTCGAGGCGCACGAGGGCGTGCCCAGCCTGCCGCGCAGCGCGATGTTCGAGATCGAGGGCAAGCCCCACGTCTACGTGCTCGAGGATGGCAAGGCGCGTCGACGCCCGATCGAGCTGCGGATGATCGGCACCGACGCGATCGAGATCGGTGGCGGGGTCTCGCCGGGCGATCAGGTCGTCGCCGATGGCAACGCCGGCATCACCGAGGGCATGCCGCTCCAGGCCGCGGCCGCCGAAGCGACGAAGCCCTCGTCCGAGCAGGGCTAGCAGGCCCAGGCGACCGCGATGCGAGGTTGGATCGGCCAGGCGGTGCTGCGCCCCGTCACCACCATGATGGTGACGATCACGGTGCTGCTGTTCGGCCTGGTCGCCGCGCTGCGCCTGCCAGTCGAGCTGCTGCCCGAGCTGTCCTATCCGACCATCACCGTGCGCACGAGCGACAGCGACGCGGCGCCGCTCGAGGTCGAGGAGCTCATCACACGGCCGATCGAAGAGCGGGTGGGCGCGGTACCGGGGGTGGTCAAGGTCGAGTCGGTCTCGCGCGAGGGCCAGTCGGACGTCGTGCTCGACTTCGCCTGGGGCACGCCGATGGATCAGGCGATCGCCGACGTCCGCGAGAAGCTCGACCGCGTCACGCTGCCGACCACCGCCGATCGCCCACTACTGCTGCGCTACGACCCGTCGCAGGAGCCGATCATGCGGCTCGCGCTGCGGCCCAACGAGGACACCGAGCTCACGCTGCGCGACCTCGCGGCGCTGCGCAAGCTGGCGGAGGACGTCGTCAAGCGCGAGCTGGAGAAGATCCCCGGCGTCGCCGCGGTGCAGATCCACGGCGGTGAGCTCGAGGAGGTCGCCATCGAGCTCGACCCGGCGCGGCTGGCCGCACTGGGCGTGGGCGCCGACGACGTGGTCACGGCGCTGCAGCGCGACAACGTGAATCGCCCAGGTGGCGCGGTCGACGAGCGCGACGATCGCTACCTGGTGCGGACGCTGCACGAGGCCGAGACCCCCGAGCAGCTGGGCGCCATCATCGTGCGCTCGAGCGCCGGTCGCGAGCTGCGGATCCGCGACCTCGCGAAGGTCGAGCGACGGCCGCTCGAGCGCGAAGAGCTGTCGCTGGTCGGTGGGCGCGAGAGCGTCGAGCTGGCGGTCTATCGCGAGGGCGACGCGAACCTCGTCGCGGTCGCACGCGCGGTCGAGGAGGCCCGCGCGCGCCTGCGACTCCCGCAGGGCTACGAGGTCGTGGTCCTGGCGGACAACTCGCAGTTCATCGAGTCGTCGGTCGACGAAGTGGTCGACAACACCACGATCGGCGCGGTGCTGGCGGTACTGGTGCTGCTGTTCTTCCTCCGCGAGCTGCGCTCGACGGTGGTGATCGCGGTGGCGATCCCGATCTCGCTGCTGGCGACCTTCGTGCCGCTGCAGGCGCTCGGGGTCTCGCTCAACATCATGAGCCTGGGCGGGCTCGCGCTCGGCGTCGGCATGTTGGTCGACAACAGCATCGTCGTGCTCGAGGCGATCGCACGGATCCGCGAGGAGCGCGAGGCTGCAGGCACCGCGCGTGGAGCGGCCGCGCGACGTGAGATCGCGATCGCCGGCACCGCCGAGGTCGGCACCTCGGTGGTGGCCTCGACGCTCACGACGATCGCGGTGTTCCTGCCGATGGCCTTCGTGGAGGGGGTCGCGGGTCAGCTGGTGCGCGACCTCAGCCTCGCGATCAGCTTCTCGATCCTGTCGTCGATGTTGGTGAGCCTGACGTTGGTGCCGGTGCTGCTGTCGTTCGGTGACGACGACGATGACATCGTCGAGGGCGGACGCCGCACGTTGCTGGGGCTGCTGGTGATCCCGCTGGCGCTGCTCTACCGCCTCGTCGCACTGCTCGTGCGCGGCACCGGTGCGCTGCTGGGGTTGCTGGCGCGCCCGCTCACGACGCTGTGGGACGGGCTCGAGCGCAGCTATCCGTGGCTGCTGCGCCGCGCCATGCGTCGGCCGGGGGTCGTGGTGCTGGCCGCGCTGGCGATCTGCGTCGTGACGGTGCCGCTGGCCGATCGGCACGGGCGCACGTTGGTGCCCGAGCTCTCGCAGCGCGAGTTCTTCGTCCAGCTCGAGCTGCCGCAGGGCACCACGCTCGCACGCACCGAGGCGACGGTGCGACGACTGGGCGCGGTGCTCGACGACGACGCCGCGGTCGAGCTGCACTTCGCCCGCGTCGGTAGCCTCACCCAGGCCGGCAACGCCGGCGGCACCGTGACCGGGACGCACCTCGGCCAGATCGACGTGCGCCTGACCGCGCTCGCCGACGGCGAGCAGGCCGCCGCGATCGAGACGCGATTGCTGGCGCGCCTGCGGGGCGCGCTCGATCACGGCCAAGCGACGCTGCGGCTGGGTCATCCCACACTGGTCGCGTTCGGGCCTCCGATCGAGGTGCAGGTCTTCTCGGAGGATCCTCCGCGCGGCATCGCCGTGACCAAGGCGCTGCTGCCCGAGCTGCAGGCGATCGATGGCCTGCCCGAGGTCGTGGCCGACGACCTCGAGGGTCGCCCCGAGGTGCGGGTGCAGTTCGATCGCGAGCGCCTGGGTCGCATCGGCCTCACGGTCGACGACGCTGCCACCGCGGTGCAGCGCGCCATCGCCGGCGAGGTCGCGACCCAGCTTCACACCGCCGACCGCCAGCTCGACGTGCGCGTGCGGCTGCCGCTGGCAGATCGCTCGAGCGTCGAGGACGTCGCCGCGATCCAGGTCGCGGTGATCGGCGGGGTGCCGGTGCGACTCGACGCGGTCGCCGACGTGAGCCCCGACCGCGGGCCCTCCGAGATCCGCCGCATCGACGGCCGCCGCGGGCTGCGGATCCGCGCCAGGGTCGAGGGCCTGAACCTGGGCGGCGTCGCGCGGGACGTCGAGGACGTACTCGCCGCCCACGCCGACGACGACCCCACCGTCTCGGCGGCGATCGCTGGCCAGGCCGGTGAGATGGAGGCCTCGCTGCAGAGCATCGGCTTCACCGCAGCGCTGTCGCTGTTCCTGGTCTACGTGGTGATGGCCGCGACCTTCGAGAGCCTGTTGCACCCGTTCCTGATCCTGTTCACGGTGCCGCTGGCCATCACGGGCGTCGCGGTCGGGTGCGACCTCGCGGGCCTGCCACTGTCGGCGATGGTCGGCATCGGGGTGATCGTGCTGGGCGGAATCGTCGTCAACAACGCGATCGTGTTGGTCGCGGCCATCAACGATCGACGCGGCGACGGCATGCCGCTGTTCGAGGCGGTCATCGACGCCGGCCGCGTGCGGCTGCGCCCGATCCTGATGACCACGCTCACCAGCGTGCTCGGGCTGGTCCCGATGGCGCTCGGCCTCGGCGATGGCGCGTCGCTGCGGCAGCCCCTGGCGGTGTCGATCATGGGCGGCCTGTCGTCGTCGACGCTGCTGACGCTGGTGGTGATCCCAGCGGTCTATCTGCTGCTGCCGGGCAAGGTCCGCGCGGCGTGGTCGACGACCCGCTCGAGCGACACCGAGCCCGACTAGCGGCGGTCGCCGTGCGCGTCGAGCAGCTGCCGCACCCGCTCGAGCAGGCGGTCGCGCGAGAACGGCTTCTCGAGCAGCGACTCCTGATCACCCAGCGCGCCCTCGCGGATCATCGCGTGCTCGGAGTACCCCGACACGAACAGGACCCGCAGCCCCGGACGCGCCGATCGCAGCTCGTGGGCGAGCTCGGGGCCCCCCATCTTGGGCATGACCACGTCGGTGATCAGGAGATCGATGCCACCCTCGTGGCGCCCCGCGACATCGATCGCGTCGAGACCGTGCTGAGCCGTCAACACGCGGTAGCCCTGGCGCGCGAGCGTCTCGGCGACCACGCGCCGCACCTGCGAATCGTCCTCGACCACCAACAGTGTCTCGTCACCACCGGCCCGTACCGACGTGGTACGTCGGCGGCGCGTCGACGGTGCACTGTTCTCGCGCACACGCGGCACGTAGACCTTGAAGGTCGTGCCCACGCCGACCTCCGAGTAGACCCAGATCACACCGCCGGCCTGTTTCACGATGCCGTAGCAGGTCGACAGGCCCAGGCCGGTGCCCTTGTCGCTGGCCTTGGTGGTGAAGAAGGGCTCGAAGATCCGCGCCACCAGCTCGGGCGCGATGCCGACACCCGAGTCGGTGACGGCGAGCGCGGCGTACTCTCCCGGCTCGAGCTCGACGCCGTGCGCAGCCGCGTACTCCGCGTCGAGCTCGACGTTGCTGGTGTTGATGTGCAGGCTGCCGCCGGCCTCCATGGCGTCACGCGCATTGACGACCAGGTTCATCACCACCTGGCCGAAGTGCGTCGGATCGACGCGCACGTTCCAGGCCTCGGGATCGAGGTCGGTGCGGAACTCGATCGACTCGCCGGCAATGCGTCGCAGCATTGCCTCGGTGTCGCGCACGATGTCGTTGAACGAGAGCACGCGCGGCGCCACCGCCTGCCGCCGCGAGAACGCCAGCAGCTGCCGCGTGAGGCGCTCGGATCGCGAGGCCGCCTCGAGAATCTGCGTGAGGCACTCCGCGGTGCCCGAGCCGGGCGCGGCCTCCTCGAGTCCGAGCTCGCCGAAGCTCCGCACCACCGTCAGCACGTTGTTGAGATCGTGCGCGATGCCGCCGGCGAGTCGGCCGATGGCCTCCATCTTCTGCGCCTGTCGCAGCTGCGCCTCGAGTCGCTCTCGCTCGCTGCCGTCGCGGCACACCGCGAGGTAGCCACTCGACGCGCCGCCGAGCGGTGAGATCGAGACCTCGAGCGGGAACGACTCGCCGTCGAGGCCGCGTGCACGCCCGCGCACGACCAGGCCGCGCTCGAGCGGCCGCTGGCCCAGCTGCAGACCGTCGTGCTCCGCGTCGGCGGACTCGAGCCAGCGCTCCATCGGCGTGCCGACCAGCGCCCCCCGCGTTGCGTGCAGCAATCCCGCGGCGCTCGGGTTGGCGAAGGTGATCACCCCGCGCTCGTCGAGCAACAGCATCGCATCGGCGGAGCCGAGCAGCATGCCCTCGAGATCACCGCCCCCGGCGGGCCGCGCCGCGGCCAGCGGGCGACTCACCCGACGCTCGTCTTCCTCCGCGATGTTCGACACGAAACATCATCAGCATACCAGCGCCGGCCGCGAATGGATCCCGCGCGAAGCGATCGAAGGGCCAACGTCGCCGCCGCGGTGCGCGTCACCGGTGTTTCATTTCCGGCCGCGGGTATCGGGATCGACCGGACGAGCGCGTGCGCGCGCTACCGACCACCGCCCACGACGGAGCTGATAGCGTAGGGCCATGCACGCCATCGTCCTGCACGCCTGCGGTGGGCCCGAGCGGCTGCAGTACGAGGCGCGCGAGCCCCCGAACGCCCGTCCGGGCTGGGTGGTCGTCAAGGTGCACGCCGAGGGCGTGTGCTACCGCGACATCGTCGAGCGCCGCGGCGGCTTCGCGTTCATCAAGCAGCCGGTGGTGCCCGGCCACGAATGGGCCGGGGAGATTGTGGAGATCGGCGCGGGCGTGATCGACTTCGCGATCGGTGACCGTGTGGTCAACCTGCACCGCGCCGCCTGTGGCGCGTGCGAAGCGTGTCGGCGAGGTCACGAGACCCGCTGCCGCGCGGCGCTCGAGGTGTTCGGACTGTCGGTCGACGGCGGCTACGCACAGCTGGTCGCGGCGCCGGTCGGGTGCCTGGTGCGCTTGCCCGCGGAGATCCCCTTCGCCGCGGCGTGCTTCCTCAACTGCACGGCCGGGGTTGCCCTGCGAGCGCTGCGGTCGGTCGCCCGCGTCGTGGCGGGCGAACGGGTGCTGGTGACCGGCGCCAGTGGTGGGGTGGGCGCGCACGCGATCCAGATCGCGAAGGTGCTCGGCGCCCACGTCATCGCGGCCACCAGCAACGACGCCAAGCGCGGGTCGCTGCGCGATCTCGGTGCGGATACCGTGGTGGTCTCCGCGGCCGCGGATCTCCACCGCGCGGTGAAGCGCGAAACTGCAGGCACCGGCGTCGACGTGGTGCTCGATTGCGTCGGCACGCCGACGCTGAACGCCTCACTGCGATCGCTGCGCGCCGGCGGCCGCCTGGTGGTCGTGGGCAACGTCACCGGCGATCGATGGGAGGTGAACCCCGGGTTCGTCATCCTCGCCGAGCTGCAGATCATGGGCAGCGCCGGCTGCAACCGCGACGATCTCGAGCAGGTGCTCGCGTGGGTCGCCCAGGGCCGCGTGCGACCGATCATCGCCGAGCAACTCCCGCTGTCCGCCGCCGCCGAGGCCCACCGCCGGCTCGAACGCCAGGGCGTGACCGGTCGCATCGTGCTGCTGCCCTGGGCAGACGCCACCGAAGCCGCGAAATAGCCCCAGCGGGCCTGCGGTAAGCTGCGCCCGCCACATGGAGCCGCAGCCACCGCCGGAGCTTGCTGCCGAGCACGCCGATGGGTCGTCGTCGCGCGGGCGAACCCAGCGCTACCCCGCGGTGCCCCCGAGCGTCGCGCAGCGGCTCTGGAGCGCCGCGCGCGAGGCCTGGCGACAGGCCGCGCATCCGCACGCGCCACCGCCGTCGACCGACGCGCGCGCCCGCTTCTTCTATGGGTTGCAGCAGCCGCTGCTGGGCCTGCGGGTGCTCCTGCGCAACCAGGCACTGCTCGGCGCCGCGATGGCGCCGGTGGTGTTCCTGGCGCTCGTGTGTGGCATCGCGGCCGCGACCTCGCTCGAGGTCCGCGACGCCGAAGGCCAACAGTGGTGGTCGCTCGGGTTCGCCTCGGTGGAGAGCTCGGTGTTCTTCGTGCTCGCGTTCTTCACCACGTTCGCCGCGCTGGCCCCGGTGCCGCCGTTCTTGTTCGCGCGTCACTACGCGCGCATGGCCGCGGCCGCGCGCGACGACCTCGGCCTCGGCCCACGCAAGCCCTACCTCAAGTCGTGGCAGCAGGCGCTCGGCGAGACCGTCGCCCAGGTCATCGTGATCACCCTCGGCCTGCTGCCGATCACGCTGCTGCTGGCGCTGTTCGGGTTCTACGGTGCGGTCGTCGGCTTCATCGCGCAGCTGGGCTGGACGATGTACTGGATGGTCGTCGAGGCCTTCGACAACGGCCGCACGCTCGCGCCCGACGAGGACCTCGAGTCGGTGGCGCGGGCCGAGGCGGCGATCTCGTTCACGCCGTGGTTCGTCGCCGCCGTGGGGCGCGTCGAGCACCCGCGGGCCCGCAGCCTGCTCGCACCGGTGCGCGGATTCCTCGAAGTCATGCAGACGCTGATCCAGGGCTGGACGCCCGAGCTACGCCTCGTCGAACAGGAGCGCGCGCTCGCGAGCGGCTTTGCGATCGGCACCTTCGTGCTGGTCGCGGTGCCCGGACTCAACCTGCTGTTCCGGCCCGCGCTGGTGATCGCAGCGGCGCACCTGCGAGGTCAGCTCGAGCTCGAGGCCGCGCGCGCCCACGGCGAGGCGAGCCAGCCCAGCGCCGCGGTGGTGCCGGACTCGCCCCTGGCGCGGTGAATGCCGCGCTTGAACCACGCATAGGCCCAGAAGAAGCGCTCGATGCCGCGGCGCTCGGCGGCGGTCAGCGGCGCCGCGCTGCACACCAGCTTGGGGTCCTCGACACCGGCGTCGCGGAAGCCGTACACGGCCCGCACGACGGTCTCGACGAGCACGCCGGCGGCGAGTCGAGGACCCAGCACCAACGCATCGAGGCCGTCACCGTCGGCGGCGACGATGTCTTCGATGCACCCGTAGTTGTACGGGCACGGCAGCGGCGAGATCACGTCGACGCGGCCGTCGGCCTTGCGCTTGACGAAGCTCCACCGCGGCACCTCGATGCGGACCCGCTGCAGCGGTGAGAGGTCGTGGATCGTCGCGAAGCTCACGCGTGCGTTCGATGCTACCATCGACGTCGCCCATGGATGCCGCCGCGGTCTTCGCTCTCCCCTCGGGTCCAGACCACGGTCATCCGCTGCACGCCTCCACCTGCGAGCGCGCGCAGGATCGCATCGACGCGGCGGGTGGCGTGCTCGCCGAGGTGATCGCACGACCGGGTCTGCTCGACGATGCGGTCGCGCTGGCGCTGTACGTGCTCGAGCCGGTGCGACGCGAGGGCGACGACGACGGCGTGCAGCTGGTGGTCGAGGTCGCGGCGCTGGCGTTGGCGCTGGTGCGAGCCCCGGCGGAGCTGCTCGGCCCGTCGCCCGCGATCTCGCTCGGCGGTGGGCGCGTGCAGTCGGCCGCGCGCGGCGAGTTCGAGGGGGTCGGGCCCGAGCTGCCGCACCTGCTCGCGAGCCTGCGCGCGCGGATGTCCACGCGACGGGGCTGGCCGGCCGGCTGCGCGGCGTTCTCGGCCGCGCTCGGTGGCGCATTCGAGGGCATCGCCCGCGATCGCGAGCTGGGCTCGCTCGGTGCCACGGTCGCGCAGCGCGATGCGGCCGACGACGCGGGTGTCGATCTGGTGGCCGCGGCCGCGGCGATCGTCGCCGACGATCGCACGCTGATGACCCACCCCAGCGAGTGCGAGCTGGCGCTGCGGCTGGGCAACGGCGTGGTCGGTCGCGCGCGCGACATCGTCGAGTTCACCGGCGGCTTCGGCCCGCTGCGACCCGAGGAGCTGGTGTCGCAGCGCTTCGGCATCCCCAGCGGCGTGATCCGCCTGGGCCCGCCGGAGCTCGAGCGCTGCCTGCGAGCGCTGTACACCGCCGAGCTGCTCGACCTCGCCGATCTGCTGCGCAGCATGGACGAGCGCCAGCCGCTGCGAGCGATCCTCGCGCGCACCTGCTTCGGCCTGCTCGAGCTGCAGGGCCACACCGACGAGCTGTTCATCGCCAGCGTCGCGCCCGAGCACCACGCGATCATGACCGAGCTGCGGCTGGTCGCACGCCTCGACGGCCGCATCACCACCGACGAGCGCGCGCTGCTGCGGGGCATGGACGCGCAGCTGCACGCCTTCGAGCAGCTGCTGGCGCGCATCGGCGAGGATCATGTGCTCGACTTCGAGGAGTTCGGCCAGCTCCGCACCGCACGCACCGGCATCCTCGACGACCTCCTGCGCATCGCGCTGGCCGACGACGTCGTGACGGACGACGAGCGGGGGTTGCTGGTGCGGGCGCTGGAGCTGCTGCCGATGCTGCGACCGCTGCGGGGTTAGGCGGGCGTCACTCGCAGGTGACGCCGGCGGCCGCGAGCACCTCGAGCGTGCCGGACATCCCGCCCGGCCCGATCACGTCGTAGACGAATGCGGTGAACCGCGGGCAGGGTCGCGGCATCTCGGGTCGCGTGACCACGAAACGGACCCATGGCCTCGTCACCGCGGTGTGCAGCGTGTGGGCGGGCCTCTTCATGCCGGCGGCGTGCGCGAACGAGTCACCCTCGGGCCCGGCGTCGGAGGGCGGCGGCTCGTCGAGCGGGACCGGTTCGCTCGCGGAGACCGGACCGGCCACGGACGACACCGGGACCTCGACCCACGGGCCCGACGGCGAAACCACCACGGGGTCGTCGAGCGGAGGCGCCGACGACGACCCGAGCGGTGTCTGCGTCACCGAGACGCCCTGCGCGTCGAACTCGGACTGCGCGGGGCTCCCTGGCACGCGCTGCAATCGGGCGCTGGCCACCCCGCGCTGCGCTCGACTCCAGTGCGGGGCGTCGGGGACGCCGTGCAGCGACGCGGCGCTGTGCGAGCTCGGCCACGTGTGTGTCGACCCCGAGCAGTCCCCCGGGGAAGCGGTCGATCCTCTCGGGGTCTGTCTCGACCTCGACGCCGCGCGAAGCGTCTGCGTCGCGGCGTGCCAGTCGGCGCCACCGACGAGCCCGCTCGGCGTCTGCGCGGTGAACGAGGCGCAGATCCTGTGCAACTACGCCTGCGGCCTGTACCCCGAGGATCCGGGGTGGCCCTGTGGCGACGCGTTCGCCTTCGTCTCGCGGGATTGCGGCTATTCCCCGGTCGATCCGCCGTCGTGCCACGCGAGCCTCGACTGCCCCGGCGTCGGCGCGACGGCGATCGAGCTGTTCCCCTGCGAGTGACCCGAGGCCGCCCTGAAGCGGACGCGAGAAGCTCTGGACCCGGGGCATCGTCAAGCTGGCCCGCCTCGCCGGGCACTTGCTCGTCGACGTTTGAGCCGAAGATCAGCGACGGGATCGCGAGTTCCGGCGGAAGGAAATCGGGCATACCCAGGGCGCCTCCAGCCGGTGTCCTCCGGTGGACGAGTCGGCGTTGCTGCCACTCGACGTCGGCGCTGGATCGCCGGTCGAGGGAGATCGTTAGCGGTGGCGTTCGTGGAGGGGAGGTCGGGAGAGGTGGCGCCCGGCGTGCGGCCGAGCGTCGCCGTCAACCGACGGACCGCAACTCGCGGCGACGGAGGCCAACGCCACTCCGGCGCAACGCGCCGCCGTGCGTCGAACGTCGTCGCAGCATGAGCCCAACAATGAGCAACCACGTCCCCGAATGCGCAGACCTGCCCGCCAGCGAACACCCGCCTCCCGAGTTCTCGGCGTCCGCATCACCGCCTGGGTCGGTGCCGGATGAGGTCTCCGAGCTCGTGTCCGGGAGCGGCTCGAACGCCGCGCCGTCGGGCCAACGGGTGCATGCGTTCGGATCCCATCGGTCATACGCCACCTCACACACGTAGGGGTCGCCCACGCAGCTCTCGACGAGAGCCGGCGCCGGATCGAGGGCCACTTCACCGAGTTGGTCGCCGATCGCGTCGCCGTGGCAGCTCGGGAAACTCGTGCGGACGCCGGACACGAGATCGAGCACCTCGAGCTCGATGCACCCGGGCGACGACAACACAACCGTCGCCTGCGGACCGCTCGTCGCGGGGCGATCGCCGGTTGTCAGCTCACGCACCGCGAGCAGGGGCGAATCTGCGACGACGACAGGCTCGAACTCGGTCTCGACGTAGAGACGTCCTCGCCCGATCAGCTCTGCGCAGAAGCCCGTCCCGACCTCGGGGTCGGGCGGCGAGTGCGACGGACAGACGACGCCCGGCACGCTTGGCCGGTAGGGCAGCGCGCCGTCGCAGCACACCAATGTCGAGAGCTCGGGCCGAGGATCGAGCCAGTAGGTCTCCGACGTCGCGATCGTGAACGCGGGGCGTGGAGCCGTGGGCATGTCGAGCACGACAAACGGGGAGACGACCTCGATCGGCAAGCAGGGCGCCCCTCCAGCTTCGAGGTTCACGTCGACCCTCGCTTCGAAGCTACCAGGGATCCAAGGTTGGCTCGGGCGCCACGTCGCCGGCGTGAATCCCGAGTGAAGTTCGAGTTCGCCATCCACCGGAACACCTGCGTCGTCGGTGATGGACACCGCGACGTGCTCCCACCAACTCTCGTCGATCAGCCGACCGCTGCAATCGGCGAGGACGATCACGACAACGCCATCGGATCCGATCTCGGTCAGCGGAAAAAGGACGTCGTGCGGTCGGCTCTCGGTGCAGTAAGTGCAGTGGCCCGCGCGTGCGTCCGGGGTCAGCAGCAATCCAGCGCAGCAGACCAGACCCGCCGCAACACCGCGACCCAACCACACCATGGTTCGAGGCTACACCCCAGAGGGGATCGCAGCAATCGCGAGTGGATGGCGGGTTCGCTCCGCCGATCCGCAACACGATGAGACACCGAGCGAGGCCATCACTGCGCGCGGCCGCTTCGACGCGCTTCGACGTCGCTTCAAACCTCCTCGGCTCTCCTTGGGTCGGTCGTGCAGCTTCGTCAGCGACGGAGAGCCGAGGTGCGGCGAGAGCTCCTGCTGATGCTCCGGCTCGGTGTAGACGTCGGACCAGCCGCGCAGCCACGTCGCGCAGCTCGGCGACCTCGTCGGCGTCGTCGACCGGGGGCGCTCGCGAGCTCGGCGAAGCCCAGGGGTGCACCGAGCGTGCCCGTCCGCGACACGCCGTCGCGCCGGCAGGGTCGCCGCGTCGACGCGATCGAGGTCGCGCTCGAGTCAGGGCCGCGCGGCGATGCGCTCGGCGCCGTGCTCGACCGTCGGGACCACGACGCGAATCACGTGGGGACGACCGGGTGGGCGCGCCGCTCGCGAATCCGCGACGCCGCGAGAACCGACCCGAGCACGCCGAGGACGACCATCGCGACGCCGAACCACCGGTTGCTCCGTTCGGCACCCACCCCCGAGCCAGGTGGATGCATGATCACGAGGAGGTCGGGCGAGCGTCTGGTGACGAGCCCGCGCGCGAGCGCGGCGGAGCCCTACCGCGAGCTGATCGCCGACGCACTCGACCGCGGCCGCAACGCGATGGTGATCTGGCAAGACCCGGTCGACGAGCAGGGCTTCACCGGCGGCTACGCGAGCGTGCGCCGCCTCGTCGCACGGCTACGCGGTCAAGTCGGTCGCGCCACCATCCGAGCTCGAACTGTCTCCGAGTACTCCTTCGAGCACGCGGGCGCGAGGCGATGATGTCGGAGCAACCGGCGGTCGCGTTCGGCCCGCTCCGCACCGCACGCACGGGCATCCTCGACGACCGTTGCTGCGTTGCTGCGGCGTCCGGACGCTCGGTGTGCTTGAATACCGCACGAGTGCGGTGCGATCGCGGCGAAAGAGGAGCAGGACGCCCGTGATCCCTTCTGGAAGCTCCCCATCCACTATAATTGAGATAGGTGTCGACGAGATGCGCGAGGATCCGGTTGCCGAGCCGAACCTGCCACGCGTCTTTTCGGTGAACTTCCGAAATGCCTCTTCGCCGGACCAACGAATCGGGGGTTCAGCGGCGGGAGCCACGAGCACCAGCTCGTGGACCCGTCCGTTGCGACGGCTTCTTGGGCGCCGGGTCGGCGTCCCGTGCGGAGGAGCCAGTGAGAATGATCTTCTTGTCGCCGAACACCGCGACGAGCTCGAGCTCGCCTCCGAGCGCGACCACGTATCGGCGGAGCGTCTCGACCTGGCAGTCGTCCAAGTTGCCGCGGGTCTCGAGCCGTGAGATGTCGCCTTGATCAATCCGCGCGGCCTCCCCGACATCGGCCTGTGTCTTCCCCGCTGCCTCGCGCACCGTTCGCAGCGTGAGACGTACGCCTCGCCGTGCCCGAAGTCCCCGGCCGAGAACGCGTACTTCTGCAGTCTCCGGCTCGACCCGCTTTTTCGATGCTTGCGCCACGATGCTCACCCGCTTTCGTAGACTTCGCGCTCACCGCCTGTGGCCAGCCGCGCGCTGATGATTCGATCACGTTCGCCGCGCTCGACGTGAACGACGTAGAGCACACGATCGCGCAACGATGACCCGATCACGACCATCACCCCTGTTCCGGAGCCGTCGTCGAGATAAACCGCGACCGGGTCAGCGAACACGGTCGCGGCCTCGAAGAACGAGACGCCGTGCTTCTCGAGGTTCGACGCCGCCTTGCCGGAATCCCACTCGAAGTCTCCCTCGACGACCGTCGGCACGTCATACGAGAGTATGGGCCATGCCCCATACGGGGTCAAGGCCTCGGCCCGAGTACTGCGCCAGCTGTGCCAGGCCATGGTCTGCGCGTGATCGGTACCCAAGCGTCCACCCTCGCACCTCGGCTGGCCGCCATCGACGTGCGCGCCGCCACCCTGGCGCGGGCGGTACCTGCTACCGCGATCGTCTCGGCCTGATCGGCTTCGCGAGCAGGATCGTCGGCTTGCCGATCCCTTCGGCATCGGGGACCACGCCGACCACAGCGAAGCCGACTTTCAACCAGAAGCCCAGCGGGTGCGCTCGCGCGGCCTCGATGCTCTGCAGGTCAGGTGGACCCAGTGGACGGTAGCGCCGCTGAGTTCCTCGAATAGCACGTCGTCTTCTGGGCGCCGGGCGATGGCTCGCAACGAACGCCCGTGGAGTGTGTGAAGAGGCGCGACTTCGCGGCCGCGCTCCGCTTCAAGACTGCGAGCGGGCGTCTCCGTCGATCGGAACCCAGTTAGCGAAGTGGTTCCACGAAGCTTGCTCGTCCGGCTAACGAATAGGCGTTCAGCTGCGCCCCGCTCGAGCGTAGCTCGAGTGAGGCGTCAGCTGCAACGGCTGGTTGGGCAGCAGATTGAGTTGGTCGCGCATTGTTGACAGAAGGGCCCGCGCTTGTGCGATCACCTGTGTCTCTCACGTTCGCGCCAGCATGCGCCCCAACTCAGCCTCTACCCTTCGTCGGTCCACAGTCTCGAAGTTGAACGCCGAAAAGAGCGGCTGGATCAGGTCGACCACCAGGTCCGTGAGTTGTAGCCTAATACGATCGGCATCCACGGTTAGCTGCGATTGCACGACATCTTGTCGACTGGGTGAGGTTGTGTCCATGGGCGGGAAGCCGTTGCCAAACAACGTCATGAGACGCCGCCCGCGAAGGCCCTTCCACGAGACTCTGAAGTGCACCGGCGACTCCGGGATGTTGAGGCGCTGGGCCATACGACTAGCGTGGAGAAGACACTCGCCGATGCGCCATGCTGGGAGGTTCCGATCGAGCGATTCTCCGACGTTCGCGCGACCGCGCAAGTCCTCACCGCCGTCTTCCTGGAAACCTCTGAGCAGGAAAAAGAGGCCTTCAGGCGAGGCTCGCCAGAAGTCCGAATGCGCCGGATCTCTGGACTGTCCGGGCTCGAACACGTGACATTCGACGATCCCCTCCATCGGGTATGGGGCAATCGGCTCCCGATTCAACACGATCCATACCGGCCACCCGGTTTGTTTCTCGACAGAACGTAGGGCCGCAATCAGCTCTTGGGAAGTGGCGACTGGCGTCTCCGCGAACCCATAGGAACAGGTGTAGTAGCCCATTTGATACGTATCCTGGGACTCCGTCTCGGTGAGGCGCTCCGAGAACCTACGGAGTGACGCCGTCTCCCAGGCAGCAGTCTTCTCTCGTAGGTTGGGGACTGGGGTGCGCGACTCCTCTCCGGCGAGCGCCGCTCGAATGTTGTCAAGCAGCATCTCGCGCTCCGCCAGCACGCACTTGTGAATCAGTCGTTGCCATTCTTCCGCGGATTGCGGGGGAGCGCTTTGAGGCCCGGGGCGACGAATATAGTACTCGTTTTGCCGGACGTGCTTCTTATCCGGGCCATCTCGCCGCGCGCGAATCGGCACTCGATGCCCGCCAGGCACAACAACGATCGGGTGTGTGTGCGCTAGCGCAGCATCGGTCACGATCCTCAGTTCGCAATGAAACGCCGGATCCGCGTACGAGTGCACGACGCCATTCACCGCGTCGGTGGTAAATGAACTGAACCCTCGCGGGGGACCAGGAGCCTCTCGCCATTCTCCGCCCGCTTCCTCGAAGCCTACGAGAATTGCGCCGCCGCCGTGGTTCGCGAGTGCCAGTATAGCGTGAGCGAGGTTTGCTTTGTCGGCGCCATCGGAAAGGTCGAGCCACCCCTTTAGTTCGGTCTCAAGGTCCTCGCGCGGATTTGCGGCGAGGTCATGCCAGCGAGTTTTTTCGGTCATGCGTGCCACTGACTCCTACGGGTCGGACGCGAAAGGGAGCGAGGCTTGGGCTGGGAGATCCGGGGTTCTGCTGTCCTCCGAATGCGAGGTGCATTCGGAGGACAACAGCCGCACGCGAGCGGGCTCGACTCTCGTGCGGGGACTTGGCGCCCTGCGGAGGAGGAGGGATTCGAACCCCCGAGCCCTTTCGGGCTATCCGAGTATCAATCGGGCGCTTTCGGCCGCTCAGCCACTCCTGCGCCAGAGCGACGCCGAGTCACTCTGGTGCAGCAGTGGTGGAGCCGACCAATCCTACCTCAACCTCTGGCCTAGTCAAGCCTGCTCTCCGCGGGATCGAGGCTTGTAACCCACGCAGGTCACGGGAGATCTCGCGACCATGCCTCCACAAGGTCCGTGCCGAGGATGGCAGCGGCGAGACGTAGCATCTCCCGATTGGGGTTTGCCGAGGGGCACGCTTGCTTGACGTACTGGGCGATCTCGGCCGCGCTCGCGTCGGGATCCACCGTGCGGAGGAGGATCACTGCCGCCGCAGTCGACCGGCTGACCCCGGCTTGGCATTGAAGCAGCGCACGTGCTCCGACGAGGTCGACCCCTCGGGCGAACTTGATGAGATGCTCGATGTCTTGCTGGCTCGGCCCTCCGCGCTGCAGAGAGATCTCGTCCTCAAACACGAGGCGAAGCCGGGTCGGCACGTTCCTGAAGCCCGCCGGCGGTGGCTCGGCGTCGCCTCCGATCGAGATCAGGTAAGCGATGCCTTCGCGGCGTCGCGGAGAGCAGAGAATACGTCCGGCATCGGTGCGTCCGGCGATCACCACCCTGCTATCAGCGACACGCATCATCTGGACGCTCGTTCTGCTGCCCAACTCTAATTCGGCAGATCCTCGTTTGTCACCTTCCTCCGCGCTACGCAGGTCTGCATAGCACCGCGCGATACTGCCCACACTGGCCTATCCTCCCGCCCTTCCAAGCAATTCCCGCTCGCCCCGCTCGCCCCGCCCGCGTCGTCGTCGACGTTATCCAGCACTACACCACGCACGTCGCCATGCCGCCCACGCTCCCCAGCGGCGCATCTCGATCTCGCGGCCGATCGGCCACCCGCGTCTCCTCAGGTCTCCCCTGATCTCGCCCCTCACCCCCCTCACCCCCCTCACGGGGCAAGACAAGCTCCGGCATGCGTCACTTCATCACTTCGCGCGCGTCGCTGACCGCCGCAGAAGCGCTCGCCTCGGTTCGCAGCCATTGGCAGATCGAGAACAAGGTGCACTGGACGCTCGACGTCGCGTTCCGCGAGGATGAGTCGCGACTGCGGGCCGAGAACGCCGCCGAGAACCTTGCGGTCGTCCGCCACGTGGCGCTCAACCTCCTTCGCGGGGTGAAGGGCTCGAAGGTCGGCATCAAAAACCGTCGGCTCGAAGCCGGATGGAACGAGGACTTCCTCATGAAAGTGCTCGCGTCGCATGAGAGTTAGATGCAATCGCCCTGCCCCCCTCACCCCCCACCAACCAACGGTGCCATCGCCGGCGGCAGCTCGATCTCCGTCCCCACCCTTGCCAGCGGATACCGCAGAAATCCCCGCGGCGTCGCGATCAAAAACACCAACGACGAATCCTCCAGCGGCCGATCGAATCGCACCGAAATCCGCCGCACGAAGCCCGCATCGTCGACCTCCCGCACGGTCACCCACGCGCGATCCAACGCAACCTCGGTGCCGACCGGCGGCAGTGCATCGGCGCGGCGGAACAGCTGCTCGACCGGCCCGCGCAGCATCGCCCCCTGCACCACCGTGAGATCAAATCCAACGCTCGAGGTGCGATGCAATCGATGCGGGCCTGGGGCCAATGACAGTACCGTCCACGCGCGCGGCAGCGGATGACCGTGCAGGTGTCGCAGCAGCGGCGGATACAGCAGCGTCATCGGATCTGCAGCCGCAAACACCACCACGTGCTGCTGCGGCAGTGCATCGTCGTCGACCGGCATCGCCAGCGCCGCACGCTCACCCGCGGCGGCGAATGTCGCGATGTCGCCCAGCTCGCGGCGGCCCCACAGCGTCGCCAGGCCCACGTGCGCCACCACCAATACCGCCGCCAGCGCCATGCGAGCACCTCGGACCACGCGCCCGCCGTCGTCGCGCCACGCCTGCGCCCCATCCAGCACCAGGCCCGCGATCAACACGTGCGCCGGCAACGACGCCACCAGCAGCAGGCGCGCCGAGGGAAACGCCGACACCACCGGGATCACCGCCAGCACAGCCGCCCACGCCGCCCATCGCAGCTGCGGCCGCGTGCCCACCAGCATCCGCGCGCGGCCGTACAGCAGCACCACCGCGAACAACCCCACCAGCGCCTGCCACCGCAGCGCCGACGCCGAGAACGCCAGCGTGCCGGTCGGCAGCGCCAGGCCGAGATCCGCCAGCAGCACCGGCAATCGCACCTGCGCCGCGGCCAACCACGCCCCCGGCTCCCCCAGCGGATCGACATAGATCGCCGAGCGCTGCCCGCCGTAGCCCAGGCCGCGGTGCAGCAGCGCCCACGCGAGCACCACCGCGAACACACCCGCGAGCGCGCGTCGACGATCGGCCCCCGCGGGCATCGTGAGCTCGTGCGCCAGCAACAGCGCCACGATGCACAGCGCGTACTCACCGGCCGCAAACGACAGCGCCAGCATCACCAGCGACCATGCCCGCGTGCGTGCGCCACCCGCTTCGCGCCAGCGCAGGTGGGCCTCGAAGCCCACCAGCCCGCAGCACGTCGCCACGATCGCGTTGCGGTTCGCCAGCCACGCCAGCGGCTGCACGTGGCTCTCGTCGAGCACCCACAGCGCGAACGCCAGCAGTGCCCACGGGGTCGGCAGCAGTCGTCGCAGCAGCCGCGCACCCGCCAGCAGCATCGCCGTCCACCACAGCAGCGAGTGCACGTGGTGCAGCACGTACGCGTCGCCGAACACCGCGCCATCGAAGGCGACCAGCAGGCTCGACAGCGGGCGCAGCGTCGACAGCCGCAGCTGCGGGTCCGACCACCACGGCAACGATCCGGCGGCAGTCAGCCGCTGGACCTCGGCGGGGTCGCCATCGACGAAGCTGAAGAGATCCCACGGCGCGCGCGCGACCGCGTAGCTGCCGTCCAGCATCGCGCGCTGGGCGATGTCGTCCATCACCGGCCCGATCGCCAGCGTGTCGATCCGCAGCGCGATGCCGAGGATCACGATGAGCCCGATCGCGACCCGCCAGCGCTGCTGTGGTGTCATGCCCGTCAACGACCCGCCCGCGCAGTCTGCCTGCCCGCGACCGCCACGGCCAACGCCCCGGCCCGGCCCCCTCGCCTGCAGCGCCGCACGCGCGCGGCTTCGGCCCGCACCGCGCAAGCGCCACGGCCGACGGCCCACCGCCCCGCCGCCCCCCGTCGCCCCGACTTTCGGACAAACCCCGGATCCCCGTGGCGAGCCGCCCGTATCCTACGATCGTGGGTGATCGCGATGATGCTGGAACCCCCGGCGCCGGCGCCCGTGCAACCGACCCGGTGAGCGTGGCTGCCCCGATCCCGCCCGACGGTGCGAAGGACCGCTTCCCCGAGCTGGACGAGCTGACCGTGGCCAGCGCCCAGCGGGGCAGCACCCGTGCCAAGCGTGCGTTGGTGGATCGCTACCAGCGGCCGGTGCTCGCGTTGATCTCGCGCCTGCTGCGGGGCTACGGCGACTCGGCGCTGGTCGAGGACGTCGCGCAGGAGACCTTCTTGCGGGTGTTCCGCGCGTTGCCGCGCTTCGATCGCGACGGACCGGCGCGGCTGTCGACGTGGATCCTGACCATCGCGTGCCACCGCAGCATCGACGAGCTGCGTCGGCGTCGGATCGAATCGAGCCCGCTGGAGTCGGGCCCGGGTGAGGTCGCCGCCAACGACCGCGCCGACGAGAACGCCGAGCGGCGCATGCTCTCGCGGCTGCTCGATCGCGCGATCGATGGCCTCTCGCCGGAGTACAAGGCGACCTTCGTGCTGCGCGAGGTCCACGGGCTCGAGTACACCGAGATCGCGCAGATCCTCGAGATCGATCTCGGCACCGTGAAGTCGCGTCTCAACCGCGCCCGCACGCGACTGCGCGAGGCGCTGTCGGAGGTGTACCGTGCGTGACGGCGACGATGACGGCTTCGAGCCCTCGGCGCTGGAGCTCGGCGAGCTCGAGACCCGCGCGCTCGCGGCCTGGCTCGAGGACGGCGCCGAGGTGCTCGACATCGACGCCGACGATCGCGAGCTGCCGCTCCCGGGCGGCGTGCTGCCCGGCTTCGCCGAGCGGGTGCTCGCCGCCGAGTCGACGCTGGTGCCGGTGCCGGTCATCGTCGACGTCGAGGACGATCCGCCTGCGCTGACGCCCGCGCGCGCGCCGAGCCGCTGGTCGGTGCGACTCGGTGCAGTCGCGCTCGCGGCCGGCCTGGGCGGCGCGTGGTGGCTCGGGGCCACTTCGGGGCACCCACCGGCGAGCCCCGAGGGTGACACCGCGACCGGCGTCGCCGGTGAGCTCGCCGACGAGCCGCCGCAGGAGATCGCCGCGCCGCCGCCGGTGCCGATGCCCGCCGATCTCGACCTGCAGATCGCCGACTACATCCGCGACTACGGCCGGCACTTCGGTCCGACCTTCGAGTTCCACGGCGCGATCCTCATCGCTCGCGACGGCAAGGTGGAGTACCGCCACGGCTTCGGCAGCGCCGATCCGGCGCACGCGCGCCCCAACACCCCCGCGACGCAGTTCCGGCTCGGCATGCTCACCGAGCAGTTCACCGCGGCCGCGATCCTGCAGCTGCGCGACGGCGGCATGCTCGAGCTCGACGACACCGTCGCCGAGCACCTGCCGAACTTCCCCAACGGCCGCCGCATCACGATCGAGAACTTGCTCGATCACACCTCGGGCCTGCCCAACTACACCGACCTGCCGAACTTCCACCGCTGGAAGGCGCTGCCCCACCGCACCGAG
>WBZX01000727.1_pt1 | contig 28326 bp, 17 predicted proteins | sample 5204211 | NCBI WGS metagenome assembly WBZX01 (sample SAMN12344362, study PRJNA552823) | activated sludge metagenome | biome: Activated sludge suspended growth; feature: Nitrification reactor; material: Wastewater; isolation source: activated sludge from nitrification reactor of wastewater... | reverse complement strand
TCGCTTGCAACAGCAGATCGACACGATGCGCGAGAAGGAAATGAATCCTTCATCCAATCCGGCGGTGAAGGCGGCGCTGGCCAAGCCGGTCGTGCTGGAGTTTCGCGATGCGTCGCTGAAGTCGGTCTTCGAAGTGCTGTCGCGCTCATCCGGGCTGAATTTTGTTTTCGACAAGGACGTCAAGGGCGACACCAAGGTAACTTTCTTTGTTCGCAACAGCCCGCTGGACGACATTTTGCGGCTGATCCTGACGACCAATCAGCTCGAAAAGCGCCAGCTGAACGACAACAGTTTCCTGATTTATCCGAATACGCCCGCCAAATCGAAGGAATATCAGGAGCTGGTGGTACGCAGTTTCTATCTGGCCAATGCCGACGTGAAGCAGGCTCAGACGCTGGTCAAGACCGTCGCCAAAAGCAAGGATGTCTTTGCCGACGAGAAGCTGAACCTGCTGATTGTCAAAGATACGCCCGATGCCATGCGTCTGGTCGAGCGCTTGATCGAGTCGATCGACCTGGCCGAACCGGAGGTGATGCTGGAGGTCGAGGTGCTGGAAGTAACGCGTAGCCGGCTGAACGAGATTGGTGTCGATTGGCCGGACAGTGTGGGGTACGGTGCGTTGCAACAATCGTTGTCGACGACGACTGCGACCGCTGCCGGTATCGTGCAGAGCATCACGCCGGGCGGTACGCTGGCGCCGGGCTACATCAGCCTGAAGGGCGGCGGCAACCTGACCAGTTTCGTCGCCAACCCAGGGCTGACCTTGAATCTCAAGGGACAGAATGGTGACACCAATGTGCTGGCCAACCCCCGCATTCGGGTCAAGAATCGCGAGAAGGCGAAGATTCACATTGGTGACAAGCTGCCGGTATTTACGACAACGTCGACTGCCAATGTTGGCGTTTCGGCCTCGGTGACCTACCTGGATGTTGGACTCAAGCTGGATGTTGAATCGAACGTGACCCTCGACGATGAAGTGTCGATGAAGGTCGGTCTGGAGGTCAGCAGTATCGTCAAGGAAATTCCCGGGCCGTCCAATTCGCTGGCCTATCAGATCGGCACGCGCAGCGCGAGTACCGTGCTGCGCCTGAAAAACGGCGAAACCCAGGTGCTGGCTGGCTTGATCAACGACGAAGAACGCAAGACGACCAACCACATTCCCGGACTCGGCGAAATCCCGGTCATTGGTCGTGCGTTTGGCACCCAGCGCGATTCATCGGTGAAGACTGAAATCATCCTGCTTATCACGCCGCGCGTGCTGCGCAATATCCTCCGGCCTGATTTCGGTCAGCCAGCACTGCCGGCGGGGACCGAGTCGGCAATCGGATCGGCACCGATGATGATCAAATCACAAGGGCCGAAGTCGCTGGGCGTGGCGCCCGGCGCCGGTTCAGGAAACAACGTATCGTTTGGACGAAGCAGGGGGCAGGCTGTTCCGTCCATGGGCGGCGCTGTGGACGATCTGCCGGGCCGTAGTGGCGACGCGGTGGTCGCGGTGCCGTCACCAGAACCATTCCAGTTCATCGGGCCGAGCGATGCCATCGGCGGCAGTGAGCTGGAACTCGGCTTCGTCGCGCCCGGACAGAGCGGTACCCTGATGGTCGAGATAGCCTACGATCCCGCCATGCTTGACGCCAGGCAACCCGCCGCCAGCTCGCCGGGGCGCCTGATGATGCGCGTTGATCAGGGACGAGGCAACCTGCGCTTCCAGGTGTTGCCTGGTGCCAGAGGGGAGACGCGGGTTGACGTCATCGGCGCATCGCTGGAAGGCGGAGAGCCGTACCCGGGGGCAATCGGTTCGCACATTCTCAAAATAAATTCGCCATGAGGGGCAGGCATGGCCGGGGTTTTACCCTGATCGAACTGGTCATCACCGTCGCCATCGTCGGCATTCTGGCGATGACGGCGATGCCGATGATTGAAATGACGGCCAGGCGGCAAAAAGAAACAGAATTGCGGGCCGCATTGCGCGAGATTCGAACGGGCATTGATGCCTATCGTCGCGCAGTCGAGGATGGCAAGCTGGAAAAGAAAGCCGATGAAAGCGGCTACCCCCACCGGTTGGAAGATTTGGCCAATGGGGTCGACAACGTTCAGGACCCGAACAAGGGCAAGATTTACTTCTTGCGTCGCCTGCCACGCGACCCGTTTGCCACGGATACGGATTTGTCGGCAGCGCAGACCTGGGGCAAGCGCAGCTATGCCAGCCCGCCGGATCAGCCGCTTGAGGGGGCCGATGTTTTTGACGTTTATTCGCTGGCCAAGGGCAATGGCCTGAATGGCGTGCCTTACCGGGAATGGTGAACATGACCCGCTGCAAAAAAGGCTTTACGCTGATCGAACTGTTGGTTGTCATGTCCGTGATTGCGACGCTGCTGACGATAGCCGTGCCTCGCTACTTTCAACACCTCGAGCGGGCACGCGAGGCCTCGTTGCGCGAATCACTGGCCGTCATGCGCGATGCCGTCGACAAATATCGCGCCGACACCGGGCGCTACCCGGAAACGATTGAAGAACTGGTGGCCAAGCGCTATCTGCGCAAGGTACCGCCCGACCCGATCACCGAAAGTGCCGACACTTGGGTGATCGTGCCGCCGCCAGACGAACCCGGCCAGCGCAAGGTCTGGGATATTCGCAGTGGGGCCGAAGGGCAGGGACAGAACGGCACCGATTATTCGACATGGTGAAATTCGGCAACTCACGGGGCGAACCTGACTGCTACGGTCAACGGCAAATTTTGGCCAAAAAAGAAATTTTCCGTGAGGCCGGTTTCACCTACCTCGGCCTGCTGTTTGCAATTGCCATTGCCGGTATTGCCCTGGCTGGCATTGGCGTGCTTTGGCAGATGGAAAGCCGGCGCGATAAGGAAAAGGAGCTGCTTTTTATCGGTGAAGAATATCGAACTGCCATCACCCGCTATTACGCCCAGTCGCCCGGCGGTGTCGGACAGTATCCGCAAAAGCTGGAAGACCTGTTGCTCGACACGCGCTTTCCAAATCCGGTGCGTCATCTTCGCCGCCTGTATCGCGATCCGATGATGCCGGATGGCGAATGGGAGCTGATTCGCCAGCAAGGCCGCATCACGGGCGTTGCCAGTCGCTCTCAGGAGCAGCCGATAAAGATTGCCGGTTTCGCGCCCGAGCAGGATGATTTTGAAGGTGCCGAGCGTTATAACGCGTGGCGTTTTGTCAGCAACGGCAGTAGCCGGACTGCAGTCGCCAACCCCGGTACTGGCGTACCAGATCATGCAGGGGCCGGGAGCGTTCCCGTACCCTCAGGTAACCCAAGAGGCGTGCGTTAATCATTCTGTTTGCCAACGACATATATTTGCAATGACCCGGTAATCGCGGGCCGTTAAATTCAGCGCTTGATCGGCGCGTGCATCGCAAACATTGTCATGGATAAAAAAATATTCGTCCGTCTGGTTGTCGCCTCCGGAAGCCGCATCGCAGCGCCAGTCACGGGAAACGTGTTGAGTGGGTCAGCCACGTTTCATGAATTCGGGCATTCGGGCTCGATTATCTGATTCAGCGGCCAATGGACACCTTGATAACCCCTAGCAGTGTTGAACTTGAGCGATTGCTGATCATCATTGAGTCATCGCAGCATGTGCATCGGCGCAGTCAGTTTTTCCTCTGGACGCAAGGCGTGCTGCAGAGCTTCATTCCGCACGATATGCTGATTTTCGGACACGGCGAATACGGTTCGCCAGATTTCAGATGTGAAGTGCTTGCCCGTGCCAATACCTTGCAAGATCTTGAACTGAATCTTGAACTCGACAAGCTTGTCCAGATGATGGTGGCTAGCTGGCATGGCAGTGGCCACACGCCTCGCCCGTTTCCGGAGGGCAACCACGCGTCAAGCGGTGCTTGTGCCATTGGTCAGATGTTGCTGCGACTGGGTCTGGGGAATGCCTTGGCACATGGTGCAAAAGAATTCCCTGGGGTCAGTTCAGGATTTTTTGTCTTTCTGGGCATGCCTGATCCACCTGAGCGGCGTCAGCTGTACTTTGCCGAATTGTTAATGCCCTACCTGCATACGACATTGCACCGCATGCTCAATTCTGCGAAATATGTGTCGGATCGTGGCACTCGTCTGCATGTCAAGCTTAGCCCGCGTGAGTCTCAGGTGATTGGACTCGTACGTGACGGCATGACCAATCAGCGGATTGCCGACACGCTTGAGCTTAGTCCGTTGACAGTCAAAAACCACGTCCAGAACATCCTGCGCAAGTTGGAAGTGGCGAATAGGGCACAAGCAGTGGCCAAGGCGGTGAGGGAGCACCTGATTGGCGACGATGTTGACGAGGTACGCGTATCGCGCCAAGGAACAAGCTGAGAATGCCACCGCCGTCCGGATAATCCGGGCGCAGGCGACGAAAAAACCATCGCGTTCTGCAGAGCAGCGATTACCAGAGAGCAGCGATTACCAGAACTGCCATTGGCTGCTATAAACCACCCAGCTACCGAGCAGGAAGTTAGTCACGGCATGAGCAGCGATGGCGCTCCGAAGCTTGCCTGATCGAATGTACAGCCCACCATAAGCCAGTCCGGCCAGAATGCCGGCCAGCCAGAGGTTATGCTCGACGCCAAACAAGACCGACGAGACCACCAGACCGCGCCAAGTGACCGCACCGGGGGGTAGCGTAAAAAAGGTTGTTTGCTCGATCCAGCGCATGATGAACGACCGCCAGAATAATTCTTCCATGATCGGCACGACCAACGCTGCACCGGCAATCCGCAGTGCCGCGAGGGCATAGTCGACCTCCCCGTTGGGATTGCGGGGATCAAAGCCGGTTGGTGTACCAATGCTTGCCCAGGGTTGCTCGAGATTGATCCACAGTACGAACACCATTACGCCGACAAGCACAGCTGACAGCCATTCCTGGCAATTGATCCTCAGGGTTCCACGCAGTTCTTCGAATTGGGGGGCCAGTATTCCAAGCGCAATTGCAACACTAGTTACCTTGATCGGATATTGCCAGCGACCATCTGGCAGATACGGCTCTATCCAGGGGGCGGAGACAAGGAATAGCAGATAGATGCCAATCGGAATGACGCGGGCGATGGCCGGGTTGAAAACTGGCGCGTGATGGGTCAGTTGCCTCATGAACCTAGACCCGAGTTTGCGGCATGAACGTGATTTCTTCAGTGCCCCATGCTTATTGATCCTAGCGTGCAACCTCGGCTGTCTTTACCGGATTTAACACATCTTTGTCCAGATTTTCGCGTTCCTCTTCAATCATTTTTTCGATCTGGGCTCGTTTCAGGCCGGTAAAAGGTTCAGCCTGAAGGATGGCCGAGACACAACTTTTTTCTTCATACTTGTCGAGCAAGTCATTTCCCAATTGGTACATCCTGGCGTTACGCTCTGAACAAGCTGCCAGAGCGGTACGCTGACGGGTTGCCATACTTTCGAATTGTTGTCGTTCGGCTGAAAAACCAAGTTTCAGTTCGGCCAGCTTGCGTTCCGTTTCTGTCAGTTTTGCCGTCAAGGATTCCTTGTCGGCAGCCGCTTGGGATCTCAACCTGTCAAGATCGCTTTTCAGCCGGGCAGCGCGGCCCGAGGCTTCTTCTGCGAGCCGTTTCGAAGACACAGATTTTTCCTGAATATCCTTGAGCTGACTTTCGGCCTCAACGATCTTTTGATTGAGTTTTGCTTTTTCCTGTTCCGCCAGACGCAATTGTTGTTGCAGGCGGCGCGACTGGTCCTTACCGGGCTTGTCGGCAGCACTCGACGAACTGGCTGCCAATATGGACAGGATGCCAATCGCTAACCAAAGCTGATTTTTATCAATGATGCTCATGTCGTATCACGTCAGAATTTTGAATTCAATTCAATCTGGAACAGATCGACCGAAAGTTTTGTCGGGGTCGCCAATGATGTCGTTTGTGGCGCCATGGAGTCGATCAGCTGTGAAGACATCAAGCGTCCTGACACCCAGGTATTCTTGTAGATTCCATAGTTTCCGCCGAGAATGTAGCCCTTGGAATTTGTGCCGCCCATCCCGAAGTCGGAATTGGTGTAGGCATCCACCACTGCATCGCTACCCAGCCAGCGATAAGCAAGTGATATATTCCAGTCACCTTGATTGGTCATGGTTGGGTAACCGACGGTAATCTTGCCAAGGTATCCCGCATCCTTGCCATCCAGAATTCTGGAGCCTGTTCGAGCGGCAATCTTGTCACGATCAAAAGCTAGATTTTTGACGAAATCGCCAGTCAATACGATACGCACAGGGTCAAATCGGGCAATGTCCAGCGAGCCGGTCAGATTCAGCTCGCGGAATCCAGATGCCAGTCCCCAATAGGTTGTTCCTGAGAGCGGATCGGTCAAGGCATTGGCGATAAACAACGTATTTCCGCGCTGTCGAAGGCCATTAGGGTATTCGTATCGTGTTCCATAATCGGATGCCGACGGGGGGCCATAACGGAGGTTGTCTTCAAGCTCGCCAGAAATGCCGCGATAGTTGTATATCGCAGCCGCAAGCTTAAGTTCGGTTGTGGGCGCTAGGCGCCATTTCAAGCCGGTTTGAAACCCGGTCAAATTGCGAGACTTGCTTTGCAAGGGGTTATCGGTACGCAGAGGGAACCATCCCGCGGAGGCAAAGCCGGCAACAGCGTTGGAAAACGGTACTGAGACATTTGCAGCTACCCCTTCAAAATTGAGGTCGTCTGCCCAGACCAGATCAGTACTGAAGAATGGATTGGCTATCCGGCCACCGGTCACGCTGAGCCACGATGTCGGTTTGAGGGTAAGGAATCCGCGGTCCAAAACCAGTGAATATTTGTTGAATCCCTGGCCCATGGTTTGATTAGTGGACGTTGGACCAGAACTGCTGCCGGTAGCGATACGAAATCCTGCTGTAACAGTATCCGAAACTTTGGCGGTTGCTCCGAATCTGAGGCGAAGACGTGTACGATTGAAATCCTCCTGGGTATTTGCATTCGGAACTCCGGAAAGATTGCCATTCGTACCGACCAGATCGGCACCTCGGGTCAGCCCAGCTGCCCCACTGACATTGTTTGCGATTCCGGCGGCTGTGTTGTTTTGACCAAGGCGAAAGAAGTCTTCTCGTAATCGTACATCGCCTTCGAATGCAAATCGGTCCAGCCACTCCGGCAGGGCGCCAGGGTTGCCCCAGCGTTCTTCCTTGGCTTGAGCCAGCACTTCGGTCTTCAATTGATCACGAATCTCACGCTTCATCGACTCAGTGACATACGGCACACGGACGACGCGGCTTCTGGTTTTGTCGATCGTGCCACCCGGATCGGCCGTTGCAGATGTGGATGCCGAGTTTGTCGAAGGCTGGTTCCGGGCTGACGCGCCTGCCACGCTGGCGGCCAGTTCGGCCTGTACTTGGCGGTGGATTTCCTGCGCCATTTCAGCCTTCATCTCGGCACGCAATTCACGCTTGATCTGCTCTCGCAATTCTTGTTGCGCGGCGTCTGACGCTGTCGTTGCTGCGTGTCCCATTATCGGGCTTCCGAGCATGACCATGGCGGAAATAACAGCGCACGACAGTTGGGTTCGGGGAATGGGAATATGTCGCATTACAATTCTTTCTCAGTATTGATTACCCGCGGCCACTGGCCACGATTCGCAGTTTTATCGGGAGTGGCATTTTTGCCGGCGGTGGCTCGGAAAAGGCGGGAAGGGCTGCCAATACCTCGCGAATGGATTGATCTGTCTCATCATCGTTGGACGACCCAGCCAATTCGTAACGTTTCAAACGGCCGTCGTCAGCGATCCAGAGCAGAATGTCCACCTTGTATTGCCGGCGTTTCAACTCGGCGCGTCGAATCAGTTGACGCTGCAACTCGCCTTTGACGCTCATCGCATAGGTATTGAACGGGTTTAGCAGTCCATTGCCACCCGGCCCACCGGCGCCAATGCGACTAAGGTCTTCGCTGGTCACCTTGCCTGCAGCAAACATGCTGGGGCCGTCTCCTGCCGCGCCTTCCATTTTCAAGGACGGATCCGCCGGCGGTAGCTCCTTTTTCTCCTCAGTCATCGTCACCTCCTTCTGCTCTTTTGGAGGTTCCGGCCGCTTTTCTTCTTTGGGTGGCGGCGGAGGAGGAGGGGTGGCTGGAATCAGGGATATCTTCGGTGGCTTCTTCGAAGTAGATCCTTTTTCACCCAGCATGCTATGCAAGCCATAGCCGATTAGTGCCAGCATCACGATGATGGCTAGACCGATGATGATCATGTTTCGCCGATCACCTTTTTCTTCAATCGAACGCCCGGTCATCTCAGGTCCCGATCCTCGTAGTGACTAATCCGAGGTTTGATATATTCAAGCGCCCGGCCAGGTCGATAATTTCAACGACATGGGCATAGTCCGCTTCAGAATCTCCCTTCACCACCAATGAAAACTCTGGGTCGCGACCATGCAGTGCCGTTAGCAAAGACTCGAGTTGCGGGAGGGACACACTGGCGCCATTCAGCAACAAACGTCCACCTGGCATGACTTGGACGATACGCATTTCCTTCTTGACAGTAGTTGGCTTGTTGCTCGGTTTGGGCAAATTGATATTCAGACCCTGTACCGATGCCGTGGTCATGATGATGAAAATGACCAGGAGTACATACGCAAGATCGAGCATCGGTGTCACGTTGATACTGTCGTAAGGTTTTGTTTCGGTTTGAACATTCATGCTATTTCGCTCTCACCGTGACTAGGCCAATGTCCGTGATGTCATGCGATTTGAGTATTTCCAATACGGCCATGACCTTTCCGTAATGGGCTTTTCCATCGCCCTTTACGACGATCGGCAGAGTAGGATTGGCTCCCTTGAGCTGCTCGATTCGGTCGCCCAAGGCATCCAGTGACACAGGGTATGCATCCAGAAAGATGTCGCCTCGCTCGGAAATGGTGACCGCCTTTGTTCCCGGTTTGGCGAGACTGGCGCTAACCTTGGTTTTTGGCAGTTCGACTTTTACGCCTTGAACAGATGCGGTGGTCATGATGATGAAAATGACCAGCAGTACATATGCCAAATCCAGCATGGGCGTGACATTGATGTCGTCATAGGCCTGGAGCTCTTCCTGAACCTGCATTTCTCAACCTCTTAGCGCGAATGCAGTTCCGCGGCCTTGGTGACGAACTCGTCTGCAAACACTTGCATGTCTGCCGATACGTTCTTGATTTGGGCAGCAAGCCAGTTGTAGCCAAATAATGCCGGAATGGCCACTGCCAAACCGGCTACCGTGGCTACCAGCGCCGCAGCAATACCCGGGGCTATTGAATTCACGTTTACGTCACCGGCCGCTGCAATGGCGGCAAAGGTGATCATTACGCCGACGACCGTACCCAGCAGACCGAGGAACGGGCCACCAGAAATCGCTATGGTGAGCAGGACAATCTGGCTATTGATGCGTTGACCTTCCCGAATCTGGGTTGCATCAAGCGACGCCCGAATCGAATCTAGCGCAGCGCCAGATAGTGCGGGAGCTTCGCCAGATTGTTGCATTGTCGCAAAACGGTGAGAAATTTCGCGTAATCCGACAGCATATAGCCGCGAAATGCTTGAATGTATCAATAGCGGGTCATTGGCTTGGGATTGTGCCTTGGCTGACCCTGGTACGAGCATTTCGGAGGATGACTCGGCGAAACGCTGCAGGAACTCGGTATTCCCTTTTTTAACGCGTGACAAATATTGCGCTTTACCAGCCATGACGATTACGCTGATAACGAACATCACGATCAGTATTCCGATCACTATCCAGCCGTCGACGGTTACCGCACCTAGCAGAATTGAAATGTAGGAGATTCCTTCTCCTTCGTCTTCCCCTTCTTCATCGATGTTCACCATCGGTGATTCAGCGGCCTGACTCAACGCAAGTGCCTTGATGTAGTCAGAGGGCCGAGCAACACCGGCCAGCGTGACTTCATCGAGTTCGCCCTTGAAGCCTTCACCGATGACTACGTCTCCGCTGACATCTGACAACCCGAAATCTCCACCGCCCATGGCAACGCCGTCCACGAATACGGTCAGTTTGCCGGCTGCGGCAGTCACTGCAAGTTGTTGCCAGACGCCGGGCTTGAGCGACGCTGTTGCTTTTGCCTGAGCCGATCCAACGGAGATGACTGGCGTACCCGAAACGAGCGCGATACTGAGTGACGGATTGCCGACGCCCATGGTCATCAGCTTTCCACCCTCTGCGCCAGCAGGCTTGACCCAAGTGGTAAATGTAAAACCGTTGGTTGCCGACAGGGTCAATGAGGGCGATGCAGGTAACACGACACGTGCCGCCCCATCAAATTCCTGGGCAGCGCCCATTGGCCCGGCGAAGACTGGCTTGGCTGTTGCTTCGCGTGCATTGTTGGCATTGCCGGTTGCATCGCGCACACCGTCTTTGTCGGATAAGTGCAGCACAAATATTTGGGAGGCATCATAGGTTCCCTTGGAATCCTCCGTAGACGCCGCGTCGGCCTTGCCCCACGCCATCATGAGTGCCCCCGTTTTGCCAGCGGGCGGTAAGCGTGGCACCTGCACCCAGGCAGTAGCCAGCTCGTTGGCGGCGTCATACCTTTCAAGGTGATACTTGAGCGGAGTCTTGCCGTCTATGGCTAGAAACTGCAAGTCAGAGCCATCGGGTTTGGCGTCAGCAAACGTAAAGTTGCCGCTGTGCAAACGGATGGCCACTGGAAGCTGTGAAACTTCCTGTTTCAGGTCCGCACCCGTCGTAGTCGTGTCAAGCGTGATCTTCTGCTTGTGCGCCCAATCTCCGGCATGGGCGAACAACGATACGGAAAGGAGAAAGGCTGTCAGACCGGAGCGCATTGTGATCATGGGTTTCATCGTTAGAGGTTGGAGTGTCAAAGGAGTTTTTTCTTCTTCTTGCGTTCGTCATCAGTTTCATCGCCAGGCAAAGTTTGATGGGGTTGTGTTACGTCCCGTTGACCCTTGTCGTTATTTGCGGGGTAGCCGTCGCCGTAGCCAATCAGTTCAACCGTCAAAGTCGATGCAGCGTTGGGATCCTTCGCGAGGCCATTGGCGAAACTGTCACTATTGGTTACTGGTTGACTCGACGGGGCTGCAACCGCACTGGCCATACCGCTCGTATCTGCCGACTTGGCTCCCGAAACACTGCCGGCTGCCGCAATGTTGCTTGCGTTCAGGACTGTCTGGGCGACGATATTCACCGAGCCGGTTGAACGGACGCCCGCATCCCCCGCATCAAAGATTCCACGTGGCGCAATGGGATAGACACTGCTGGCTGGAACCTCTTCGGCTGTCCTCAGGGTGGCAATTCCCGATCCGGAAATCGAGCCCGATATATCAACCTGGGTATTCCCATCCTTGTCGGTTGTCAGTACAGGCGGTGGAGCAGCTTGAGCGGTTTTTGCGCCTTTGCCGGCGTCAATATTGCCGTATTGGGAGGCCAATGTTATATCGCCACCGCCGAGGGTAAATACGCGACCTTGATTGACCAGAAAGTCAGTTTTTACCAGTGCCTGGATAGCGCCGCCTCCGATCGTAAAGATACCTAGTTCAGAAGCATCCTTACTCTTCACATATTCCGGGATGCTTACCAGGCCTGCATAGACTGAACCGCCGGGGGCGTAGATATTGATTACACCGCCACGAGAAGTTTTCAACTGGCTGCCGAACACGTTGACATTGCCGCCCTGACTCGAAGCCTCAGGGAATAGGCTGGCAATTGTGGCGTCAAATTTTGTTAGGTCCAGTGGGCCACTACCGACAGCACCCGATGAAAGTTGCAGGGCACCGAAGAACAGGGTGTCGTAAAAGGGGTGCCGTGCATCAAGCGGCAGGTTGTTGAAGGCTAGCCATGCCTCGTCAGCCGATGCATTGGCTGGCAGCATTGGCACCAGTTTCTGCGTGAACGCAATCAGAGACATCTGTTCCGCAGCATTCAGGTCTGCAGCACCGGAAAATTGCTTGGCGAAGCCCGCATAATCTGGAACAGTACCCGCGACGATATTGATTGCCGAACCCTCCTGTGGCAGGTAGGGATTGTCCAAATTGCCGCGAGTGACCACGCCGCCTTTGCTGTTGCCAAGATCGAAGTTGCGTCCGGCATTGAAGTCGATTCTTCCCGGACCGGCGACGGTATGAGACGCGTAGTTGATACCATCCGCTACGGTGGAGTCGACAATGTCACGTCCGGCCGTGACAGTCGTCACGTCCGACGTGTTCAGGTGCTGAATCGAGAATCCAGTGTCGACAATATCTCGCCCGGCGACGATCTCTGCCTTTTTCGGCAAGACTAGTGAGGCGGGGTGGCTGTTATTGACCTTGAAAGAAATATCTCCATCTAGCGCTACGATGCGTACCGGGGTAGAGTCGTCCTTGTGCAAGCCATCTGCCGAGTGGTAACTGATCCCTGTTGCATTGATGGTTGATTGAACAGTGTTGAAGTCCGTTACGTCGGGAATGTACGGAGCCGTGGCTGGTAGCAGTGTGGCAGGGTCACGGTCGATCATGACGATCGGTTGCGACATCGCCAATGTGACTCCGCTACTATTCACCGCAGTGTCCGCAGTAATCGAACCTTTGGCCAATAGCTCGAGCGTCCCTTTTTGTGATGGCCACAGACTGAATCCATCCCTGAAACCGATGTCGCCATTCAGCGCGGCGGCAATCAAGCGGCCGGGGTGGATCAGGCTTAGTCTAGGCAAATTCAGGCCCTGATTCCACGATAGATCTGTACCGCCCGCACCAACGAGAGCAGCCGAGTTCTCGTTCAGGAAAATGTTGCCCGAAATCGAACTGAGTTTGACAGCGCTATCTGCACTGTAGGTTGAAAAATACGAAAGCTGATCAGTAAAACTGGTGAAGAGGTCAGATTTACCGGCCAGAACATTTGGCACATTCTTGGCACTTTGCGTAAAAAGGGTAGGGTTGAATACCGCTTCGATCTGCAAATCTTTTCCGGCGGTCAGCGTGAATTGCGAGTCACCTTGGGCTAGGACAGGACCAAGTGCCACGGGTGTCGTAATTCCGCCGATGGTGTTGACGATTTTTCGGTTGCCTTCGCTGATCGAACCCAACGCAGTCAGCGATGCACTACCCTTCTGGACATAAAAAACGCCACCGCGGATGTCGCCGCCTGCGCTGACTGACAAGTCGCCACCACCGTTTTCAGTGAGCACGGCATCTGCTGTAAAGACACCGTTGATCGGTGTGTAAAAGCCACTGCTAGCTACACTGGCGGAGAGGTCAATCACATTTCCGGTGTTGGCACGCACAGTAATGTCGCCTCCCCCGAAAGTGGCGATACCCTCATTGAAGTAGTCGAATCGAGACCACCAGGCTGTAAATTGTGTTGGGCCGCTACCTCTGCCAATTTGTGCTTTGGCAAATATTGAGTTACCCGCGCTATCCGTGGTTGCCCGTCCCTGACGGAATAGCCAGTTGTTGATCAACTGCTGCGTGACCGGGCCGGCAACGTCACGATCGGCATAGATCGAAATGGATCCCCCGTCCTGGGTGAACCTGGCGCCTGTGCTGGCAGTTCCCCCGTAAACGCTGTTGTCCTTGTCTAACGGTGCTACGGCAGGGCTGACGTCGGCGGCGCGCCCTGCCGTATAAATGGTCGCCCCAAGCAGCTTGTCACTGGCAAAATTCACGCCACTGTAATTTTGTACCAATAGATGGTTTGTGGTGAGATCCAGCGTGTCAAGTAACACATCCCGACCAGCTGCTATATCAATCGAACCAGTACCGGTACGCACAACAGCTACAGGACTGTCGGTGCCGGTGGCATCCGAGGGTCTTGCAAAGCTGAGCTTCACATCACCTGTTATGGTCTTTGGGATTGTCGCCAGAGGATTGGCTGCCGCGAGGTCGTTACCCCCAGTCAAGCGATAGCTCCAGGATGACAGTCCGCCATCTGAGGAATCCAGTACCCAGTCGGGCATCGAAGTGTTGGTTGATTTCTTGAAACCGTCACTGATCGAACCGTTGATGGTCAGGTTGTTGGTCGCGCGCAGGGTCAGTACACCGGGTTGGGTCAGGTTGCCTGTCTGGTCCAGGAATCGCCAGGCGTTGAGATTCCAGCCTCTGTCCTGCTTCGCCGTCGCATCTGTTTCATTGACGGATACGGTAAGGTCTCCGGATGATCGAACTTCTAGCCCGGGAAGAAGTGCTACCGAGGCAATGTTGCTGAAGCGGCTAAAGGTGTTTGCCTGATTGGCGACGAAATCGAGAGCCTCGTTATACATCGCGCCCGCTGGCGCGCCTGTCTGGTCAGCAACCTTGAGAATGATCCCGGCAACGTCATCGTCAGATTTGATATTACTGGCTGAATAGACCTTGTACGCTTCGATTGAGGTGGACCGACTGCCCTTGATGCTCGAACCATCCAGGGTGGCAATCGCTACGTCGTTATTGCCGCTCAAGCGTGGTGCGCGCAGCTGGACGGTGCCTCCCTGACCACTTGCACCATCACCGCTGACGTCGAGCGTTGCGCCGGCATTGATGCTGATGCTGGCATCGCCACCGGGAATCCCTGGCTGACTTCCATCTGCGGTCGCGGTACCGATCACAATATGGCCCCCATCGCCGGTAGAACCGGCCGGGCTGTTGGCTGCTACATTTGCGCTGGCGGAAAGCATTGCGCTGCTGGCGATGATGATATTGCCCTTATGACCGCCGGCAGCGGCCTCTGCCGCATAGAGTTCGATACTGCCGCCCTTGCGGCCATCCGCACTGATGGACCCTGCGATGGTGAGGTCGCCTTTGTCTGCTGCGATCACCACCTGATGAGCGGATATCGTTTCACCATTGCCCAAGGTCACGTCATCGTTATGCAAACGGAAGTTTCGCGATTCAGTGAAACCTGCAGCATCGAGTTTTGTATTGAGTGCGCCAAAAATTGGATTGCCCAAGCTGTCGGTATCAAGCTTGTCTGTATCAAGCGTGAAGCGGCCCTGAGTCGGCAATAGTCCATCTACGCCTTCGGTGGCCTGACCTTTAAGTGTTCCGTTAACCATGGCTTTGCCATTGCTACCGTTGACCGCTTTAAGTGAAAGCGTACCGGCAGCAGCTCCTGTCGAGGAAACGTCGACCGTCGCCGTTGAGTCGATGACTACGTTCCCTGCGCCGCCATCGATGGCGATATTGCCAGCTGGCGCGTAGGCAACCGTGCTGCCGAATGCGACTGCGGTACCTGCAGTACTGATTGTTCCGCCGGAAACCTTGACCGTACCGCCAGCCACCTCCAGCCCGTTAGCGATATCGTTGGGCGTTGCATTTGAATTCATGCTTATCTGGCCAGCCAGTGCAACGATGTCGGCATCAGAGGCGATCGTCTTGCCCACGAATTGGAGCTTGCCGCCGTATCCCGGTGCAGGAAGGGCGCCTGCGACGCCGCTGCTCTTGCTCAGGATTAGGCTGCGACCAGCAGTAATGCTTGCGTCAGCGCCGTTAAGAATGGTGATTCGTCCGGCCATCAGCGTCAGATCACGATCAGCAGAAAGTGCGCTGCCATGTCCCGTCACGACAATGTCGTTGGCGGCGTTCAATGTGGTATGCGAAAAGCCGCGTACCGCAAAGTTCAGATCGCCCAGTTCAATATTTTTGCTGTTGAATGTTAACGTGCCGCCAGCACCAGATTGTTGGGGAGGTACGGAATCAACACTTTTCCCAAGCAAGCTGATGCTCTCTGCAGCCTTGAATACCGAAGCATCTGAGGCGTTACCGAAAGCTCGTACGTTTCCCGTCTTGATACTAAGGTGCTGCATGGTGGCATTTCCGAGCATCACCGAACCATATACATCAAACGAGGAATAGCTGGTCAGTGTCAAGGCAGTGAGATAGCCCAGGGAGTCCAGTCCGAAGTCATCAATGCGAAGCCCTGCTACGTTGAGCGGTGACGTTGATCCGAGGCTTATTCGATCCGCCCCCAGTTGCAAAGCCGCATTAGCCCCCAGGATTGGTGTGGCACTAACGGTCGTGGTTTTAGTCGCATCAATCATGATTGAGCCGTTTGCCGATACCTTGGCACCGGCCTCCAGGGTCACAGTGCCTGCAGCTCTTGCAGGCGTCGTCAACGTACCGTCCGGAGTAACTAAATTCCGATTGATATCTACCGCGCTGCCGTTGCTGACCCGGAGCAGCGCGCCGTCCGCGCCAAGGCTGTCGGGGTTGACCTTGTTGACCAAGGAAATCATCTGCGGGTTGTGGGTAAGCGTCCCTTCGGCGGCAATACTGCTGCCTTCCTTCACGAGTACTAATCCCTGCCCAGCGCTACCGGAGTCCACGGTTACTGTTCCGGTTACAGGCGCTAGCATTTCCCGGCTACCGGCAACCAACAGTATTTCCGACCCGCTCAGAGCATGTTGTTGGTCATTGGCAACAATGACCTGCCCAGCGCCGACCGTGATGGTCTGGCCACGGCTGTTTTGAGTTCTAACGCCGCCCAACAGCAAGCTATCAGCACCGAGTGCATGCAAGTCTGCTGCAGTGAATATCAATGTGTCGGCATCTGCTTCGGTGGGTAGCAGCTGGGAGGTATCTGACACTACCGTTATAGACGGCGCAGAGATGTCAGCGATACCGCGTTGTCCGCCAGGGGCGGCTTCAAGACGTACCAATCCCTTGATTGCAAGCGATTGCCCGACATCGAATACTACATGCCCTCCGTCCTTCGCCAATGTAACCCCGGTCGAATCCATAAAAGCGTTCGCCGTATAGTTGGTAAACTCGGATTGCTGCCGCACCACAGCAGACGGGGTCAATGAAAAGCCCTGCCAGAGATTGTCGGCACCACCACCCAAGGACGAGCGGTAGCCAGCCACCTGCCATATTCCCAACAGTGTCTTGAAGTTCTGGCTTGCCACCATGTTCTTGCTGCCAGCAACAGGATTGATAGCATAGGCGCCAGGCAAGAGCGCGTAATGAGCCGGCAGCAATGTGTAGAATCCTGCCTTGAGTCCGGCAATGTCTGACAGATAGACCTTGTCACCTGCCTTGAGCTCGGGTGTCCCGTTCTGGAAGTCAGCCGGTGCCACTGAGCTCGTATATCCGGGAAGAATCGCATAGGTATTGGCAAGCGCCAGGATATCCTTTGATCCTCCAGGGCCAGGGGTAAATTCGTAGGCTTGCAGTTCACCGCCACCCGACAAGTCAAGCGTAGCAGTCTTGCCCGAAACGTCCTGGAGGTTGACCACTGCGCCGCGTGAGATGATGGATTTGTCAGGCAGCGCTACATAGTTGCTGGCGGTCGAGTCGCTTAGGTTGATGGTGTGTCCACTGCCAAAATCATAGAGCCAGTCGCGCCCGTTCTGGACGAATCCCAATGGCACGATTGGCGCACCCGCCACCGAGGTAAGGCTACCGGGTCCGTAGTTCAGTGTGTTTTCAGCTTCAAAGTCGATAGTCCCTAGCGGTGCTCGCACGATGCCGTTCTGAGTAATATCTGGTGCCTGCACCTTCAAGCTTCCCGCAGCGCTTAACGGAATGCCTGCAGCATGGCCATTACTTGTAAAAGATATCGAGCTGTCAGCGCCTGTTGCTGCAAGCGTAAATTCGCTGAGTGAGCCGGGATACACTTGCGCAGAGGAGAACCTCATGTTGCCAGCCACGGTAAAGTTGCCGAATGCGTGGATGGGGGATAGTGAAGACGTTGCTTCAGTAGTCAGGTCGGCGGCGACCTGACCGACAAGACGTATATCGCCAGTGACGATAAAATGTACGTTGCCAAAGTCATTCAGTGCCGAGTGGCCGATCAGGTCGGCTGTTCCGGCATTGACCAGCAAGCTTGCATTGCCGGTACTTGCAGCGTGGGAATCGGATTGATACCGCCAATCTGTGTTGCCGACTGCAACGTAGGGCGCGTTCAGGTTGACCGAACTGTTTGCCGAGCCATTCCGGCTACCAATCGTCGGAGCATCGACCGAGAGAGTAGATCGGGCGGCCAAAGCCATGATTCCGCCCGAGAGGTCAAAGTCAATGGCACCGGCACTTTTTAGCTGAACATAGTCGAAACCGCCATTATTGATTGTGGACGCAGCTACGAAACCCTGACCAGTCAGCCCGCTGATCGCCAGCCCCGGTGCCAGACCTGCAGGAATGACGCCGTTGCCCGGTGTGCCCGGATTGGGCTCACTGCTCGCCACTACCAAATTCGCATTCTGAAACGCTGCAGTCGAATTATCCTCGCGGTCCATGGTCAGCGACAAACTGCCTCCGCGTGCCGAATCATTGCCACCAGACCCTGCGAGAGAGCCATCCAATAGCAATCCTTCTTCCGCGCGAATGCTGATCGCACCGCCATTGCTCGCGATCACTCGCGTTTGGATTCCGCCACGTTTGGCAGTGATTGTCATCGTGGCTGTGGCGCCGGATACGTTCAAATTGGCACCGGAATTCACCAAAACAAATCCCAGCGCCGCATCCAGTTGTTTAGTGCCGAAACGACCAATTTTGATTTGGCCGCCATCCAGCAGATTTCCCTGTGTCAGGCCAAGCGAATTCAGCCAAAGTGACGTGGGCCAGTTTCTCCCCAGCGAAGCTTGCACCCGTGACCTTTGATCCTGCGACAGCGAAGCTGCGCCAGACGATGCATCTAAAGTTGCCGAAGAACCAAGCCAAATACTGCGTTCTGGTAGCGTGGGTACCCCGCTGTCCGGGGTCAGGAACAGATTGATCGTTCCGCCCGGTGCTGTAACAGTGCCGTTGACGCTCAGGAGAGTGCCTGCTGCCAACGTGATGCTGCCGCCTGGGTCGGTTGCCAGCATGGCACCCTCCTTGACATCTAGAATGCCCTGGCCACTCTCGTATTCGCGTGCCGCCCTCAAGTTCAGGCTGGCCGCCTTGCGACTGCCGATAGCGCTTCCGGTAGGGAGTGTCGCAATATCAAAGGCATCGCTCATGCGGCCGCTGCTCGTTGACGTCGTATTGGATGTACTGATCCAGTTGTCCGTGCGCGTCGTGATGGTCGCGTCAGTGGCCACCGTAAGGTTTCCTCCGGCGCGGACATCGAAATTCGCAAAGCCACCTTGCTGAAACCATGACGCAGCAAGTCCCAGCGTCTGAGGGTCACTCGAATTCGCACCAAGCAGTACGTTCGGCGCAGAAATCTGGATAGTGCCCCCATTGGTGACACCGTAACCCTTGGTGACTAAGCCATTTCCCAGGCTCAGGCCTTGAAAATCCGTGAGGTTCGTGCCGCTTACGGATGGACCTATAGCGATACTGCCGCCATTGCCTGTAGTCATCTTGCCTGCCCCGTTCAGCCAGGCTCCACCGGATACGTCAAGACTGACGTTGTTGCCAATATCGACCTGACCAAGCACACCTCCGGAAGAAGTGACCAGACTGATACTTCCGCCTTTCAACACGATGGGCGTCACCGGATCTCCTTGGGCATCAAGGGCTGGTCCGGTATTGCCGCGATCGTTGGTCCATCGGCCGGCAACATCGATAGAGACGCCATCTGCTAACGCAACTGACGTGGGTGAGATTGCTGATACCTTGCCCCCGGGTGCAGTGATATCAGCGGAGATCGTGATCCCGTCGCGGGCGGAAATGGTCAATTCACCACCTGGAGCCAGTGCAAGATCCTTATCGACACTGGCCTTTCCTTCATCTGCATAAACCCGAAAACGGCTAAATCCCTTTGCGGCCATTGCCGTGGCAGAAAAATCAGCATCCGTTTTCAAAGCATCTGGAAGGTGCAGTGGACCGGATGGATTGCTGTCGTCGAAGCTCGGAATCCCAATCCCCGAGGCTGTATTGCCTTCCAGATGGACAGAGCCGCCAAAGTGCAGTCTGGTCAGATCATCTTTGGTCTCGGCGTTGCCAATGAGCAGCAATCCACCTAGCGGTACGCCGTTTGCGCCAATATTACGTTGCTGAGATCCGGTGGTAACACTGCCCTCGAGATCCCCCTGCACCGTCATGGCCGGGGCATTGAAGGCTATTGAACCTGCGTTGTAACCCTGGACATAGCCCGGCTGAAAATTTCTCGGGCCGGTGACCGGGGCAATCACAGAGTCATAAATCCGCTGGGCGCTAGCGTCGCCAATGTCATAAACAATCCCGTCCGAGCTTAGCCGGCTGGTCGCAATGTATCCAGGTTTGTAGGTCACCAGCCCACCCGAGACATTTAACTTGGCGCCTTGGTTAACCACAATATCGGTGTCGGCGCTGAGGGTGATTTTGCCGCCAGTGGCAGTCCGTTCGCCGATGCCGTGTTCAACCAAGTCAAGCCAGCCTTGAATGGTTGCAAGTGGTGTACCCCGGCGAATGTCAATGCTGACTGTCTCTGATTTTACTGGTGCTCTGCGTTGCAGAGGACTGTCAGCTAATTCGGAACCGCGCAGCTGGACCTGTATAACGTTGCTTTCCATCGCCAGTTGCGTGCCGGTGGTGCCTGCGACATCAATAACAGCCCCGGTGTCAAAATAGAGATGGCCATTTCCATTTGGAGAGTACTCGGCGCCCAGACCGGCTTTAGCAAAAGCACTTGCCGTGACATCGCCAGATGGTGCAAAGATTTTCGAATTCTCTTGAAAATGTATGGTCTTTCCGGACAGGTCCACCAGCGAATTATTGAAAGTGGTCCCTGATGACGTCGTTTCGTCCATCAAGTCCGGCAGGATTTGAGTCACGCTGTCGGTGCCAAGCACCAGCGCACCGCCGTTTGACGTTGTTACAACATCAGCGGCCGTCAGCTTTTTTGCACCGTCGCGTGCGTGTAGGTAAATCGACCCATTTTCCGAAACCGACGTGGTCGCCGAGACGAGGCCCATCTGATTGACCGCGAGGCCAACCAGAGTGGCATTGCCACGTCCAACTCGTATCTCGCCGAGTTCGTCGTTGGTCACCGCCCCCCTGGCTTCGGGCGCAAGGTTATCGTTGGCGACTTCGACCACCAACCCGCGCATCTTGACATCGGTGGGGCTGGATATGAATAGTTTTCCGCCAGCAGCAAGAACGACCTGACCATCAGGTGCTGAGAGAACACCGTTGTTGGTTACGCTGGGACCCGCCAACAGGATGCGACCACCCTTGTCCGCGGTGATCCACGCCTGTTGCCGGCTGCCATTGGTGTCCTTTTCGCCCTCTACCAGGATCACGCCAGGGGTGCCCGCAGCGTCAGCTGCAAAGATCGGCAGCAAATTCGGACTAAGAATGCCGGCAAGGAAGCGGTTGTCGTCAATCTTCAGCGTGGTCGCTACCAGACTATTGACGTTGACCCTGGATGTCTTGCCAAAAATAATCCCGTTTGGATTGTAGATATAAACTTGGCCGTTGGCATTCAGTTGCCCCTCGATCACTACCGAATGGTTGTAATCGCCATCGTTTACCTTGTTTAGCAGAATCGATGACGTCGAGGGCTGATCGATGTTGACCGTTGCATTAGCACCAATATCAAAGCGTTCCCACTGGAGAATTCCGGCATTGCTGCTCTGGTGTATCCTGGCAGTGACCGATCCGTCTGCATTGTTGGCTACCGTGTAGGGGTTGAAGGTGCCAGAGACAACATTGGGTGAATAGATCGCACGGGCGCCTATTGTTCCCGCTACATTTGGGGAAACCGGACCACTGGGCAGGGCTGTGAGAGGAACGCGTACACCTGGCGCCGGCGGCGCCGCGAGAGCGACGCCGGGAAGTTGGGTGCATAAGGCGGTCAGTGCAAATCCCTGCCTCATCAGCCGAGCCAGTGGTCTCAGACGAAATCCGGTCTGAGCGACATAAACCTTTCCTGGCGCGTCTTGAGAAGCGCTTCCCCGATTGTTCTTTCCTTGGCTGGCCTTGGTCATAGGAACTCCCAAATCAGGCGGGAATGGACGCGATAGTTCCCTGCCTTGGTATTGTTGCTGCCGGGACCGCCGTCATTCAGCGCTGTGGCAAGATCAACGTCGAAGGACAAACCCTTCGGTCCGCTCATGCGAAGGCCTACGCCGGTACCGCGCAATGTGTAATTGATGGATGGCAGCGCAGACGAGCGGGATGGATCGAATTGCAAAGAAGTCAGGCGGGCTGCGTCAAAAAAGCCGATGCCGGTCAGGCGCAAGGGCCAGTTGCCTGATCCCAACTGCACGCTGGGCGTACGTACCTCCAGGCTGAAGCGGTAAGCGCGGTCGCCCGTCTGTTCGCTTTCCAGATATCCTCGGACGCTGTCGACGCCACCTGCGGCATATTGCTCGTTGGGAAGCAACATCCCAGTGGCCAACTGTATTTCGATTCGGCCGCTTGCTGACCAGCGTTGGAATGATTCGGTATGTTTAAGACCCATGCGCAGGCTGGCATACTGCGCTGACGAACCAGGACGTTTGGCAGCGAAATCCTCGTCACGATTGCCGAGAATCCCGCGCACGCCGAGTACCAGCGTACTGTCGGCGGCAGTGCTGCTCCCTGAATCGCTCGTGACGCCATTGTATGTGGCTATCAGTGGCACATAAGAAATGGCAGGTTGAAGCTCGGTCGATACCGAATTGCCGACCAGCGCTTCGACGCGATGGATATTCTTGTAGTCGAGTCCAAGGCTTAGCGAATGATAATAATCGGCCGTTCCCGGCAAGGGCAGTGCAAGGCGGAGGCCCGCGATATCGCTGTTGCTGAGCAGGCTGGTTGGACCCGGAACATTACTGCTGGCATGGACAGCATAGAGCACCAATGAATTGCCCTGGGTATTCAACGGCACTGCGTAATTGGCGCTCAGTACTTTTGACTGATCGACTGCCTCTGGTGCCGTTTGGGCAAACAGGCCAATGCTATGACCCAATTGCCAAAGATTATCGTAGCGAACAGATCCGGACAGACGTAGCGGCCGCGTCCCAGGGCTCTGTCGATCATTCAGTTCGAGGTTGCCATGCAGGGGCAATTGATCGTCGACTTCCAACGTGATATCGACCGTGCCTGGCGTTCGGCCGGCTTTCAGCACGGGTGTAGCCTTCAAATCCGGAGAGCGGTTCAGCACATCCAGATCTGACTGAACTTTGGGGAAATAAGGAATACCGCCTTGTGCCAGTTCAGGCATGCGCGCCTTGATTGCGCTTGATAGGTGATATTCGGCGCCTTTGATGCGTAGCCTGTCCACCCGTCCTTCGAGTACGCTCAGGACGACAGCGCCCGCATCCACTTTTTGTTCAGGAATTGAAACCACCACGGTCAGGTAGCCGGCATCGTGGTAGGCCTTTTCGAGAGCGGCACGCGCCAAATCCACATCGCGCAGGGTCTTGTCCTCACCGAGAAAGGGCGTCACGGCATGCTCGATATCCTGGTCGGAAAGGCGAGTATTCCCTTCTACGTCGTACTCAAAAATATCAAAGTGCGGCAGGGTCGGCTCCACGTCGGCTGCCATGGTGGGCGCGCCAGTCAGCGCCAGTACGGCAGCAATCAGGATATGGCGACAGAGGGCCGGAAATGAGACGTGAAAATGAGGTACGAGCGGCGCGTTCATGGAAATGGATTGTCGCAATGCAATTTATAAAACGTGTTTTTTATGCCGGCAGGCTGATCTCTGCGGCGCGGCAAACAAAGCAAAAAAGCGCGGCCCCGTCAGGGCCGCGCCAGAGGCCGAATCGTGAGGTGCCTGTAAAGCGACGTGCGGGCACCTCACGAATTCAGATCAATGCAGCGGGGCGCAGTTGTTGCCAGCGCGGCTGAACTTAGCCTGTACGCCGTCCGGGTAGGACAGCGGCTTGTCCAGATAGGCAATACCGTTCAGACCGGTCGGCGTTACATCCGAACTGGCCAGCGCAGAAGCGATCTTCGTGGTAACCGCAGCAGCGACGGCATTGTCGGAAGCGATGGTGTTGCGCACATAAGCAGCCATTTCGGTTGCGAAGGTGTAGCTGCCGTCCAACAGGGTGACGCGCTTGGTGCTGTCCAGCGTGCCATTCGGCAGGTAGTTCGGGCTGATGCCATCAAGCTTGACGAACCACCAGTTCTTGGATGACGAATCGGCGTGGTCGGCACGGTTGGAGGACACAACACCCATGGCGATCACACCGGTGCCGGCGGCAGCGACGCCAGTTTCGACGTTACCGGTACCGGGTTGCTCAAACCAAGTGACGGTAGCCGGATTCGGAGCGACGCCAGAGTCGGCAGCGCGGGCGGGAGTTTGCGCGCCGCCATGGCCGTTGAGGCCACAGACGCTGTTCAGGAAGAAGATGTTTGAGGCAGCTTGCGTGCCCGAAAATTCGTCACGACGATGAATCTGCACCGGAGTGCCGCCGACATTGTCGAGGGCGAAAGAGTCCCAGCCCGAATTTTTCGTGGCCAGTACGGCATAGTCAGCCTTGCGGAGCGACGGCTGGCAGGTGCCGGCATTGGCCGGGTTGGCCACGCCGCGCGTCACGGTGGCGCTGGCGCAGCTGGCCGGCAGGATACCTTCGGCCACGTTCTTGGCGAGCAGGGTGTTGTAGGCCTTGTCGTTGACAATGACGCCAAAACCTTCGAGGCCGGTGCTGGCGGCAGCGATCGGGCTCTTGATGTCGCCGACGGTCAGGTAAGCGGCGTTGATACAGATTGGTGCGGCATACGGCGTCAGCGGGCCGGAGCACAGGGAGCCGCTGGAACCGAATTCGCCAGCATAGACGTCGGACAGAGCCATGTCGGCTTCGCGGGGGCCGGTCTGCGAGCAGGTCGTGGTCGAGATGGAACCGCTGGCCACCAGTGCCGAACAGCCGTTGGTGGCGCCGTTGGTCAGCTTGACGACGGTGGATTCAGCTTCGCCGGTGCCTTTGGAGAGCAACTGGTTGATGCCGGCAGCAGAACCATTGGTGCCGTTGTAGATCACGGCCATCGGCTTGTTGTCGACAACAGAGGTGCCCAGGTAGGCAAAGGAACCACCGCTAGAAGCGGAGATCTTGGTCACATTGGCCAGGCTGACGAAGACTTCACCGGCGGTTTTCAGCACGGTTTCGAGCGGGTTTTGCTGGGCAGAGGCACCTGCGATGTAGATGGTGTGCGCGGCATCCGGTGCAACGAAAGCGGCATTGGTTGGGTCTAGCGTGGCGACCGGGGCGGCAAAGGCGGCGGTGGAGCACAGGGCTGCAACAGCGGCAGCAAGATATTTCATTTGCATTTTGAACTCCTAATGGAATGCAGTATCAATGGCAGACTTGATCAGTCAGTGCCCATGCAAAGCTGCCTAAAGCAGCATTGCATGGGGCGCAGAAGCTTGTTGGCTCTTTAGGCGCGACGACGGCGGGCAAAGGCGCCCAGCATCAGCAGGCCGGCGGACAGCATGGCGTAGGTTTCCGGTTCCGGCACGGCAGCGGCAACGTTGTACTGCAGTTTGCTGCCGTCGAAGGCAAAACCGTTGCCGTTGGACGGGGTGTAGGTGGTCAGAATGCTGGGTACACCACGGCCGCCGGCGATTGCGCTGTCGAAGGAAACGTTGACCGCGCCGACAGCATTGCCGGCATTCCACAGGTTGCCAAGGTAAGTGCTGTTACCAGATAAGGTGAAGGAAGCCGTGACGTTATCAGCACCAGTACCAGTGCCAAAGTGTGTTTTGCCAGCCGCGGTCAAACCGGCCGCAGCAGCCAGATTGAAGGTTTGGACATTGGCCGATGTCGGGTTGGTGGCTGTGGTGCTGCCGCCGAGGTGAACCGTGGAGCCGACGCGGCTGCCGTCGTAGTTCATGAAGACACCCCACTGGATAGAAGCCAGATTGGCTCCAGCAGCAACGGAGAAGGAGGTCCAGTCAGCACCGGTGGTGACGTTCATCGGATTGATCGTTGAGGTGGAGGCGTTGAAGCCGGTGCCCAGATCGTACATAAAGGACGTCGAAGAGGCGTTGTCCCAAGCGTAGAACACCAGATCGGTTGCGCCGGTAGCAGCAGAAGCCTGACCAACAGCGCCAACCAGCGCGACTGCGGCGACAAGCGCCTTGAACTTGAATTTCATGAAATTGCTCCTAGAAAGGTTTTGATCAAAGTAAATTCCGCAAAACCTTGAGGTGCTGTAACTGCCCGCTTCATCCGGCATCCTTGCAGATTGACTCAGATGAAACCGGTGGTTACTTCCGACCCCGACCCCTTTTCACAGATGGGAATACTTTAGGTGCGTCCCGTGACTTGCTGGCGACATTGGCGGGTACAAAAAATGAGCCGATCGGACTATTTTTTGCAGTGCTCGGTCATGTTGCCAATGTCGAGAGATGCGTGGTCTGGTCGTGTCGCAGGGAGCCAATGCCGGGGCCGGGCGGGCCTAATGACGGATTCGGCGTTTCTGAGGTGAGGGCGCCCGTGTCGATGGAGAACGAGGGAATCTGCATACCCTTGCGCGGGCAGGCGACATGATTTCCCCGGATTGCTAATGATTCACGGTATCAGGTTGCATGCAGGCGATGCGAGACGGCATCGTCGCGTGTTCGCACGTCCAGTTTTCGATATATTTTGGCGACGTGTGATTTTAGCGTGAGTGGGTTGATGCCCAGTTGGGCGCTGATTTCACGATTGCTTTTGCCTTCACGCATCCGGTTCAGAATTTCCAGTTCCCTTGCTGTTAGGGGAGAGCGTTTGATCGCCTCGCTGTGCGAAATTTTCCAGGACAGTGCCATTTTCACGTGGGACGACAGCAGCTTGAACAAATGCTGACCGCGTGGAGCGTGATCTTCCGGTGTATTGAACAGCACAAGAAAATATCTCGCGCCCGAGAGAAATTCTATGCGGTGGACGAAGGCATTTTTGACTTCCCATGTCGCGTCAGCGGCGGGGTGGTGTTCGGCTGCCAGCACGGTGTTGATGTGCTCAGCGTCCAGCAACCAGGACATAGGTGACAAATGTGGCATCGCGCGGAGCAGGCGCAATGACAAATCATAGGCGTGCGGATGGTGGCATTCATGATCGCGGGAGTCGGCCAGGTTGTGGTCCAGACACTCGACGAGATGGGAATTTCCCTGATGGTCTACTTCTATGCAAACCAAGCGTTCATGGGGAAATAGTGCGTGAAATTCACTGCGAATCCAGGTACGGAAATCCTCCTGTCGCCGAATTTTTGTGGCCGATTCGACAGCGTGAATCAGCTGATCACGGTCATTTTCGCTGAGCTTGAGGCGATTCGTTGTCATCGTATTCAAGGTCACGGACGTGTTGGATTGAGCCGACTATTGTTACCGCGAAATATGTCATCCATGCGAACGTAATGTTTCACGATGGCGCGAATCGGGTGATTTTTGGATGGGAATGGCGAGTGCAATCTGGCTATCATCAAGCGGTAATGTGGTCGGCATACGCTTCCAGGTTGTCAATGCAAGCAAATGGGCGCGAGATGTCAGCAAAAATTCTTGTCGTTGAAGACGAACCGGATATCAATGAGCTGATCGTCGTTAGCGTCAGGCTGGCCGGCTTTGAGGTGATGACGACCGATAATGCTGAATCAGCCTGGCAACTGCTTTCCACCGGTTTGCCTGAGGTGGTGTTGCTGGACTGGATGCTGCCGGGAATGTCCGGCTTTCATCTGATTCGGCATATGCGGGCAGATGCCCGCCTGCGCGATATTCCCGTCATCATGTTGACGGCACGTACTGACGAAGTAGACAAGATTTCAGCCCTCGAAATTGGTGCCGACGATTATGTGACGAAGCCGTTTTCGCCGCGGGAACTGGTGGCGCGCATCAAGGCGGTGATTCGCCGGTGTGATCCGAAAAACCTGGAGGGGGCGGTTGAGGTCGGTGGCCTGAGGCTGGTGCCCAATTCGCGCAAGGCATTGGCGGGTGATGAACCGATCGGACTCGGACCGACCGAGTTCCGGTTGTTGTATTTCCTGATGACACACGCCGAGCGGGTGCATAGCCGCGGGCAGTTGCTTGATCATGTCTGGGGTGGCCGTTCCCACATCGAGGAACGGACAGTCGATGTGCACATTCGCCGGTTGCGCAGCGTGCTGGAAATCCACAGCCTGGATAGCCTGGTGCAAACGGTTCGTGGTATGGGGTATCGCTTCTCAATTAATCAGAGCGAGTCCTGATTCGTTACTTCGTCACGTTTTGTCGTATATTCCCTGGTCATCTATTTTGAATACTGGATTTCCCGCAGTGTCTTCAAGTAATCGTCAATTATTCTGCTGCCTGCTGGCGGCCTGTCTGGCGCCGTCGGTGTATGCCGATGCAGACGATACGGTCAACGTCTATCTGGCCGAGGGTATTCAGCAGGACAGCAATTTGTTTCGCCAGTCTGCGCAGGAACAGCGTGATGCCATCCAGACCACCTCGGCGACCTTGGCATTTGCCAAACCGTTGGCGCTGCAACGCTTTTCGCTGGATGCCACGTTGATCGATTATCGCTATTCGAAGAACCATTATCTGGACTATCGGGCCACCAATTACAACGCTGCCTGGAACTGGGCGTTGACCCATCGCCTCACTGGCGTGCTTTCGGCGAACCAGACC
>WBZX01000726.1_pt1 | contig 28337 bp, 28 predicted proteins | sample 5204211 | NCBI WGS metagenome assembly WBZX01 (sample SAMN12344362, study PRJNA552823) | activated sludge metagenome | biome: Activated sludge suspended growth; feature: Nitrification reactor; material: Wastewater; isolation source: activated sludge from nitrification reactor of wastewater... | reverse complement strand
CAAACCAGGCTCCCGTGGCAGCATTGCAGACCAACCAGACGACAAGGACGCCCAGCCCATCCAGCACGGCGAGCCCCCCGAGGAAGAGAAGCGATCGCGTGCCATTTTCCGGTACGGCACTTGACGCAAGTCGTGCACGCAGGCGATGGAGCAGCTGGCGCAGCACCGCTTCGGCCGCCACTGCGACGACCACGACGGCACCTAGCAGCAACAGAAAGGTCGCCGTGCCGCGCCCTCCTCCCGCTCGCTGATCGAGCAGGGACGGGATCAGCGAGAGGTGGTTGCCGAGATCGGGAAGGGCTCGCACAACCAGTTTCGTGCCGCCGATGAAAGCGACGAATGGGTCGGGCCCTGCTTTGGGCTCGACATGAACGATCTTGGGCGGCGGCGCCTTTGCTTTGGGCTTGGAACTGGAAGCCGCAGGAGCGGGAGCGGGGTCCGGCGCCGCAGCCGGTGTATTCGCTTGGTCGGCTTTCAACTTCTCCGAAACTGAACTGCTTATGGCGTCGACCAGCGAGTCAAATTGCTGTTGCGACAGACCCGCAGGCGGTGATGCCGGAGTTCCTGGCGATTGGGCTTGGGCAGAAGCCACAAATGCGAGAGCCAACGACAGTGCATAGGCAAGCGAACGAAGTACGTTCAAAATCTCAACCTCCCCCGACAACCAGCACTTGGTCGCAGCCGGCATGAGTACATTCTAGCCCGTCGCGCCAGAAGAATCATATCGACCGATCATATGCAGCGAAGCGGCTTCGAGACCTCGCCTGCTGGCGGCCGCAACCTCGGGGCGGTTTGGACAAGGCCAATGTCCAGTTGCGACCCGGACGATGAAGGACGGGCTCTCGATGGCCACTTTTGCGACAGCGTGGCCGATAGATGGCAAGGCTTGTCGTCCATGGGACATCGACGCGCCGCACGATCTCTGCCTGCAACGTCCGCGGCGAGGACTGCAAGCGCCGCCGTAGCCGCAGGCCAGCGGCGCACTACAGCGACAACCTTACCCGGGCCCATCAATAAAAAGCGGCGCGTGACCAAAGCCTGGAAGAATCCAGGCAAGATCTACGCACCGCCAGTTTCAGGAGAAATTCTCCCGAAATTCCAGAGACTTATCAGACCACGCGGAAGTTCTTGAACTGCCACGGGTCCTTGCGGTCGAGGTCCTCGGGGAACAGCGCCGCGCGGCCTTCGAGCGGGGTCCAGTCGCTGTATTTGCCGACGACCGGGCCGAGATAGGGCATGCAGATCTCGAGGTTGCGCTCGAAGTCGAGTTCGTCGGCTTCGACGACGCCACGCTCCGGGTTCTCGAGCGCCCAGATGATGCCCGAGAGCACGGGCGCGCAGACTTGGATCGAGGTCGCGTTGTTGTACGGAGTGAGCTTGCGCGCCTCGTGGACGTCGAGCTGCGAGCCGTACCAGTAGGCGCCCTTCTTGTGGCCCATCAGCAGCACGCCGAGCTCGTCGCGGCCCGAGGTGATCTCGTCGACGATCAGGCGCTGGCGCTTCTGCTGCGCGAGGTTCTTGCCGGCACATTCGTGCATCGACATGATCGCCTGGTCGCAGGGGTGATAGGCGTAGTGCACGGTCGGCCGGTAGACTACCCGCTTGCCTTCGCGCAGCGTGAAGTAGTCGGCCATCGAGATCGACTCGTTGTGCGTGATGATGAAGCCGTGGAACGGCCCCTCGATCGGCGTCCAGGTGCGCACGCGCGTCGTCAGGCCCGGGCGATTCAGGTAGATCGCGGCATCGCAGCCGAACTTGTGGCGCGCGCCGTCGGGCGGCAGCGCCTTCTCGTGCGTACCCCAGCCCATCTCGGCAGGCTGGCAGCCCTCGGCCACGAAGCCGTCGATCGACCAGGTGTTGACGAACTCGCCGACTTCCTTGGGGATCGGCGAGACCTGCGTGTCGCGTTCGGCGACATGGATCACCTTGATGCCCAGCCGGCGGGCGAGCTTGCCCCAGCCCTCGCGGGTGGTCGGCGCCTTGGTCTTGAGGCCGGTGTCGCGGGCGATGTTCATCAACGCCTGCTTGGTGAAGTGCGAGACCAGGCCCGGATTAGCGCCATGGGCGATCACCGCCGTCGGGCCGCCAGCATAGCGCGGCTTCAGCTTCAGCAGGGTCTCGCGCAGCGCATAGTTGGAGCGGCGCGACACCGAGACCGACGGGTCGGTGTAGCCGCCCGGCCACGGCTCGATGCAGGTATCGATGTAGAGCGCTCCATGCTGCTGGCAGAACTCGACCAGTGCCGTCGAGGCGATCTCGACCGACAGGTTGACGAGGAAGTCGCCCTTCTCCAGTCGGTTGGCCAGCACCTGGCGGTAGTTGGCCTGGGTCAGGCGCTTCTTGATGAACTCGACGCCGTAGCGCTTGGCCTCGTCTTCGCCGCCGCGCATTTCGTCGGCGATGATGGTGATCTGCGACGGCTTGATGCCGATGTGGCGGAAGATCAGAGGCAGCACGCCTTGCCCGATCGAGCCGAAGCCAAGCATGACCATGCGGCCCTTGAAATCGAGATACTTCTTGCTGGAAGGCTTGCGTGCGATCTTCTTCGCCATTTCAGCTCCCCCTTTCATGGTTGTGGGTGGTCGATAAATAGCAACGGGGCCTTTCTCAAGGCCCCGTTGTTCCGTACGCCTGAAATGTGTCAGCTCAGATGCAGACCGCCTTGAGCGGCGCAAAGCCGTTGAAGGCGACCGACGAATAGGTCGTCGTATAGGCGCCGGTCGAGAGGATCTCGACCTTGTCGCCCGGCTTGAGGGACAGAGGCAGCTTGTATTCCGTCTTCTCGTAGAGAATATCGGCCGAATCGCAGGTCGGGCCGGCCAGCACCACGGGGCCGACGCGCGTGCCGTCGCGGCTCGTGCGCAGCCGGTACTTGATGCTCTCGTCCATGGTCTCGGCCAGGCCGGAGAACTTGCCGATGTCGAGGTAGACCCAGCGCTTGCGGTCGTTGGCCGCTTTGCGCGAGACCAGCACGACTTCGCTCTGGATCACGCCGGCATCGCCCACCATGGAACGACCCGGCTCGATGATGACCTCCGGCATGCGGTTGCCGAAGTGACGCACCAGCGCGCGGCCGACGGCCTCGCAATAGGCCTCGATGCTGTTCACTTCCGCCCGGTAGCGTGCGGGAAAGCCGCCACCCAGGTTGACCATGCGCAGGTCAACACCTTCTTCGGCGAGCGCGAAGAACATCTGCGAGACCTGGGCCAAGGCCCGGTCCCACTGCTCGAGGTCGGTCTGCTGGCTGCCGACATGGAAGGAGATGCCGTAAGCATCGAGCCCCCACTCCTTGGCCTTGCGCAGCAGGTCCTTGGCCATTTCCGGCGCGCAGCCGAACTTCTTGCTGAGCGGCCACTCGGCGCCGCCGCAATCGACCAGCACGCGGCAGAACACGCGGGCGCCCGGCGCCACGCGGGCGAGCTTCTGCAGCTCGGCCTCGCTGTCGAAGGCGAACAGGCGCACGCCCTGCTGATAGGCCCAGGCGATGTCCTTTTCCTTCTTGATCGTGTTGCCGAAGGAGATGCGGTCGGCCGAGACGCCGTTGGCCTGCACCAGCTCGATCTCGCCGCGGCTGGCGGTGTCGAACTTCGAGCCGGCCGTAGCCAGGCGCGACAGGATCTGCGCCGCCGGATTGGCCTTCACGGCATAGAAGATGTGAGCCGCCGGCAGCAGCTCGCGCATGCGCCGGTAGTTGTTTTCGACCACGTCGAGGTCGATCACCAGGCACGGCGTCTCGGGCTGCTGCTCGCGGAGATAACGGAAAATACGCTCGGTCATCGCTGGGGGGTTCCCCGTCAAAACGTCGAATTGTCAGTGCAAAGGTCGAACGGGACGTATGGCGTCAGATCGGGCAGCGCCCGACCGACGGCATGCGTCAGCCGATACTCGACGGGGTCTGATGCCGCTTCAGCGGCAGAGCGAACACGAAAGGTGTTTCTGACATGGCCCGGCCGGAATTCACCGGGCTAACGACATAATAGCGGGGAACGCGCCCCGCGCGGTAAGCAACCATTTCAGAAGCTCCTTCCCGGACCCGGCTAAAGCCGGCACTGCCAAAAAGAACACTTTCCGTCGTTGCGTAACCACTAAGGGCCAGCGGCACGTGCGTGGGCGTCTTGTACGTTGGCTATCTACAACTAATCGACACGGTTACAAGAGGATTCTGCCCCGGCTGGCAAATTTTCGGGTCCCTTGTGGTGGAAAGGGCGCAAAAGCGTGTCAGGCGCGCGGCGTCGTCGAACCCGGCAACCGGATCGACGCGGCGAGCACCGTCAGCGGTATCAATGCCACCGACGAGGCGATCAGCGCCGTCTGTACGCTGAAGAAGTTGGCGATCTTTCCCCACAGCAGAGAACCGACCACCATCGCGCCGAAGAACACCATCTGGTGCACCGCCATGCCGCGTGCGCGCATGTAGTTGGGCAGGATCATCTGCACGGAGGTGCCGTTGTTGGCGATGACGGTGATCCAGCAGGCACCGTTGATGGCGACGACGATGCCGACCACCCAGGGCACCATGGCCAGCGCCGCCAGCATCGTGGCGGCCGCCGAGATGCCCATTGCCCAGATGTTGGCGCGGTCGGCGCCCAGCAGGCGATTGATCCGCGGCATGGCGAAGGCCGCCGCGACCGCGCCGATACCGAAGACGCCATAGAGAATGCCGAAGTCGAACTCGTCGAGGCCGAGCTCGAAGCGGCCGATCACCGGCAGCAGCGTGCCCAGGGCGATGCCGGGCACGAAGAAGCAGAGGCCGCGCGCGAAGATCGCCCGAAGCTCGGCCGAGCCGCGCACGAAGACGATGCCCGCCCGGGCGGCTTCGGCGAAGCCCTCGCGACGCTGCGCGGCCCGCGCCTCGGCCGGACGCTTCCAGGCCCGCATGGCAAAGATGACGCCGATATAGGTGAGGGCGTTGATGGTGAAGAGCAGGAACACGCCGACCAAGCTCAGCAGAAGCTGACCGATGACCGGCCCGATGGTGCGGGCGAGGTTGAAGCCGGCACTGTTCAGCGCGATGGCGGGCCTGAGCTGCGGCCCCGAGACGATCTCCGGCACGACGGCATGCCAGGCCGGCGCGTTCATGGCGTTGCCCAGCCCCATGCAGAAGGAGAGGCCGAGCAGGCTCCAATGGTCGAGCTTGCCCAGGAAGGCCAGGACCGCGAGCGTGGCAGCCACGGCCATCATCCAGATCTGGCAGCAGATGATGTAGCGGCGGCGGTCGAAACGGTCGGCCAGGATGCCGGCGAAGAAGCAGAACAGGAACATCGGCAAGGTGCCGGCCGCTGCCAGCAGGGCCACGAAGATCGGCTCCTGGGTCAGGCTGGTCATCTCCCAGGCGGCGCCGGTGGTCTGCATCCAGCCGCCGACGTTGGACATCAGGTTGGCCGTCCACATCGCCAGGAACGACTTGTTGGCGAGCGGCGCGAAAGCCGACACGCGGGGAACGGGGCCAGGTGCGGCCGGGCCGGGGGGAGAAGCGGAAGTGCTCACCCCACCAGAGCTTTCTCGTAGAGACGGTGCGTCTTGTAATGCACGCCGCCCACGGACCGGATGATGTTGTTGGTGGCCTTGTTGTCTTCGAGGATCCAGCCCAGTTCGGCCGAGGTCTTGCCCAGCCGCTTGCCGTTCTGCCTCAGGTGATCGATGGCGATCATCGCCAGCCCTGCTCCCATCAGCGGATGGTTGCGGAACTTCTTCTTCACGCCCATCAGCGGCACACGCGTACTGCCGACGCCGGCGATCTTCAACCGATAGAGAAGTTTCGCCAGGTTCACCGGCCCCAGCTTGCCGTTGAAGTCGCGGGTCGCTTCGTTGAGGTTGGTGAGAGCCACGATGAAGGCCACCGTCTCGTCATCGACATCGACGAAGACCGCGAGCTCCGGCACGATCACCGGCCCGAAGGCCTTGGACGCATGGTCGATCTCGGCCTGGGTGAAGGGCACGAAACCCCAATTGTCGCTCCAGGCATCGTTGAAGACGCCGACCAGGGTGCGGACCTCGGCATCGAACATCTTCATGTTGGCGGTGCGCACCTTCACCCGATCGCCCATGCCCGCCCGCGCCAGCAGCTTGGCGCCGATCGTCTCCGGCGCATTCTGGACGTCGTAGTCGTAGGAGAAGAGATCCTTCACCTTCGTGTAGCCGCAGCCCTCGACGCGGCCGCCGGCATAGGGGGGATCCCAGGGAACCATGAGGACCGGCCGGCTCTCGAAGCCGTGGATCAGCAACCCGACCTCTTCGTTGACCGACAGGCTGAACGGGCCGGTCGCGCGCACCATGCCCTTGGCCTTGAGCCAGGCTTCGGCGGCCGCGAACAACGCCGCAAAGACCGCCGGGTCATCCTCGGCGGCAAGACAGCCGAAGTGTCCGGTACTGTCGGTGTAGCGTTCGAGGTAAGCGCGATCGATCTGGGCGGCGATGCGGCCGACCACGCGACCGGCGCGGCGCGCCAGGAAGAACTGGACCTCGACATGCTCGAACAGCGGATTCTTGCCCGGCGTAAAGGCTTCCTTCCGCTCAATGTCGAGGTGCGGGACATAGCCCTTCTCCCCGGCATAGAGACGCTTGGGCAGGGTGATGAACGTCTTGAGGTCGGCTTTGCCCTGGACCGGCGTTACCACGATGTCTGACGAAGCCATTTACGCCTCAAGCTGCCTTGGCGAGCGGCTCGCCACTCTCGAACACGATGTACCCGTCGGGCTCGCAGCCCGTACCGTCGGCCTTGAGCGCGCGGATCTGGACGGCGAGCCGCCAACCTGCCGGCTGCCGCTCGATTCCGATCATGTGATAGCGCGCGCGACCGTACCTGCTATCAGCCGCAGCTGACGCGGAGGTGACGCCGATCACGGGTACGCTGCCGCGCGGACCGGCGATGCGGGCGATCTCGCTGCGATGGTTGTGACCATGCAGCACGACCTCGCAGCCGACCCGCCGGATCATCGCCTGGAAGGCGGCCGCGTCGGTCAGGCGCTTGAAATGCTTTTCGGTCGTGAGTGGCGGATGGTGGATCAGCACGACGCGGCAGAGCCCTTCGCGGCCAAGGTCGGCCAGGATCTTCTCGGTCGCTGCGATCTGCGCCGCACCCAGGGTACCGGTCGCAAAGAAAGGCGGCTTGGGTACGCCGCTGTTCAAGCCGACCAGAGCCACCGGCCCCCGTCGGCGCACGGTCGGAAAGACCTCGAAGCCGGTCGACGGCGGCGCACCGTCACTCGCGATGTAAGCCCCCCAGCGGCCAAGCCCCTGCCCCCACTTCGTGGCGACGTAGACGTCGTGATTGCCCGGCACGAGGGTGATGCGATCGGGCGGGCCGAGTCCAGAGAGCCATTGCGAAGCGCGCTCGAATTCCTCGGGCAGCGAGACGTTCACCAGATCGCCGGTCAGGGCGATGTGATCGGGGTTCTCTGCCTTGATGTCGGCCACGATGCCGGCCAGCGCCTCGGGCCGATGCAGCCCGACGCGGCTGCGCCACCAGTTGGCGTAGCCGGTGACGCGCTTGCCGAGAAGATCCATGATGCGCGCCCGCGGCATCGGCAGATGCGGGTCGGACAGATGAGCCAGGGTGAACATGGCGGCTGCCCTAGCGGGCGCCGCCAACCACGCGGCGCGTGCGGTCGTCGATGACGCCGAGCTGACGGCCGATGCCCGTCATGACCTCGACCATGTGCTGGAGCTGCTCCGGCGTATGCACGGCGCAGACCGAGCAGCGCAGCAGCGACACGCCGTTGGGCGTGGCCGGCGGCACGGCGACGTTCACGTAGATACCGGCATCGAGCATGGCGCGCCAGAAGCCGATGGCGACCATGCGGTCCGGCAGGTGCACGCCGACCACCGGGCCATGTTCCGGGCCGAGCTTGAAGCCCTGGGCAGCAAGCCCGTCGTAGAGGGTGGCGACATTGTCCCAGAGCTGTTTGCGCAGCTCGGGCTTGGCCTTCACGACCTTCAACGCCTGGCGCACCGACGCCACGATCGAAGGCGGCAGCGAGGCCGTGAACATGTAGGAGCGGACGGTGACACGCAGGATGTCGAAATCGGGATCGTCCGAGACGCAGTAGCCGCCGATGGCACCGAGCGTCTTGGAGAAGGTGCCGACGATGAAGTGGCAGTCGTCGATCACCCCGGTCGACTCGCAGAGACCGCGCCCGGTCTCGCCGAGTGCACCCAGCGAATGGGCCTCGTCGATCAGGACGTAGGCGTTGTACTTCTTGCAGACGTCGACGAACTCGCGCAGCGGCGCCGTATCGCCCAGCATCGAGTAGATGCCTTCCAGCACCACCACCCGGTTGCCCGGCCGGTCGCCCAGCCGGCGCAGCCGCGCCTCCAGGCTCGACGGATCGTTGTGCTTGAAGCGGACGACCTCGGCCTGCGTCATCTTGCAGGCGTCGTAGATCGAGGCGTGGCTGTCGGCGTCGATCAGCAGCTGGTCACCCTCGCCCGCCAGGGTCGAGATGATGCCGAGATTGGCCTGATAGCCGGTCGTGAAGACCATGCAGTGCTTCTTGCCGTAGAACTCGGCGATCTCCTGCTCGAGCGCCACATGCTCGCTGTAGCTGCCGTTGGCGATACGCGAGCCGGTCGTGCCGGTTCCCTCGGCGCGAATGGCCTCGATCGCCGCCTCCATGCAGGAGGGATCGAAGGTCAGGCCGAAGTAATTGTTGGTGCCGACCAGGAGCGTCTTGCGTCCGTTGATGATGGCTTCGGTAGGCGACAGGACCCGCTCCATACGAATCTGGAACGGGTCGTAGCCGGTGGTCCGAACGTCGCGGTAGGCCTCGAGCAGGCCCGCATGGCGATCGAACAAGCCCATGGCTAACGCCGGGCGTGCAGCTTCAGGATGGTATCCGCGAGCTGGTCGACGGTATGAATCTCGGCCACGACGTTCATGGGAATCGAGACGTCGAACCGATCCTCGAGTTCCATGACCATGTCCATGATGGCGAGCGAATCGATGGTCAGGTCCTTGGCGATCACGGTGTCGCCCGCGATCGGCTTCTCGCCGACCTGGAACGGTGCCAGGTGATGGCAGATTTCACCCATGACTTCGCCACGCGCGAGCACGCTCTCGCGGCGCAGTTCGAGGGTATCGGCGATGCCGTCGTTCTCGACGATCATTTGATGGGCAGTGCGCAAAACGCTCTCCGGGTCCCGGGGTCAGGCGGGCAACTTGTGCCAGAAACCCGATTTCCTTGTGAAATAACAATTTATTACGCAGTGTTTCACACGTCCTAGAGCCAGCGCAGGCGGCGATACCACTGGACGGTGTCGCGGAAGCCGGCCGAGAGGTCGTAACGCGGCTGGAAGCCCGTGGTGGCGGCGAGCCGCCGATCATGGACGGACCAGTCCGGGTGAAAAATCTCGGCGACTTTACCCCGGGTCAGGATCTGGATGGGACCGCCGAGGGACTGGCGCAGCTCGTTCCACGCCGCGATTCCGGCCATGACCCGCCGCGGTACCTTCACCTGCCAGGGCTGCCGGCCCAGCGCCGCCCCGGCCGCCCGGGCCATGTCGGCATAGGAATACGCACCCTCCGTGCCATCATCGACTTCGTAGACCGACCACGCCGGCGGCCGTTCGATGGCCAGCGCCAGGGCCTCGGCAAGGTCGGAGACGTGGATCAGCGACAGGCGCGCCGACGGGAGGCCGGGCTGCGGCGCCAGGCCATGTTTCACGGAGCGGAAATATGCCAGCGTCTCCCGGTCTCCAGGTCCATAGACGGCCGGCGCCCGCACGGCGGCCCAGGGACCCTGTCGGGCCGCGACAGCCTCCTCGCCTGCCCGCTTGCTGGCGCCATAGGCCGAAAGTTGCGGCTCGCGTGCGGCGAGCGAGGAGAGCAGGACCAGCATCGCCTCCGGCGCCAAAGCGGAAAGCAGCGCGGCGCTGTCGCGATTGACGGGCAGAAAGTCTGCCGGCGCGCGCGCCTTGATCAGGCCCGCGGCGTGGACCACGGCATCCGCCCCCCGGACCAGTTCCCGCAACGCGGGCTCGGAGAGGACGTCGCCCAGGACAATGTCGGCATCTACGCCGGCCAGCGACGGCAACGGCGACCAGCGTCGCACCAGGAGGCGCAGCCGCCAGCCGCGACGGGCCAGCGCAGAGACGAGATGCGGACCGACGAAACCAGTGGCCCCGGTAACGGCGACCAGCTTGCTCATCGCGCCCGGATCAGGCCGCTGCGGGCTTCGAGGACGGCGACGCCGGCGCGTAGAGCCCGGCGAGATAGTTGGCCTTGGTCCGCGCGCGCGACAGCTTGCCCGACGAGGTGGTCGGCAGGCCGACCGTCGGCGGCACCAGGGCGACGTCGCAGTCGACGGCAATCGCTTCGCGCACGGCGCCGGCGACATCGCGCGCCAAAGCCTGGCGCGCCTCCTCGCCCGAGACGCGCGCCAGCACCGCCACGACGACACGCTCGCCTTCGCCGGTGTCGATCGAGAAGGCGGCGGCATCGCCGCTCTTGGTCAGGCGCTTGGCCTCGATGGCCCACTCGATGTCCTGCGGCCAGACGTTGCGGCCGTTCACGATGATCAGGTCCTTGGCGCGCCCCGTGACGACGATTTCACCCGCGAGCGTGTATCCAAGGTCGCCGGTATCGAGCCAGCCATCGGCGGACAGGACCTCGCGGCTGGCCTCGGGTTCGCCGAAATAGCCCGGCATGATGCTCGGCCCGCTCACGAAGATGCGGCCCACTTCACGATCGGCCAGCACCTTGCCGTCGGCATCGCGCACTTCGAGCCGGTGCCCGGGCAGCACGCGCCCGCACAGCACGAAACGGCGCGCCCGGCGATCGTCCGCGGGATCGATTGCAGGCACCGCGCGCTGGGTTTCCGCAAGCGCCGCGCGATCGACAGTATCGGTGCAGACGCCACGGCCATGCGGGCTGAAGGTGATGGCCAGGCACACTTCGGCCATGCCGTAGCTCGGGATGAAGGCCTTCTTGCTGAAACCGGCGCCCTCGAAGGTCGAGGCAAAGCGTTCCAGCACGTCGGCGCGCACCATGTCGCCGCCGATGCCGGCATGGCGCCAGCAGCTCAGGTCGAGATCGGCCGGCACCTGGGCGGCGCCGCGACGGACGGCGAGGTCGTAGCCGAAGCTCGGGCTGTAGGAGATCGTGCCGCGATTGCGCGACATCAGGTTGAGCCACTGCATCGGTCGGCGGGCGAAGTCGCGCGGCGTCATATAGTCGATCGAAAGCTGGGCGCTGAGCGGCGCCATCAGGAAGCCGATCAGGCCCATGTCGTGATAGAGCGGCAGCCAGCTCACGGCGCGGTCGCCCACGACGACGTCGAGGCCGGCCGCGCCCGTCATGCCGGCAAGGTTGGCCATCAGCGCGCGCTGGGTGATCTGCACACCGTGTGGATGGCGCGTGCTGCCGGACGAAAACTGGATGTAGCAAAGGTCGTCCGCGCCGAGCGGACGAAGATCGACCGGCTTCTCGGGCAGCGCCTGCAGCACGTCCATACCGCCATGGAGGCGGACCGCAGGAAACTCCTTGGCCGCTTCGCCGAGATAGCCGGCGAGATCGTCGAGACCGAAGGCCGCGACCGCGCCGGAGGCGGCAATCTGTCGGCGGAGCTGGTCGAGATAGGTTTCCTTGCCGCCGATGCCCACCGGAATGGACACCGGCACGGGAAGGAGGCCGGCATACTGCGCGCCGAAGAAGGAATCGAAGAAGCCCGGCCAGGTGTCGGCCGTGATGAGAATTCGCTCGCCGCGCGCAAATCCCGCGCCGATCAGCTTGCGGGCCACGACATGGGCGCGCTGACGCACGTCGTTCCACGGCAAGGCCGAGAGCTGCTCGCCCTTGGCATTATAAAAGGTCACGCCGGTCTCGCCCTCGGCCGCATAGTCGAGCATCGCCGGTACCGAGGCGAAGCCGGCGCGGTGCAAGGCGAGCTTGGAATTGCGGGAAGGCAGCGATTTCATCGGAAGGCGGGTCTCCTAGCAGAGGGGCTACCCCCCCTTCAAGGCGGGCCCGTCGCATCAATTCCCACCGGGAGTGCTCAAGTTGACACACCCCAACCCGGGTAAGATAGTGCCCGATCCTCGCCAAAACCCGGAGTTTCCATCCCGGAATCGCCGGCTCTGGCGAGGCTTTTTACTTTTGACGGAGGACTGGTTGTGATTACGGCTGTGATGCCGACGTACGGTCGCAAGGACGTCGTGTTCGAACGCGGAGAAGGCAACTATCTCTACGCGACGGACGGCCGACGTTATGTCGACTTTACCTCCGGCATCGCCGTGAATGCGCTGGGCCACTGCCACCCCGCCCTGGTCAAGGCTCTGACCGAGCAGGGTGCGAAGCTCTGGCACACCTCCAATCTGTTCCGGATCGGCAACGGCGAGAAGCTGGCCAAGCGGCTGACCGACCTCACCTTCGCCGACACGATGTTCTTCTGCAATTCCGGCGCCGAGGCGATCGAGGGCGGCATCAAGCTGATTCGCAAGTATCAGTACATGAACGGCCATCCGAAGCGGTACAAGATCATCTGCTTCCAGGCGGCGTTCCATGGCCGCCTGCTCAACGCGCTCGCCGCGACCGGCAACGAGAAGTACCTCGAAGGCTTTGGTCCGCCGGCGCCCGGCTATCGCCATGCGCCGTTGAACAACGCCAATGTCGTGCGCGACATGATCGACGACGAGACCGCCGGCATCCTGGTCGAACCGATCCAGGGCGAAGGCGGCATCCGCGAGACGACGCCGGAGTTCCTGAAGGCGCTGCGCGCAATCTGCGACGAGTTCGGCTTGCTGCTGTTCTACGACGAAATCCACACGGGTTTCGGCCGGACCGGCAAGCTGTTCGCCTACGAGTGGTCGGGCGTCGCGCCCGACGTCATGGCTATCGCCAAGGGCATGGGTGGCGGTTTCCCGATCGGCGCTTTCATGGCGACCGAGAAGGCGGCCGTCGGCATGGTTCCGGGCACGCACGGCTCGACCTACGGCGGCAATCCGCTCGCCACGGGCGTGGCCAATGCGATGCTCGAAGAGCTGCTGAAGCCCGGCTTCATCGAAGGCGTGCACGAGCGCGGCAAGTACCTCAAGGCCGAGCTCGAGAAGCTGGTCGCCAAACATCCCAAGGTGTTTGCCGAGCAGCGCGGCACGGGCTTCCTGCAGGGCCTGCGCTGCGTGGTGCCGGCCGGCGAGATGGTCGACCGCCTGCAGTCGCTGGGCCTGCTGGTGCCGCCGGCGGGCGAGAACGTGATCCGTATCTTCCCGGCTCTGATCGCCGACAAGGCAGCCCTCGACGAAGGCATCGCCATCCTCGAGAAGGCTGCGGTCTCGTTCGAGTCGTCCAAGGCCGCCGAGTAGGCACCATGGCAGCGCCAAGACACTTTCTCGACCTCGATCAGGTCGATCCCAAGACGCTTCGCCAGATCCTGGATCAGGGCAAGGCGATGAAGAAGGCTAGGTCCAACGGCGGGCACGACAAGCCGCTCGCCGGCAAGACCCTCGCGATGATCTTCGAGAAGCCGTCGACACGCACCCGCGTGTCGTTCGAGGTCGGCATGCGCGAACTCGGCGGCGAGACGATCATGCTCGGCCGCGGCGACACGCAGCTCGGCCGCGGCGAGACCATCGCCGATACGGCGCGCGTGCTCAGCCGCTACGTCGACATCATCATGATGCGCACCACCGTCGAGGAGAAACTCCTCGAAATGGCGAAGTACGCGACCGTGCCGGTGATCAACGGGCTCACCGACAAGACGCATCCCTGCCAGCTCATGGCCGATGTCATGACCTACGAGGAACATCGCGGGTCGATCCAGGGCAAGTCGATCGCCTGGTCGGGCGACGGCAACAACATGGCGACGAGCTGGATTCACGCCGCCGTGCAGTTCGACTTCGAGCTGCGCATCGCCTGCCCCACCGAACTGAAGCCGCCGCAGGACGTGGTCCAGTGGGCGGAGAAGTCGAAGGGCCGCATTTCCATCGGCCACGACCCCGAGGCGATGGTGAAGGGCGCCGACTGCGTCGTCACCGACACCTGGGTCTCGATGGGCGACGAGGATCCGCACAGCCCGAGCGCCGCGCGACGACACAATCTTTTGCGCGCCTATCAGGTCGACAAGCACCTGATGAAGCAGGCCAAGAAGGACGCGATCTTCATGCACTGCCTGCCGGCGCATCGCGGCGAGGAGGTTACCGCCGAGGTGATCGACGGGCCGCAGTCGGTGGTGTTCGACGAGGCGGAGAACCGCCTGCACGCGCAGAAGAGCATCCTCGCCTGGTGCCTTTCATGAGCACGACGTCGGAAGGCTCCCCTTCCGACGGCACTCCTTCGACCGACTGGGATCGCGTCCTGCCCTTCCAGCTCGATGCTCTAGGGGTGCGCGGCCGGCTGGTGCGCCTGGACCATGTCCTGGACGAGATCATCGAACGCCATGGCTATCCCCTAGCCGTGGCGCGGCCCTTGGCCGAGGCGATGGTGCTCTGCGCCACCCTGGCGACGTCGCTGAAGTACGACGGCATCTTCACCCTGCAGATTTCGGGCGACGGGCCGATCCGCTTGCTGGTCACCGACCTCACGACCGACGGCGCGCTGCGCGGCTACGCCCAGTTCGACTCCTGGAAGCTCGCGGTGGCGCTGGGCAGCGGCAACGAGGACGCGCCCGAAGGCTATGTGCCGAAACTCTTCGGCCAAGGCCGGCTCGCCTTCACCGTCGACCAGGGCCAGCACACCGAGCGCTATCAGGGCGTCGTGCCGCTCGAAGGCGCGACCCTGGCCGATTGCGCCCACACCTATTTCCGCCAGTCCGAGCAGCTTCCGACCGGCATCAAGATTTCCGCACGCCGCGAGGCGAGCGAGGGCGGCCATCGCTGGCATGCCGCGGCGTTGATGGTCCAGCAGATGCCGGAACTCGACGCCGGGCGCATCGACGTCGACCAGGAGCAGCGCGAAGACGACTGGCGACGGGCTATTATCCTCATGGCCTCGGCGACCGAGGCCGAGATGCTCGATCCCGCCCTGCCCGGCACGAAGCTGCTCTACCGTCTGTTCCACCAGGAAAAGCCGCGCCAGTTCGAGCCCCGCGCCTTCGCCGCGCGGTGCCGCTGCAGCCGCGAACGCATCGATCGCGTGCTGCAGTCGATCAAGCGCGAGGAGCTCGACGACCTGCGCGACAAGACCGGACGGGTCGCCGTGAAGTGCGAGTTCTGCTCGACCGAATACAATTACGACGACCGCGACCTCGATCGGATCTACGCCTCCGCGGCGTAGCCGCGACCTCTCGGGAGTGGCTCAGTCCCGGCAGGCCCACTCCAGCATGCGCTTCATGAATTCCTCGCAGGCACCGATCTGGGGCACGAGGATGAATTCGTTGGGCTGGTGCGCTTGGGCGATGTCGCCCGGACCGCAGACCACCGTCGGCACGCCGAGCGTCTTGCGGAAGATGCCGGCCTCGGTGGCATAGACCACGCTGCCGACCGTATTGGAGCCGGACCAACTTCCGGCCAGCGTCTTGGCGTCGTCGTTGCCCTCGGGCGAGAAGGCCGGGGTCGAGGAGCGCAGTTCGGTCTCGATGGCGGCGGCCGGATGCTTGGCCTTCATCTTCGGCAGCAGCTCCTCGGCGAGCCATTTCTTGGCGCGCTCGCCCAGCTCCTCGATCGGCCGCGTCGGCAGCTCGCGATAGCCCCACAGCACCTCGCATTCGCGCGCCAGGATGTTGCCTGCCGTACCGCCGACAATCGTGCCGACGTTGAAGGTCGCGGCGGCCGGCGTGAATTCGCTGTCCTTCGACGCCTTGGCTTCGAGTTCTTCCTGCACCTGGTTGAGGTAGTGGACGAACTCGCCGGCAAAGTGGATGGCGCTGACGCCGAGATGGGTCATCGAGGAATGCGCCTCGAAGCCCGTGAACTTGGTGACGTAGGTCTGGCTGCCCTTGTGGGCGTGGACCACCGTCATCATCGTCGGCTCGCCGATGATGATGACCTTGGGCTTCGGCACTTCGCTTGCCATGCGCGCGGCCAGCGAATGGGCGCCGAAACAGCCGATCTCCTCGTCGTAGGAAAGCGCGAAATGGATCGGCTTCTTGAGCGGCGCCTTCTTGAACTCCGGCAGCATGGCGAGCGCGATGGCGTAGAACGCCTTCATGTCGCAGGTGCCGCGGCCGTAGTACTTGCCGTCCTTCAGGGTCAGGGTCCACGGATCGGTGGTCCAGGGCTGACCGTCGACCGGCACCACGTCGGTATGGCCGGAGAGGACGACGCCGCCCTCCACATTGGGACCGACGGTGGCGAAGAGGTTGGCCTTGGAGCCGTCCTCGTTCGGCACCAGCTTGCTCTCGACGCCATGCCCGGCGAGGTAGTCCCTGACATAGTCGATCAGGGCGAGGTTGGAATTGCGCGAGGTGGTGTCGAACGCCACGAGCCTGCGCAGCATTTCGACGGAACTGACGATCTCTCCGGCCATGATGTCCTTGTCGCGATCAAATCGTGTTGCGACCGATCATGGTCAGAAATTCGCGCCGTGTCTCGCCATTATCGCGGAAAGCGCCCAGCATCCGGCTTGTCACCATCGTGACATCCGACTTGTGCACACCGCGGGTGGTCATGCACTGGTGGGCCGCCTCGATCACCACGGCCACGCCGCGCGGCTGCAATACGTCCTGCAGGGTGTTGGCGATCTGCGCCGTCAGCTTCTCCTGGATCTGCAGGCGGTGGGCATAGGCGTCGACCACACGGGCGAGCTTGCTGATCCCGACCACGCGCTTGTCCGGCAGGTAGCCGACATGGACCCGGCCGATGATCGGCACCATGTGATGCTCGCAGTGGGATTCGAGGCGGATGTCGCGCAGCGCCACAACCTCGTCGTAGCCCTCGACCTCCTCGAAGGTCCGCTGCAGCATTTCCGCCGGATCTTCGTCGTAGCCCGAGAAGAATTCCTCGTAGGACCGTACGACGCGGTCGGGCGTGCCGACCAGACCTTCGCGGGCGGGATCGTCCCCGGCCCAGCGGATCAGCGTGCGCACGGCCGCCTCGGCTTCCTCCCGCGAGGGCCGCTTCAGCCCGGTGGCGAGCGAAACCACCTCGCTCTGCTTCAGGACCTTGTTCATCGTCGCTCTCCTTTGTTCCACGCCCCTCGCCGCGCTGCTCAGTTGAGCCGCCGCTGCGAGCTGGGTGTGTCCAGCGAGAAAGTGGGGATTTCGATATCGAAGGCCTCGCCCGACTCGCTCACCATCTGATACGTGCCGCCCATGAAGCCGGATGGCGTGGAGAGCGGTGTGCCGGAAGTGTACTCGAACATTTCACCCGGACGCAGCAAAGGTGTCTTGCCGATCACACCGGGCCCCTTCACTTCCTGCTGGCGGCCCAGCCCGTCGGTGATCTTCCAATGCCGGCTGCGCAACTGCACTGCGATATCGCCCTTGTTTTCAATGCGGACTTGATAGGCCCAGACAAACTGCGAATTCGCAGGATCGGACTGATCGGGCAGATATTGCGGTGTGACCGTGACGACAATGGCACGGGTTGTGGCGGAGTACATCGCTCAATGATTTCCTTGCGACAGTGAGATGGGAGTTTCCGGCCAAAAGGTCAAACAGGCTAGAGCCACTGCGGATCGGCGGTGAAATCGATCGTGAGCCAGCGATGCGGCCCTTCCTCGCCGATGGCTGCCGCAATTTCGCGACGGATGGCATCGGCCTTGGCAACACTGTCTATCGGCGTATCGGCCGGCACGGCAACATGGATCTCGATGAACTGCGCGCGCCCGACCTTGGCGACGTAGCTCGTGTAGGTGCGAAAGCCGTAGCGCGCCACGATATCGTCCATCACCTGCCGCACATGGTCGTCGAGGTCCCGCGGCGTGATCAGCAGGATTTCGGTCAAGGCCTTGCGCACGGTGTGGATCGGCACGAAGACCAGCACCAGGGCCAGCAGAGCCAGAACGACGGGATCCGCGTAGGGCGTGAAACGCGCATAGGGCGTGTCGGTGAGAACCCAGGCGATGGCGAAGGCGACCAGCAGCGCCAGGGTGATGCAGGCCGACATCAGCCAGCTTTGCGCATCCAGCCGTATGAAATCCGAGCCGATGTGTCTGTTGGCATGACGTTCGTAGAAGAACATGGCGAAGCAGACGACGACGGCGTAGGCCATTGCCCAATCGAAATCGAGCTGACGGCCGCCGGCCAGGAAACTGCCGACGGCGTTCAGGAAGGCGTAGAAACAGAGCAGCATCAGCGTGCCGCCGTTGAACGCCAGTACCATCGGCTCGATGTGCCAGTAGCCGAACTGGAACCGCCGGTTCTCGGCCACCCGATTGACCAGCCGCGACACGAACAGCGCCAGGCCCGACATCGCCGCGTCGATCGCCGCAAAGACGCCGTCGAACACGATCGACATCGATCCCGACAGCAGGCCGAACAGCACGCCGGCCGCCGCGACGGCGATCGTCACCGCGATGGAGAGCTTCAGCAGTCGTTGTTCGGCGGAGGGCTGCATGCAGCCGTCAGACTATCGCAACTCCCCGCGGCGCCGAAGGGCGGCCCGGTCCATACCGGCCCGCTCGATACCCGGCGCACATGCATCGCTATCGATGCATCGCCCGAACCCGCCGTGGGCCTAGATCGGAAAGATCAGACAGGTCGTCGTGCCGTGCGCCAGCAGCTTGCCGGATGCGTCGGTGAGCCGGCCTTCCGACGTGGCGATACGCGAACCGACATTGATGATCTTGCCTTCGGCGCGCACCGGGCCGGTCTTGTCGGTCATGGCGCGCGCATAGTTGATCTTGATCTCGACGGTCGTGTAGCCGGTCCCCGCCTTCAAGGTCGTGTGAATGCAGCAGCCCATCACCGAATCGAGCAGGGTCGCGGCGATGCCGCCATGGACCGTGCCCAACGGATTGTAGTGATCGGACACCGGGCGGTAGCCGAAGACGACGCGACCCAGTTCGACCTCTTCGAGGGTCATGCCCAGGGCCTTGGAAATCGGCGGCGCCGGAAGACGGCCCTCCTTGATGGCCTGGAAGAGCGCCAGCCCGTCCATCGGCCGCACCTGTTCGATCGGCACCACGCCATATCCCGCCGTCGCGGCCATGCTCGTCTCCATCGCACTTTTGCGTGCATATACACAGTAATGCTTTGCCGGCGCAACCCGCCGGCGCTAATCTGCCCGCGATGAATACTCTGCTCCCCGTCCGGCCTTCGCCTGCCGACTGCACCTGCTTCCGGGTCCGCAGCGCTGCACGGCGCGTGACGCAGATCTACAGCAAGCATCTCGCGCCGACCGGCCTCAAGATCTCGCAATTCTCATTGCTGGGATTCGTGACGGCCCGAGGCCCGGTCACCATCACCGAGCTGTCCGACCTGCTGGCCACCGACCGCACGACACTGACGCGCAACCTGCGGCCGCTGCTGAGCTCCGGGGTGGTCGAACGCGCCACCGCTGCCGACAAGCGCCGCCACGAGCTGGTCGCCACGCCGGCGGGACGTGCGCTCTTCAAGCGTGCCCTGCCGCTGTGGGCCGCAGCGGAACAGGAAGTGCGTACGGCGATGGGCGCCAAGCTCACGACCGATCTGCACGGCGCGCTGGAACGCTCGATGGAGAAACTGGCGGCGCTCTGACGCCTTCAGACGCTGGCGTCGAAGAAGCCGTATTCGAGTTCCATGGCGCGGCGATAGGCGGCGCGGACTGTGTCGCAGTCCTTGGCGTGCAGATCGAGCAGCGACTCTATTCGGGCCGCCATCGCCTCGAAGCCCGGATCGGCATAGGTCTTCACCCATTCCGCATAGAGCGGCGCCACTGTTCTGGCGGCCAGCGAACGGCCGAGAAAGGCGTAGAGGCGCATGCACGGCGTCATCGCCGCGATCGTCTCGCCGAGATCGCCGCGCCGCGCCGTCTCCAGCAGGAAGTCGACATAGGCGTTCGTCGCCGCGACCGGCGTCACACAGGACAGATCGACCTGCCAGCGCTCGGCATAGCGCCTGTGGAGCTTGAGCTCCTCCAGGACACCGGCGATCAGGTCGGCAAATCCGTAGAGATCTTCGCGCGACGTCGAGTTGGCGAGGCAGAAGGCGTAGGCGCGCGCGAAGGCTTCGAGGAAGTAGGCATCCTGCGCGACATAGCCCTTGAAGCGCTGGATCTGCAGGCTGCCGTCGGCCAGTCCGCGCACGAAGCCGTGCGCCAGAATGCGCTCGGCCATATCGGCGTTCTCCGCCCACAGGGTCGCCGACAGCGGCGCAGCGCCGGACGCTTGGGCCGACGCTTCGGCCATTGTCACTTCGACCGCTGTCATCTCAGCTCCTCCGCCTCAGGCTCCGAGTGCCTGAACCAGATCGGCAATTACATCCTCTGCATCCTCAAGGCCAACCGAAAGCCGGATGGTGCCGTCGGTGATGCCGAGCTTGGCGCGCTCCTCGGCCCCGATGCGCATATGCGTCGTCGTCGCCGGATGCGTGGCCAGGCTCTTGGCATCGCCGAGATTGTTGGAAATGTCGACGATCTGCAGGCGGTTCAGCATTTCGAACGCGGCCCACTTGCCGGCCTTGAGATCGAACGTCACCACGCCGCCGAAATCCGACATCTGCTTGGCCGCAAGCTTGTGTTGCGGATGGTCGGGACGGCCGGGATAGAGCACGCGGCCGATCGCCGGGTGGGCTGCCAGCGTGTCGGCGACCCGCCGGGCGTTGGCGCAGTGGCGCTCGATCCGCAGACCGAGCGTTTCCAGGCCCTTGACCAGCACCCAGGCGTTGAACGGGCTGAGCGACGGACCGCAGTTGCGGATGATCGGCTGCAGCTTGTCGAGGATGAACTCCTTGCTGCCCAGCACTGCGCCGCCGAGCGTACGGCCCTGGCCGTCGATGTACTTGGTGGCGGAGTGCACGACGACGTCGGCGCCGAATTCGAGCGGCCGCTGCAGGATTGGCGTCGCGAACGCATTGTCGAGCACGACCTTGGCGCCGGCCTTGTGGGCGAGATCGCACACTGCCTTGACGTCGACGATGTCGAGCATCGGGTTCGAGGGCGACTCGAAGAGCACGGCCTGCGTGGGCTTGCTGAGCGCCTTCTCCCACTGGGCGAGATCGCCGCCATCGACCAGTTCGCTCTGCACGCCGTACTTCGGCAGCAGATCGGAGACGATGTAGTGGCAGGAACCGAAGAGCTGACGGGCGGCCACCACACGGTCGCCGGCCTTGAGCAGCGCCAGCAGCGCGAAGAACACGGCCGACATGCCGGTCGAGGTCGAACGACAAGCCTCGGCCCCTTCGAGGGCGGCCAGCCGGTTCTCGAACATGCTGACGGTCGGATTGCCGAAGCGCGAATACTGGTAGTGGTTGCTCTCGCCCTTGAAGGTGGCCTCGGCCTCCTCGGCGCTGGCATAGGCATAGCCCGACGTCAGGAACAGGGCCTCCGACGTCTCGTCGAAGTTGCTGCGGATCTGCCCGCCACGCACGGCGCGGGTCTGCGGCCGCCACTTGCTGGTATCCGCCTCGGCCTTCTTCCTGGGAACTGCTCCGTCCATCTTGCTCTCTCCTCTCGTCCGCTGCCTGCGCGCAGGACTGCAAACGAAAAACCCCCGACCTGGAAGGGCGGGGGCTTTGCGAGCACTCCGACCTTTTAGCGATGTTTAACGTGGTCGCAAGCCGGTCGGCTCAAATCACCACGGGCGTCTCTATAGAGGCCGCTGCAGGTCGGCGCAAGTCCCTTGCCCGGCATCTCCTCCCCCGCACAAAGCGGAGGAGGAGGCCGGGGAAGCGCAAGCGAACGATTCAGTTCCTGTGCTTGGCGAGCGCCTGCTCGCGCAGCTTGGTCAGGGTGATGCGCGAGGTGATCGCCTCGGCATCGGTCTTCACGTGGATGATGGAAGGCCGGTCGGCCGCGAGCGCACGCTCGAAGGCCTGTTCGAAGTCCGCCGTCCTCTCGACCGTCTCGCCATGGCCGCCGAAGGCGCGGGCATAGGCGGCGAAGTCGGGGTTCTTGAGTTCGGTACCGTGCACGCGGGTCGGATACTCACGCTCCTGATGCATGCGGATCGTGCCGTACATGCCGTTGTCGATCACGATGAACACGACATTGGCGCCGTGCTGGACCGCGGTCGCGAATTCCTGACCGTTCATCAGGAAGCAGCCATCGCCGCTGAACGATACGACCGTGCGGCCGGGAGCGGCGATCTTGGCCGCCACTGCCGACGGCACGCCATAGCCCATCGAACCGTTGGTCGGGGCAAGCTGCGTCCGGAAGCCGCGATACTGGAAGAAGCGGTGGACATAGCCCGCATAGTTGCCGGCGCCGTTGGTGACGATCACGTCGTCCGGCAGGCGCTTGTTCAGCCAGGCCACGATCTCCGCCAGGTTGGCCGAGCCGGGCTGCGGCGAAGGTTCGATGTTCTTCAGATAGTCGGCGCGCGCCGTAGCGACGCTCGCCTTCCATGCCGACGCGTCGACCGGCTTCATCGCCTTGGCAGCGGCGGCGAACTGCGCCATGCCGCTGTTGATCGGCAAGGTCGCCTGATAGACGCGGCCGAGTTCCTCGGCGCCGGCATGGACATGCACCATCTTCTGCGCCGGCACCGGCAGATCGAACATGGCGTAGCCGCCGGTCGTCGCCTCGCCGAGGCGCGGGCCGATGGCGATGATGAGATCGCTCTCCTTGATGCGCTTGCCGAGCGGTGGATTCACGCCGAGGCCGAGATCGCCCACGAAGTTGGCGTGGCGATTGTCGATCAGGTCCTGATTGCGGAACGCTGTCGTCACCGGCAGGTGGTTGGCTTCGACGAAGGCCTTGATGTCGGCGCACGCCTTCGCGTCCCAGCCGCCACCGCCCAGGATCACCAGCGGCTGCTTCGCCGCGGCCAGCAGCTCGCGAAACGCCGCCATGTCCTCCGGCGCCGGCGCGCCGCGCGAAACCTTGAACGGCCCGGCGTCGGCGACTTCGACCTCGTCGGTCAGCATGTCTTCCGGCAGCGCGATCACGACCGGCCCCGGCCGGCCATTGACGGCGCGGTGAAAGGCCTGGCTCACGATCTCGGGGATACGGCGGGCGTCCTCGATCTGGGTCACCCATTTGGCCATCTGGCCGTACATGCGGCGATAGTCGATCTCCTGGAAGGCCTCGCGCTCGCTCTGCTCGCGCGCCACCTGGCCGACCAGCAGAATCATGGGCGTCGAATCCTGGAAGCCGGTATGCACGCCGACGCTGGCATTGGTGGCGCCGGGACCGCGCGTAACGAAACAGACGCCCGGCTTGCCCGTAAGCTTCCCGTAAGCTTCGGCCATGTAGGAGGCGCCGCCCTCCTGGCGGCAGATCACGTAGCGGATGGAATTGCGCTGGGCGTAGAGCGCATCCAGCGCCGCGAGATAGCTCTCGCCGGGGACGCCAAAGATCGTGTCGGTTCCGTGGATGCGAAGCTGGTCGATGAGAACCTGCGCGCCGCTGCGGCGCGGGTGTGCAGTAGCCATAATCTTCAATCTTTCCCTTACTTCGTGGGTGAGAACGAGGTCGGCACCAATATCTTGTTGTTCATGTGCTTCATGAATTCTCGGCTCTTCTGCAAATAAGACTGCCAGGCGGGATCCGCCGCCATCGCCGCGCGACGCTTGGTGCGATCTGCCAAGTCTTCATAAGCCCAAATGTGAACGATCTCGTTCACGTTTCCGACTTCGGTGGTGAAAAATCCGACAAGGTTGCCGAGATGCTTCTTCTGCACCGGCAGCCCCTCTTTCTCATAAAGTGCCAGAAATTCGCGCAGCCGACCTGGCTGCAGTTCGTACGTACGATGGTCGACGATCATTCGAGGTACCTCCCCTATTTCGATAGCGATTGTGTGATGTGGCCGCGGCCGTCTCAAGCCCGCCACTGCGGGTGGACTCACGGCGGGAATCAGCGCATAAGTGCTGCATTGCGACACTAGCCGACGAGCATCATCATGAGTCTCGGCCCAGTCGCGGAGCGCGATACCGGTCAACGTCTTCCGTGAGATTCTTGGTCATCTGTCAAAGGTCAACGAAACGCTTGGACACATCCGTCCAGCAAGCGCGCGCCGGACTCCGCTCGATCCTTCCTCTAGCCCAGAGCCTTGAATGAGTCGCAAATTGTTTGTGGGCAACCTGCCCTATTCGGTCACGTCTGAGCGTCTGTCTGAAGCCTTCTCTCAGTTCGGCACCGTTACATCTTCGAAAGTGATCGTGGATCGCGAGACCGGCCGCAGCCGCGGCTTTGCCTTCCTCGAGATGGAAACCGATGACCAGGGCGCCGCAGCCATGCAGGCCATGAACGGCGCGTTGTTGGATGGCCGTTCGATCGCCGTGCGCGAAGCTGTCGAGCGGCAGCCTGGCGGCGGCGGTGGATTTGGTGGCGGTGGCGGTGGTCGCGACGGCGGCGGCTTCCGTCCGCGCGGCCCGCGTCCGCCCTACGGCGGCGGCGGCGGTGGTGGCGGCTATGGCGGCGGCGGTGGTGGCGGCTATGGCGGCGGCGGTGGCGGTGGCTATCGCGGTGGCGGCGGCTACGGCGGTGGTGGCCGCGATGGCGGCGGTGGTGGCTACGGCGGCGGCGGTGGCGGCGGCTACGGAGCCCGCGATAGCGGTGGTCCGATGCGCGACCGTCGTGCCGACTTCTCCGGTCCGCCGCCCGCGGCAGCCCCCGAGGGCGCCGGCGACTTCGGTCGCCCGCGTCGCCGCGAAGGCGGTGCTCCGGATCGCCCGCGCCGCGACCGGGACTACGAGCCGCGTAAGCGCGGCTTCGACGACGACCAGTAGAATTCCAATCCGGTTCCTGCCGGATCGATCAATCAACGGAAACGCCGGAGGCTCTGCCTCCGGCGTTTTTGTTTGCACCCGCCACGGCAATGCTATGCTTCGCGCCTTCGGCGGAGAGGCGGGCATGAAGCGACGGTCGGCGCTCATAGGCTCTTTGGCAGCCATGGCCACGGCGACATCCGCGAGAGCGGAGATGCCGGTCGATCTTCAGCTTGTGCTGGCCGTCGACGTCTCCCGCTCCATCGACGAGGTCGAAGCGGAACTGCAGCGGCGGGGCTATGTCGAAGCGCTGACCAACGACCGCGTGATCGACGCCATCCTCTCCGGCGAGCACAAGCGCATTGCCATCTGCTACACCGAATGGGCGGGCACGCACTATCAGGCCGTCGTGCTCGACTGGACCGTGATCGACAGCCCCGGCGCGGCCCGACGCTTCGCCGAGAAGCTTTCCGAAGCACCCCGCATCTCGCAAAGCTGGACCGCGGTCGGCGCCGCGCTCGCGCATGCCGGCCAACGCTTCGAGAACTCCGGATTAATCCCAAAGCGCCGCGTCATCGACATATCGGGCGACGGCCGCACCAACGACGGGCCGGCGGCCGAGATCGTTCGCGACAGGCTGGTGGCTCAGGGCATCGTGGTGAACGGTCTGCCCGTCATGATGAACCGCACCAACTTCGGCCGGCCACCCGACCTCACCCTCGACAAGTACTACGAGGAGAACGTCATCGGCGGTCAGGGCTCCTTCATGGTCGTGGCAGACAATTTCGACCAGTTCGGCCGCGCGGTACGGACCAAGCTGGTGCGAGAGATTTCCGATGCCGGGCGGCCACGCCACTCTTCGCCCGCCTGACGGGCTTTCCGCGCGAATCTTGCCAATTTCACTTGGCCGGAGGGGGTTGAAGCCGCATCATCCGCGCCGCGACGGAATCCACGAACGGAGCCCTTTCGATGCTGGCCAACGACCCGGTCACCCAGGCGCGGATCGACCTCACCACCGCCCTGCGCGCGGCAGCGCGCCACGGCCTGAACGAGGGCGTCTGCAACCATTTCAGCATGACCGTGCCCGGCCGCGAGGATCTCTTCCTCGTCAATCCGCAGGGCCTGCACTGGTCCGAAATCACACCCTCCGACATCGTCATGGCCGACGGCGACGGCAATGTCATCGAAGGCAAATACGAGGTCGAGCCGACCGCCTTCTACATTCACGCGCGCATCCATGCCGGCAACCCGCGCGCCAAGGTCGTGCTGCACACCCACATGCCCTATGCGACGGCCCTGACCTCGATCCAGGACGGGCGCATCGAGATGTGCACCCAGAACGCCTTTCGCTACTGGGACCGCATCGCCTACGACGAGAAGTACGGCGGCGTCGCGCTGTCGAACGACGAGGGCGAACGGATGTGCCGTGCCATGGGCGACAAGGACATCCTCTTCCTGCGCAACCACGGCGTCATCGTTTCGGGGCCGACCGTTGCCCAGACCTACGACGACCTTTATTACCTCGAGCGCGCCGCGATGGTGCAGGTGCTGGCCATGCAGACCGGCCGGCCGCTGCACAATATCGACGACGCGATGGCCGAGCATACCGCCCGGCAGATCGCAGGCGAGGCCCAGCAGGCCTTCCTGCACTTCGAGTCGCTGAAGCGCATGCTCGATCGGGACGAACCCGGCTGGAGCAGGCTCGCGGCGGCCTAGGGTATTTTGGGGGACAGGATGCGTATTGCCGCCACTCTCGTTGCACTCTCGACGCTGGGGCTCGTCGATCCGGTAATGGCACAGGGTTACGGCGCCGTCGGGACGGGGCCGAAGCTCGGCGAACTCGAAGTCAGGGTCTATCAGAAGATCCCCAAGACCAAGGTGGCGGTACAGCTCACCTCGGACACCCACCTCTCCCGCGAGCTGCGCCGCCAGGTGATGATCCGCCTGCAGAATCGCGGCAACGAAGTCGGCTTCTCCGGCGGCAACATCATGCGCATGGACGTGAGCTACTTCGACCTGATGGGCGGCAACGACCAGCGCACCGACGGCACGATCGGCGGACAGCCCTACTACGCCGAGCCGGGCTCCAATCCACGCCAGACGCTGCCGGCCAATCCGATCGGCCGCTACGACGGCAAGACGCCCTCGACCTCCGGCCCGACCCTGCGCATTTCGCTGACGCTCTACGAAGCGAACACGGGCAAGGTGCTGTGGCTGGCCACCGGCTCCTGCGTCACGCAATCCAGCAACGCCCAGCGTGCCGGCGAGGCGATGATCAACAACATGTTCGACAACGCCGACAACAACCGGGTCGGCGACGCCGGCTGCCCGCTCTAACCGCTTCACAAGACATCACCGAAGGAAACGTCATGCCGCGTCTGGCTCCGCTCGACCTGAACAAACTCACTCCCGATCAGAAGAAGGTGGCCGACGCCATCCTGTCCGGGCCGCGCGGCGGCCTGCGCGGCCCGTTCGAGCCCTGGCTGCGCAGCCCAGTGCTGGCCGATCGCGCACAGAAGCTCGGCGAATACTGCCGCTTCAACAATTCGCTGCCCAAGGATCTCTCGGAGCTGGCGATCTGCCTGGTGGGCCGTCACTTCAAGGCGCAGTTCGAGTTCTATGCCCATGCGCGGCTCGCCAAGGAGGCGGGGCTTTCCGCCGATATCGTCGAGGCGATCCGCGTACGCGCCACACCGCCCTTCCAGCGCGACGTCGAGAAGGTGATCTACGATTTCGTCACCGAATATCTCGAGACCAACCGGGTCGCCCCTGCCAACTACAAGCGCGCCATCGACGCCTTCGGCGAACAGGGCGTCGTCGACCTGGTCGGCGTGTGCGGCTACTACATGCTGGTCTCCATGACGCTCAACGTCTTCGAGGTGCCGCTGCCGCCGGGCGAGCCCGACCCGCTGGCGTAGGCCCGCATGGATATCGCGAACTTCGCCCTCTTCTTCGCGGCGGCACTGGCAATTGCGATATCGCCGGGGCCGGGCCTGCTCTATGTCGCCGCCCGTACGCTCGCGGGCGGCCGCAACGAAGGCCTGGCATCGAGCTTCGGCACCGGGCTCGGCGGGCTCGTCCATGTCGCGGCCGGCGCCGTCGGCGTCTCCGCGCTGGTGCTGGCGAGTGCCGAAGCCTTCGCGTTGCTGAAGGTCGCCGGCGCGCTCTATCTCGTCTGGCTGGGCTACAAGGGCTTCCGCGACTCCGGAATCCCCGTCGATGCCAAAGTCGCCGCCACCGGCGCGGCGCGCGCTTTTCGCGAGGGCATCGTCGTCGAGGCACTAAACCCCAAGACCGCGGCCTTCTTCCTGGCCTTTCTGCCGCAGTTCGTCGATCCGGCAGCCGGTCCAGTGTGGCTGCAGTTCGTGGTGCTGGGGCTGATCTCCGTGACGCTCAACACGGCAGTCGACGTCGTCGTCACCTTCCTCGCTGCCCGCGCGCGCGACGCGGCCGTCTCGCGCCCCGGCCTGCTGCGCCGCCTGCGTCAGAGCGCCGGCGTCGCCATCGCGTCGCTGGGCCTAGCGCTCTTCTTCGCGCGCCGGCCCGCCTCCCTTTAGAGCCTTTCACGTTTTGACGTGAGCCTATCCGGCACTCTGGATGTAGCTGGAGCATTCGGATTGTCGGATGGTCTTGAGGAGATTGGCGATGTAGCGCGAGAGGCCTTCCTGGGTGCGCTTCTGG
>WBZX01000722.1_pt1 | contig 28450 bp, 16 predicted proteins | sample 5204211 | NCBI WGS metagenome assembly WBZX01 (sample SAMN12344362, study PRJNA552823) | activated sludge metagenome | biome: Activated sludge suspended growth; feature: Nitrification reactor; material: Wastewater; isolation source: activated sludge from nitrification reactor of wastewater... | reverse complement strand
GTACGGTCGGCCAATGCGTAATAATGCACAGCGATCAGTTTATCGCCCTTGCCGGAATAGGTTGCAACAGCCGGATCGATCTTGTACGAAACGGGAATGGTGTTCACCGAAATGATCGAGTGATTTCCGGCAGCAGCAAAGTCAAACGCTTTGTTGATCGTGGCGAGGTAGGCATTGCCGGGGATATAATCGAACAACTGAACACCCGCACGCTGCAGTTCGGACCGCTGTTCTGCCGTAGGGAGTTTCGCAAACTGTACAAGCACATAATATTTTTCCTGGTACAGGGAAGCCTGCAATTGAACTACATTGAAACGTTGCCGCTGAATGGTATTGCCGGTGTTGAAGTTGCCGGTTTTGAAACGAACCGGGAGGTCTGCCTGCTGCGCAACCAGTTGTTTGTACTGGCAGCACGAAGCAATAAGGAGTAAATAAAATAAGCAGCCCTTTTTCATGTGTTGATGCTATTGGATCTTCCGGTACCGGATTCGGGTGCAAAATATGCACAAAAACCCTGATAAGACAGGGGTGATAACGCTTTTGCCTCCCCCGGTATTGCCGATCCGGATGCAATTTATAAAGAACCCCGGATCGGCTTATCTTTGCGCCCCCGATGAACCTGGAAACGTTGTTGCAGGAATACGCCCATGATCGCCGCTGTTTTTCCATAGCGGACAGGATCACTGCGTCTCAACCCCAGGCAACAGCCCTTAAAGGACTCCAGGGCAGCGCAGCCCCATTCATTGTTTCCGCCATATTCAATCACCCGGCTGCCAGCCAGTTGAATCATATCGTGGTGCTTCGGGATGCCGAAGAAGCGGCTTATTTTCACAACAGCCTCGAGAACATCAGCGGCGCACTGAACCTGTTCTATTTTCCTTCCTCCTTTAAGAATAAAAAGAATTTCCGCCTGCTGAACCCCAGCCACGTAATGCTGCGTACCGAATGCCTGACCCGTTTTTCGAACCCCTTGGGCAATAACCGGGTGGGCGCTGTGATCACGTACCCCGAAGCCCTCTTCGAAAAAGTGGTGCTTCCCAAAGCCATTGCCTCCAGCATCATCGGCATCAGGCAGGGCGATACCATCGACCCGAACGGGATCTACGAAAAGCTGGTGGGCTATGGTTTCAACCGAACCGATTTTGTGTACGAACCGGGGCAGTTCGCGGTGCGGGGCGGCATCCTGGATATCTACTCCTATGGCAATGAAAAACCCTACCGGGTGGAATTATTCGGCAACGAGGTCGACAGCATCCGCATCTTCGACCCGGAAACACAACTGAGCGAACGGAAGTTGTTACAGGTGAACATCATCCCGAATGTGGAAACACAGTTCGAAGACGGCGATAAAGTTTCACTGCTTGAATTCCTTCCGGAAAATACCGTGGTATGGACCGAAGACTGGGAATTCATCAAAGGCAAGATTGCGATACAGGAAGAAGAGTTCCGGGTTTGGAGTTCGAGGGCGGAGGTTCCGAAAGATCCGGAAGAAACAGAAGACATCAGCGAGAAAAAAGAAACAAGCGAAGAAGATTTTGTACCGGCAGCGGTTATCGAAGAACAGGTCAGGCTACGGCAGGTTGTGGAATTCGGGCACCGGTTTTATTTCACGCCTTCCGGCGACCAGCGGGCCACGATCCTTTTCCAGACCAAGGAACAACCCGCTTTCAACCGGCAGTTCGACCTGTTGATCCGGAACCTGAAAGAATACGAAACGAAGAAATACAACATCTACCTCTTCGCCGAGAATCCGAAACAACTGGAACGCCTGCACAGCATCTTCGTTGACCTGAAGGCCGAGATCAGCATTATTCCCATCCCTACTTCCATACACGAGGGTTTTATCGACGACGACCTGCAGCTGGTTTGCTACACCGATCACCAGATCTTCCAGCGTTACCATAAATACAAGGTCAAACAGGCCTTCAGCAAGAACAAGGCGCTTACGCTGAAAATGCTCCGGGAATTACAACCCGGCGATTTTGTAACGCATATCGATCACGGCGTGGGGGTTTACAGCGGCCTGCAAAAGATTGAAGTGAATGGCAAGATGCAGGAAGCGGTCCGCATCCTCTACCGCGACAATGATCTTCTCTACGTGAATATTTCTTCCCTGCACAAGATCAGCAAGTACAGCGGCAAGGAAGGCACCGTTCCGAAGATGAACAAGCTGGGCAGCGATGTATGGAACAAACTGAAGGATAAAACCAAGCGTCAGGTAAAAGACATCGCCACCGATCTCATCAAGCTCTACGCGAAGCGAAAAGCCCAGGAAGGTTTTGCGCATCACCCCGATAATTACCTGCAGACCGAACTGGAGGCCAGCTTCATTTATGAAGACACACCCGACCAGGCCAGGGCCACCGAAGACGTGAAGCGTGACATGGAGAAGCCATCGCCCATGGACCGGTTGGTATGCGGCGATGTGGGATTCGGCAAAACGGAAGTAGCCGTTCGGGCCGCTTTCAAAACCTGTTGCGACGGCAAGCAGGCCGCCGTACTGGTACCCACCACCATTCTTGCCTACCAGCATTATAAAACCTTCGGCGAACGATTGAAAGATTTCCCGGTAACGGTCGATTTCATCAACCGTTTTAAATCGAGCAAAGAGCGAAAAGAAACACTGCAGAAAGTAGCCGAAGGAAAGATTGATATCATCATCGGCACCCATGCCCTGCTGAACAAAGAAGTAAGGTTCAAAGACCTGGGCCTGATGATCATCGACGAAGAACAGAAATTCGGCGTGGCGGCGAAAGAAAAACTCAAGCAGCTCCGCACCACGGTGGATTCCCTCACACTTACCGCCACACCCATACCCCGAACCCTGCAGTTCAGCCTGATGGGCGCCCGCGACCTGAGCATCATCAACACGCCCCCACCCAACCGGCAACCGATACAAACCGAAGTGATGGTGTTCAACGAAGACGCCATCCGGGACATCATCTATTACGAAACCGAACGCGGAGGCCAGGTATTCTTCATCCATAACCGGGTAAAAGGACTTGCGGAGATGAAGGCGCTGATCCAGCATCTTTGTCCGGACCTGAGCATCGCCTACGCACACGGGCAGATGGAAGGCGATCAGCTGGAAGACACCATCCTCGATTTCATGGACAAAAAATACGATGTGCTGGTGTGCACCAATATCGTGGAAAGCGGGGTGGACATTCCGAATGTGAATACCATCATCGTAAACAACGCACACCAGTTCGGGCTCAGCGACCTGCACCAGCTACGCGGCCGTGTGGGCCGGAGCAACAAGAAAGCTTTCTGCTATTTGTTCGCTCCGCCGATGAGCACCCTGCCGGCCGACAGCCGCAAGCGGCTCACCACCCTGGAACAATACAGCGAACTCGGCAGCGGTTTCCAGATCGCCATGCGTGATCTCGACATCCGCGGCGCCGGTAATATGCTGGGTGGCGAACAAAGCGGTTTCATCGCCGAGATCGGTTTTGAAATGTACCAGAAGATCCTCGACGAAGCCATCCGCGAACTCAAGCGTACCGAGTTCAAGGAACTGTTCAAGGCCGAGATTCAACAGCAAGATGATTTCGTTTCCGACTGCAGCATCGATACCGACCTGGAGATACTGATCCCCGATGATTATGTAGAAAGCATTACCGAACGGCTCAGCCTTTATTCCCGCCTTGATAATTGCGAAACCGAGAACGATCTTGAAGCGTTCCACCAGGAGCTCAGCGATCGCTTCGGCCCCGTGCCGCCGCCGGTGGAAGACCTCTTCACCACCGTACGTTGCCGCAAACTGGCCGTAGCCCTGGGCTTTGAGAAAATGCTCCTGCGCAACGAAACCCTCCGCTGCTTCTTCGTAGGCAACCCCGACTCTCCCTATTTCCAGGGCGAGGTTTTCAACGGCATTTTAAAATTCCTGCAAACAGGAACCAACAAAGCCAAGCTGAAACAGGTAGGCAAAAACGGCATCCTCGTTGTGGAGCAGGTGCGCTCGATGGCCGACCTGCATGATTTTTTAGCCCGTATGTCGAAAAGCGTTTCTTCTTAACTTAGTCGGCAACCAGCCCCTCTTCCATGCACAAAAAAGAATTCGGCCTGCTCTCGCTGCCGGTGATCGTGGCAGCCCTTGGTTTCTTTGTCGATGTATTCGACCTGCTGCTGTTCGGCATCGTTCGCAAACCCAGCCTGCGGGAACTCGGTTTATCCGACGAAGCCATCTTATCCGAAGGAGAACTGTTATTAAGCGTACAGATGACCGGCATGATGCTGGGCGGTATCGTATGGGGTATACTGGGCGATAAGAAAGGCCGGCTGAAAGTATTGTTCGGTTCCATACTCCTCTATTCCATCGCCAATATCGCCAACGGTTTTGTACAAACAACCGGTCAATACAGCATTATCCGTTTCATCGCCGGGTTCGGACTGGCCGGTGAATTGGGCGCCGGCATTACACTCACCAGCGAGATACTGGCAAAAGAAAAACGAGGATTGGCCGCAACCGTCATTGCCGTATGCGGTGTGCTGGGTGGTATCTCCGCTGCACTGCTCTATTCCGGCATCGGCGACTGGCGCATGCTCTATTTCATCGGCGGCGGCCTTGGACTTGCGCTGCTCATTCTTCGCATCGCGGTGGCCGAAAGCAGCATGTACGATACCGTGAAAAAATCTTCCGTGCAACTCGGCAACTTCCTGCAGTTCTTTACCAGCAAAGAGCGGTTCAACCGGTACATGCGTGGCATACTCATCGGCCTCCCGGTGTGGTACATCATCGGCATCCTGGTATCCTTTGCCGACCAGTTTGGGAACCGCATGGGCATAGCCGGTGTAAAGCCGGGCGATGCGCTCATGTACCAGTACATCGGGTTGGGTTTGGGAGATATCTGCGCCGGGCTGCTCAGCAATGCCTGGAAGAGCCGGAAGAAAGCCCTCTTTGTTTTTTACGCGGTAACCATTCTGTTCATGATCCTGTTTTTTGTACAGGATCATTCCTCGCTGGCATGGTTCTACTTTGTGTGCGGCGGATTGGGATTCGGCGCCGGTATATCTGTGTTGTATATTACTACTTCGGCGGAGCAGTTCGGAACAAACCTGCGGGCATCTGCATCTATTTCCATCACCAATATGGTTCGGGGTTTCACGCCCCTCATGCTCCTTTGCTTTGCGCAATTGCGAAAATTGACCGATTATGTTTCGGCCGCCTGGATACTGGGCGCCGTGGTGATGCTCATCGGCATCGTGGCGCTCTGGTTTACTGAAGAAAGTTTTGGGAAAGACCTGGACTTCACCGAATGACGGCGCAATATTTCGCAGCTCATTCTTTTTTTACCACGATCTTCTCATTCATATCGGCCGACACCTGTTTGCGGAAATCGTACAGCTCCTTGTAATCGGCCGCTTTCACGATCCGTTCTTTGAGCTGAAGCCAGGCGTAAGCAGTGAGTGTGCGGGTAGCCGCGTCCCACGCATACGTACAGGTATACTGCGCAAAAGGCTTGCTTACCGACCGGTTCTGGGGAAGATTTTCGAGGGTATACCCGGCCGGGAATTTATATATGGTTGTATCGAATGACTGGTAGGGATACGTGAAATGATAGTCGCGGATACGTTCATTGTTCTCCGGGATGTCTTCATGGAAGATCGGATAAAGCCTCGGTTCAAAGAACAACTTGGAACCCGCGTTGAAGGAATACACTTTCTCGTATTTCATCTCTGCCTTGAGCCAGTAAGGGTTACTTACTTTATTAGCTACGGACAACTTAAAGGCATCAGGTTGTTTCCAGGTTTTCTCTGTTAAAAAGAATTTACGCTTCTCATCATCCTTCATGTCATGAAACTGCATCAGTAATTCATCTCGTTCTTCTCCTGTAAAACTGCATGCTGTATTTACAAGCGCTCCTCCATCCGTATCCACTTCGATAACCGTTCGGACCGCATTTGTATTTTTCTGGCTGGTACTTATGGGTGTATTTACTAACACACCACCGTTATCGGTAATCATCATGGCCTTTCGATTTTCTGTCCATGGGCCAAGTTCCGCAAAAGGCAATGTGGTGCTGGTGCATTCAAGCCAGATTGAGTCTTTTGATTGGGGAATACAAAGTATAACGTGATTAAAATAGTGGATGGGAAAATCCTCAAAAACGGTAGTGGGATTCTTGTTTCCTTCTATTATTACCACATTTGATTTTACTCCAACAGCCGTTAAAACGGATCGCAAATAATTGCTCAAGGCCTTGCAGTCTCCATATTTCTTATCATCGACAAAGCTTGCCGGAAATGGCCTTAACCCTCCAATACCTAACTGTATGCTTACATAACGCATATTATTCTGGAGATAATTATACAAGACTTCGGCTTTTTCCCGATCTGTTTTCATGTCCTTCACAAGGTTGTTATAAAACACTTTTCTTTCGTCTTTTAATTCCGATGTTTTCAAATACACTCGGCTATACCATTCACCAAAGCTTTTCCAACTTGACATATCTCCATCATACTCGTCTAACTGAAATCTTGTTGGCCCTAACAAGACCTGGGGCAGATATTTATCCGGTGGGCCGCTATTTCGTTCCACCTTTATTGCGGGAAGATTTTTTACTTCCCACTGATATGAAACTTTAGAGCCATCCCGTTTTATTACGGGCCGGTAATTGCAGTTTAACACCTTATACCGGATGGGTAAATCCACAGGGCCTTCTACCTCGAACACTGCATGCTGAACGGCGTTATACGGTACCTGGAAATAATTACCGGGATAATGAAAGAGGCCTTTATGCTGCACCTCATAATTAATCTCTATAGTGACCGGGTAAGCCGGCGCCGTTACACTAAAATAGGTAACCTTACCATCAGGCACCAATCCCGACCCGGTATACGCCTGGGTCATCATCTCTTTTTTGGTAAAGGTGTTCCGTTTAATTCCCATTGCATCGTATACCCTTATTTCGGCATCTTCCAGTACTTGAAATCTATCAGAAAGCTGTTGAAACGCTAAATATTCTTTTCCGCTTTCATTTAAAACAGTATATACTTCATGTACCTTATACTTTGCGCTATTGGGATCTTTGAGAATAAATTTTATATTTTCTTCCCGGGTAATCACATTTGCTCCTTTCCTCAGTGAATCGGGTATTGTCAGCACCGAATAGATATTTTCCTGTGCAGTGGCGGCAATGGCTACTATAATAAATGCTGTAAGTTGGTACAATCGCTTCATTGCAGGCAGATTAAAAGAATGTTTCCGAAAAATAATATTTTTTACCTAATCTATCAGCGTATCAACAGGAAGCTTTGCCGTTTGCTGATGACATGCCCCAGAAAATCGGTGCCGCTTACGATCACCACGTATGTACCGGTTTCCTGGCGTACGCCTTTAAGATTGCCATCCCAGCCTTTGCGGTGATCGGTACTGTAAAAAAGCAATTGGCCCCAGCGGTTGTATATTTTCATGAAACCGAACCGGTCGATGCCCACGGGTATGCCCCTGTACAGATCGTTGAGTCCGTCGTTATTGGGCGAGAAGGCGTTGGGAAGGTAGATATCGGGCCCTTTATAAATCTTCACCGTAACATCATCATAGCTTTCGCAGCCCTGGTCGGTATAGGCCTTTACGATAAAGGTTTGGGTGCTTTGCAGGATGGCCACCGGGTTGGCGCTGTTTGCATCACTGAGGCCGGTAGCCGGGCTCCAGCTGTAATGAACCCCGCCGGTTGCGTGCAGGGGAACCGGCTGACCCGCGGCAGCGATGGTATCGTTGCCTGCAAAGGCATGTGTACTGTAGATGATGATATTCCGGTTGATGGTACCGGATGGGCAGCCTTGTGCGGATACGGCCGACAAGGTAACATTGTAAATACCCTCGCCGGCATATGCATGTTGCGCCTGTAAGCCATTGGCCGATGAGCCATCGCCGAAATTCCAGCGCCAGTCGGTGATCGTGATGCCGGCAACGCTGCTCCCGGTAAAGTTTACGGGTATGCTGTTACAGGCATTATTGAATTGCATGGCGATGACAGGCTTAGGGTATACTTCAAAGGTTTTGAACAGGGTATCGCTTTTGCAACCCGCCACATTGCTCGCTACCAACCCGATGGTATGTATGCCTGCCGGGAATAACTGAACCGGGTTACGGGTATTGCTGAATACAGTTCCGTTCTCCACCCATGTCCATTGCGTTACGGTTCCGCCCGGCACAAGAGAAGAATCGCTGAACTGCACCGGTATATTGCTGCAGAGCGGACTGCTGTAACCAAATTTCGCAACGGCATTGGCTTCTACATTTATGGATTTGCTGAGCGTATCGGAGATGCAACCCCGGCTGTTGGTAACCACCAGGCGTATCGTAACCGGGCCATAGGTTGTATAGGTTACCGTTGGGTTTTGCTGGGTGGAGAACTGGCCATTGCCCAGGTCCCACCACCAGGCAACGATGGGGAATCCGTCGGTAACATACGAGGAGTCCTGCAAGGTTACCGAAGCCTGCGAACAGATGAACTGGTCTTTGACCGCGGGATGCGGTTTATCCACCACAAAAACATTTTTCGTTTTCACCCGCACGCAGTCATTACCCGGCCCCGCTACCAGGGTAACGGGATGAAGTCCGGGTGTTGTGAAGGTATATACCGGGTTCTGCGTGTTGAGGATATTTCCTTCCATGTTCCAGTTCCATCCGCCGATACTGCCATCGGGCAAAACCGTACTCAGGTCGTGGAAGAATGTGGGCTGCCCGAGGCATACCGAATCCGTAAAATCAAAATCCACCACCGGCAACCGTTTTACGATCACCCGTACAGTGGTATCCGATTGGCAGCCTTCCAGCGTTGATACAGCCAACCGCACATTTTTATAGCCATAGTTGAGGTAGGTAATCAATGGATTTTGCGCTGCGGAGGTTATGCCATCTCCAAAATCCCAATACCAGCTGTTGATCGTTCCATGAACGAGGTAGGATGAATCGTAAAATTGGTTGTTCTGCCCGATGCAGTTACTGAAATTGGCAGCGAGCCGGATGGCGGAAACCGGTTTGGTTCCCACCCGTATCACCTGTGCAAAATTGGCCGTGCATCCATCGGCGCCAATGACCAGCAGGCTCACGGTAAAATCACCATGTGTTGTATAGGTATGAACAGGGTTGATGTTTACTGAATCGATCGGACTTCCATCGCCAAAGTCCCAGTAGAATTTGGCGATATTGGTAAAGGAAACCGTAGAGTCGAAAAAGCTGATGGGTTCGCCCACGCATCTTTTTTGATTGGGGGCAAGATGAAAGGAAGGGTTGAGCGCCGTTTTGAATTGCTGCAGGTTGTACTCGCCGCCGGTACTGCCGGTAAACCCCCAGAACACCATCGGGTTGCCGCCGAGTACGGTGGTTACAAAATCCTGGGTAGCGGTCACCCGCTGCACACCGTCGATATAGGCGGTGATGGTCTTGCTGGCTGCGTTCCAGGTAATGCGGAAGGCATGCCACTGGCCGTCTTCAATATTATCATTGCCGCTGATGGCCTGAACCGGGCCGGCGATATTATTGGCGGAAAGATGATTGAGATCGCCGTTCAGTTGTATCGCGATGTGATCAAAGGCGGGGTCATTATCCGGGGATGTATTCTGATAGGTGTCGAGTGTAATGCCCACGGCGGGTGTGATACCCTCGTATCCCAGTCCGCTCCCCGCCGAACCCACACTTGTGCTGATGGGTTGCAGTACAAAAGCGATCCCGTCGGCGCCGGGACTGTTCAGACTTCCTAAAAAAACATCGAATTTGAAATCGAAGGATTGAGACAGGTCGATCTTATTATTGTTCCAGACCGATCCGGTGAGGAAGGTGGCTTCCTGCGTAAGCCGGTACTGGTTGCAGGAAACCTGTTGGGCATTCCCATTCACCGTATACTGCGCATGGGAGAACTGGAACCAAATGAGCAGCAGCCCGGCGACCCTGAATTTTCTTAGTGATCTCATCCGGGTATAAAAATAAACCCAATCCGCCGCATTCAGGGGTTTCAGTCAATAAAAAAGGCCATCCACCGGTTGGTGGATGGCCCTGATAAGTTGCTGCATCGTTGTTTACCAGGCTTTTTTAGCTACTCCGTTCTTAACGGCTTCCAGCGCTGTAGCTTCATTGAGCATGGTGGTCATTTTATTTCCTTTCCCGTCGTGCCCCTGGGCCATATAGCCGCCGCGGGCTGTTTTGGTGATTACTGCATCCTGCATCGGAACATTTTTTTCCTTTGTCTTCATGCAATAAGCGGTTAACATTTTAGACATTTTCTTGAATTTATGGTTAGTAATATGGGTTGAAGCACTGCACTTCGGGCAACAAGCTACTGAAATTCCGGGTTTTTGCAAAGGGAGCGATATCCACCCGGTCCAACGGATTCGCCTGCCTGCCGGCAGAGGCAGGTCTGACCGGCCTTCACTTATACGTCGATCTTTGCGTAACGTGCGTGACTTTCAATGAATTCCCTGCGGGGTGGTACTTCATCGCCCATGAGCATGCTGAATACCCGGTCGGCCTCGGCGGCGCTTTCCAGCGCTACCTGTTTTAAGGTGCGGGTGGCCGGGTTCATGGTTGTATCCCAAAGTTGTTCGGCATTCATCTCACCCAAACCTTTGTACCGCTGAATGGTTACGCTGTCGTCTTTACCCTGGCCGATCTGTGCCACCATGGCTTTACGTTCTTCGTCGTTCCAGGCATACGCCTGCTCTTTTCCTTTTTTTACCAGGTAGAGCGGGGGTTGGGCGATATAGACATAACCCTGCTCCACCAGTTCTTTCATATAGCGGAAGATAAAGGTGAGGATAAGCGTGGCAATATGGCTTCCATCCACGTCGGCATCGGTCATGATGATGAGTTTATGGTAGCGGAGCTTGGAGGTATCGAGCGCTTTCGGATCTTCCGGGGTACCGATCTTCACGCCGAGAGCGGTGAACATGTTGCGGATCTCCTCATTATCGTAGATCTTATGCTCCATCGCTTTTTCCACGTTCAGGATCTTACCCCGGAGCGGCAGGATAGCCTGGAAGCTTCGGTCGCGACCCTGCTTGGCCGTACCGCCGGCCGAATCTCCTTCGACGAGGAAGAGTTCGCATTTACCGGGATCCTTATCGCTGCAGTCGGCCAGTTTGCCGGGCAAACCGCCACCGGTAAGTACACTCTTGCGTTGCACCATTTCCCGGGCCTTGCGTGCGGCGGCACGGGCCTGTGCGGCCAGTATCACTTTCTGGATGATGGTCTTGGCTTCTTTCGGATTCTCCTCGAGGTATGCTTCGAGCACCCGGCTGAGCGTGGCGTCTACCACACCCATCACTTCGTTGTTGCCCAGCTTGGTTTTGGTCTGACCTTCGAACTGGGGTTCAGGAACCTTAACCGAGATCACGGCAGTAAGTCCTTCGCGGAAGTCATCCCCTTCAATTTCCACCTTGGCTTTTTCGAACATGCCTTCTTTTTCGCCATAGCTTTTGAACACGCGGGTGATGCTGCGGCGGAAACCGGCCACATGTGTACCGCCTTCGATGGTATTGATGTTATTGACGTAGCTGAAGATATGTTCCTGGTAACCGGCGTTGTAGATCATGGCCACTTCCACGGTCACATTGGTGCCTTTATCGTACCCATCGCAGTATACCACTTTCGGGATCAGCGAGAGGCGGTTGGCGTTTTTATCGATCATCTCAACGAATTCGGTTATGCCGCCTTCGCTGTAGAATGTCTTGCTGTAAGTCTTGCCTTCCTCATCCGCATCCCGCAGGTCGTTCAGCGTAATATTGATGCGGCGGTTGAGGAATGCCAGTTCACGAAGCCTTCCTTCGAGAATGTCTTTATTGTAAACCGTGGTGGAGAAGATCGTAGCGTCGGGCCAGAACTGAACCCGGGTTCCGGTGGTATCGGATGTGCCGATTTCCCGGACAGCGTATTGCGGGATACCGGTCGCGTATTCCTGCTCGAACGTCTTTCCATCCCGGCGAACGGTTACATGCAGTTTGGTGCTGAGTGCGTTCACACAACTCACCCCCACACCATGCAAACCACCGGATACTTTGTAGGAATCCTTGTCGAATTTGCCGCCGGCATGCAGTACGGTCATCACCACTTCCAATGCACTGCGTTTCTCTTTGGTGTGCATGGCTGTAGGAATACCACGCCCGTCGTCCTGCACGCTGATGGAATTATCTTCATGAATCGTCACCACGATGTTCTTGCAGTATCCGGCAAGGGCTTCATCGATGGAGTTATCGACCACTTCGTAAACCAGGTGATGCAAACCCTTGTTGCCAATATCGCCGATGTACATCGCGGGGCGTTTGCGCACCGCTTCCAGGCCTTCTAAAACCTGTATACTGTCGGCTCCGTAGCCATTATTTGATGCCGTGGGAATCGTTGCTGTTTCTGTGCTCATAGATCGTTGGCTGTCACTTTTTAGATGTAAAAATCACATGCGTGCAAATGTACGAAAAAGCAGGGCGAAACGGCAATTACCCGGCTCTTATTTTACCCTGTTTTTATACACAAAATCCGGCTGGTTTTCAGCGTAAAGAACGGCGCTGAAACACCCCGCTCAGGGGTACCGAAAACCTGCATTACCTAAACCACTTACCCAAACCCCTCCTTCACTGTTTAAACATTCTTTCGTATATTTGTGTTTGTATTTGTCATGAATCAGTCTACAGACATATTGGCCATCGCACACCGGCAACCAGTGATGCAGGAAGACCTGGATGTATTGCTGCATGTAGACCGGGTGGTTCCGGGTTCGGTGAACTATTCCATCCGCCGGTACCGCAAAATGCCCCAGTGGAACATCGACGACACGGGCATACTGGTATACCACGTGGAAAAGAATAACCCTTCTGCCAACTACCTCGAGTTGAAATTCTGCGTAAGCGGAAACATCTACTGCCGCCAGAAACAAACCGAATGTGATTTTTGCAAATTCAACAGCAGCAGGTCCTGTGTGGAGAAAGTAGAGAGCGTGGATGTGGTGAGCTTCAGTTTCAAACCCGCTTACCTCACGCAATTCACCAATAACAACTCGCATTCGAGTCTCACGGAAGATGTACTGTCGTTCCGGCACAAAACAGCTTTTTCCAAACAACTTCCGCTTTGCGGGAAAACCCGTACTGCGATCGAAGCTTTGCTGAACCATACCTATACCGATACCCGGGAAAACATCTTCATCAACGCCCAGACCCAGATTCTCCTGTTGTACAGCATGGACTGCATGCTGGGTGAAGACAAAGAGACTGAATTCACCTGCAAGTTCCTGCAGAACGCCGAAGACAGGGAGAAGATCATCAAGGCCCGCGAAGTATTGTTACAGCATATCGGCGAACCGATTACCATCAAGGCCCTGAGCCGCAAGGTGGCCATCAACGAATGTTACCTGAAAAAAGGATTCAAAGAGATCTTCGGCACTACCATATTCGATTTTTACCAGGGACAGCGTATGGAACACGCCAAATACCTCTTGTACGACAAAGGCCTCAGCGTTACCGAAGTATCGATGATGCTCGGGTATTCTTCCATCTCGCACTTCAGCACCGCCTTCAAAAAGCACACGGGCATCAAACCTTGTGAGCTGCTGCTGCACTGATCCGGATTCTTATTTACCAGCATACAAAAGCTGAAGCAGGATTGCATTGCTTCAGCTTTTTTGTTTCACGCCCGAAGGCTCAGAATTTGGCGCCCAGGCTGATGAAGTATGTCCTTCCGTCGGCCGGCAGGGCGCCCGGGCCGGGGTATCCGCCGGCACGCCGTGTGAAATACCGTTCGTTGCCGAGATTGTTGATGCCGGCTTTCACAGTTAGTTTTTTGGCGACCCGGCAACTGGCAGTCAGATCGGTAACCGTATAGGCCGGGATGCGTCCATTCTGGGCATTCGGCGAAACGGCCACCGTGTTGTTCGCATCGGAATATGCTTTACCCACATGGCTCACCTGTGCGGTGATGGAGAAGTCTTTATACCGGTAGGTCAATCCGGTACGCAGAATATGAACAGGCGCATTCTCCACCCGTTTATTCTTCAGGTTGGTTTCCACCAGCTGGTTGCTGCTGTTCTTGGCAATCACCTTAAAATTGCCATACCGTGCATCATTGTACGAGTACGAAATAAAAAGGCTGATATCACCGAAGGGCAATGGCTTGTTCTTGTTGGCCGCACGCACCGGGCTCAATTCCACCAGGCTTTCAACGCCCCTGCTGGCGCTGTTTCCCACATTGGTCCGGAAATTATAAAAACTGCCGTCGGCCCGTTGTTGCGTTACGGTGCCGATCCGGTTATTGTACTGAAGATGATAGATGCTTGCATCAAAAAACAACCAGTCGCCCACCTTGCCCCGGTAGCCCAGGTCGGCATTGTACCCTTTGGCATCGGTGATGTCCGGGTCGATCACATCCGTGGTGGGGGGAGCGGTGAGATCCGCGAACTGGATAGGCCGGTATGCCTGTGTGATATTTGCATACAATTCGGTATGCGATGAAACATGGTACTCGGCACCGATGCCGGCGAGCAGGAAACTACGGCCCCTCCTTTCATTTTGCAGGCGTATCTCTGTGCCGTTTGCAGCAAACCCGTTGCGACCGGCAGCGGTTGCCTGCAGGTATTCGTAACGTATTCCCGGGATCACAATCAATCGTTTGCCGACCCGGAAAATATTCTCGGCAAAAACCGCGGCATTACGACTTACAAAATCGATATCCCTTGTCCAGATTTCGTCGCTCACCGTCATATCATAACCCGATCCCGTGCTGCCTTTTCCATCGGCCGCAAAGCGATACGTGGTACCGGTATATAAGCGTACGCCCCCCGAGAACGTGTTTTTCATCCGGAAGAGAGTGTAATCGCCCAGGTAACGGGCTTCGAAGCCGTAATTGCGGTATTCATCGGTATTCAGGTTACGCGGGTTATACTGGCCGGTTACCTTGTTGATCGTATCCGCCACAACGATTCCGCCGGAAGGCAGGTAACCCACGCTGTTGCGATCGCCCCGCACCCCAAAAAGTTTCGCCTGGAGTTTTGATGACGCGGTGATCTGGTAATGGGCGATCAGGGCCGCGGTGGTCCATTTGATGTCAAACCAGTTCCGGCTGCGGAGGCTTTGTTTTGTATCGCTTTCCAACCCGGCATCTGTTAACCCTCCCGGCTGCTGGCTCCGGATATGCGATTGCATCAGCTCGGTGGTGATTGAAAACGAATTGCTGAACCGGTAGGTGAATGTACCAAACCCGGTATTGGTATAATAAGTACTGTTCTGCCTCCAGCCCCTGGCATGACGGTGATCAAAGAAAGTATAATAGTGGAAGTTCTTATTCTTTCCACCGATGGCATTGTAACTGTTGAATAAGCCGTTGCTTCCTGCTGCCTGCTGGGTTTCGAATTCGAAAGGTTTGTTTATTTCACTGCCATTGCGCAGGATATAATTCACCATACCTCCGAACTGGGGCCCGTACTGCAGGGCTCCGTGACCCCGTACAATCTCGATGCGTTGCACCGCTTGTAATTGCGGATTGTAGTATGCTTCCGGGTATCCGAAAGGATCGGCCGCAATGTCGTACCCGTTTTGACGGATATTGAATTCCCAGCTCCGGTTCGGGCTCAGTCCCCGGGCTGCGATCCCGATCTGTATGCCGCTTCCGTCGCTCTCCCATATCTGGATGCCCGGCACCTTGGCCACCACCTGCCGCATGGTATTGGTGATGATATTACCCGGTACATTATCCAGCACGATCAATGCATTCTTCTTTCCTGCATAGATGGAAGTGCCCACGATCTCCGGCATTTGCTGGATGTCGCTTCGGCTTCCGCGGCCCACTACGGTCACATCGGGCAGGTATTTGGGTTTTGTTTCAAAGCTGTCTGCGGGGTTCTTTTTCGATTGCGATGCCGAACAGAGTGAGGCAAGGAGGAGTACGGATAGAAAAACGGTTTGTCTGATCATGTTGATTTTTTGGATCCGCAAATTTCACCGCTGCCTTCCTTTCCCGCTTACGGTAAGAGGAAAACCGTTTACGGAATCAGAAATCAATGCGCCCGACCCAATAAAAGATCGGATGCACTGACCTGCGTCAGTGCCGGGATTGATTGTACTCAGTCCTTCTGTCATCAGTTCGTAAAAGCTGTATGAGTGATATCAGTAAAGGGGGCAAATGACAATTCCGTGATAAAGCGCAGCGCGGGCGAAAATAGTTTTGCGCTACAAAATGAATTGACATGAAGAAACTATCCTTGATCATTGCGACACTCTGTACCGCGACAATGATCAATGCCCAAAACAAACTGACCAATGATACTTCCTGGTATTCGAAAGACCTGTCGGAAGTAGTGGTTACCGGGCAGTACAAACCGCAAACCGTAAAAAAATCGGTGTACCAGGTACGCATCATCAACAGTGAACGCATCAAACTCAGTGGCGCCACCACCGTTCAACAGGTACTGAACAACCAGGTGGGATTCCGCTTTTCCAACGACAACACACTCGGCACCATCGATGTGCAACTGATGGGCATGAGTGGACGTAATGTCAAGATCCTGCTCGACGGGGTTCCGATGGTGGATCGTGGTGATACCCGCGAAAGCCTGAACCAGGTCGACATCAACAGCATCGAACGCATCGAGATCGTGGAAGGCCCCATGTCGGTGATCTTTGGTTCGGATGCCCTGGCCGGTGTGATCAACATCATTACCAAAAAACACGTGAAGGACGATCTTTCCGTTTCGGCCAACATACAGGAAGAAACCGCCGGTACCGAGTACCACCCTTTTAATTACAAAGGCGTGCACATGCAAAATCTTAACCTGGCCTACAAAAAAAGCAACTGGACATTGAGCGTCGGCGGCACCCACAACGATTTTGATGGGTATGGTGGCGATGCGTATGGCAGAAACAAGAGCTGGAAACCACGGGAACAATGGCTCGGTAATGCCCGCATCGGGTACAGCAACAGCCGGCTGAACATCTATTTCCGCACCGACCTGCTGAATGAAGACATTCGCAGCCGCGGCGCCATCAATTACAATAATTACAAAGCCATCGATCAGCAGTATATAACCGACCGGTTCTCCCAACAGGTACAGGGCAGCTATAATTTCAGCAAGAAACTCCAGCTGGCAAGCGTACTGAGTTATACCGATTACAAGCGCAGGACAAAAACCACCCTGCACGATTTTGAAAAAGGTACCGACGTGCTTACCTCAGGCCCCGGTGAACAGGATATCAGTAAGTTCAACAGTTTCGTTTTCCGGAGCAGCGTACTGTACCAGGTATCCGGCATGGTAAGCATACAACCCGGCATCGACATCAACCGGGAACAGGCCAGTGGTGAACGTATCGACGGAAAGCCGGTGATCGCCGACTACGCAGCCTTTGTTTCGGCCGAAATCAAACCCACGGCCGCCATCAATATCCGGCCGGGTCTTCGCTTTGTGAAGAACTCGGTTTACGATGCACCGCCGGTGATCCCTTCCATCAACAGCAAATTCGTTATAAGTAAGAATCTTGATCTGCGGCTTGCCTATGCGTACGGGTTCCGTGCGCCGGCTCTCCGTGAATTGTATTTCAATTTTGTAGACGTGAACCACAACATTGTGGGCAATCCCAACCTGAAAGCCGAATATTCCAACAGTTTTACCGGCTCGCTGAACTGGGTCGCCACACCCAGGAAAAGCATTGCGTACAGCGCTTCATTGGGTGGTTTCTATAACGACTTCAATAACCAGATCGGCTTTGCCCAATCATCTGTCAACTCGCAGCAATACACCTACTTCAACGTGAACCGGGCAAAAACAGCCGGAGTTATTCTGGAGAATAAAGCAACCTGGAAACAACTGGAAGGAACCGTTGGCTTCAGCTATATCGGCTTCTACCGCGAAATGTACGACGACAAAGACTATATCAAACTCGACGGCAACAAATACCTGTGGAGCCCTGAACTAAGCGCTTCGGTAAGCTATACAGTAAAACCGATCCAGACAAAACTCAACCTGTTTTATAAATATACCGGCCGCCGGCCCCAGTACGTTACCGGCACCAGCACTTCGGGTCAGTCTGTCTTATACGTAGCGGAAACAGCCGCCTACAACCTGGCCGATTTCACATTCAATACCGTACTCAATAAATACATTACCGTATCCGGGGGTGTGAAGAATATTTTTGATGTAAACAATGTAAACACCAACGCGGCTTCTTCCTCCGGCAGTATCCACAACGCGGGAAGCAGCATCGCCATCAACTATGGCCGTTCCTATTTCATCGGGCTCAACCTGCACTGGAACCGCAAACAGAAATAATAACACTACAAACGCATTTTATGAATACGCTTAAAACAATACTGATCGCAACCACCTTAACCGGTGCATTCATTGCCTGCAAAAAAGATGTTGATCCGCTCATTCCGGTGCCTACCTCTTCCGGTGCCTCGGTACAACTGAATGGTATTGCCGCCGCAGAACCGGGAAGCGCCGCCGGTAATTCCGTTTACCTCGATTTGTCATCCGAAAAACAAACACCGGTGCTTCGTTCCGGTTGGGACCTTGGTTTTTATTGCGGCGATGCGTTCAGGGTCATTCTTAACAACAGTTCCGCAGCCGGCGCCAAAGTACTTGCCGCGAACGACCTTACCGCTGTAGGCGCTGCCGATACCATCGGGTTAACACTGGCAACCAGCCAGACCAATCCACTGCCGGAGCAATTGCCTTACTTCGACAATGTGGCCGGCGATCTTACCAAAACCGTGATACCGGCCGTGTCGGCTACGGATGCGGATAACAAAGTGATCATTCTCAACCGGGGTACAGGAGGTGGTGTTGCCGCCAGGCCCTGGATCAAATTAAGGGTACTGCGGAATACCCTCGGTGGTTATACGCTTCAGTATGCAGGCATTGAGGAAACAACCTTCAAAACAATACTGGTACCGAAAGATGCCAACTGGCATTTCAAATTCGTTTCATTCGAAAAAGGAATTGTGGACGCCGAACCCTCGAAGGATAACTGGGATATCGTTTGGACCTATTCCGTATTTGAAACCAATTTCGGGGCTGGTCAGGTTCCGTACAATTTCTCCGACCTGATCGCGGTAAACTACCTGTCTGGTGTAACGGTAGCCACCAAAATATACGCGAATGCAACCACCGCTTCGGCGGCTTACAACGCTTTCAATAAAGACAGTGTTACCAACGCCGTTTTTTCAACAAATCGCTGGGCGATCGGCAGTGGCTGGAGAAGTACACAACCGGCTACCGGCGCAAGGCAAGACCGCTTTTACATCATTAAAGACAATAGAGGCAATTACTACAAACTTAAATGTACGGCCATGGGTGTAAACGATGGCGGAACCCGTGGAAAACCCGAATTCAAATACAGTTTGATAAACTGATTGTTAACCACTCGAAACAGAAAGCTGCCTCCAGAACGGGCAGCTTTTTCTTTTTGCGTAAAACGGATTACCGAATCCGTAAGCCCACCAGGAAATAAAAGTTTCTTTTTGCGTCAAACTAAAAACATGATTAAACAGATAACGGCCCTGGCATTTTTGGCAACCCTTTTCAGCGCTTCGCCTGCACAAACACCCGATAAGAACATCAACAAACTTTGTGGATGCTTTGAAGTAGAGTTCAAATACGCTGAAACCTTTTCGCCCGATCCCACGTATAAATTTCACGACCGCGAAATCATCAACGGCGGCGTCGAATATGTATTCCCGGTAGAAGCAACCCATAAAAAGATCGTATTACAGCACCTGCTCGTTATCTCCGACTCCCTGATCATCAAACACTGGCGGGAAGACTGGACCTATGAGAATCCCGTCATCTGGAAATACCAGGGCAATAAAACCTGGACCAGGGAACTCCAGAAACCAGAAGCGGTGAAAGGCAAATGGACCCAATCCATTTGGGAAGTGAGCGATGAACCCCGTTACCAGGGCACCAGCGAATGGATCACCGCGAATGGAGAAACCTTCTGGCTGAATACAACCGACGCTCCGCTCCCCCGTCGTGAATATTCTGTCCGAAGCGATTATAACATCCTCAACCGTACCAACCGCCTGGTGATAAGCGAAAACGGCTATGTTCACCAGCAAGACAATCAAAAGATCATCCGCGAGGAAGGAAAAGACAAATTGCTGGCAGAGGAGAAAGGCATCAACAGTTATGCAAGAAAAGACATCTCTTTCTGCGCTTATGCCCGGGAATGGTGGGAAAAGAATAAAACCTACTGGGAAAAAGTACGGGCCATCTGGGAGGAAAAAATTGCCACAGCCACCGTTCTGAAAATGGAAACAAAAGTAAACGGAAAACGGCTGCATGAATACCTGATGATACAGGCAGCTGATTTTGCCGATGGCAAGATACCTGCCGCTGAACTGGACAACCGCATTAAAACGTACATCGATCTGTTTCTGAACATCGGGAAAACAGCTTCGAAGCCTTAAAACCTTAAAGGCAATAACAGAAACGGCTTCCTTTTGAAAGGAAGCCGTTTTGTTTGGGGGTTACCTGTTGCAATGTTAATTACGTGCCTTGTGATTCAGAATATTGGTGGTTTTTACATTGGATATGCTGCAACAGACAACATTGGATTGAATATTTAAAGCGAAACTAAACTGGCGGACCTGTTTAAAGTAAGACGGGAATAAGACTATTCCCGTCTTTTACCCTAATAAAACCCTAAACCAGCAAAACTCTTTATCATATATTCTATTGATTTTTTTCCAGGATATTTTAGCGGCCAGAAAAAGCCAATACTATGCCAAAGCGGGAATCTGTGGATAACTCCGGCCAGAAATGAATACTGTTGCGGGTTCCAGGGTAAAACCCCTTCGTATTTATACGATGTTTACTGATTACGTTAATCACTTCATTAATGTGAAAGCAATATCCCCGAACCCCTCTATTTTCCTACCTTTGCACACTCATTAGCACATACAGATCGAAGAAAATAGTATATGAGTGTGAAATACACAGAATACCAGCAACTTAACCTCCCTTCCATCAGCGAAGAGATACTGGCGAAATGGAAAAAAGAGAACAGCTTTGAAAAAAGCGTTCAACTCCGGGAAGGAAAAACACCTTTTGTTTTTTATGAAGGTCCGCCAAGCGCCAATGGAATGCCTGGTATTCACCATGTTATCTCCCGCACCCTGAAAGACCTGGTTTGCCGCTACAAAACCATGCAGGGGTTCCAGGTAAAACGCAAGGGTGGATGGGATACGCACGGATTGCCAATCGAACTGGGCGTTGAAAAAGAATTGGGTATTACCAAAGAAGATATTGGTGTTAAGATATCTGTTGAAGATTATAATAAGAAGTGCCGCGAAGTGGTGATGCGCTTCAAAGACAAGTGGGACGATATCACCCAAAAAATGGGCTACTGGGTAGACCTGAATGCACCCTATGTGACCTTCGAAAATAATTACATCGAAACACTCTGGTGGTGCCTCAGTGAATTATATAAAAAAGGATACCTCTACGAAAGTGTAAGCATCCAGCCCTATTCACCGGCTGCCGGCACAGGCTTGTCTTCGCATGAATTGAACCAGCCCGGAACCTATAAAGACGTGAAGGATACCAGTGCAGTCGTAATGTTCAAAGCGATTAAGAGTGAAAAAATAAGCCTTAAAAGTGCCAAGGGTGATGTATTCTTCCTGGCCTGGACAACCACGCCGTGGACGCTCCCTTCGAACCTGGGATTGACCGTTGGACCGAACATCGATTATGTACTGGTAAAAACATTCAACCCCTACACACATCTTCCCATCAATGTAATTCTCGCGAAAAATCTTCTCGGCAAATATTTCAAAGCCGAAGGAGAAAATGGAGATTTTGATACCTATTCCGCGGAAACAAAACTTATTCCCTGGGCGGTATTCGCAGAATTAAAGGGAAGCGAACTGGAGGGAATGGCATACGAACAATTACTTCCTTTCGAAGCAAATACCCTGGAAAAGATACAGGAGCTCACACCCGGCGCACAGCCATTCCGTGTGATTACCGGCGACTTTGTTACCACCGAAGACGGTACCGGCATCGTACACACTGCACCGGCTTTTGGCGCCGATGACTTCAGGGTGGGCAAGAAAAACAACCTCGGTATCTTGACCCTCGTTGACAAACAGGGAAAATTCATCGACGGCGTTGGTGAATTCAGCGGACGCTATGTTAAGAACTATAAAGACGAGAAAGATTATGTGGATGTGAACGTAGATATCTCCGTCAAATTAAAGAAAGAGAACCGTGCATTTAAAGTAGAGAAATACGAGCACAACTACCCCCATTGCTGGCGTACCGATAAGCCCATCATCTATTACCCGCTCGATGCCTGGTTCATCAAAACCACCGCCGTGCGTGACCGGATGGTGGAACTCAACAAGACCATCAATTGGAAACCCGCCAGCACCGGTACCGGCCGTTTTGGTAACTGGCTCGAAAATATGGTGGACTGGAACCTCAGCCGCAGTCGCTTTTGGGGCACCCCGCTTCCGATCTGGCGTACCGAAGATGGCGAAGAAGAAAAATGCATCGGCTCGGTGCAGGAACTCAACAACGAAATAAAGAAGGCTGCTGAAGTACTCGGCGGCGAAACCAATAAACACTACCTGCACGACGGCATCCTGGATCTGCATAAGCCGTATGTAGACGAAATCACGCTGGTAAGCGATTCAGGTAAGCCCATGAAACGGGTACCCGACCTGATCGATGTTTGGTTCGACAGCGGCGCCATGCCCTATGCGCAATGGCATTTTCCCTTCGAAAACAAGGAAACCTTCGAACAGAATTTTCCGGCTGATTTCATCGCCGAAGGCGTAGACCAGACACGCGGATGGTTTTATACCCTGCATGCCCTGGGTGTTTTGCTGTTTGATTCCGTTGCCTACAAAACCGTCGTTTCGAATGGATTGGTACTGGATAAGAACGGGAATAAGATGAGTAAACGACTTGGCAACGTCGTGGATCCTTTTGATACGATCAATAGTTTCGGAGCCGATGCCACCCGCTGGTACCTCATCACCAACGCGTCGCCCTGGGACAGCCTGAAGTTTGATTCTGAAGGCATCCGGGAAGCACAACGCAAATTCTTTGGAACGCTCTACAACACCTACCAGTTCTTCGCCCTGTATGCAAACGTGGATGGCTTTGCTTTCAGGGAAAACTACATCCCCGTAAAAGACAGGCCCGAGATCGACCAGTGGATCTTGTCTTCACTCAATACACTGATCAAGGACGCTACCCGGTATTTCGATGAGTATGAACCCACCCAGGCCGGACGGGCTATTGAAGATTTTGTTGATGAACACCTCAGCAACTGGTATGTGCGTCTCTGCCGCCGCCGTTTCTGGAAGGGTGAATACGAACACGATAAGATCTGTGCCTACCAAACGCTTTATGAATGCCTCGAAGTGCTCAGCCAGCTGATGGCGCCGGTGGCCCCGTTCTTTGCCGACTGGCTGTTCAACAACCTCAACGCGGTTTCTGGCCGTTTTACCGTTGCATCGGTACACCACAGCGATTTCCCCAGGGCCGATGCGTCGGTCATCGATACCGACCTCGAGAAACGCATGCAGCTGGCTCAGGATACCTCATCCCTGATCCTGTCGCTCCGCAAAAAAGTAAATATCAAAGTAAGGCAGCCGCTGCAGAAAGTGTTCATTCCGGCCCTGGATAGCGCCATGGCCGAACGCATCCAGCAAGTAGCGGATATCATCAAGGCTGAAACCAATATTAAGGAAGTGGATATCCTTGCAGCGGATAACGACTTCATCCGCAAAAAGGCCAAGGCCAATTTTAAAACCCTGGGTAAACGCCTGGGTGGTAAAATGAAATGGGCGGCCGAACAGATCGCCGGGTTCGATAATACCCTCATCAACCGGGTGATGGAGGAACCCTATACCCTCAATCCCGAAGATGCAGCCAAAGGCGGGGAGCCGATCATTATCACCGGGGAAGACCTGGAGGTATCTACGGATGCGATACCCGGTTATGAAGTGGCCGTAAAAGGACAATTGACAGTAGCTTTAGATATAGTAATTACCGATGATCTGAAGATGGAGGGCGACGCCCGTGAATTCGTGAACCGGGTACAGAATATCCGCAAGGAAAGCGACTTCAACCTCACCGACCGGATCGACGTGCAGGTATTGGAAAATGCGGGGCTGCAGCCATCCTTAATTCAATATAAAGACTATATTTGCGCCGAAATTCTGGCCGACTCACTGGCATTTTTACCTGTTTTGAACGCGGGTACCGAAATTGAAGTGAATGACGTCACATTAAAAGTGAACATACTTAAAAAAGTATAATATGGCAACAAAGAAAAAAGCGGCTAAACCAGCGGCTAAAAAGCCTGCAAAAGCAGCAAAAAAACCAGCGCCGGCTAAAAAAACAGCTCCTAAAAAAGCGGTTGCCAAAAAGCCTGTTGCGAAGAAACCCGTAGCAAAAGCAAAACCAGCTGCCAAGAAGCCCGCTAAACCGGCTCCGAAAAAAGCAGCTCCCAAACCCGTATCTAAAAAACCGGCCCAGAAACCCATGAAGAGTAAACCCGAAGTAAAGAAACCTGAAGCAAAGAAACCCGAAATCAAGAAGCCAGCCGCCAAAGCCCCGGTACTAAAACCGATCGCACCGCCAAAACCGTCGATGCCCGCCAAAGCGAAGGACATCAAGATTGCCCCGGCAAAACCGGTAGTGCTTCCGAAGATCAATACCAAAACATCCCGCAAATACCAGCCTGATTTCACCCGTTCGGTATTAGACCAGCCCATTAACGACCCGGGTGCCCCGATCGTTCGTTACAGCGACACGGAATTGGCCGAATTCAAAGACCTGATCATGCGCAAACTGGAATCGGCGAAAAAAGAACTGGCCTACCTGCAGGGACTGATCACCCGCAAGGATGAAACCGGTGGGGATATGGACGACAGCCGGTACATGACCATGGAAGATGGTTCCATCAGCATGGAAAGGGAACAACTGAGCCAGATGGCCAGCCGCCAGATCACTTTTATCGATCACCTCGAAAAGGCCCTGATGCGTATCGAGAACAAAACCTATGGCATCTGCCGCGTTACCGGCAAACTGATCGACAAAGCCCGTTTGCGTGCGGTACCGCACGCCACCCTGAGCATCGAAGCCAAGATGGGAGCGGTCAAGTAAATGCAAGCGTAAAATCGCAACATAAAAAAAGAGAATGAGTAATTTCATTCTCTTTTTTATTTCAACCCATCCTGCTATGTTTAAAAAATTAAGAACCGTTGTTTACCATGTAAACGACCTGCCCAAAGCCAAAGAATGGTACCAGGCAATCACCGGCGTTGCGCCGTATTTTGATGAACCCTTCTATGTTGGCTTCGATATCAATGGCTGTGAACTGGGACTCGATCCCGACATGACGGGTGTTACTGATGGCAACCATAGTTTTGTTTTCTGGAGCGTGGATGATATTGCCCAGGGTTTCGATAAACTGCTTGCGCAACAGGCCACGGTGGTACAGCCGATAACAGAAGTAGGTGGTAACATCAGGGTCGCTGTGTTCAATGATCCCTGGGGAAACGCGGTGGGAATTATCGAAGGGGCCTGAAAAACGATAGCAGATTCATGATACCGGATAGCAGGTATAAGATGTACATCCGGGATCGCTTTCTTACTTCACTTCCTGCATATCCACCAGCCGTTTGTAAAAGCCATCCTGCCGGATGAGTGAATCGTGGGTGCCGCGTTCCACGATCTCCCCTTTCTGCAGCACAATGATCTCATCGGCATGGCGGATCGTGCTGAGCCGGTGGGCGATAACGATCGACGTTCGGTGGCTCATCAGGTTATTGATGGCGTCCTGAACGAGGCGTTCGCTTTCCGTATCCAGTGAAGAAGTGGCCTCATCCAGGATAAGGATCGGCGGGTTTTTGAGAACAGCCCGTGCGATGGTGACCCGCTGCCGTTCGCCACCACTGAGTTTGCTTCCCCGATCGCCGATGTTGGTATCGTAGCCTTGCTCCTTTCCGGCGATGAACGTATGTGCGTTGGCAATCTTCGCCGCGGATTCGATATCCGGGCGGCCCGCGTTGTTCATCCCCAACGCGATATTGGCGGCGATGGTATCGTTGAAGAGTATGGGTTCCTGCGTTACGATGCTCATGAGGCTCCGCAGGGATTGCAATGAGTATTCCTTGATGTTTACCCCGTCGATCAGTATCTCACCGCTGCTTACATCGTGGAAACGGGGTACCAGGTCGGCCAGGGTGCTTTTGCCGGCGCCACTGCTCCCCACCAATGCTACTGTTTTTCCTTTTTCGATGCGGAGATTGATGTTTTTCAGTATGACGGCATCATCATACCGGAACCCTACATTGCGGAATTCGATACAATCGTTGAAGCTGTCGAATTTGCGGCCATTCGGGTTATCATCCACCGTAACAGGCGCCTTAAGCACTTCTTCGATGCGGTCGATGGCCGATGATCCTTTTTGCATATTGCTGAAGGCCGTAGAAATGGATTTGGCCGGATCAATGATGTTATAAAACAAGCCCATGTAGGTAAGAAACAAAGCGCCGGTAAGGCCGAGTTCATTATTTAATACCAACCGGCCGCCGAACCAGAGTATTCCGGCAAAAATGGCAACGCCCATCATCTCGCTCATGGGAGAAGCCATATCCCGGCGAAAGCCGATATGATTACGGGCTTTGAGCAACGCATTGCTGGTATCCAGGAATTTGCCCCGCAGCAGCCCTTCCACATTAAAGGCCTTGATGACCCGCAGGCCCCCCAATGTTTCTTCGATGATGGAGATGCTTTCGCCGTTCTTCTGCGCCACTACATTGGATTGCTTTTTCAGCGAGCGGCTCAGGCGGCCGATCACCAAACCCATCACGGGTATGCAGAGCAGGATAAAAAACGTAAGCTTGGGACTGATCGAAAATAAGACGAACAGGTTCACGATAATGGTAAGCGGATCCCGCAGCCATCCTTCCAGGGTTCCCACCACCGAGCCCTCGATCTCTCCCACATCATTGGTCACGCGGCTCATCAGGTCGCCCTTTCGTTTCTCCGTAAAATACCCGATCGGTAATTGCAGTATCTTATTGTACAGGTCGATCCGGAAACGGGTTACAATCCCGTTCTTGATCGGACCCATGGCCCTGTAGGAAAGATAGAGGAAGAGGTTCTTGAGGAAGATGAAGATGATGATCAGCACACACACCACGCCCAGATCGTGCAGTTTATCGCCGGTATAAACAAGACTATTCAGGTTGTCGGTCACCCAGCGCATCAGGAAACTTCCCGATCCTTTCGCCACCGTTCCCTGCTGCACATCAAAGATCAGCTGCATGAAAGGAAGCAGCATGCCGATGGACACGATCGAAAAAACGATCGAAAGCAGGATGGTAATGATGTAGGTGACAATAGCCGGTCGGTAATGCCCGAGGTACTGAAAAACCCTTGAATACTTCTTCATGTGCAATAAATCACGGTATAAACGGCAAAGTAACTAATTTTACACGGTCTGCCATAGTAATTACCGTTCCGCCTGTATAAATGCAGAGCAGAAGGCGGCCACCATGGAGAAGACGATCAAACACCGTTATTATGTTAGAAGGTAAAAGACAAAAGCAGGTAGCCGGTTTGCTGAACAAGGAACTCAGCGATATTTTCCAACGCCTGGGTATTTCGATGATGGACGGGGGCATGGTATCCATTTCGTCGGTAAAGATCACACCCGACCTCTTCGACGCCCGTATATACCTGAGCTTTTTTAAGGTTACCGATCCGGTAGCGGCCCTCAAAAAGATCGAAGACCGGAACTGGGAGATCAAGAGAGAACTCACCGAGCGGGTGCGGCACCAGTTACGCAGCATGCCCAAACTCACTTTTTATATCGACGATACATTGGAATATGTAGACAAGATGGAGCAGTTGTTCAAAGAGATCAAGAAAGAAAAAGGATCATAGTATATGGTTCATTGTTCATGGTGAAACTGAAAGCAACGTTCCATGAACCATGAACCATGAGCCATTACCCCTATCATGTATTTCACGTTCGCCTGGAGATATTTCAAAGCAAAAAAAAGCGCCAACGCCATCAACATCATCGCGTGGGTAACGGCCGGCGTCATCGCTTTCGCTACCTGTTGCCAGGTGCTTGTCTTAAGCGTATTCAATGGTTTTGAAGACCTGGTCAAATCGCTTTACTCCTCTTTTTATACCGACCTGCGTATTGCGCCCGCTGCGGGCAAAACCTTTACCCTTACAGCACAGCAGATCGCTTCACTCAAACAAGAACCCGCGGTGCAGGGATTTTCGCTGATCGCGGAAGAAAAGGCATTACTGAAGAACTATGATGCGCAAACGGTGGTGTACCTCAAGGGGGTGGATGCTAACTACGACAATGTATGCGGTGTTGCCTCCAAAACAAACCGGGGACGATACCAGACCGGTACGGCCGATGATCCAAGGCTGGTGGCGGGCTCCGGTATCCAGAATGCCATTTCCATCAATGTAAACCCGGCCCT
>WBZX01000539.1_pt1 | contig 28484 bp, 25 predicted proteins | sample 5204211 | NCBI WGS metagenome assembly WBZX01 (sample SAMN12344362, study PRJNA552823) | activated sludge metagenome | biome: Activated sludge suspended growth; feature: Nitrification reactor; material: Wastewater; isolation source: activated sludge from nitrification reactor of wastewater... | reverse complement strand
GGCCTGCCGGTCGATGTAACCCTGGTACTTGGCGGAGATTTCCAGTTGTTCGACGACCAGCGGATCGGTTTGCGCTTCCCCGGCACCGGGTAGCGTCAACAACTCGCCATAGGAAATTTCGGGCCGGCGCAGCAGTTCGAACAAGTTGTATTCATGTTCGATGGCCTTGCCCAGCACGCGGACGCAGTCCTCGGCCTGCGTGATCTTCGGATTGACCCAGGTCGATTTCAGGCGTTCCTGCTCGCTGGCGATGGCGTCGCGCTTGCGGCAGAAAGCATTCCAGCGGGCGTCGTCTACCAGGCCGTGTTCGCGGCCCTGCTCGGTCAGGCGCAGGTCGGCGTTGTCCTCGCGCAGGCTGAGGCGGTATTCGGCGCGGCTGGTGAACATCCGGTAGGGATCGGCGACGCCGCGCGTGATCAGGTCGTCGACCAGCACGCCAAGGTAGGCCTCGTTGCGCTTCGGGCACCAGCCCGGCTGGCCCTTCACGTAGCGCACGGCATTGATGCCGGCGAGCAGGCCCTGCGCCGCCGCTTCCTCGTAGCCGGTCGTGCCGTTGATCTGGCCGGCGAAGAACAGGCCGTTGATCGCCTTGGTTTCCAGCGTGTCCTTGAGGCCGCGCGGATCGTAGAAATCGTATTCGATCGCGTAGCCGGGGCGCAGGATGTGGCAATTTTCCAGGCCACGGATCGAGCGCACCAGCGCCAGCTGGATGTCGAAGGGCAGGCTGGTCGACACGCCGTTCGGGTAGATTTCGTGCGTCGTCAGGCCTTCCGGTTCGAGGAAGACGTTGTGCTGGCTCTTGTCAGCGAAGCGGTGGATCTTGTCCTCGATCGACGGGCAATAGCGCGGGCCGACGCCTTCGATGACGCCGGTGTACATCGGCGAGCGGTCGAGGCCGCTGCGGATGATGTCGTGCGTGCGCTCGTTGGTCTCGGTGATCCAGCACGGCAGCTGTTTCGGATGTTGCGCGGCGCTGCCGAGGAAGGAGAAGACTGGCTGCGGGTCATCCGAATGCTGCTCCTCCATCACCGAGAAGTCGATGGTCTTGCCGTCGAGACGCGGCGGTGTGCCGGTCTTCAGGCGGCCCTGCGGCAGGTTCAGTTCCTTGAGGCGCGCCGCCAGCGACACCGAGGGCGGATCGCCCATGCGCCCGCCGGTGTAGTTCTCCAGCCCGACGTGAATCTTGCCGTTGAGGAAGGTTCCTGCGGTCAACACCACGGAAGAGGCCAAAAAGCGGATGCCCAGTTGCGTCACCGCACCGCAGACCTTGTCGCCTTCGACGATCAGGTCGTCGCAAGCCTGCGCGAAGATGGTCAGATTGGCCTGGTTTTCCAGTCGGCTGCGGATCGCCTGCTTGTACAGCACCCGGTCGGCCTGGGCGCGCGTGGCGCGGACGGCCGGGCCTTTCGAGGCGTTCAGGATGCGGAACTGGATGCCGGCCTCGTCGGTCGCAGCCGCCATCGCGCCGCCCAGCGCGTCGACCTCGCGCACCAGATGACCCTTGCCGATGCCGCCGATCGACGGGTTGCAACTCATCGCCCCGAGCGTGTCGAGGTTGTGCGTCAACAGCAGCGTGCTCGCTCCCGCCCGCGCCGCGGCAAGCGCAGCCTCGGTGCCGGCGTGGCCGCCGCCGACGACGATGACATCGAAACGGGTGGGATAAAGCATCGAAAAGGGAATGTTGCGGCTCAGTAGGGGACCGCGGATTTTACGTCAGGCCGCTGAAAAATCACAGGTTTTCCCGAGCCATCGCACCCTGTGCAAGGTCCGGAAACGCCGCCCGGCAACATCCTGAAACGATTTTGCGCGCTCGAAATTCATCCGATCGGGTTCTAATACGTTAAGCAATTTACCAATTACCCAGACAGTCAGCTGCGCTGATGGAGTTGATGATGTTTTCACGCATTCGCTATTTTCTCGGGCTGGCCGCCCTGATCGGCTTTCTGGCCCCGGCGCAGGCCGCCGGCGACCCGCCGGGGCGGGTCGGCCGCCTGTCGCAGATCGACGGCAACGTCACCCTGCGGGCCGACCGCCAGGATCCGGGCGGCCCGGCGGCGATCAACTGGCCGATCAGCAGCGGCACCATCATCGATACCGAACGGGGTAGCCGCGCCGAGGTCTGGATCGGCTCCACCGCCTACCGCCTGGCCGGGAACAGCCGGGCCGAATTCGCCGCGGTCAACGACCAGATCGTCGATCTTTTGCTGGCCGAGGGCACGCTGGCGGTAACCATCCGTGACCGCGACCAGGCCGACGACCTGCAGGTCAGTACGCCGGGCGGGCGCGTCCGTTTTCCCGGTCCCGGCCGCTACCGGATCGAGGTACGGCCCGACCGCACGACCGTTGCCGCCCAGGCGGGCAGTGCCGAAGTCGAGACCGGCGAACGTCCGATTGTCGTGCGCCCGGGTGAGATGGCCACCTTCGACGAGCGTGGCCTGATCGGCGTCGATTCGGCGCCTTATGGCGACGATTTCGACGCCTGGGTTTCGGCGCAGGACAACCGTGAACGGTCGAACGCCGCCCGCCGCCACGTTTCGCCCTACATGACCGGCTACCAGGATCTCGATGCCTATGGCGACTGGAGTTCCGCCCCCGACTACGGCACGGTCTGGTATCCGCGTGCGGTCGCCGCCGACTGGGCGCCCTATCGCGACGGACGCTGGGCCTGGGTCGAACCCTGGGGCTGGACGTGGGTCGACGCCGCTCCTTGGGGTTTCGCCCCCTTCCATTACGGGCGCTGGGTGCAAGTCGGCGGCCGCTGGGGCTGGGCGCCGGGCAGCTATGCCGCGCGCCCCGTGTATGCGCCGGCCCTCGTCGGCTGGGTCGGCGATCCGGGCTGGAACGTCCGCTTCGGCTACAGTTCCGCGCCGGCGGTCGGCTGGTTCCCGCTGGCGCCGCGCGAAGTCTATGTGCCCGGTTATCGCACCAGCCCGACCTACGTGCGCCAGATCAACGTCGCGCATGTCCACGACCATGCGCAAATCGACCGCGCGTTGCGCCCCGAATACCGCCCGCACTACGCGCACCAGGCACAGCCGCAGGCGGTGACCGTCGTTCCCGCCAACATGCTGCGTGAAGGCAAGCCGATCAACCGCAACAGCGTTCGTCCCTACGACCGCAATGAACTCGGGCAGGCGCCCGTGAAATCCCGGGCACCGGGCGGTGACTGGCTGGCACCGCCAGCCGGCGGCGCCCGCGCGGCGCAGCAGAACGGGCCGGAACGCTACGCCCCGCAGCGGCAGCAGGTCAGACCGCCGTCCGAGCGCTTCCAGCAACCCGCGGCCGCCATGCCGCCAGGAGGCCAGGAAGGTCGGCGCGACATGGCGCCACCGGCCGGCCGGCCGCCGGAAACCGGCGGACGCTACCCCGGAGCGGATGCCGTACGCGGCGCGCCGGAATACAACTGGAACATGGAAAACCGCGGACGCACGCCTTATCCAGAGGATCGCCAGAGTGGCCGGGCAATGCCCAGCTCGCCGGCAATGCCCGGCGTACCGCGCGCCGACCATGATCGTCCGCAACCCGCCATGCCATCCCAGCCAATGCGGGAAGAGCGCTATCGCCAGGCACCGCCGGCGATGCGCGAAATGCAGCAGCCGATGCCAATCCAGCGCGAGCAGCGGCACGACACCTATCGCGAACCGCAACAGTATCGTCAGCCGGAGCAGTTTCGCGCGCCGCAGCAGGAACGGCCGGCGCCGATGCCGCGGGAAGCACCGCGGGCCATGCCGCAGCCGCAATTCCAGCCACCGCCGCAGGCCCAGCCGCCGCGCCAGCCCCAGCCTTCGCCACCGCCGATGCGCGAGATGCCGCGCAACGAACCGCGCCCGCCACCGCAGGCGGATCACAACCGGGGCGGCCGCGGGCAAGACGACCACCGCGGCGGCGACCGGGGCCAGCGTTAGCCGGGCGGCCGGTCAGTGCTGCTTGTGGCCGAGGCCCAGGTAGCTTTCGATGACGCGCGGGTCGGCTGCCAGATCCTGGCTGGGGCCTGCCAGCGAGACTTCGCCGGTCTCCAGCACGTAGGCGTAGTCGGAAACCTGCAGCGCGGCGCGGGCATTCTGCTCGACGAGCAGGATGGCAACGCCAGTTTCCTTGAGTTCGGCGATGATGCGGAAGATTTCCTTGATGATCAGCGGCGCCAGGCCGAGGCTGGGCTCGTCGAGCATCAGCAGCTTCGGCTTGGCCATCAGCGCGCGGCCCATTGCCAGCATCTGGCGCTCGCCGCCGGACAGCGTGCCGGCCAGTTGAGTGCGGCGCTCTTCGAGGCGCGGGAAGAGTTCGAAGACCTCGTCCATCGTCTCCATGTGGTCACGGTGGCCGGTGCGGTAGCGGTCGAAGGCGCCGAGGATCAGGTTGTCCTCGACGCTCATCTCGGCGAACAGCTCGCGCTTTTCCGGGACCAGCGTCATGCCGTGGCGAACCAGTGTCTCGACTTCGCGCTCGCGGCCCTGTCCCTGGCCCATGTAGACGATGTCGCCGGTCGCCGGCAGCAGGCCCATCAGCGCCGAGAGCAGCGTCGTCTTGCCGGCGCCGTTGGGGCCGATGACGGTGACGATTTCACCGCGGCGGATGGTCAGGCTGACGTCGTGCAGCGCCTCGACCTTGCCGTAGGCGACGGAGAGGTGCTTCACGTCGAGGATGATCTCGTGGTCGTGCAGGTGCGGATGCCGGGTCATCGTTTCACTCCACCCCGCCCAGGTAGGCTTCGAGCACGCGCGGGTCGCGCTGGACTTCTTCCGGCTTGCCCTCGGCGATCTTCTCGCCGAATTCCATGACCACCACGCGGTCGGCCAGGCCCATGACGAAATCCATGTCGTGCTCGACCAGCAGGATGCCCATACCTTCGGCGCGCAGCCTGTGCAGCAGTTCGCCGAGCGCCTGTTTTTCCTTGTAGCGCAGACCGGCCGCCGGCTCGTCGAGCAGCAGCAGGCATGGATCCGAGGCCAGCGCACGGGCGATTTCGACGATGCGCTGCTGGCCGAGGGCCAGGCTGCCGGCCGCATCGAACATGTGCTCGGCGAGGCCGACACGCTCGATCTGGCGCGCCGCCTCGGCGAGCAGGCGCTGCTCCTCGGCACGGTCGAGGCGCAGCGCCGCCGGCAGCACGCCCCGGCTGCCGCGCAGGTGGGCGCCGATGGCGACGTTTTCCAGCACCGTCATCTGGCCGAGCAGGCGGACGTGCTGGAAGGTGCGGCTCATGCCGCGCCGGGCAATGTCGCGCGCGGCGAGTGTTGCGGTCGACTCGCCGAGGAACTCGATTTTGCCCTCGCTGGCCGGGTTGACCGCGGAGATGCAGTTGAACATCGTGCTCTTGCCGGCGCCGTTCGGGCCGATCAGCGCCATGATCTCGCCGGCCCTCACCGAGAGCGACAGCCGGTTATTGGCGACCAGGCCACCGAAACGCTTGGTGACGTCGCGCGCATCGAGCAGCACGGTGCCGGCGGCGATCGCCGGCCGCCGCGGCAGGGCTTCGCCATGGGGCACCTCGTGCGCCGCCGCGCGCGCCGGCAACAGGCGCAGGACGACCGGCCACAGCCCGGCGCGAGCGCGCTGCAGCACCAGCACCATTGCGAGGCCGAAGACGATGATCTCGAAATTGCCGCTCTGGCCGAGCAGTTGCGGCAGCCAGTCCTGCAGCCACTGCTTGAGGAGGGTGATCAGGCCGGCACCGAGTACCGCGCCCCAGACGTGGCCGATGCCGCCGACCACCGCCATGAACAGGTATTCGATGCCCTGCGTCAGCGAGAACGGCGTCGGGTTCACGAAACGCTGGAAATGGGCGTAGAGCCAGCCGGAAACGCTGGCCAGCAGCGCGGCGAGCAGGAAGATGACGATCTTGGCGCGCGCCGTGTCGACACCCATCGCCTCGGCCATCACCGTGCCCCTCTTGAGCGCCCGGATGGCGCGCCCGGTACGCGAATCGAGCAGGTTGCGGATGCCGAGGATGGCGAGCAGGACGATCAGCCAGATCAGGTAGAAGAATTCGCGCCCCGACTTCAGCTCCCAGCCGAACAGCGATACCGCCGGAATGCCGGTGATGCCGGTGTGGCCACCGAGGAACTCGACATTGCCGAACAGGAAATAGAGGCTGATGCCCCAGGCGATGGTCCCGAGCGGCAGGTAGTGGCCGCCCATGCGCAGCGTGATGAAGCCGAGGAAGAGGGCGACCGCCGCCGTCAGGGCGAGGCCGATGAGCAGCGTCAGCCACGGCGAGACGCCGTGCGCGGTGGTCAGCCAGGCCGTCGTGTAGGCGCCGAGGCCGACGAAGGCCGCCTGGCCGAACGAGGTCAGCCCGCCGACCCCGGTCAGCAGCACGAGGCCGACAGCGACGATCGCGTAGAGGCCGATGTAGTTGAGCAGGGTGACCGAGAATTCCGGCAGGAGCAGCGGCGCCACGGCCAGCAGGCCGACGCAGGCGAGCAGCGGCAGCTGGCGGACGAGGCGGTTGCGGTCGACCGTTTTTTTTGCCGAAATTCGCCGGCCGCCGCCGACGTCGTCGCCCTTTTCCTCTTCCTCCTCGACATGGTGCGCGGTCAGCGAGCGCCACAGCAGCACCGGGATGATCAGCGTGAAGACGATCACTTCCTTGAAGGCGCTGGCGTAGAAGGACGAATACGACTCCAGCAGGCCGACCAGCAGGGCGCCGAGCGCCGCCACCGGGTAGGAGGCGAGGCCGCCGATGATCGCCCCGACGAAGCCCTTGAGGCCGATCAGGAAGCCGGAGTCGTAGTAGATGGTGGTGATCGGCGCGATCAGGACACCGGAAAAGACGCCGATGGCGGCGGCCAACGTGAAGCACAGCTTGCCGGCGAGCGCCGGCGGAATGCCCATCAGGCGGGCACCGGTGCGGTTCATGGCGGTGGCGCGCAGGGCCTTGCCGTACACCGTGCGCTCGAAGAAGAAATACAGCCCGATGATGAGCAACGCCGAGGCGACGACGACGAGGATCGTCTGCCCCTGCAGCGGTGCCCCGGCCAGCTCGAAGCTGATGTCGGTGAACGCCGGCGTGCGCGACCCCTCGGCACCGAAAAAGAGCAGGCCAAGGCCGATCAGCGCCAGATGCACGGCGACCGAGACGATCAGCAATACGAGAACCGAGGCACCGGCCAGCGGCTGGTAGGCGACGCGGTAGATCATCGGCCCGAGCGGCACGACCAGCAGCATGGTGACCACGACCTGCACCCACAGCGGCAACTGGGTCGGCGGCACGACGAAGAGACCGCCGGCGCAGAGCAGCGGGATGCCGACGTTGAAAATCAGCAGCGGCGGCAGCTTGCGGAAACGCCCGTCGCGCACCAGCCGGACACCGTCGACCAAGGCCACCGCCGAGCCGAGTGCGAGCAGCAGCCAGACCGTTCCCGGTACCTTGCCGGCCTGCAGGGCAGCCAGGGTCAACGCTCCGTAGGCGACGAATTCGCCCTGCGGAATGAAGATGACGCGGGTAACGGCGAAGACCAGCACCAGCGCCAGGGCGAGCAGGGCGTAGATGGCGCCGTTGGTAACGCCATCCTGGCCGAGGAGGAGGAGAATTTGCAGGTCCATGCGCAGAAACTAAAGTTGGATACCCTGACTGGGTAAGCGGGCGCTTACTTCACGAGCTTCCAGGCACCATTCTCGATGGTCACCATGACCCGCGCGCGCTGATCGAAACCTTGGTGATCCTTCGGCGACAGGTTGAAGATGCCGTGCGCGGCCGGCAGATCCCTGGCGGATTCCAGCGCATCACGCAGCGCCTTGCGGAATTCCTTGCTCCCCGGCTGCCCCTTCTTCAGCGCCAGCGGAATGGCGTACTGGAGCAACACACCGGCATCCCAGGCATGGCCGCCGAAGGAGCTGACGCTGCCCTTGCCGTGCACCGCCTCATACTTGGTGACGTATTCCAGCGCCGACTTGCGGACCGGGTTGTCAGCCGGCAGTTGCGCGGCGACGACCATCGGCCCGACCGGCAGGAAGGCGCCCTCGACATCCTTGCCGCCGACACGCAGGAAATCGTTGTTGGCGACGCCGTGCGTCTGGTAGATGATGCCCTTGTAGCCCTTTTCCTTGAGCGCCTTCTGCGGTAGCGCAGCTGGCGTGCCGGCGCCGCCGATCAGCACGGCATCCGGCTTGGCGGCCATGATCTTGAGGATCTGGCCGGTCACCGAGGTGTCGTTACGCTGGTAGCGCTCGCTGGCGACGATCTTCAGCTTGCGCGCCTCGGCGATCTTGGCGAATTCCTTGTACCAGCCTTCGCCGTAGGCGTCGGCAAAGCCGATGAAGGCGACGTTCTGCACGCCCTTGTCGGTCATGTGCTGGACGATGGCAGTCGCCATGTGCGCGTCGTTCTGGGCGGTCTTGAACACCCATTGGCGCTTGGCATCCATCGGCTCGACGACGATCGCCGAGCCGGCCATGGAAATGAGCGGTGTTTCGCTGTCGACCGCGACATCCATCATCGCCAGCGAATTCGGTGTCGTCGTCGAGCCGATCATGACATCGACCTTGTTCTCGCCGATCAGCTTCTTGATGTTCTTGGTCGCCGCCGTCGGGTCGGTCGCATCGTCGAGGACGATGTAATTGACCTTCTGGCCGGCGATCGTCGTCGGCAGCAGGGCGATGGTGTTCTTTTCCGGAATGCCGAGCGAGGCGGCCGGACCGGTGGCCGAAACGGACACGCCGACATTGACGTCGGCAAGCGCAACGGAGGACAGGACGGCCAGCACAGCCAGCGTCGGTTTCTTGAACATGGAGTCGCTCCGTAGCGGAAAGGGCGGCAGTTTACCACGCCGCGCGGCGCCGCCCCGGGCCCCGCGCGGCAAGCGACGATGCCTACTTGACCAGTTTCCAGGTGCCGTTCTCGATCTTGACCATGACGCGGGCACGCTGGTCGAGGCCGAGGTGATCGCCGGGGCTCATGTTGAAGACGCCGTGGGCGCCGGACAGGTCTTTGGTCGTTTCCAGCGCATCACGCAGGGCCATGCGGAATTCCTTGCTGCCGGGCTGGCCCTGCTTGAGGGCGACGGGCACCGCGTTGGCGAGCAGCAGCCCGGCATCCCAGGCATAGCCGCCGAAGGCGGTGACGCTGCCGGGACCGTGGGCGGCTTCGTACTTGCTCACGTATTCGCTGGCCGATTTCTTGACCGGATTGTCGGCCGGCAGCTGGGCGGCGACCAGCACCGGGCCGGTGGGCAGCAGCGTGCCCTCGCAATCCTTGCCGCAGACGCGTAGGAAATCGTTGTTGGCGACGCCGTGCGTCTGGTAGATGATGCCCTTGTAGCCCTTTTCCTTGAGCGAGCGCTGGGGCAGGGCGGCCGGCGTGCCGGCGCCACCGATCAACACGGCATCCGGCTTGGCGGCAAGCACCTTGAGTACCTGCCCGGTGACCGAGGTGTCGGTGCGGTTGAAGCGCTCATTGGCGACCAGCTTGAGCTTGCGCGCCTCGGCGATCTTCGAGAACCCGCTCCACCAGCCTTCACCGTAGGCGTCGGAAAAGCCGATGTAGGCGACCGTCTGCACATTGTTGCTGGTCATGTGCTCGACGATGGCGGTCGCCATCTGGGCGTCGTTCTGCGGCGTCTTGAACACCCATTTCCGCTTGTCGTCCATCGGCTCGACGATGCGCGCCGAGGCGGCCAGCGCGATCATCGGCGTCTCGCTCTCGGCGGCGACGTCGATCATCGCCAGCGAGTTGGGCGTCGTCGTCGAGCCGATGATCACGTCCACCCGGTTCTCGCTGATCAGCTTGCGGGCGTTCTTGACCGCCGTCGTCGTGTCGGAGGCGTCGTCGAGCACGATGTAATTCACCTTCTGGCCGGCGATCGTCTTCGGCAGCAGGTCGATGGTGTTCTTCTCGGGGATGCCGAGCGATGCGGCTGGGCCGGTGGCGGACAGCGTGACGCCGACATTGAGGTCGGCGAAGGCGGTCGTGGCGAGGGTCGACAGCAGCGTGGCGAGGATGGTCTTCTTCATTGTCTCTCTCCCTTTGGTGAATCGATTATGCAAAGGTGAAGACCCTATTACCAACCTGGCATCCCTGCAAGCCGCGCGATCAAGGGAGCGTGATAAAGTTGGATTTTTGTTGAAACGGTATCCCCCATGTTCTCCGGAATCATTGCCGCGGTCGGCCGCATCACCCATCTCACCAGCCGCGAAGCGGGCTTTCGCCTGCATGTCGAAGCCGGCCGCCTCGGCCTCGACGACGTCGCCCTCGGCGATTCGATCGCCTGCAACGGCGTCTGCCTGACGGTGGTGGCGCACGAAGACAATCACTTCATGGTCGACGTCTCGCCAGAGACGCTTTCGTGCACCGTCGGCCTCGATGCCCCCGGCGAGGTCAACCTGGAGAAGGCCCTGCGCCTCGCCGACCGTCTCGGCGGCCACCTCGTTTCCGGGCACGTCGACGGCGTCGGCACGGTGCTGCGCTTCGACCCGGTCGGCGACAACCGCCTGCTGGAAATCCAGGCGCCGCATGAACTGGCGAAATTCATCGCACGCAAGGGCTCGATCACCATCAACGGCACCAGCCTGACGACCAACGAGGTCGCCGGCGACATCTTCACCATCAACCTGATCCCGCACACGCTGGAAAACACGACGCTGAATCAACTCAAGCAGGGCAGCCGGGTCAATCTCGAGGTCGACCTGATCGCCCGCTACTGCGAGCGCCTGCTCGGCGCCGAGCGGGATGACTGAATCGGTTGCGCCGTCGCGCGCCGAAGCGCAACAGCGCGCCGACGACATACGAACCTTCCGCGATGAACTGGCGCGCCTCGCCGACGCGAGCGTCCTCAATCTCGACGCCGCGCAGCAGGCGGCGGTACGCACCTACCATGAACGGCTGCTGGCCGAATTTGCCTCACTTTTCGACGTCGACCGCGACAGCCGCGCCAAGCAGCTGTCGCTCGGCATGCGCGTCGCCTCCTTCCTCGGCGCACTGGCCCTGGCGGCCAGCGTCTTCTTCCTCTTCTACCAGTTCTGGGGCCACTTTGGCGAAAGCGCCCAGGTCGCCATCCTGATCGCCAGTTCGCTCGCCACCTTCGGGCTGACGCTGTGGATCCAGGGACGCGACGCCACCGGCTACTTCACCAAGCTGGCGGCACTGGTCGCCTTCGCCAGCTTCGTGCTGAACATCTCGATGCTCGGCCAGATCTTCAACGTCACGCCGACCGACAACGCCCTGCTGCCGTGGGCGGCGATGGCCTTCCTCCTCGCCTATGCCTGCGACCTGCGCCTGCTGCTGGTCGCCGGCATCTGCTGCGTCATCGCTTGGGTGCAGGCGCGCGTCGGCACGTGGAACGGCATCTACTGGCTGCACGCCGGCGAGCGCCCGGAAAACTTCTTCCCGGTCGCCGCGCTGCTCTTCGCCTTCCCGCTGCTCGTCCCGCACCGGCGCTTCAGCGGCTTTGCGCCGCTCTACCGCATCTTCGGCCTGCTCTGCCTGTTCGTCCCGATGCTGGTGCTCAGCCACTGGGCCTACGGCAGCTATGTCGACGCCGCGCCGCGGACGATCCAGAACGCCTACCAAGTCGCCGGCTTCATCGCCAGCGCGCTCGTCATCTGGCTCGGGGCGCGCCGTGGCTGGCCGGAAACGGTCAATACCGGCATCGTCTTCTTCGTCATTTTCCTGTACACCAAGTTCTACGAATGGTGGTGGGAGATCATGCCGAAATACCTGTTCTTCCTCGTCATCGGCCTGACGGCGGTACTCATCCTGCTCATCCTCAACCGGTTGCGCCGGACCTTCTGCCCAGCCCCAGCGGAGGGAGCACCATGAAGGCCTGGTCGCGCGGCCGCACCCTCGCCATCGGCCTCGGCCTGATCGTGCTGACCAATGCCGTCGCCCTCGGCGGCGTCTGGTGGAATCGCGCAGCCGCCCCCGAAAGCACCCTGACCCTCAGCGAGCGCGAACTGGGGCTGCCCTGGCGCGCCCTGCGCAACCGCGAAAACAGCGGCCTGGCGCTCAACCTGAACTGGCGCGTCGCCGACCGCGAGGCCGGAGAATTCGTCAGCGGCTACACCGTCAACGGCGGCACACCGGAATGGCTCGACGGCGCCCGCATGCAGGCACTCGGCTTCACACTCGACGACATCGCTTCGGACAGCGGGCGCCGGCGCTATACCCGGCAGTTGCCAAGGGAAGCGGTCTTCGTCCTCGAACTGGACGGACCGGCGGCGCAGCGGGCGCTCGCAAAGGCGCTGGAAAACGCCGCGCGCCATGCGGCGGCGGCCGCAGCAAACGTCGACAGCAAGGAATTCGCCGGCCGCGCCAAGCGCGCCCAGGACGCATTGACCCAGGAAGAAAATACCAACAGCCGGCTTTTCGTCATCGATGCCGGACTGGACGCCGGCGCCTTGCGCCAGAAATACCCCGACCGCAGCCGCTTCATGCTGCTGCGCGGCACGGTGCGGCCCGGCATGCGCGACCGCGGCCCCGGCCAGCCGCAGATGACCGGCTACATCACGCGCGTCGGCAGCGGTCCGGTCCATGTCCCGCACGCACTGCGCGGCCCGCTCGAATCGCTGCGCGCCCGTGGCGAACCGGGCGGCGGCGACCGCTTCAGCGCGACGCTGGCCGTCGGCCAGCGCCTCGAACCGTGGATCGCCGAAGTGAACCCGCCGACCGGCGCCGCCCATTGACCCTTTCTGCACACGACTGCGAGGTGTCCCAATGAAAACCATCGTTGCCCTGATCTGCGCCCTCGTCATCGCCGGCTGTGCGTCCTATAACGGGCGCGGTCTGAAGCCGGGCATCAGCACCGTCGACGACGTCATCCAGCTCATGGGGCAACCCGCCATGCGCTGGCAGGAGCCGGGCGGCGGCGAACTGCTGGCCTACCCGCGCGGCCCGGCCGGCTTCGATACCTTCATGGTGATGATCGACAGCAAGGGCGTCATGTCCAGCCTGCAAGGCGTCCTCGACATGCAGCACTTCGCCCTGATTCGCCAGGACATGACCAAGGACGACGTGCTGCGCATACTGGGCCCGTCGCAGCCGCAATGGACCGTCTTTTTCGAGCGGCGCGACGAACTGGTCTGGGAATGGCGCTATTGCGACGCCTGGAACGAGCCGGCGCGCTTCAACGTGCTGTTCGACAACACGACCGGCCTCGTCCGGTCGACCCAGAGCTACACCGAAAGCATGCTCAGGCGCTTCCGCGAGGTATGCAGCCGCTAGGCGGCCGACGAGAAATGGAACAGACCTCGCGCCGGGTTGCTTCAGCCCTGAAGCGAACGGCCCTGACCCCTGAGCCAGGCATCGAGATCCACACGCTCGATGAAGGTCCGCATCCGGTCGATGTTCCCTTCGAGGCGCTCGCCTTCCCACTGCTCGGTCGCCCAGCGCAGGATGTTCGCAGCCAGTTCGCCGCGGTCGACCGCCAGGGCAAGCTCGATTTCGGCGGCACGCAGCGCCGCCGCATCGGAGGACAGCAGCCGGGCCGCGTCATGGACACTCAATGTCGGCTTCAATTTCAGCTGTTGCAGGTCATCCATCTTGAAACCTCCCAGGAAAAGCGCTCACGGAGAAAGAGTACACGACAAGGCGCGGGAAATAAAAAACCCGTCGTTTGCACGGCGGGTTTTGATGCTGCCCTGTTCTTGGTCGCTAGTTACTGTTCTCCACTTTCCTGGCGACCGAACCGAAATATTTCTCCCAGTCAGCTTCGGAAATGGGCGCCTCCTGCGGGGTCGGCAACCTGCGTTCAGCCTGCACGCGCCGTTCGCTCATTCCGCTCGGTGCCCCCAGGTCACGTACGCGTCGATCCGTACCCTTCCTTCGCTCTGCGGTTGCCACCATCTCTCCCCCAGCTAGAAGCCGCATGCAATGCCTGCGGCGGAAATCCAAGCACCGGATTCCCCGGTCCCGTTCTTGTTGCCATCACGATACAAGCCGGACTGTTGAGCAACTGCCAACCCTGAAACCAGCGAAGGCATGCTGGCTGTTAGCCTCTTTTTCATTCCATCTCCCCACTGTTTTATTGAGTTTGAAGCGAAGGATAAGCAAGTCGCAGCAAGCTGATCAACGACTTTTACCGTTGTCATTCTTTGGAAATGGCCGCAACGTCGGGATTTTCATTATTTTTGCCACATTCTTGATGTGCCATTGCGTGACGGGTTGCCTAGCGTCCATGCCCGAGGTGTATTTTCACCGCATTCCCCGATGAGAAACTGCTTGGGAAATCCGGTGTAAATCGGCGGACGAAAAAAGAAAAACCCGTTGATTTCTCAACGGGTTCTCAAAGGTATTTGGTGCGGGGTCTATCGAACTAACTACGAAAACCATTGCAGCACAACGATCTTCGTTTTTACAAATTCATATATGCCCCCACACTGTCGATGCTGCCACTTAAATGGCGTTCAGTTCCGTTGCTAACCAGGAACTAGAAACCGTACGTCAGACCAACTGTAAAGACCTGAACATCCGATTCCCCGGTCTCATTCTTGTCGCCCACGTTGAAGTAATACTCATACTCGGCACGAAGCGCGACTGCCTTGGTCACATAGTACTGCGCACCTATGCCAAGTTTGGGAACAAATTTACTGGAGGTCGCATTATCGGAAGCTGAAAAGCCAGCAAACGACGCAGACGCATTCGCCTTTGTGTGTGTATATGCACCACCAACCTTACCGAACACAGCGAACTCTTCGCTAGCAGGCAAAATACCCACCGCATCAATGAATATCGCATAAGCTTTGACGTCACCATCGGCATTGATCGTACTACCACGGAGCAAAGCGTTGCCGCTAGCCGTATATTTGCCCAAGTCGGCGTAACCGCCTTCGAGCGCAAAATTCTTATTGAATTTGTATCCAGCGAAAAGCTTATAGCTAAAATCTGAATCATCGCTCGTAGTACTGGAATTGACAGCTCCTACAGACGCAAACGCAGAGTTGAGTTCATTAGTTGCATCCTTGACGTCGGCTGTTGCTGCACCGATGCTGCCACCAACATAAAAACCAGCCTGACTAATGCCAGGTTGCTGAGCAAATGCAAAACCAGACGCTAGCAAAAGCGCGCCAGTGGCAATTGTCACTTTCATATTCATCTCTCCCATATTGTTTGAATTGCGAGTATTTAGTATCCACAGCAGTTTCACGGAATCAAGTACCTAAAGAGCGGAATCACTCAACCGCCAATACGTTAGGCAATTTCGCCACAATTGATTATTTCAGCAGGGCGGCCAGTTGCCGAAGCATTGGACGGACACCGCCCTTGTAAGCATTCCTCGAAAGGACCGCCTTACCCTCTGTCGATTTTGACCCGGTCGATTGCTCCCACGGTTTCCAATTCCTTATCAGCGCCGATTGCCACGCCCTTCCTTTAGGCCAGTTTCGGGATAAACCCCAGCGCTAGGCGCTTTTCCTTGCCGTTGAAGCGGTATTTGAGGCGCCAGAGCTTGCCGCCGGCTGGCGACACTTCCAGATACAGGCCGCCCCCGTCGAACATGCGAACAGGTTTGGTGCTTGGTTTAGCTGTAAGGATGGGATCGGTCAGGGGCATTGAGGGCATCCTCGCAGCGAGGCAGGGGGCATGCCCCCACATACCACTGGATTGCAACAGCCCTTACCGGACTGCTTAGGACGTAAAAAAGGCCGGAATCCTTGATTTCTCTTGGTTTTCCGGCCTTCCTTGGACTGCTTTGGAACAGTAATTGGTGGAGGCGGGGGGGATCGAACCCCCGTCCGCAAGCCCTAGACAGGCAGATCTACATACTTAGTCCGGTCATTTGGTTTTAGCCCTGACGCGCCGGCCGAACAGGCTCGCTTCAGGCGATTCGCTTGATTTTCGTGACGGGCCTCGCGACGCGAACCGTCCTTATCTCATGTATATGACTCCGATGCAGCTTGCGCTGCCTGGCCCAGGAGCAAACCAGTTCGGAGGCCAGCCACCGTTAGGCGGCTAGAGCGAAACGCTCGTCGTTGGCAGTTATTACGTTCCAGATGGATTTACGAGGTGACTGGTCCTCGGTATGCCCTGTCCTGCTTCGCAACCCACGTCGAAGCCATGTCGCCCCCAAATTTCGAGACACCGATAAGACCCGGCGTCAGACGACAAGTTCCCGATTCTACCCGCGAAGCGGTCAATCATCCAGCCGGAAGACGATGGGGACGATGACCGCTCCCTCGACCATCTGCTCGCCGCGGCGTGCCGGGACGAAGCGCCAGCGGCCGACTGCATCGCGGGCCGCCTGGTCGAGGCGTTCGAAATTGCTGCCTTTTTCGACGTCGACCGCAACCGGCCGCCCCTCGGGGCTGACCTTGACCCGCAACAGGACTTTTCCCTCCTCGCCCAGGCGGCGCGACATTGACGGAAAGACCGGGGCCGGATTGTGCAGATAGGCAGCATTGAAATGCGGCGGCGAAAAGGCCGGCGGCGTTGCCGGACCGGCGTTGTCGGCGACTGCCGGGGCCGGAGCAGGTGAAGTGGCGGACTCGGCCGGCACGACGAATGCGGCAGGTGCCGCCTGGTGGCTGGCCGGCATGGAGAGAATGGGGCGTGGCGCTTTCTGCGGACGTTCGCGTTGTGGCGGGGTACTACTGGCCGGCGGCGCCGGAGGCACATGAACGGCGGGTGGGACAGGCGCTTCGTCGACCAGCCGCACCATGATCTGGCCAGGTGGCGCCAGATCGGGCTCGCCGAGCGCCCGGTCGCGCGGCCAGGTCAGCACCGCCAGATGCAGCGCGAGCGCCACCAGGAAATAGGGGGCGCAGTGCTTCCACTTGGGGACCGCGACCGGCGCGGCGAGAATTGCTGCGTTCATCGCGCCATTTTAAGTATTGCCGGGAGCGAATTCGAGGCGGCAGATCAAATCCGCCTCCGAACACCGCTCATGCCCAGCCGCCGGAGCTCGGGCAGGCAGCGCCAGAGGCGTGCTCCGCATCAGAACCTGACCGTCATCCCGACGTAGGCGGAACGGCCCATGCCGGCAACGCTGGTGCCCCAGGCAAACGGGCGTTCGCCGAGGTAGGCGCCGCCGAGGGGCAGGTCGTAGTTCTTGTCGAGCAGGTTCTCGATGCCAGCTTCGAGGCGCACATGCTTCCAGTCGTAGGCCGTGCGCAGGTTGACCAGCGCGTAGCCGGCTGTTTCCAGCTCATTGCGGACCGCCTGTACGTCGTTCTTGGCTGCGACGAGCTGGAATTCGAGCGAGTTGGACCACTGTTCCAGACGGTGATCGAGCGCCAGCTTCGCGTTGAGCGGCATCATGTGATACAGGTTATCGCCGGTGTCGCGGTTGGTGCCGCGCACGTAACCGACCACGCCGCGGCCGGTGAAGGCACCGATGGCGCTGCTGCCGAGCGGCAGGCGGCCGGACAGGTCGATCCCGTAGAGGCGGGCGTCCTGATTGGCGAACTGCAGGTAAACGAAGTTGTTGGCGACCGTCTGATTCGCCGCCGTACAGGCACCGCCGAGCGAGGTCGGGCAGCGCAGCACGTCGATGTAGTTGTCGACGTAGGTCAGGTAGGGCGTCACCGCGAAATTCCACTCGTGCCTGGCGGCGTCGTGCCAGCTGGCGGTGGCGGAAATGGTGTGGGCGACTTCCGGCTTGAGGTCGACATCGCCGACGTAGCCGTTGCCGTCGCCGAACCAGCCGTTCATCGACATGGCCATGGCGCCCGGCGCCCAGGTGTAGCGCTCATAGAGGTTGGGCGAACGGGTCTTGCGCGCGTAGCCGCCTTCGTAGGTGCTGTTCGCATCCGGCGTGAAGCGCAGCAGGGCGGTCAGGTCGACGTTGTTGTCGGTGCGCTCGCGGTCTTCGGCATTGAAGATGCGAGCGGCACGCTGGTCGGCCATCTGCATCATCGACGTCAACGAGTAGGGCTGGACGGTACCGGTGTCCATCCTGACGTGTTCGTAGCGGGCGCCGAGCAGCGACGACCACTGGCTGTTCCAGCGCGCTTCCCATTCGGCGAAGAGGCCGGCGCGGTCGCGCTTGCCGTCGTTGATGTTCTGGAAGGTGCCGGGCCCCATCATCATCGCGGCCATGCCGGTCATGCTGGTCGGCGGCCACCAGTCGTCGAGGCGGAAGCCGTGGAATTCGGCGCCGACGCGCAGGGTGTCGCGCGCGGAGAGCATGACGTCGCCCTTGAGCACGAAGCCGAGATTCTTGCCGTCGGTGTTCATCGGCATGTCGGAATTCGGCATTCCCGGCCCGTTGTAGCGCTTGGTGGCGAGGAAATTCATTTCATGTTCGGTGTGCTGGTAATACGCTCGCGCCTCCAGCTTGCCCCAGTCGAACTGGCCTTCGTAGCGGAGATTGGCGAAGAAGGCGTCGTTATTGACCATGTCCATTCGCGCATTGGGGAAGCCCTGATACGGAATGTGCTGGTAGCCGAGGTTGGCGACCACCAGGTTGCCGTCGCCCTGCGCGGCGAACGAGATGGCGTGGTTCTGCGCTTCGTATTCGCTGGACTTGACCTCGGTACCCGAGCCCGACTTGTAGTTGTCGCTGGTGGCGATCGACCCGGTATAGGAAATCGCCAGGTTCTCGGTCGCCGCCTGCGCCGCGACGCTGCCGCCGGAGGCGTGGCCATTGCTGCGGTAATAGGCGGAAAGGCTGCCGCCGTAGAGCGGTGCCTCGCCAGACTTGGCGAAAGCGGGGGTCTTCGAGTCGATGATGATGCTGCCGGCGATGCTGTCGCCGCCCAGGCTGACCGGCGTGATGCCGGCGACGACTGTGGCGCGCGCGATGTTGGCCGGCGCGATGTAGGAGAGCGGCGGGTTCATGTGGTTGCCGCAGGCCGAGGTCAGATCCATGCCGTCGATACGAATGCCGATGCGGTCGTCGTTGAGGCCGCGGATCACCGGCAGGCTGGAAACGCCGCCCGAGCCGTAGAAGCTCATGCCCGGTACGTCGTTCAACAGTTGAGCGGTGTCGCTGACGTAGGCGCGACGGGCGGCGACCGCATTGGCGTCAAGCTGGCCGGCAGCGGTCGGCAGCGGTATTTCGCGGTTGGCGCTCACCACCACCGGATCGAGAACCTGGGTTTCGGCCATGACCGGCAAGCTGCCGGAAAAAGCCAGAGCCATGGCCGCCCCCAGCGGCCGATAACGAATCACCATCAAACACTCCCTGAATTTATTGGTCTTTCTGCGGGCGCAGATTGTCAGGGAATCGTCAGCTTACGGGAATGTGGCAAATTGCCGCGGGCCAAGCTGTCTAGTCCGAATGGAGGATGCGCGGCACGCGGCATTTTTGCCCTTTTTGCGGGGTCGACCGCAACCGGCGGCCGCCGGCTCAGGCGTTGAGCTTTTCCAGCGCTTCCTGCAGCTTGCCCGGTTCGTCCAGGCGCAGCATGCGGCGCACGATGGGCGCCAGTTCGTTGACCTCGGCCTTGAGGACGCGGCTCTTCACTTCGAGAACCTGCGACGGGTGCATCGAGAAAATGCGCAGCCCCATGCCGAGCAGCAGGCGGGTCAGCTTCGGGTCGCCGGCCATTTCGCCGCAGACGGAAACCGGGATGTTCACCTTCTCGGCGCTGGCCAGGGTGTGGGCCAGCAGCATCAGCACCGCCGGGTGCAGCGGGTCGTAGAGGCTGGACACCTGCTCGTCGGAGCGATCGATCGCCAGCGTGTACTGGATCAGGTCGTTGGTGCCGATCGACAGGAAATCGAGGCGACGCAGGAAGAGGCCGACGGCGAGCGCCGCCGCCGGGATTTCGATCATGCCGCCGACTTCGATGTTTTCGTCGAAAGCGACCTTCTCGCCGCGCAAGCTGGACTTGGCCTGCTCGAGCGCCGCCAGCGTCTGGTCGATCTCGTGCGCATGCGCCAGCATCGGGATCAGCAGCTTGATCGGCCCGTACCGGGAAGCGCGCAGGATCGCCCGCAGCTGGGTCTGGAACATGCGCGGTTCGGCCAGCGACAGGCGGATGGCACGGCGCCCGAGGGCAGGATTGGTCTTGACGCGATCGCCGGTGCCGCTGTTCGGGTTGATGTCCTTGTCGTTGCCGAGGTCGAAGGTGCGGATGGTGACCGGGCGCCCGGCCATGCCCTTGACCACCTTCTTGTAGGCCTCGTACTGCTCCTGCTCGTCGGGCATGTCGCCGCGGTCGAGAAAGAGGAATTCGGTGCGGAACAAGCCGATGCCCTCGGCGCCCGCTTCGAGCGCTCCCGGCACATCGCCCGGCAGCTCGATGTTGGCGAACAACTGTATATCTACGCCGTCGATCGTCTGCGATTTTGCCGTCTTCAGGCGTTTGAGCTTGGATTTCTCCAGCTCGATCTGGTTCTTGCGGAGCTGGTATTCCTCCAGCACCCGCTGGTCCGGATTGACGATGACGACGCCGCGCGTGCCATCGACGATCATCTGCTCGCCGTCGCGGATCAGGGAGCGGGCGTTCTCCATCCCGACCACCGAGGGAATCGCCATGCTGCGGGCGAGAATCGCCGTGTGCGAGGTGGCGCCGCCGACATCGGTGATGAAGGAGGCGAAGCGGTGCTCCTTGAAGGTGATGACGTCGGCCGGCGACAGATCGTGGGCGACGACGATCAGCATTTCCTCGGTGACGCCCTTGGCCGTCTTCATCACGGCGCGGCCGGGGTGGCCGAGCAGTTCCTTGATGACCCGCTCGACGACCTGAACGACGTCGAACTTGCGTTCGCGCAGGTAGGGGTCGTCGAACTGCTCGAACTGTTCGACGAGATCCTCCATCTGCTGCACCAGCGCCCATTCGGCATTGCAGCGCCGCTCACGGATGATCTCGCGCGGCTTGTCGACCAGTTCCGGGTCTTCGAGGAACATGGTGTGGATGTCGATGAAGGCCGCCAGCTCGGCCGGCGCGTGCTCGGTTGTCTCCTTCATCGTTTCCAGCTCGCTCTTGACCGCCTTGATGGCGGCGTCGAAACGGGCGATTTCCTTGTCGACCATGCGCGGCGAGACGGTCAGGTGCGACACCTCGAGCGTCGCATGCGACATGAGCATGGCCCGCCCGATGGCGATGCCACCGGAGACAGCCAGCCCATGCAGCGTGAAGCTCATGCCCTTACTCCCCTTCACCGAAATAGTCGGCAATCAGCGCCAGCAGCGCGTCCATCGCTTCCTGCTCGTCGGCGCCGTCGGTTTCCAGCGTCACCTTCGAGCCCTTGCCGGCGGCCAGCATCATGACGCCCATGATGCTCTTGGCGTTGATCCGGCGCGGCCCCTTGGCCATCCAGACTTCGCACTTGAACTTGCCGGCCAGCTGCGTCAGCTTGGCCGAGGCCCGCGCATGCAGGCCGAGCTTGTTGATGATTTCGGTTTCTCTGGTCAGCATCTTCAGTGGTCCTGCATGTTGAGCACGCCATCGCGCCCGCCGGCGATGGCGCGGGTGAGCAAGGTTTCCATGCCCCGTTCGCGATAGGTCAGGGCGCGCATGAGCATCGGCAGATTGACGCCGGCAATGCCTTCGATACGGCCCGGTTCGAGCAGCTTGAGCGCCAGGTTGGCCGGCGTCGCGCCGAAGATGTCGGTGAGCACCAGCACACCCTTGCCGTTGTCGACCAGGTTCAGCATCTGGCGCGCCAGGGGCAGCAGGTCGAGCGGATCGTCCTGCGCCGCGACGCCGAGTTGGTTGAGCTGGACCGGGCGCTTGTTCAGCACGTGGCAGGCGTTCTGCACGAGCGCCTCGCCGTAGCTGCCATGGGTGATGAGAAGGATGCCGATCATGCCGGGGATTCTAACCCAGAGCGCCCGGCAAGCGACGGCATCGCCGCAATGCAATCCGTCCGGGACGGCGGATGCCTATAATGAAATCCGGATAAGCGGAATCCGGCGACCGCCGGCACATCATGCCCCTACTGGAAATTCGCAACATCACCCGCCGCTTCGGCAAGCTGGAGGCGGTGAAGAATGTCTCGCTCGACATCGAGGCGGGCGAGTTCTTCACCCTGCTCGGCCCCTCCGGCTGCGGCAAGACGACCATCCTGCGGATGATCGCCGGCTTCGACGAACCGGACGCGGGCGAACTGTATCTGGACGGCAAGCCGCTGGCCGGCACGCCGCCCGAGAAGCGGCCGGTACATACCGTTTTCCAGAGCTACGCGCTGTTCCCGCACCTGACGGTGGCCGGCAACATCGCCTTTCCGCTCGAAATGGCCGGCCGCTCGCGCGACGAGATCCGCCGGCGGACCGGGGAAACGCTGGCCCTGGTGCACCTGGAAGACAAGGGCGAAGCCTTCCCGCACGAACTGTCGGGCGGCCAGAAGCAGCGCGTCGCGCTCGCCCGCGGGCTGGTCAACAAGCCGCGCCTGCTGCTGCTCGACGAGCCGCTCGGCGCCCTCGACGCCAAGCTGCGCGAACGCATGCAGGGCGAATTGATCGCGCTGCAGCGCGAGGTCGGCGTCACCTTCGTCTTCGTCACCCATGCCCAGCAGGAGGCCCTGGCGCTGTCGCACCGCATCGCGGTCATGAACGAAGGGCGCATCGAACAGCTCGACGTGCCGGAGGTACTGTATTCGGCGCCGCAGAACCGCTTCGTCGCCGACTTCATCGGCACCATCAACCTGATCGCCGCCGACGTCGTCGAAGCGACCCCGCGCGGCCTGCGCCTGAGCGCCCCCGGCCTCGGCGAAATCGCAGCACCGGCGCTGAAACTGGCGACTGCGGGAACGCGCGGCGCGCTGGCGATCCGCCCCGAACACCTGCGCATTTCCACCCATACCGAGCGCGCCGTGCTGAAGAACCACTTCGCCGGGACCATCGGCGAGTATCTCTATCTGGGCGACGTGACGGTCTACAAGGTCCGCCTCGACAACGGCCTGCTGCTTGAGGCGCTGGCCACGAATGCGGGGCCGGGGCGGGCGCGCTTCCATGAAATCGGGGATCGGGTCAGCGTCGAATGGAGGCATGATGCCGGCGTCTTCCTCCAGAACTGACAAGGGCGGGCAACTGACGCGCTGGCTGGTGACGCTGCCGCCGGCGCTCTTCCTCGTCATCTTTTTCCTGATCCCGGCGCTGATCATGGCCGCCGCCAGTTTCCGCGAACCCGGCGAATTCGGCGGCCTCGCCCCGCTCGCCGAACGCGGCCTGAGCTTCGACGCCTACCGCTTCGTCTTCGACGACGTCATCTACGCCTGGATCCTCGCCAAGTCCTTCGCCGTCGCCGGCCTGACGACGCTGCTCTGTCTCGTCCTCGCCTATCCGCTGGCGGTGCTGATCGTGCGCAGCCCGAAGCGCCAGCGTGATCTCTTCGTGCTGCTGGTCATCCTGCCCTTCGCCAGCAACTTCCTGATCCGCATCTACGCCTGGATGATCATCCTCGGCCCGCTCGACCTGCTCTACAGTCCGGTCGCCGTCATCATCGGCATGGTTTACGTCCATCTGCCGTTCATGATCCTGCCGCTATACACCAACCTGGAGAAGCACGACCCGGCGCTGCTCGAGGCGGCGCAGGATCTCGGCGCCGGAAGGTTGGCGCGCTTCTGGCGCGTCACCTGGCCGCTGTCGCTGCCCGGCGTGCTGTCCGGTTCGGCGCTGGTCTTCATCCCGGTCCTCGGCATGTTCGCCGTGCCGGAACTGCTGGGCGGCACCGGCGACCTGCTGATGGGCAACCTGATCAAGGAGCAGTTCCTCGACAACCGCGACTGGCCGCTCGGCGCCGCCCTGTCGCTGCTGCTGACGCTGGCGGTGCTGGCCGTCGCCGGTCTTTCCTCGGCGCTGACGCGCAACCGGGGGCAGCTGTGAAGCGCGGCTTCTGGCTGTGGGCCGCGGCGCTGGCGACCTACGCCTTCCTCTACGTGCCGCTCGCCGTCGTCGTGTTGTTCTCGTTCAACAACTCGGAACTGAACGCCTCCTGGGTCGGTTTCACCGGGCGCTGGTACGCCAAGCTGCTGGGCGATGCCGACCTGTTGCAGGCAGCCGCGAATTCGCTGCTGATCGCCATTGTTTCGAGCACGATCGCCACCATTCTCGGCACCATGGCCGGCATTTCGTTGCACCGCTGGCGGCCGCGCTTTCTGCCATTCCTGGTGCTGACGCCGGTGGCAATGCCGGAAATCCTGCTCGGCGTCTCGCTGCTGCTGTTCTTCCGCCAAGTGCTCGACCTGACGCTCGGCCTGTTTTCCATCCTCGCCGCCCACATCACTTTTTCGATCGGCTTCGTCGCCATCATCGTCCGCGCCCGCCTGGCCGGCATGGACGAGAGCATCTTCGAGGCCGCCCGCGACCTCGGCGCGACGCCGTGGCGGACCTTCACCCGCGTGACCTTCCCGTTGATCGTGCCCGGCATCGTCGCCGGCTTCCTGATGAGCTTCACGCTGTCGATCGACGATTTCGTCATCACCTTCTTCGTCGCCGGCGTCGGCGTCACGACGCTGCCGCTGCAGATCTACTCGATGATCAAGGTCGCCGTGACCCCCGAGGTCAATGCCATTTCGACCCTGCTGATGGCCTTGACCCTGACCCTGATCGCGCTGGCTTCGCGCTTCGCGCCGGACACGCTGAGGAAGTCGGCATGAAACTGGCGCTGGTCCTGCTGCTGTCGGCGCTGGCCGGCCTCGCCCGGGCGGAAGACACGCTCTATCTCTACAACTGGAACAACTATATCTCGGCCGATACCGCCGCCCGCTTCGAGGCCTGGTGCGGCTGCCGGCTGAAGCAGGACTACTACTCGGACAACGAGGAAATGCTGGCCAAGCTGGAAGCCGGCGCCACCGGCTACGACCTGCTGGTGCCGACCGGCAACGCCGTGCAGACGCTGATCCGCAAGAACGAACTGCGGCCGCTCGACGGCGCCTGCCTGCCGCATTTCGCCAACATCGGCCCGGCCTTCGCCAATGCCTGGTACGACCCGGGCAACCGCTACTCGGTCCCGTACGCCACGACGGTCACGCTGCTCGGCTACAACGCGACCAGGCTGGCCGAACTCGGCCTGCCGACCGACAGCTGGGCACTCATCTTCGAGCCCGAATACCTGAAGCGGCTGAGGGGCAAGGTCACCGTGCTCAACAGCCAGCGCGAGTTGATGGCGGCGGCACTACGCTACCTCGGGCATGCGGTCGGCGACACCGATCCGGAACACTGGCAGGCAGCGCGCGACCTGATCCTGCGCGCCAAACCCTACTGGGCGACCTTCTCCAACAGCACCTACATCAAGGACCTGGCCATTGGCAACATCTGGGTCGCCCACGGTTACTCCAACGACATGTTCCGCGCCCGAGAGGACGCCAGGGCGGCAGGACGGCCATTCGCCATCGGCTTCGCCATCCCGAAGGAAGGCGCGGTGCTGGCGGTGGACAACTTCGTCATCCACAAGTCTTCCCGCCGCCCCGACCTGGCGCATCGCTTCATCGACTTCATGCTGCAGGGCGAAAACGCCGCCGACGTTTCCAACCTGATCGGCGCCGGCAACCCCAACCGGGCGGCGCTGCCGTTCATTCGCCCGGAAGTCGCCGGCGAGCCGGCCATCTTCCCGCCGCCGGAAACCCTCGAGCGCCTGGAAATGCTGCGCGACCTCGAACCGAAGCAGCGCCGCCTGATGTCGCGGCTATGGACCGAGATCAAGGTGAAGTGAGCGCACGCTCGCCGTTCAGCGCCGCGAAACCAGCAGCACCCCGACCAGCACCAGCCCGGCGCCGGCGATCTGTGCCAGCGAAATCGGCTCGGACAGCAGCCACCAGCCGAAGAAGATGGTCAGCATCGGGCCGATTGTGCCGACCAGCACCGCCCGCGCCGAACCGATGCGGCGGATCGCCGCCGACTGCATGAAGACCGGCAGCACGGTCGAGAAGAGGGCCATGGCCGCGCCGTAGAAGTAGACCGGCAAGGGCTGGACGAGTGCGGTCAACGGCTGCGTGACGAAGAAATGCAGCTGTGTCGCGCCGGTTGACACCAGCATCGCCAGCGCCGTGAAGCGGGCGGCGCCGAGGCGCTGAATCAGCGGGGCGCTGCCGGCCAGGTAGAAGGCGTAGGACAGCGACGAGGCGAAAACGAAGGCGGCGCCGATCAGCACGACCCGCGTCTCGCCGGCGAACTCCAGGTCATGCGCGAAGGCCAGGCCGATCCCGGCGTAGGACAGCACCAGCGCCGCGACCTCGCGCCGCGACAACTGCTTGCCCATGAACAGGACGCCGATCATCACCGTCAGGGTCGGGTAGGTGAACAGGATCAGCCGCTCCAGCCCGGCGGTGATGTAGCGCAGGCCGACGAAGTCGAGGATGCTGGCGCCGTAGTAGCCGAGCAGGCCGAGCGCCGTCAGCAACAGCCAGTCGCGGCGCGACAGCGGTGGGGCGTTGCGGCTCGAATGGAAACCGACCCAGAGGAAGACCGGCAGCGCAAAGACCATGCGTAGCGACAGCAGGGTCACGGCATCGACCGGCACCGCCTGCGGCACGGCATAGGCCAGCTTGACGAAAATGGCCTTGAACGAAAAGCCGAAGGCGGCGCCGAGCGCCAGCCACAGGCCGAGGCGGTGGCCTTGCCGCTCAAGCATCGCCGCGCCCGCCCGGCGCAGGCCGAAAAACGGGGGCTGCGCCCCGCTGACCGTCAACTCGCCCGTTCGATTCATGCCAATTCACCCGATTCCACCGTCAATGAAATACTTGCCCGATGCCATTGAATACGTGAAGCAACCCCATGGCAATTGGTATTATCCAAAACAAGCATTCGATACAGACGAAACCATGTACTACGATCTTCCCGACCTGCGGCTGGTCGCCGCCATCGCCGACAGCGGCAGCCTGACCCGTGCGGCGGCGCAGGTGCATCTCGCGCCATCATCGGCCAGCCATCGCCTGACCCAGCTCGAAGCCGCCCTCGGCGTGCCGCTCTTCGCCCGCCACGCGCGCGGCCTGACGGCGACGGCGGCCGGCGAATCACTGTTGCGCCACGCCCGCCAGGTCTTCGCCCAGCTCGAACAGATGCACGCCGACCTCGCCCCCTACGCCAGCGGCGTCGCCAGCCAGGTGACGGTGTTCGCCAACACCAACGCGATCAACTGCTTCCTGCCGGAAGACCTCGGCGACTTCCTGCATGAACATCCGCGCATCCGTGTCAGCCTCGAAGAGCAGCCGAGTCCGGCGATCGTCCAGGCGGTGGCGGCGGGGCAGGTGGATATCGGCGTCGTCGCCGCCGAGAGCGGCCCGGGCAGCCTCGAAACACGCCCCTACCGGCAGGACCGGCTGGTCCTCATCGTCCCCGCCGGCCATCCGCTGGCCGGCCAGGCGGCGGCGGCCTTCGCCGACGTGCTCGGCGAACCCTTCGTCTGCCTGCACGCCGGCAGCGCCATTCACACCTTCATGATGAACCACGCCGCCCGCCTCGGCGGCCGGCTCGACGTGCGTATCCAGGTCCGCAGCTTCAACGCCGTCTGCCGCATGGTGGCGGCCGGGGTCGGCATCGGCATGGTGCCACGCTCGTCGGTTGCTGCGGTCGACGGGCTGAAAACGGTCGAAATCAGCGACCCGTGGGCACCGCGCGACCTGCAGCTATGCGCGCGTTCGCGCGCGGCGCTGTCGCCGGCGGCCGCCGCCCTGTTCGACCATCTCGCCGAAAAGGGCAGGACGCAGGCGCTTACAACGGGCGCTTGACGGTCAGCGCGCCGCGAATCTGGCCCTGGCTGTAGCCGGTAGCCTGGTCGTGCGGGTAACTTTCGCTCAGCTTCGCCTTGAGGCCGGCATCCAGCCCCTCGACCGGGCCGTGACACTTCAGGCAGACCTCGCCGACCGGCAGCGCCTTCATGTAGCGGAACACCGGCTTGCCGTCGATGCTCACGATCTCGCTCTTTTCCAGCGTCTCCGGCTTCTCGCCATTGGCGGCACGGATGTCGAAATCGGCGAGCACGCGAGCTTCCCAGAGGTCGGGCGTGCCGCGCTCGGCATTGCGCGTCTTCAGGCTGACGCGGCGAATGTCCCAGCCGGTTTCCTTACGCTTTTCCTTGATCAGTTCCGGCGCCTGCTCCTTGCACACCGGAATCGCCCCGGCGACGCCCCTCTCGGCCACCGCTTCCTGCATCGCGTTGACCACCTTGGGCACGACCGGCAGCACGGTCTTCTTGGTCTCGGCGGTCAGGGCGCCGATGTCCTGCGCCAGGGCAGGCAGCGCAGCGAGCAGCAGGGTGATCGGGAGAAAGGCTTTCATGGCTGGCTCCGTTGTAAATAAGAAAACGCTAATTTTACGCCGGGTGGCCGAAAATTCGTTCGTTTCTTTCGCTGGCGAGGCTCCCCGATGCCTGCTGCGGTCGACCGGCAAAAAGACCCGAAAATGAAACAGGCGCAGGCAAGCCCTGCGCCAGCGTTTTCCCGGGCACGGCGCCGGGAATGGCAGGCCGAAATATCTAGCGCTTGCCGCCGAGTATCGACCCCAGCACCCCGCGCAGGATCTGCTTGCCCAGCTCGCGGCCGACAGTGCCGGCCATGCCGCGGGTGGCGCTCTTGGCGGCGGCTTCCAGCACGCCTTCGCGGCGACCACCGCGCGGGCCGGTGCTGCCGCCGAGCAGGTCGCCGATGCTGTCGAGGATGCCGCCGCCCGATGACTGCGGGGTCGGGGCGCTTTGCCGCGGCTGCGGGACCGGGCGTGGCGCCGGCTGGG
>WBZX01000720.1_pt1 | contig 28503 bp, 30 predicted proteins | sample 5204211 | NCBI WGS metagenome assembly WBZX01 (sample SAMN12344362, study PRJNA552823) | activated sludge metagenome | biome: Activated sludge suspended growth; feature: Nitrification reactor; material: Wastewater; isolation source: activated sludge from nitrification reactor of wastewater... | reverse complement strand
CATACCGCTTGCTGAAGCGTAGGCAGCAATCTTTGGCAATTCAAAAGAACCTGCAGAACCGTAGATCAATGCAATACCAAAAAGCAAAATGGCTGAAGCAAAAGAACCCATCAGGAAGTACTTGAATCCAGCCTCATTGGACCGGATATCAAACTTGCGGCTCCCCGCCATGATATACAATGAAATAGATACAATCTCAATACCCAAAAACAGCATGACCAGGCTCGTGAAACTCGTCAGGACCATCGCCCCGCAAAGGATGAAGATCAGGATCGCCAGGTAATCACTCAGGTGCTGGGGTTCGTCCTTATAGAAATTGCCTGACAAGGTAAAGAGCAGGGCTGCAGCACAGATCAGGATGGAATTGAACGCCACGGCAAAGTGATCGACCTGCAACATATGCGCCATATCGATGCCTCCGAGGATGACCGGTCCGGTCATCTGCCAGTCCATAAAGTTGACAAAGAATATCGCGGCCAGTCCGGCAAGGATGACCGGGATCAGCAGTTTGCGCAGGTTCAGAATCTCAGCAACCAGGCAGAGTAATCCGAGACCACAGGTATAGATTAATGTATACACAATATATATGTTTCTTGATGTGCTGATCGCTGTGCAGCGATCAGCACATCAGTTTAAATAATTGTTTTATGCAATATCGTCTGCAGCACAGGCTCAGCCATATCAAGGATGGGTTTTGGATACACACCCATCGCGATGATGACAATCACCAATATGCCCAGTGCGAGTTTTTCATTCCAATACAGGTCAGGAAATTCAGGCACACGAATACCCGCATCACCCAACATTACTTTCTTATACATCCGCAGCATATAGACCGCTCCGAGGATGATCGTCAATCCTGCAAATACAGACAGCCACGTGTTGTATTCATATACGCCGTAGAGTAACAGGAACTCACCAATAAATCCATTGGTCAATGGCAAGGCCACACTGCCGAGCACGATGACCATAAACATGGTGGAAAACTGCGGCGCGAGATTCCTTATACCACCAAGTTCATTGGTTTCATTTGTGTTGGTCCGGTTGAAGATGATATCAGCGCAAAAGAACAATCCAACGACATTTACCCCATGCGCCACCATCTGCACCACGCTACCCTGCAATCCCTGGATGTTGAGCGCGAAGATCCCTCCGGCAATCAACCCAACGTGTGCGAGCGAAGAATAGGCAAGTAGGTTTTTAAGATTTTGTTGCTTGATCGCAATGACCGATGCATATACGATACCAATGACACAAAGTGTGATCGCCAGTGGTCCCCATTTGTTGACACCCATGGGAAGAATAGGCAGCAACCAACGAATCAGACTGTACGTACCCATCTTGAGCATGATACCCGATAGCAACATGGTGCCTTGTGTAGGAGATTCCCTATAGGTATCCGCCTGCCAGGTATGGAAAGGTACGATCGGAATCTTGATAGCAAATGCGAGGAAGAACATCCAGAACAACCAGCTTTGGTTGCCATCGGTGATGTAGACCCTATAGAGCTCGCGGATGTCAAACGAATGATCAGGATTGTACCAGTATAGCATGATAAATCCAAAGAGCATCAGGAGACTACCTGCCAAGGTGTAGATAAAAAACTTGAGCGTAATCGCCACCCTGTCTTTGCCACCCCATCGCAAGGCAATGAAGTATATAGGGATGAGGGCCAGTTCCCAGAAAATGTAATAGAGTAATCCGTCCATCGCCATGAATACACCTACGAGTGCAAACTGCATGAGGAGTATCAGGGAGAAATAACCGGATGCATGAGGCGTGTCCCGCTTGAAGGCAGAAAGGATGATAATGGGGATCAGGAAATTGGTCAGCATCACCATCACAAGGCTCAGCCCATCGAGTCCCAGGTGGAAACTCACCTTGGGTGATTCAATCCATGAATGGAACACATAGAAGGCTTCAGGACCGGACGACTGGAATACAGAAACTGCATATCCGGTAATCGCCAATTCAACGACAGCCAATCCCAGGGCTAATTGTGCAGCGAGCTTTGACCCGCCCAGCAATACTGCCAGGGAAGCCACCAAAGGGAAGAATAAGAGTAGTATCGTCATCATCAGATCAGCAGTCGAATTATAAAGAGTATAACCATACCAATCACCATTGCAAATACATAGGCGCCGGTGTTGCCACTCTGCAAGGTGCGGATGGATCGGCCCCCGGTACCCATTGCGTCCGCAGTGGAATTGACAGCCTGGTCGACAATCTTCTTGTCAAAGAAATTGCCCAACCAACTTGACATCCTGAAAACCGGCTTGGTGATTTGGCTTTCATAGATCTCATCAACGTAAAACTTATTGGAGATCAGCTTAGGTAGTCCGGTGAGTACATTGTCCTCTTCCGGCATAGCCTTGAGGCTGACATATTTTCTATAGGCAAACATAATGACCGCAATAGCGGCAAGTCCTGCAAAAGCCATCAACCCGATTTCAACCGAATGGCTGAGGGGTTCGCCATGATGCAATAAGGAGGCAGATGGTTCGGTCACTGATGCGAGGTACGTATCGAGCCAATGGGTCATCTTGAATACGGCGGGAAGGCCAAATAAACCTCCGACAACAGACAGGACACAAAGGATGATCAGTGGTAAGGTCATCGTCCATGGTGATTCATGGATATGATGTTTAGTTTCATCCGTACCGCGGAAATCGTTGTAGAAGGTGAGGAACACCAACCTGAACATGTAGAAGGCTGTTAGCATCGAGCTGGCAAACAGGATAATCCACACCAGTTTGTTTTGCTCAAAGGCATGCGCGAGGATTTCATCTTTAGAGAAAAATCCAGAGAGCAGCGGGAAGCCTGATATAGCCAGTGATGCAAGGAAGAAGGTCAGGTAAGTAACAGGAATCAGTTTTTTCAATCCTCCCATCTTACGGATATCCTGTTCACCATGTAACGCATGGATCACACTACCTGCACCAAGGAACAACAATGCTTTAAAAAATGCATGTGTCACGAGGTGGAATATGCCGCTGCTAAAGGCACCTAATCCAAGTGCGGCAAACATCAAACCGAGTTGTGAAACAGTAGAGTAGGCCAGGACTTTCTTGATATCGTTTTGTTTGAGGCCGATCACGGCTGCAAATACTGAAGTTGCTACTCCAATCCAGAGAATGAAGGTGAGCGTAGTAGGCGCCATGGCAAAAAGTAGATTTGAACGCACCACCATGTATATACCTGCCGTCACCATCGTCGCTGCGTGAATCAACGCAGAGACCGGAGTAGGACCTGCCATAGCATCAGGCAACCAGGTAAAGAGTGGAAGCTGGGCAGATTTTCCAATCGCACCGACAAACAGCAACATAGTGATGCCGATGAGCAAAGTGCTGTTTGCAGTCAGCCCGGGAGCCAGTTCTTTTACCGCCTGGATGTCCAGTGTGCCAAAATTGAAGAGGATGAAAAACATCCCGAGCAGGAATCCAAGGTCACCGATGCGGTTCATGACAAAAGCCTTCTGGGCTGCATCATTGTATGCATCGTTTTTGTACCAGAAGCCGATCAGGAGATAAGAGCAAAGTCCTACGCCTTCCCAGCCGATAAACATCATGAGGTAATTGCTGCCCATGACCAGCAGCAGCATGAAGAAGATGAAGAGATTGAGGTAGGTAAAGAACCTCGTGAATCCCGCATCATCATGCATATAGCCGATAGAGTAGAGGTGGATCAGGAATCCAACCCCGGTCACCACCATCAGCATGATCATGGTGAGGGAGTCTATCCAGAGTCCAAAGGAGATGTCGATCTTGCCGAATGAAATCCAGTTGAAGACATCGATCTGCACACTTTGAGCGGCACCCAGGTCTTTGAATACAAGGACTACACAAACAAAGGAGGCGAGGACGGCAATGCTGCCTATCCATCCGGTGCTCCCTTTAGGTAAGTATTTTCCAAGTAGACCATTGACCAGGAATCCCATCAGCGGGAGGAGGGGAATCATAAGCCCCAGGAATGTCATGGTTGGGTTATTGGTTATCGTTTCTGTCACGGTCAGTTATTTGTGAATCACCACCGCAGTCATCCTGCAGCAGTGACCGGCTACCATTTTAATTTATTCAATACATCAATATCGGTACTGCCAATATTGCGATAGATGCTGATCAGTAAGGCGAGACCGACAGCCACTTCTGCTGCCGCTACCACCATGATAAAGAAGACAAAGACCTGTCCGTCACTATTGCCGCTATAGGCAGAGAAGGCGACCAGCAGGAGATTGACTGAATTGAGCATGAGCTCGATGCACATGAGGATGATGATGGCATTGCGCCTGAAGAGCACACCCATCACGCCTATGCAGAACAAAAAGGTACTGAGGAGCAAATACCAATTGATCGGAACTAATTGTGCTGTTTGGTCCATATCAGTGTTTTTCTTTTTTAGCGAGTACGACTGACCCGATCATTGCGGAAAGGAACAGTATGGAAGATATTTCAAAGGGCAGGAGGTAATCCGTAAATAACCGTTGCCCGACATGTTGTACGAATCCGTTGTCAGATGCCGGAGGAAGTGTAAATTCCCCGAGTGTTGTTGATTTTATTGAAGCCACCAGTGTTACGAAAAGCATCCCTGCCGCTACCATGGCTGCGATCCTCAGCTTGCCGGACTTCGGTAGATCAGAGTCCGCATTGAGATTGAGGAGCATGACGGTAAACAGGAAGAGGACCATGATCGCTCCTGCATACACAATAACATGTGTGATGGCCAGAAACTGGGCATTGAGCAATATGTAGTGGCCTGCTATTGTAAAAAAGCAGACGATGAGTGACAGTACGCTGTACATGGGCTTGCGGGTAAACACCACCACCAGTGCACTCAGTATAGTCAGTATTGACAGCGAAAAAAATAGAAGTTGGCTCATCCTTGTTTATGTCTTTCTGAAGATCAATTCACCAGTGGGTGAGGGATCATACATTCATTTCATAGTTCTTTTTACGTCCGGTCACGTCTACGCGCTGATCCGGTGCAGTACCTTCAACCAATAAATCCTTACCGTAGATAAACTTGTTACGTCCATAGTTGGAAGGCAGTATTCTATCTGTCAGGTAAATGGCATCCTTTGGACAGGCTTCTTCGCAGAGTCCGCAAAAGATGCAACGCAGCATGTTGATTTCATACACCGCTGCATATTTTTCTTCGCGATAGAGGTTCTCTTCACCCTTCTGGCGCTCAGCTGCTTCCATGGTGATCGCTTCCGCAGGACAGGCTACAGCACAAAGGCCGCAGGCTGTGCAGTTTTCACGACCTTGCTCATCGCGTTTCAACACATGCAATCCCCTGTAGACACCAGCAATAGGCCTCTTTTGTTCAGGGTATTTGACAGTGGCTTTCTTTCTGAAAATATGGCTAAACGTAATGATCATCCCTTTGATGATGGCAGGTAGATAGATCTGCTCTACCCAGTTGAGGGTCTTTACGGAAGCTACTTTCGATCGGTTGGTCAGTTGCATAGTGGTTATTTTACAAAAGTGAGCCATGCACCGGTAGCCAGTACATTGAAGATCGATAGCGGAATCAACACCTTCCATCCCAGGCGCATGAGCTGGTCATACCTGAATCTCGGCAGTGTCCAGCGCACCCACATGAAGAAGAAGATGAAGAAGAATATTTTAGCAAACAATACACAGATGCTGACAATCGCTGCCAGGTTTGGAGACAATCCAAGACTTTCTATGCCGGGGAAGTGATATCCTCCAAAGAATAGGCATGCGATGATCGTCGAGGAGATAAACATGTTGATGTATTCCGCAAACAGGAAGAATCCAAGTTTCATGGAACTGTACTCCGTATGATATCCACCTACAAGTTCGCTTTCTGATTCAGGCAAGTCAAACGGTGCACGATTACATTCTGCAAATGCACAGATCAGGAAGATCAGGAAGCCAAGCGGCTGGTAAAATACATTCCAGTGAAAGCCCTGCTGCATGTCTACGATTTCTCTCAGGTTGAGTGAATTGGACATGAGGATGATCGAGATGATCGCCATACCCATCGGGACTTCATAGCTGATCATCTGTGATGATGCCCTCAAGGCTCCGAGCAGCGCAAACTTATTGTTGGACGCCCATCCGCCGATCATGATGCCATAGCCGCCGATAGAAACAACTGCAAGCAGATAAAGAATACCTACGTTGAGATTAGCAACCTGCAGGCTGAATTCGTGCTCACCGAAGAAGAATGATTTTCCCCACGGTATGATCGCACTGGTCATCAATGCAGTGGTAATGAACAGCGACGGACCCAGTATGAAAAGGAACTTGTCTGCCGCATTGGGGGTGATGTCTTCCTTAAAGAAAAACTTACCTCCGTCAGCTAATGGCTGGAATATGCCCCATGGTCCTGCGCGGTCTGGTCCGATCCTGTCCTGGATCACCGCAGCTATTTTCCGCTCACCATAGGTAGAGTAGGCCGCGATCGCCAGACTGACGACGAAGATGACGACGACCAGTATGACTTTGTCTAGTATTAACCACCAATCTATCATTCCGGTAATGCTTTAATATCGTTAATAGTCAGTCTCTTCGGTCTCACGAGTCTCTTGTATTTGTTGGCCGAGATCACCGAATGCCTGCTGATTTCCCTTACACCTTCAATTGTCCAGTCTGAAGTCTTCTTCTTGTCAAAGCGACAGGTATTGCAGATAAATTCTTCTACTTCACCCCACTGGTCTTTTCTTCCGGTCACGCGTAGTACATCGTCGCCTTTGTACCAGAGTACCACCTTGCCTGAACACTTATCACAATCACGATGTGCATCGACAGGCTTCGTAAACCAAACGCGGCTCTTGAAGCGGAATGTCTTATCCGTCAATGCACCTACCGGGCATACATCAATCATATTGCCTGAGAAGTCATTGTCAATGGCCTCCTTGATATAGGTTGATATTTCAGAGAGGTCGCCACGGTTGAGTACGCCATGCACGCGGCCATCTGTGATTTGTTCGGCCACCTTCACACAACGGTAGCATAAGATGCAACGGGTCATGTGGAGCTGGATCGTATCTCCGATGTCTATTTTCTCAAATGTCCTTCTTTCGAAATCCGTACGGGTCTTGTAATGCCCGTGCTCATATGACAGGTCCTGGAGATGGCATTCACCGGCCTGGTCGCAGATCGGGCAGTCAAGCGGATGATTGAGCAGCAGGAATTCAACTACTCCGGCGCGTGCATCCTGAACTTTCTCAGAGAGCTCATTGGTCACGACCATTCCGTCCATCACATTGGTACGGCATGAAGCGACCAGCTTGGGCATCGGTCTTGGATCTTTTTCAGAGCCTTTGGTTACTTCCACCAGGCATGTGCGGCAATATCCTCCGCTGGTCTTTAGCTTGGAGTGATAGCACATCGTCGGTGGAGCCACTTCGGGGCCGATCATTCTCGCAGCCTGTAGGATAGTCGTGCCATCGGGCACTTCTATGTCTATACCATCAATTGTTACTTTAGCCATTCTTTATTATTCTTCAAACACATTCAGGAAATAGGGCCTGATGGGTTCTGGTTAATATTTCACTTATACTACTGCCGATGCAAGATTGTGGCAGTGATTGTAATAGCTCACTTCCAGTTGTTGCTTCGGGTTATTGACATATGCTTCAAATTCAGGACGGAAATGCCTGATCGCACTGGCTACAGGCCAGGCTGCAGCATCTCCCAATGGACAAATCGTATTGCCTTCGATCTTGCGCTGGATGTCCCAGAGCAGATCGATGTCTGATATCGTACCATGTCCTTCAAGGATCTTGTGGAGGATCTTTTCCATCCATGATGTCCCTTCGCGGCATGGACTGCACTGGCCGCAGCTTTCATGATGATAGAATCGGGTGAAGGTGTACAGATTGTGCACGATGCTCGCGCTTTCATCCATTACGATAAATCCTCCAGACCCTAGCATCGTACCTGTCGCAAAACCACCATCAGCGAGAGACTCATAAGACATGAGTCTTGGTTCGCCATTGGCTGTTTTTAAAATCAGTTCTGCAGGCAGGATGGGTACTGATGAACCACCTGCTACTACAGCTTTGAGTTTCTTATCGTTGAGTATTCCTCCGCAGAGTGTGTCGGAATAAATAAATTCTTCAACACTAATGCCCATTTCAATTTCATATACGCCGGGTTTCTTGATATGGCCTGACGCAGAGATGAGTTTAGTTCCGGTTGATTTGCCGATACCGATTGCAGCATAAGCTTCACCGCCATTGTTGACGATGGGGACGACTGCAGAAATGGTTTCCACATTGTTGACCACCGTAGGGCAGTCGTACAAACCTTTGACAGCAGGAAATGGTGGCTTGATCCTTGGATTGCCCCGCTTGCCTTCGAGTGATTCGAGTAGTGCAGTTTCTTCACCGCAGATATATGCTCCGGCTCCCGGATGCACATAGATATCATGATCAAATCCGCTGCCCTGGATATTCTTGCCCAGCCAGCCGTTCTTGTATGCTTCAGCTATTGCTTTTTCGAGGATGCGGATGATATAGAAAAACTCACCGCGTACATAGATGTATGATGTCCTGGCTCCTAGTGCAAAGCTCGACGTGATCATCCCTTCGATGAGCAGGTGAGGGATGTGCTGCATGAGGTAGCGGTCCTTAAAGGTGCCTGGCTCTGACTCATCTGCATTGCACACGAGGTAACGGGGAACACCTTCAGGCTTGGCCAGGAAGCTCCACTTCATCCCGGTAGGGAATCCGGCGCCACCGCGGCCGCGCAGTCCTGACTTCTTGACTTCTTCTACGACAGCATCCGGGGTCATGGTCTTCAGTGCTTTTTCCACTGAAGCATAGCCGCCCTTGCTACGATAGACATCATAGGACTGGATGCCCGGTACGTCGATATGTTCTAATAAGAGTTTGCGTTGCATTCTTTTTAATATTTCTGCGTCATCTGCGTTCCCTTACACGGTTCTAAAGGTCGTGTGATCGAGGTATGTACTATGTTTTGTTGCATTCTTATTCTCTTCGAGGAGCTGGTCCACTTTGTCCATGGTCAGGTTTTCATGATACTGCTCGCCGATCTGCAGCATCGGAGCGGTGCCGCATGAACCAAGACACTCTACTGTACGTAAACTGAATTTGCCATCAGCGGTAGTCTCGCCATCCTTGATGCCCAGACGTTTTTCGATGTGTGCTACAATGTCGTTTGCGCCCCGTAACCAGCAGGAGCTGGTCCTGCATACTTCGATCAGGCAGTTGCCCACTGGCTCCAGATGGAACATCGAGTAGAAGGAGGCTACCTCGTATACTTCGATTGGCTTGATGTTGAGGATCTGTGCGACCCTGTTCATCACAGGTACACTCAGCCAGCCGTTGGAATCAGCCTGTGCTATATGCAGCAGGGGCAGCAGCGCGGATTTATGTCTTCCTTCCGGATAGCGTTTGATGATGTTTTGCATCAGCGCCTCTGTTTCCGCGGAGAATTTGATGGTTTCGTTCATTTTTCACCCTGGGGCTGCACCCCAGGTTAGTTTATGTCAGCCTTTCAGGCCTAATTATAAATCTACTCACGTCTCACGACTCACGTCTCACGCGTCGAGCTCACCTGCGATGACATTGAGTGAACTCAATGTGACAATCGCATCGGAGAGCATTCCTCCTCTAATCATCTCCGGATAGGCCTGGTAGAAAATAAAGCAGGGCCTGCGGAAATGTAACTTATACGGTGTCCGCCCGCCATCGCTGACGAGGTAGAAGCCGAGTTCACCATTCGCTCCTTCGACCGCATGGTAGACTTCGCCTTTGGGCACATCGGATTCGCCCATCACGATCTTAAAGTGCCAGATCAGGGCTTCCATATTGTGATATACATCTTCTTTCGGAGGCAGGTAGAATTCCGGCACATCCGCGAAGTATTTGCCTTGCGGCATATTGTCCAGGGCCTGGCGGATGATCTTCAGGCTCTGCCACATTTCTTCCTGGCGAACCATAAAGCGATCATAGGTATCTCCGCTGACGCCGATGGGTATTTGAAATTCAAAGTCTTCATATGAACTGTAAGGATCTGAGACCCTGACATCATAATCCACACCAGCTGCGCGCAGGTTAGGACCGGTAAAGCCATAGTTCAATGCACGTTCGGCACTGATCGGGCCGGTCTTGGCGGTGCGGTCAAAGAATATCCTGTTGCGTTCGAGCAGGGTACAGAATTCAGTGAAGGCTTTTGGAAACTCCGCGAGGAATGCATTGATCTTTTTATACACCTCAGGGCTGAAGTCGCGCTCCAGTCCGCCGATGCGTCCGATGTTGGTGGTTAGGCGAGCACCACAGATGTGTTCGAATATATCATAGATCTTTTCCCTCCACTGGAACATGTATGTAAAGCCTGTCAATGCTCCCGTATCAACACCGATGACCGTATTGCATACGATGTGGTCGGAGATACGTGCGAGTTCCATGATGATGACGCGCATGTATTGAGCGCGTTTTGGGATATCAACGCCAAGTAGTTTTTCGACGGTCATGTGCCAGCCCATATTGTTGATTGGGGAGGAGCAATAGTTGAGACGGTCGGTGAGCGTAGTGATCTGGTAGAATGGCCTGCGCTCTGCTATTTTCTCGAAGGCGCGATGTATGTATCCACAGGTTTGTTCGGAGTCGATGATGATCTCCCCATCCATAGTCAGTACATTCTGGAAGATACCGTGGGTAGCAGGGTGGGTAGGACCGAGATTGAGGGTGGTATACTGGGTATGAAACTCCTCGTGCTCTGTCGTGGAAGCCGGGGTGTTGATTTTATTTTCTTTAAGGGTGGTCTGGTCCATGTTGATTTGTCCTTGCTATATGATGGCTTCCTTTTCTATCTTGATTTATCGGCCAAAGTATTTGTCTTCCTTGTCGGATCTGGTGGAGTCTTCCAGCGGAAATTCCTTTCGCATCGGGAAGTAATCCATCTCATCTGCATTGAGGATCCGCTTGAGATTGGGATGACCGGTAAAGATGATCCCGTAAAAATCATACGTTTCGCGTTCCATCCAATTGGCCGAAGCATAGAGTGAGGTCACGGATGGGATTTCAGGTTTCTCGATCGGTACATATGCTTTCAGCCTGAGGCGGATATTATTTTCCATGCTCTGCACATGATAGACGACGCATAGCTCCTGGCCTTTGAGGTCGGGATAGTGGCTGCCGCAGATATCGGTGAGAAACTGGAACTTGAGGATCCGGTCTGTATTGAGCCACCTGAGGATATCGAGGATACTTGAGGGGTCAATGGTCACTGACAACATCCCGAAGGGTTCTTCAGAGGATTTGACTTTGTTGCCAAACTGCCCTTGCAGGCGTTCGAGCATAAATTCGTTAGTGATAGCTCCCATGGCTTATTGTATACCGTATGATGAAAGCAATGCCTGGTATGCAGGCTCATTCCTTTGCCGGGTAGATTCGTTACGAGCCAGTTCCTGGATCTTCATGATGCCATCGATGATTTGCTCGGGGCGAGGTGGGCAGCCGGGAACGTATACATCTACGGGGATCACCTTGTCGATGCCTTGCAGTACTGAGTAGGTATCAAATATGCCGCCGCTCGATGCGCATGCTCCGATGGCGATCACCCAGCGGGGTTCGGCCATCTGGAGGTAGACCTTCTTGAGGACGGGGCCGAGCTTCTTGGCAATGGTGCCGGCTACTAAGAGGACGTCTGCCTGCCTGGGGGAGAAACTCATCCTTTCGGATCCGAAGCGGGCGAGGTCATAGTTGGAGCCCATCGTGGCCATAAACTCGATACCGCAGCATGAGGTAGCGAATGGGAGGGGCCAGAGGGAATTGGCGCGGGCCATACCGATGACTTTGTCAATCGAGGTCGCAAAGAAACCTTCTCCTGCATGTCCCGGAGGTGCTTCGACAAGGTTTACATCGGTTTTTTTGATATCAGTGGTCATTTCTCGGTGGGTATTAAATTGAAACTATACATAGTATTGAAACAGTATCACGCGATAAGGGTTGTAGCCTTGTATCCGCGATCAATCCCATTTCAGCGCGCCTTTTTTGATGATGTAAGCAAAGCCAAGCAGCAGGGTGCCGATAAACAAGACCATCTCTACGAAGCCTGTGGTACCGAGGACCTTGAAATTGACGGCCCAGGGGTACATAAAGATCACCTCTACGTCAAACAGGACGAAGAGGATCGCGGTCAGGAAGTATTTGATGGAAAACGGGATGCGGGCGTTGCCTACACTTTCGATACCGCTTTCGAAGCTCACCAGCTTATCACTGGTCAGCCTGCGGGGGCCTGAAAAGCGGATGACGACGAGGACTAAGCCCACAAATCCGAAGGCGACCAGGAACTGGATGAAAATGCCTACGTAATCGATTGAATTTGACATAGTTACATTCGATGAATCGCAAAATTAGCTATAAATAACGAGAAAACCGAAAGGACGTTGAACTTCTCTATGGTGTGGGTAAAGGATCATTTAGCGGGATGATTCTGGTCAGTCGGATGGATACGATTCTCTACCGGAACTACCAGGTGGTAATCGGCCAACGGCCGTTGGATGGAGTTTCCTCCGTCAACTATTGGATACCAAATATGAATATCCAATATCAAAACCAAGTGGTAATCGGCCAAGGGCCGTGGCAGGAGTTTGCTCCTGCCACCATGGGAGTACCAATTGAGAATCTAAATTGGAATTCTAATAGGAATTCATTTGGTGGTAGGAGCAAACTCCTACCACGGCCTTCTTTTTAGGAATCGCTAATCAAATACCACGTGGGTAAGAGGCCAATGGCCACGGCCAATCAATGTCCTCCACCCGCCCAAAATTTCTGCCCTCTAGCTCAATATGCATAGAAAAACTTCGTTTTTATTTCATACCTTTTCGGTAATATTATCAGGACCTCCAATAACCACCAAGCGATAAAGAGTTATTTTGATTGATTGTGCCGGATAAGAATTTTTGAGTCGGCAATGTTAGTTGTTAGAAGTCCCCTTTAGCACACGATTAAGTAGTGCAGATCAACATGCCAGGGTGCCAGGCAATGGTGCCAATTATTAGGATGATCTGTTCAGCGCGGAGATTGATGCAGCTACGGAAAGTCCGGAATACAAATTTGATTTCATGAGACATCATGTCCAAATATTTTTATATCACAGATCACCAACAAAACCAGGAACACCATGAACCTATTTTCCCAAATGAATCAACTGCAACAAATTCACTTTCACATTGAGCATAGAAGCACCGGAACTCCCGAAGCATTTGCTGGCCGAATGCAAATATCTGTCCGGACACTGCACAGGATATTGGAAGAGCTTAATGATAGAGGTGTATGTATTGTTTATAACCGGAGCAGATGCTGTTATGAATACCAGGGTGTGTATAGGATACCCGATCTCCTGCTATTTAAGGATAAAGGGAAAGAGGGGAGGGGTTAAAAATATTTTTAAAAAATTGGTTCACTGCCAGATTTTGGCAGTGGGGTTCTGTATAATTGTATGCGAGATAACTAAATAGATAGTCGTTGAGTTTGTTTTGATTAAATTGTAAGCATATTATTTAATCTAAACATTATTTTCTAAATATATAAAACAAAGTTAAAACGACATATATAGTTTGTAGAATAACAAGATTGTATGAAGAATTAAGTAAATTGAAATGACTGTTTGGCATATCTATTTGATGTGTGTTTTAATCAGTTTGATACTTTTAAATACTCTAAATATTAATATCATGAAAATTTATCGTATATTACTTTTAACAGCATCAATTTGTTGTTTGTTATTCTCTGTATCCATATTCAACTCATGTACTGAGAAAGATAGGATAATTCCTAATCCCGATTCTGACACATTAATCAAACCTAGAGGATCCAAGGACATATTACCTGACTCTTTTTTTCAGTTGCATAATGATTTTATTCTTTGGACTTTTGATAATTTCCAAGATAGTATAGAACTTTACATAAATGAGCCTGCTGATTTTGCGGACTTTACTTCTAGAAAGTGGTTTCAGTTTACAGGTGAAGTCGTTGATATTGCTGATGAAGTGCTTGACAAAGATGAGTTTATTCTAGCTAAGCCTTATTATATTTATAACGAAGGGTTCTCGGATGAAAACTTAATTGATGCCCATTTTAGTAGTGTTGAGTTAGGTTATATATATACTGTTTTGGACTCGATTTACGAATCAATCGGAAGCGACGCGTCACAAGAAACTATCCAAAACTTAATTTGCCGAGGTAAAAGCCGAATTAGCGCACTTAGCTTCGATAATGAGATTGGATTGATAAATATTTTATCTCAAACGTCTTATAGTATAGCACTGGCGTTTGAGTTCGATTATTTGTATGGCAATGGCCCAGGCCCTGTCGCTCATGCATCTTGGTTTTGGTGTTTTATTTATGCTTATCATTCAGATGTTGAGGCACATGCCTTGTTTGAAGCATTGGATTCCGACGGAGGAGCTAGTGGGCATTTAGGTGCGATTGTATATATGTCATTATTTAACTTAGCCACCTGTTGGAATGAATGATATTTGATTTCTTTTAAATGAATTGTATATGGTAAGAATTTTAATACTCATTCTGGGGTTTATCATTTCTGACAATAGTCCATTTGCAACAGAGCCGAAAATCGATTTGGAAAATTATCGGGCAGCTCGCTTTTCGATGTGGATAGATTTTACCAAGGCACAGCAGATTGTACCTGAGATGCAGTATGTCATACCAGGTTTGACAACGCTTTCCTATAAGTATTTTATTCAGTATGGTAGAGATACGCTTATTGAATTAATAGATCCAGGTAATGACATCAAGGCATTTACAGGGTGTATCAGGATTCTCGACTACGCTAATAGAATATCTACATTTACGTGTTTTATTGATCAGTCAAAAACGTACTACACGACGAGGGATTCAATAACGTATTCAATAGATGAACGTAGAGGCAATGTTACAGATTTGGGTAAGGGAGTGGGATTAAATTCCAGATGTGATACAGTTAGATACACCTTGCACATTCCAGAAACCAACTACACTGCCATTTTTAATGATACGATTGCCAATTTGCGCTCCAAAGGCCTTTTTTATCCTGATATTGAGTATTTGCCATTTCAAATAATTGGAATTGGCCCGGATAAAAACACAATGACATTAGAAGAAGTAATTTATGGCAAGACGGCCATTGACTCCCTTCTTGAACAATATGATTATAAAGGCTACTTACAAATTACAGATGCTGATTTCAGCCCAGCTGATATACAGAATGTGAAAGACCTCATTGAGAGGTATAGCAAAATAAAATAAGAAGATTCAGGTCACAATAGCAAAACTGCAAATGCACCCCCACCATATAATTCCTCCCCGCCATCCGGTAGCGCTCGATCTCTTCATACTGGACATCCGTGGCATTGTCGATCTTGACCCATGCGGATGCTTTTTCGGATAGGGTATAGGAGAGCTTACCTCCAAAGAGGATATAGCCTGCAGGCTCACTGCCCGGATAGATAAAGACCTCATCAATACGACTGCGGGAACGCGCCTGGAGGAAGAGCTGGAACCGCTTGTAGGTCCCGAGCAGATTGACGTAGGTAGTGTGCTTTGATTTATAGGCTAGCACATCATTGATGGCTTCATCAGAGACATCCTTGGCATCGAGGTAGGTATCGCTGGCCAGTTGGCATTCTCTCCGCCAACCTGAGGATACCAAATGTGAATCTCCTGTTGGTATTCTAAATTGGTATTATCCAGCTGGCCAGGCCAATTATGAGATTTCCACCCGCCCAAAATTTTTGCCCTCCAGCTCAATATGAATAGTATAACTTCGTTTTTATTCTATATCTTTTCGATAATTTTAGCAGGGACTCCAATAACCACATAGCGATAAAGTGTCATTTTGATTGATTGTGCCGGGTAAGAATTTTAGCGTCGGCAATGTTAGTTATTAAAAGTCCCCTTTAGCACACGATTAAGTAGTGCAAATCAACATGCCAGGGTGCCAGGCAATGGCACCAATTTTTAGGATGATCTGTTCAGCGCGGAGATTGATGCAGCAGCGGAAAGTCCGGAAGACAAATTTGATATCATGAGACATCATGTCCAAATAGTATTATATCACAGATCACCCATAAAACCAGGAACACAATGGACCTATTTCCCCAAATGGACCTCCTCAAGAAGATTCATTTTCATGTCGAGCATAAGAGCACAGGCAGCCCCTCAGCATTTGCGCATAAGCTGGGTACGTCCAGGCGATCGCTCTTCCGGATACTGGAGCAGCTTGATGATCGAGGAGTGAAAATTGTATACATTAGAATACGAGGGTGCTATATGTATGAGGATGATTACACCATATTGAATCTCCTTAAGGACAAGGGAGGGCGGGGGAGTAAAATGAAAAAATTTAAAAATATTTTATTCAGTGCCAGATTTTGGCACAGAAGGATACTATTATTGTCCTTGAAAAGTAATTTATACTAGGATTTTGGAGAATGCAATTGATGGATGCTCAAGCTATAGATTCTGAGGATATTGATTTGACTTTCATTTGAAGCTGAATCTAGTATGTTCAAAACAGGTAGGCATGTTTTATTAATTAAATACTTATATCATGAAAAAAGTTCGTAGTTTATTTGTGGCATCATTCCTATGCTGTTTATTGTTTTCTGGGGCCATTATTTTCTCTTGTTCTGATCCTCAGGAGATATTTTCTGATTCTTCTAAATCAATTGAAACTAGAAGCGGCGATGGAATTTGGGCAGACTCAATATTTGAATTGCATAATGAATATATCCTTTGGGTTTTTGAAAATTATTTGGATAGTGCGATGTATTACGCAAATGACCATGATGAATTTATGGAATTTGCTTCACGAATGAGCATAGAGTTTAATGGGGAAAATTTTGATTGCTCTGAGTTACTTGTTAATGACACCTTAATATTGCCGTCTCCATACTATGTAAAGAGTCAAGGATTTACTTATTTGCCCATTTATACTGGCTGGAGTAATACCGAAAAAAATACGCTTCACATTGCTCTAGATTCAATTGAAACTGCTATTGAAAACGCAGAATCTGAAAATATTTTGCAAGGACTAATTGCCAATGCCAAAATAAGGGCTAGTATTTTGAACACAACGCACGAAGATGCAATAATTAATTGCTTAAAACAGGCATCTTATAGTATCGCCCTTGCATTTGAACTTGAGGATTTGTATGGAGATGAAGGTTCGGCATCAAACGGTATATCAGTAATCTGTTTTATTAAAGGAATAAGAGCGGATATTTGCACCATAAATCTAATGAACTCCGAGGTTATTGGTAAAGCTTTTTCTGAGTATACACCAACAGAAAAGGCTAACTTTGTAAGAGAAATATCAATGCATGCAATGTCTATTTGCTTTGTCGATTGCGGATGATATATTAGAATATTTAATTTGATTGAAATGAATTTATTTATACTTACCATAATAATAGGTGTTATTGGCTTTTCGGGCGAAGAGTCTAAGCGATTTCACCTGAATTCGGATACAATAAAATATTGTGCTGTTAAATATTCTGTGCCGGTAGATTATTCACTCTCTCAAGAGATCATGGGATATTCAGATCCGAGCCCTGATAGATTGCACAAAATAGTTGCTGCATATCATTATTATATACAATATGGCAGGGATACGTTTATAAGCATTCTTGATCCGGGTATTGGAAATGAGTTTATGGGAATTGCCATCAAGAAATGGGATTATGTAAATGGAAAAACAGAATTTATTCATTATATGGATTTTCTGAGGAAATACAGTATCCATATTGATACGATAAATTATTCGATCCAAGAGAGTAGGGGCCTTATAACAAATCTGTGCAATGAACTACCTCATAATTTAATATGTGATTCTGTTAGTATTGTTTCTTACTCCGGAGATGCAGCATATACAGTTTGTTTTAATGGCACCATTCCAAATTTAGCTTTTAATAGTCTTTTCTATCCGGATATTAAATATTTACCAACCAGGATATTCGGGATAGGATGCAGTAATGCTACTATGACATTGGAAGAAGTAATTTATGGGAAGGCGTCAGTGGATTCACTTTTACAACTGTTTACTTTTGAGAACTATAGTTTGATTACAGATGAGGACCGGGATCAGATTAGTGAACAAGAAGTAAATGATTTGATTGAAAAATATGATCGATTGACAAAGCATTAAAAACTGAAAGGTATAGTGTGCGGGTTTTGTGTCTTTTTGGTGACCTTGAAGCACAATTTAAAATATGGGCATAATATTCATTATTTCATTTTAGCCTTCTTGTTGCTCAAAACTGCAAATGCACCCCCACCATATAATTCCTCCCCGCCATGCGGTAGCGCTCGATCTCTTCATACTGGACATCAGTGGCATTGTCGATCTTGACACATGCAGATGCTTTTTCGGATAGGGTGTAGGAGAGCTTACCACCAAAGAGGATATAGCCCGCAGGCTTACTGCCCGGATAGATAAAGACCTCATCAATACGGCTGCGAGAGTGTGCTTGGAGGAAGAGCTGGAATCGCTTGTAGGTTCCAAGGAGATTGACGTAAGTAGTGTGCTTTGATTTATAGGCCAGCACATCATTGATGGCCAGCAATACCTGGTTGATGGGGCAGAATTTGGCAAGGTATTGGGTGCATTGAATAAGCCAAGGTAGATTGAAAAATCAGTCCATTATTCAAGATTTCCTGAAATACCGTTATAGTTAGTATTGGTATAAAAATGACTACTACTTTGCATTTTACTCAAATATTACGCAATAATTTTAAAAAAAGATTTGTTATTTCGAAGAAGACTGTTATTTTAGTATCGTTTTTATATGTGAGGTGGCTAATGATTTTGCGGAAAATGTTGTTTTAGATTATAAAATTTTCAATTAACATCCCTCTTTTCGAGAAGTGTTACAGGTTTAGTCGATCCAGTATTGAGGGAGTTTAATTTATTTTTATTCTCCATTGTGTTAAGAGGTTAGTGGTATGTGAGGATAATATACTCGCGTAATTATTATTTAACCAATTAAACCTATTTTTATGTACAAACCAAATTTAATTCTAGTTTCTGTGCTTGCACTTTTTGTGATAGCACTGGTAATTTCATGTACCAAAGACCAAGAAATTAGTCGAAGTACTGAACCTGATTTAATAATCACTCCAAGAACTGTTTTGGGTGATTCTGTTTTTCAATCACATAATGATTTTATCATGTATGTTTTTGATAACTACTACGATAGTCTGATGTACTTCAAGAACGACCCCGAGGCTTTTTTTAATTTCGCAGAAAGGCGAAGTACTGTATTTACAGGCGCTATTCACAATATAAGTGATGTGCTAATTGATGATGATGAATTAATTTTGCCTTATCCTTATTATGAAGTAGGTGAGGGTTTTACAACCACTAATGATGCTTTTTCTCAAGCTGCTTATGACTCTATTTATGTGATTCTGGATTCTTTGAATATTAGAGTAAATGCTTATGCTTCAGAAGCTTCTCTTTTGCAAGTAATATCTAGAGGAAAGAACAGGGTTATTTCTTCATCGTTGCCAAAGAAGGATGAAGTGCTTAATTTATTGAACCAAGCTAAGCACAGTGTTCAGTTGGCTTTTGATCTTGAGGAAGAGTTTGGAGGTGATGATGCATTTATCGATCCTTGTGTTTTGATAGCTGTTTGTGCGGATATTAATACATATAATTACTTTGCTGGAGAAGGAGATACTACACCTGGAGACCCAATGTACGGGTTTGCTATGACTGGGATCAGAGCCGTGTCAATGTGGGCTTTTGTAAATTGTAACTAAAATAAATTTTGATAATGTATAATATAATTAGTCTTTTCTCTTTATGGGTTGGCTTGGTTTTACCAAGCCAACCCATACTTGAGTCCTTATTTGTCTCGAATTACCGATGTGCCAAGTATATGGTATTTGTGGATAACTCAATGATAATGTCAATTGTTCCTGGGATCTCATCAGGTATAACGACATTTAAGTACTATATACAGTATGGAGATGATATCGTTATTGAAATTATTGATCCTGGACCTGAAGGTTTGTATATTCCAGTGATGAAAGCAGAATGGCACTATAAGGATGAATTTGCTTATGTTGAAACATTAATAAAAAGTACTCAAATGTATTATCCTAAAAAGGATACTTTGACATTTTGTATTTCTGATTCAAGAGGGAGTGTGGAAGAATTATGTAAGTCAGCGTTTTATGAAGGCAACTGTGATTCTTTGTTATTCAAACCTAATTCTATGAAGCCTGCATTTTTGGTATATTCAGCTAAAGATATTCCTAATATCCATTCCACCGATCTCTTTTATCCAGATATTGAATACTTACCGCTTAAAATTGTGCCTAAAGATCCAGACAGGAGGATTATGATCTTAGATGAAGTGATTTCAGGTAAAGAAGCAATTGATTCAGTGCTTCTTCAATTTAGTCACCAAGGTTACGAAAGGCTTTCAGATAAGGATATCGAATATGCGATAAAAAATGCTCCGCTTGAAGACGCTATTAAGCTATATGAGCAGACTAAAAAGAAGCCCGACTGATTTATTGATGATAGATCACCGCCTAATCTGATATCCACATTGGCCATGCCTCTCCAGACGTAGCTTTTGCAGCAAATCGCATTAAAACTGCAAATGCACCCCCACCATATAATTCCTCCCTGCCATCCGGTAGCGCTCGATCTCTTCATACTGGACATCCGTAGCATTGTCGATCTTGACCCATGCGGATGCTTTTTCGGATAGGGTATAAGAGAGCTTACCACCAAAGAGGATATAGCCATCAGGCTCACTGCCCGGATAGATAAAGACCTCATCAATACGACTGCGGGAGCGGGCCTGCAGGAAGAGCTGGAAACGCTTGTAGCTACCGAGCAGATTGACGTAGGTAGTGTGCTTTGATTTGTAAGCCAGCACATCATTGATGGCTTCGTCAGAGACATCCTTGGCATCGAGATAGGTGTATCCGGCCTGGATGGAGATCTCCTTGATCGGGGCATATTCGGCACTCACCTCAAAGCCTTTCATGATGGCCTTGTTGAGGTTGACGACTTCAAAAAGGATAGACCCATCAGGCGTTGGACGCTGCTCATAGGAGATCAGGTCATTGTATTTGTTGTAGTACACAGCTATATCAAAGCGGAAAGGATCGAGATTGACCTTGGTACCAATTTCAGCACTCAGTGTGAGCTTCTCTGCCCTGAGCAACGGACTGGTGGTGAAATGTAATCCACCGCCTTGTTCAAACTTAGTATACCGCTCTGCGATTGATGGGTTACGGAAGGCTCTGGCCAACAGTGACCGCACTGACACCTTCTCAGAGCATTGATAGACAGCGGCAATCTTAGGATTGACATTGCCTTCCATAAAGGTGCCCTTGATATTGTAGTAGTCATAGCGCAAACCCGCTGTAAGGGTGAGCCGCTCACTAAAGGTCAGCTGGTCCTGTGCAAATACACCGATGTTGGAAGCCTGGTGTATGCCATAGAGTACTGTATCCGGCTGTCCATTGATATAATCAGCCTGCAGATCAAATCCACCGATGAGGTAATGCGCATCACCAAGGCTGATATCCACCTGGGATGTATTTCCGATACGGTGGACTAAAACTTTTTCGGAGTCGATATATTGCTTGCCGATGTTGACATTGGTGCTGTCATTGGCCGGATCGCCATTGAAGACAAAATCGGAAGCGGCACCATAGTAATAGAAGCGTGTGGAGTATTTCAGATTGGAGTGCGCAAAGGCCTGGTAGAACAAGTCTCCGTTCCATTCGCGGCGATGTTGGGTGTCATCTTTCCTGTAGTCTGCAACAGAATATGCTTGTGTAGTACTCAGCCAGGTGGCCGGAGTGTCATTGAAGATATCATTATACATCGCAGATACCTGCAGGCTGCGGTTGGGCGAAAAGTCAAACTTGAATTTTCCATAGCCATTGTACAGGTTGAACGATGATTTCTCCCGGTGGCCGTCATTGGATTTGCCGGCAAAGTCAAAGAGGTATGACCATTTGCCGAGCTTGCGGCTGGTGATAAATTCGGCGCCAAAGTAATCGCCGTAATTTTTATATCCTGTGTATGCCGGGGCAGGGCCGTAAAAGCCATAGTGCAGATTGAGATCGGAATGTGATGAGGTATCGGGCGTGCGTGTGACCACGTTGACGATACCGCCCATGGCACTTGAGCCATACAATGATGAGTATGCGCCCTTGATGACCTCTACGCGTTCGATAGCGCCTAGTGGAACAAGATTCCATAGCGCACCACCGGACTCCGGTGTGATGGCAGGACGGCCGTCTAGCAGTAGCAGTACGCGATTGCCTATTCCTCCGCCTGCTACTTCAGATGCGCCGCGGATAGAGAAGGATTGCACATTGGCATTGCTGGATCGGGTGACCGTGATGCCGTTGATACCATTGAAGGCATCGTCAAATGAGTTGGTCCCTGCCTGGAGGATTTGTTTCCTCGTGACGAGGCCGACACTGGCGGGGGCGAGATTGATGCTTTGTGATTTTCTTGAGGCGGAGACCACGACTTCCCTCGTGAGGTAAGATTCAGGGTGCATCTTGATATCAAGTGGATCGGAGGCAGCACTGATACTATCGAGGTGGATGGTCTGGAAACCAATCATGGAAAACATGACATGGTAATAAGGCTCTGTCAGTCCGCTGATCCGAAATGAGCCTTGCTGGTCGCTGGTGGTATTGAATATCGCCCCGTCTTTAAAGGTGATATTGACATAGGACAAGCCTTCTCCAGATTCGGCATCGATGACCTTTCCGGTGATGGTCCATTGACCGGAGAGGTGGATAGCGAACAGGAGAAGGCCTGTACTAAAAAGGAATTTCAATCTTACCGGAAGGGCCATGTCAGTACAAAGGCAAAATCAGCTCTGAAATTGAGCTCAACGTTGTCGCCTTTTTCAACGGTGATAACAGAAGGAGCAGGATCATTGATAGCCGTAAATATCTGTCCGCCACCGATATCAACTTTGATCACGAGGCCGGAACTGGTAGTTGCTGGCGTTCCCCAATGTGCACCAAGCGTTGCTGTCTTCTTGCTTGGGTCACTGATCGCGTTGTGCCTGAAGCCAACCGCGAGTGCAGAATAGGTGCCTGGGTCTACTTCGATTTCATAATGATACTCGGATTGTCCAGGTACATAGGTCAGCACAATTGGATTTTGAGCATTCCATGGTGCGCCAAGTGCAAAACGACCTCCGGGGAAGCCTGGATACAGGAAATCTACCGGGATATCGCCCCATCCTGCCGGTGGGTTCAGGCTGAATTCAGGAAAGATGGTGACTTCTACTACACCGGTGTCCTTCCAGATAGCCCACAGTTCTGAACTATCTATGGTGATTGTACCATGGATGGTTGCAGTATCTGGGGTAGGCTCATCGTCCTTACAGCTGGTCATCATTGCGACCGGCACAAGGAGCAAAAGCATGATTTTCAGGGAAAATGATAAAATTCTCATGTCTAAATGGTTTAATGCGAATGAATGATGCAAAGGTGGGGTGTTGAGGGCCGGAAAAATACCCCGCGAAGCGGAAACAATAACTCTTCGTGGCTGCATTGCCTTCGGGCGATGCAGCCACGAAGAGTTATTGGCAAGGAGCAGGGAGCAGGGGGCAAGGAGACTGTCCGGAGACAGACTAAATTTTGATTCTATTCTGATCCCGGAGGGGGTAAGAATAATGGATAACGAATAACATTTATGCTCATATCTGACAGGCAACTTCCAGGGATATAATATACCTAACACTCCTCCCATTACCTCTGATAGCTGATGGCTGAAAGCTGGTAGCTAATAACATCATTCTGAGATATCCGTGATACATTGCCAGACAAATACAGCCCGCCATGTCTTCCATCGTCACCGTCACCTTCAGTCCAAGTATTGACAAGAGCTTTAACGTACCGGAGATGGTACCTGATAAGAAGCTCAGATGCACAGATCTCCATCTGGATCCGGGTGGCGGAGGCATCAATGTAGCGCGTGCGATCAAGATCCTTGGAGGCGAGGCTACGGCTGTCTTTCCTTCCGGTGGATATACCGGAAAGCAATTTGACCAGCTTCTCGAAGATGAAGGGGTGCCGGCAGTGATCATTCGATCTAAAAATGAGACACGGGAGAACATCGTCGTTGTAGATCAGTCTAAAAATCTGCAATACCGTTTTGGGATGCCGGGTACTTCCCTGCAGGAGGAAGAATGGAAAGAGATCCTTCGTGTCATTGATGCGATGGAGGATATTGACTATCTGGTATGCAGTGGTAGCCTGCCTCCGGGAATGCCGGAAGACATCTATGCGCAACTTGCAATGATAGCAAAGCGAAAGGGAGCCAGGTGTATTGTGGATACTCCGGGCCGGCCATTGAGATTGGCCATTGAGGCCGGTCTCTATCTAATCAAGCCAAACATTGGAGAGCTGAGTGCCTTTGCAGGGAAGGAATACCTGAGCATTGATGAAGCCAGAGAGATTGCGACAGAGATCGTATCCTCCGGCCATTGTGAAGTCGTGGTGGTATCCATGGGTGCCGATGGAGCGATGGTGGTAATGAAAGGTGAAACGGAAATCTTCACATCTCCCAAGGTGGATAGGAAAAGCACTGTCGGTGCTGGAGACAGTATGGTGGCAGGAATTGTGTATTCACTCTCAAACCATAAGAGTATACACGATGCTGTCCGCTATGGCATAGCTTCCGGCACTGCTGCGACGATGAATCCGGGGACAGAGCTTTGCAGGAGAGAAGACGTTGATGCCTTGTTTGCAAGGGGCTGAGCATAGAACAGAGGGCAGAGGGCATAGCGCAGAGGGCAGAGGGACTGTCGGGAGACAGATTTTACGATGATTCAATGGGCAGTGGGCGGTTTGCAGTGGGCATGGCGCATAGAGCAGAGGGACTGTCCGGAGACAGATCTTACTATTTATCAATAGCCAATTCCCAAGGTTCGCCTACTAAGGCGAACAGAGTGCCGTAGGCACGGCCGATTTTGTTGCCAGGGATTTCAATCCCTGAAAGCGGTTGATAATGTTGGAGAGATTTCAATCCATGAAGGGACTCCAGTACCGAGCACAGAATTGATTATATTTACTAAGTAAGCCTCTGTTAAGCATGAAGATTTCAAAATTTATTGCTGGAATCATATTGGTGATATACCTCCCGGGCCGTATAGTGGCTCAGCTTGGGGATGCAACTTTTGCCCCGATCGGAGCAAGCTGGTATTATTCACCATCTTCAATTGGCCCGCCATGGATAGTGGATCCCCTGTATGCTCAGTTTGTTGCAGAGCGGGACACCTTGATCCATGGATACCAGGCAAGAGTAATCGGATGCTATGTCAATACAGAAGGGCAGATGGTGCGTGTGGACAGCTTAACCAAATATGTGGCGACATCAGGGGACAAGGTTTACTACAAAGTGGCGGACGAATTTCAATTGCTGTATGATTTTGGTGCTGCGCCAGGAGATACCATTCATTCCAGGGCGGAGGATTTTAGTTTAAGTCTTGGATGTGGGTCTGATTTCGCCGGGGAGGTGATTGACTTCAGTTACATCATTGATTCAGTGAAGACCGGGGTGATAGATGGAGAAGAGTTGCGGGTGCAGTTTGTACATACTATAGACCAGTACCCTGAGCCCAACTGGGTTTTCTGGAGTCCGATTGTCGAACGCATTGGGTATTCAGGCTTTGGTGGATGGTGGTGGGGCCAGGGAGAAGGGTGTATTCCTGAATCCGGGTATATGCGATGCTATAATGATCAGGACATCAGTTGGCGCGATCCCAATTTTAATGACAACCTGCCATGTGATTATATCAGTACTTCATCTGAAGTTCAAGTTGAAAAGTACACCCTATATCCTAACCCTGCGAACACGCATTTGACCCTTCCTCCAGGTGCAGAGCAGGTTACACTCTTTGATGTTACCGGGCAAAAGCTCGAAGTAGATCGTTTTGAAAATGAAGTCGACATCACTTCATATCCTTCAGGTCTATATATCATCAGATTTGAATTGGATGGGATGGCGGGCTTTGCTTCATTTATAAAGATGTAAGGGAACCTTTTTTAAAATTCCTTTTCATTAGCCATTGATCAATGTGTGGTGCCATCTTAAGGTTGCCGCCTTGGTTATGTTGTATCCAGGAATCATCGATGCCCCGTAGGAGCTAAAGGTCGGCAGCAAAAGGGTTTGAAAAAATCAATCTTGCCCCATCGGAGCAAAACTTCTGTGGGTCAAACAAATCCTGGATGTTGATAGTCGCATCATTGTATATGGAGGCTGAAAGCTGATAGCTTGGAAGATTACTCCATTTCTCTTGACAGTTCTTTACTTTTACACAGTTTCATTCAACTACCCATCCATCCTTTCTATGCCTCTTCGATCAAGTGCTATCACGAAATCATTTCTTCCGGCTCTGCTCTTCCTCAGCCTCCTAACCGCATGTGAAGATGAAGGTCCCCAGGTGGGGTTTGATCCTACTCCGTATCATCTGGAAGTTGGAAATCTTCCTGCGCCAGTATTGCCACAGGACAACAAGCTCACCGTAGAGGGTGTGCAACTGGGACGGATGTTATTTTATGAAAAGGCTATGTCTAAGGATGGTTCTATATCGTGCGCGGATTGCCATCAGCAAAAGGATATGTTTTCTGATATACGGCCGTTTAGTGAAGGGGTGGGTGGAAAATTTGGGCACCGCCAGGCGATGGCTGCTTTCAACCTGGCATGGCATCCACGTGGATTTTTTTGGGATGGGCGGGCTGCAACCTTGCGGGAGCAGGCTCTAAAGCCCATACAAGATTCTCTGGAGATGAATGAGACACTTGACAATGTCATCATCAAGCTCAGTGCGATGCAGATGTACAAGGATCAGTTTGCCAAAGCCTTTGGTACACCTGATATCACCGCTGAGCGGATAGGCCTGGCCATAGAGCAGTTTGAACTCACGATTGTATCAAGTCATTCTAAGTATGATCTCTACCAGCAAGGCCAGGCTACACTGACTGAAGCTGAAGAACGAGGACGACAATTGTTTTTTGCCAATGCGGATCCGGTGGCAGGTATTCCAGGAGGGGAGTGTGTGCATTGTCATGCCGGTCCCAACTTTGCCACAGATTTTTTTGTCAACAATGGACTTGATGGTGATGAGGATTTCACTGACCTCGGGAGATTTAATGTGACCGGGCTTCCTTCGGACATGGCTGTGTTTAAAGTCCCGTCCTTACGTAACATTGCCTTGACTGCGCCCTATATGCATGATGGGCGATTCAATACGCTGGAAGAAGTCATTGATCACTATAATAGCGGTGTAAAACATTCTACCACCGTTCATCATTCCATGGAACATAACCTTCATCATGGCGGACTGTTGCTGAGTGCTCAGGACAAGGCGGACCTTGTTGCATTCCTCCATACGCTTACAGATGAGACGCTACTGACGGATGAGCGGTATGCTTCGCCGTTTTAAGTGGGCAAGGAGCAAGGAGCAGGGAGCAAGGGAGCAAGGGAGCAAGGGGCAGGGAAAGTAAAGGGAAATGTCAAGAGACAGAGTGATTTCTTAGACACGGACCTTGATATTAGCGGATTGAACTTTGAGGACAATGGGTTATTAATTTAAATTGGTTAAATGCATGTATAAGTAATTGGAGATATTGTTAGAACTGTTTCAAAGCCTTTAATTTAAGGGTATATATTTTATGAAATTTCTGGTTCTGAGATGTTCATTTTGCTTGTCCTGCTGCGCTTAGCTATTATTTCAAAACATTACCGTCAGCTGTTTATGAACAGTTATCTCCGTTCGAAAGAGAGGTTAAGCATTTATTTGAAAGCGATTTTATTTATTCTTCATCCAATATATTATTTGCCAAATGATTTTAACAAAAGGATATTATAGAGGTGATCCAATACCTTTTACTGAAAAGTATATAAATGGAGAAACTTCGCTTTTTTACCATTTAGGATATTACTTTACCAGTGATTGTCTTGTATATAAGTATTCCTGGGCTGGTTCTAAACAAATTATTGTAATGCCACAAAGATTGTTTTTAAGTAACGGCTTGAAATGTCAATATAAAATTGAAAATCGAATTTTGATGATCTATACAGATTTTGGAAGTAAGTTTGAAACAATCACAGAATACAGTCTGGATGTTGAATTAGAATTTGGTGATAATTATAGGAAATTTCGTTTTATTGAATGGGATACTGTAAGGCTCTGATAGTTAATGTTCTTTACAGCATTAAACATATTAATTAATATTTATATATGTATAAGAAAACGATAATCACCTTTACTCTATCTATCCTGATTGTGTATTGTGGCACAGGCCAGACAAATCTGTTTACCCCTTACAGGACATATGCTATTCAATCCTATAACAAAAACCTTCTTGACGCCGATACTTCCTTCCGAAACAATCTGACGTACCTTGAGGATAGCATTCATCAATTTCTGCTCTACGGCAGCATCACGCCCAAAGTTGTTCCGGTTGTGTTTCACATATTGCAATCCCCCGGG
>WBZX01000718.1_pt1 | contig 28523 bp, 25 predicted proteins | sample 5204211 | NCBI WGS metagenome assembly WBZX01 (sample SAMN12344362, study PRJNA552823) | activated sludge metagenome | biome: Activated sludge suspended growth; feature: Nitrification reactor; material: Wastewater; isolation source: activated sludge from nitrification reactor of wastewater... | reverse complement strand
GGAACATCGCGCCGGCAGATCGTATAGGTGCCCGTCGGTTTCTTCGGCAGGTAGAGCCATTCCGGCCGTCCACCCGGGTACTGCGTCTCCACGGTCTGCATGACCTGTCCCAGAGAGACGGATCCGCGGCCCTCGGCCGGTTTCGAGTGAATGTCGTATCGGTCGATGGTGGGGGAAAACAGCCGCACGACCGCGTGGAACGGCGCCCGCAGGTTGAGAAAGACCCCGGATACAAAGAGGGCCAGGAAGATGAGCGAGCAATACACTCCCGCGGTCTTGTGTAAATCGAAATGGAGCCGGCGCACATGGGCCCGGCGTTTGATCGTCAACGCCGCACGCCACCCGCCGTTCCGAGGCCACCAGAGGTACAGACCCGTGAACAAAGACACGATCAACACCATCCCGATGACGGCGACAACCGTATCCCCGAACGGCGGGTCGCCGAAGCGCGGCAACAGCAACGCATAGTGCAGCGCAAACACGAAGCCGACGAACGTACGAGGCACGGCGCCGCCGAGGCCAGCCGGCCGGACCAATCGGGACCCGATGACCTCGGCGCGATACGGATCGACGAACACGTGGTGCAACTCAAAATCCATCGGTGACGTCGCGTCCGGCCCGGTGGGCACCGACACGTTCCACCGAAAGGCGATTCCGTCATGACGCGGGTATTGCCCGAAGACCAGCTGCCCCCCCTGCGGCATGATGCGCAGCGCAGCCGCGGCCATCTCATCCACCGGACGATAGGCCGCCGAACCACCGGGCTTCGGTGCCACCCGAATCAGGTCGGGGTTCAGCCACTCGTCGATCTCCAGATGAAACACGAGGATGCTGCCCGTCAGCCCGATCAGCACCAACAGGGCTCCGGCCGTGAGCCCGAGGTATCGATGAGCCAGTAACCAACGCTTGCGTAGGGCGGCGACCGTCAGCGGCACCGTGGGCTCTGTGGAGAACATTTGCCATCTCTCATGTCTGTGTCAGTATTCAAGGCGTAACGATCCGAACACCGTCATGGGCGCGCCCGGATAGACGCCGTTGCGCGGGGCCACGTTCGAATTCAGATCGGCGTTTTCGTAGTACTGTTGATTCAGAAGGTTGCGAACGGTCACTTGCGCGATCGCCCGCGTCGGCCCGATCATCCACCGGTACGCGGCAAAGCCATCCAGCCGCACATAGCCCGGCAAGGTGAAGGTGTTTTGAATGTCTCCGTGCCGAGAACCGGAGATGTAGGCCCCGAATCCCAGGCTCAGCCCCTTCGCCGGTCCGTCGAGCTCGGCGAAGTCGTATTTCATCCAGAGGCTGCCGCCGTGCAGAGGGACTCCGGGCAGGCGTTTCTCCTGCAGGCCGGAATTGTCTTTGGTCACTTTGGTGTCGGTATAGGCGTAACTGCCGATGACGCTCACCGCATTCGTCACTCGCCCGGTCATGTCGAACTCGATGCCCTGGCTGCGCTGCTCCCCCACGACGATTCTGGCCAACGGATCGCCGCTCGCGAGATCGGGCGTCACAAGGTTGTTTCTGGTCAGGTGGTAGAAGGCCAACGTGGCATTCAAACGGTGTTCGAAGAGATCCGCCTTGAATCCGGCCTCCTGCTGCTTACCGGTCTGCGGGGGAAACGGCTGATTGTTCGAAGACACCCCGTTATTGGCGCCGAATGAGGTGACATAGTTGCCGTAGACGGCCAGCGAGGGTGTGAGGTCGTAGAGCAGGCCGACTCGCGGATTGAAGCGTGAGTCCTTTCGCGTGACGCCATCCACATTGGCGCGCGCCTGGTCGAAGTTCCCGGCCGTGCCTCGCGCCACCTCGGCCCAGTCGTACCGGCCACCGACGAGCACATGCAGCCTCTTCCACAGCGTGATCTGGTCCTGCAGGTACAGCCCGTACCATTGTTCATGAAAGACTGAGACATTTCGTCCCGGCCGGTCGGTCGTGGCTCGCGCCGCGCTGAACAGTGACGGATCGATCCCATACGACGGGTTAAAGAGATCGATCGCAAGGACTGGATTGCCCGAGGTGAAATTGCCGTAAATCCCGTAGTCGGTCGCGGCCCGCGTATAGTCCATTCCGACCAGCACCTGATGCTTGGTGCCCGCTACCGTGAACTTACCCACCAGGTCGAGGTTCGTGGCATAGGTCCGTACGTAACTGGTCTGGCCGAAAATATTGCGATTGAGCGTGCGCCCGTCGGCCTGCAGTGCGTTCCCGAAGGCCGGTGCCGGATTCGCCCAGATACTTTCCGCATCGATGAAACTGGACAGGAAACGATTGGTCAGCTTCCACGACTCATTGAACACGTGATCGAGATTGAACCCGATGTGGGTTTTGTTCGTGAACGATACCGGCGTGTTCGGATCGCCGTACGACCGGCTGAGCGGCACCGGGGCGGGACGATTGCCGATGACCGGAATGCCGCTGTCGGCGCGGAAGTCTTGCTTCAAGATCTCCACGTCCACGGTCAACGTCGTCCTCTCCGTCGGACGCCAGGTGACGCTCGGGTTGAAGACTTTGCGGTCGATAAAATTGAAGTCTCTGAACGACCCACTGTTCTGATACCCCCCCGCAAAGCGGACCGACAGCGACTTGCTGTCCGTGATGGCCCCGCCGACGTCCCAGAGCGTGCGGTAGAAATTGTAGGACCCGAATTGTTGCTCCAGGGCGCCGTGCGGGGTGTCCAACGGCCGCTTCGTGTTGACGTTGATCATGCCGCCCGGCTCGATGCGGCCATAGAGGATGGAGGCCGGCCCCTTCAACACCTCAATGCTTTCGATGTTCGCCGTATCCATTTCGAACGGAAACCCTGACGGGGACGTGGCGAGCAGTCCATTGCGATAGGTTTTCCCGAGGTCCGGAAAGCCTCGAATGATGAATCGATTCCCCGATCCGATCGATTGATTCGGGCGGACGCCGCTGACGTTCTCCAACGCATCCTTCATCCGCGGCGTCTTCTGGTCTTCGATCACCTGCCGCGGCACGACCTGAATGCTTGCCGGCGTCTCATGAATCGGCGTATCGGTCTTGGTCGCCGTGGTGCTGTTCGAAACGGTGTAGGACTCGCGAGTCGATGCCACCACCACCGGACGCACCTCCACCACCGGCACCTCATCCTGCCGGGCGGTATCCTCCGAACCGGCTCCAATAATCGGCGGGACCGGAACAGGTGGCGCCGTCGGAGGCGTCGCTGCCCGTGGCGCTTCTACCGTCTCCGCAGCAGGCTCTGAACGCGCCGCAACGGCAGACGTGTCTTGTTGTGCCTGCGGCGCCACATGCGGTCCGATACAGCCCGTACAGGCGATCATCGCGAAAACGACGCAGACCGGCCCCTTGCCAGGAGTCATTCTTTTGGCTGGTGAAGGGCGGCTCTGAGAGCCTCGAACGAACGACAGCGCTTCCATAACGCAAGGTCCTTTCCCTCGTAGTCGATGCGCAGCCAGGGCGGAGTCACCCGGCAGGTGCGTCGATGACAGGCTGATGTGCTGTAGAGGAGACTACGTCGTGACCAGCGAGGGAGGCGCGCGAAACCCGGGCATCGTTGGATCGAGAATCGTAAGGGACTGAGACGAGCCGGCATCGAGCGTAGGTGGCGCGGGCACAGAGTGAGTGCGAAACACCCATGGCCGCACAATGGCCGGGGGGGCGTCACCGGGCGAGACCGCTGCCGACACGATCGCCTGGTAGGTATCGGCAACGAGACGCTGAGGTACGTGGGTAGGGTCGGGAGAATAACGGCCTGGAACGCGAGTCGAGAGATCTGTCTGCGTCTCGGGCCTTGATTGTCGGGGGCCCCGTTCGGCAACGGTCGCCTCCACCCATCGTTGCGCCAGAAAACAATGCAGGCAACTGAGCGCGCCGGTCTGCGTCACCGACATCCAGGCCAGCGCGAGGCCCATCGCAAGCAGCAGGCCCGCGAGTACTCGTAACCGGCGATGAACGTCGAACCGTGTCGGCATGCGGCTTATGTACCAGACTCGCCGTTTCAGACGCTACCGACGGATGCCGCTCGATACTACACTGCGAGACGATTTGTCGAGCGCCGGACTACGTATGAGGATGACGATGATGCAAATCGGACACGTGCGCATGATCGTGCGTGATGGGCCGATGTCGGTGCGGGTGTGCATGCGCGCCGGCAACGAACGTCTCGTGATGATCGTGATGCGGGTCGGTATGGCAATGCAGATGGTCGTGTTCGGTGTCGGCATGGGTATGCAGATGACCATGCCGAGCCCCCTGGAGAAGCAGGATTCCCATAATCATCAACAGGCCAATCACGGTTTCTCGCAAACCCCATGGTTCACCGAGCAGCGGGATGGAGAACACCGCTCCCGCAAACGGCGCCGTGGCGAAGTACGCCGCTTCCCGAGCCGCGCCGACCGATCGAAGGGCATAGGCATCCAGAACGAGACTGACACCGTAACTCACCACCCCGAGCCCCATCAGCGTCGCCACCGTCATGGCCGCCGGCCAGCGATCGTGAGAGAGGAGCGCAACCCCGAGCATCACGCTCCCTGCGCTCAAGGTTTTGACCTTCATCACGGCCAGCGGATCCCGGAGAGAGGACAACCGCTGTGTCAGATTGTTATCGAGCGCCCAACACACCGTGGCGCCGCTCAGTTCGAGCACACCGAGCACATCGCCGATAGGCTCGAACGGCGCGTACCCGACCAGTCCCGCACCGAACAGCATGATGACGGCGCCCAGCGCCTCCCGCCTCGTGAGATATTCGTTGAACCATCCCACGGCCACAAGAACGGTGAACGGGGCTTCCAGATTCAAGAGCAACGAACCGAACACCCCCGAGAGACGCTGCAAACCCGAGAGCATCAGGATCGGCCCGAGAATACCGCCCAGACCCACTATCCCTATCACCAACGGACAATCCGCCCGCCGAAGGGGCACCTCGCCGAATGCGCCGGATCGCACTCGTGTCCTCCCCCAGTCGTACACCGCGAGGCCAAGCCCCGCGCCGGCATACAGTAGGCCGGCCAGGAGCACCGGGGACACCTCGGACAAGAATAATTTGGCGAGGGGGGCACTCACTCCAAACAACAGTGCCGCCGTTAACCCGTAGAGCGCTCCTTTGGTTTGTGGTCCCATGGCACAGGTTCCTCAGTTCTCGTGCTGTTCGGCGAGCCAGTCACTCCGCATGAGCCAGCCTTTTCAGAACCGTCCCATGACGCTCAACTCGAAGGTCCGCGGGGCTCCGATCAGCACCTGGTCCGGATAGAAGTTCGACCCGAATATCCCATAGGTCTTGTCGAACAGATTGCTCCCGCGCAGCGTCACCACAAACTGTTTGTACGGCACTGAAATCCAGGCATCCGCCGTCATGTACGCGTGCAACCGCACGGTATTGGCGGCATCGTTATACCGGTCGCCGACATAGCGCCAGGCCGCTCCCACATCGAACGGAATGGGCGTGGGCACGCGATAGATCGTCCAGAGGTTACCGACCGCCTGCGGTACTTCGAACGGCCGATTTCCGTTGCGCGAGACAAACGTGCCACCGACCACCTCGGCAAATTCATCGAACTTCGCCGACAGGAACGTCACGTTCCCATGAAGGCGCCACGCATCAGTGAGGCGCACGGCCCCCTCCAGTTCAACGCCCTTGGATGAGCGCCGCCCCACGTTGAGCGATTCGATTTGTGAGATTGGCGTCAGGATATTTTTCCGTACCATATCGAAGTAGGCCACAGTCCATTCGGCACGATGATTCCAGAACTGCCCCTTGGCCCCAACCTCCCACTGATGGCCGGTCGCCAGATTGAACTGTTGATTGGCGCGGGCGGAGAAGAGACTGCCGCCCACCTGATCCGCCGCAGTGGCGAATTGGCCATACAGCGTGACCTGCGGCAGCACGTCGTACACGACACCGGCGCGCCAGGTCGTCGGCGTGAAGTTCTGTTTGAAGCTCTGCGCCGTATTCAAGGCCCCGGCGGTGGTGAAGAACTCCCGTTCCAAATTAATGGAATCCGTCCGGACGCCCGCGACCAGCTTGAGTTGTTCCGTCACGCTGAATTGATCTTCCGCAAACACGGCCGTATCGAGGATCTTGGCGGTCTGCGTGGCCGTCGGACCGCCGCCGAACAAGCCTTGCACCGGGCTGAGCGGGTTGACACTATCCGCAGCCCCATTGAAGAAGCTCGGCCGCGTGAAGTCCGTGTAGGTGAAGTCCACTCCCACCACAAACCGGTTCTTGAACGTACCGATCGGGTGATTGAGCTGCAGCTCCAAGCGATCGCCGATCACGGATTGGTCATGCGCGACCATGAAGCGGTCTCGATCGATCAGTTGTGTGCCGCTGTTAAACCGGTAGGTTTCCCCGTTCATCCAGTCGCGCTTCGCCGTGTAGTAATACGCTTGATTGCGCAACTCGATGAAGTCCGTCGGCTGCCACGTCGCTTTCAACTTCGTCCAGGTCGTCAACGCGCTCATGTCGGCATCTTGCACGTTGTAGTTCTGCCGCAGCATCCGGGCATCCACGGTTCGACCGTTCGTCGTGCTCACGACCCCGTTGACACCTTGTGTGGCGAAAGACGAGGGCACCAGCGGCGTGCCGGTGTAGGGTTTCGCCCGATCGTGTGCGATATCAAACGACAGTTCGAGGTTGAACCGCGAGGTCACGTCGTACAGCACCGCGCTCGTCATATTCCAATAGGTATAGGGCGTCCGTTGAATGCCGTTAACACTGTCTGAATTCTGATAGCTCAGATCAACCCGATAGTGCAGCTGATCCGTTCCCAATTTGCCGCCGCTCCCCACACCGGCCCGCAAGGTATTGAAGCTGCCGTAGGAGAGAAACGCCTCGCTGCCGGTCAACTCACGAATGGGCCGCTTCGTCACCAAGTTCACCGCTCCGGCCACCGCCCCTTCTCCATACAGGACGGACGCTGGCCCCTTCAGGATTTCGACCCGATCCAAATTCCAGGAATCGCGCGGCCGCGTGACGAACCCGGTCGGGCCAAGCGACAGCCCATCGAACAACAACCGGATCTGGTTCTGCGAAAACCCGCGCATGGAAAACGCGCCGGGGGCAACCGGGTGATCCCCCACGACAACACCGGTCGCCGCTTGGATCGCTTCCGACACGGTGCGCAACCCTCGCTCCTGCATCGTCTGTTGCGTCACCACATCGACACTGGCCGGAATCTCGCGAAGCGTGAGCCCCAAGCGCGAGCTCCCCTGGCTTTGCTCACTTAAATGCAATGTGCCGGTGCCCTCCGGATAGGTACGGGTCCCCTGCACCACCACCGTCGGGGCGGTCACCGGTTCGACAGACGGCTCCGATCCCTCGTCCGCCGATGCCGGTCCCGTCGACACGCACACCGCCGACACGAAACTCGCCGCCAACACCATACGCCCCCATCTTCGACGGAAATCCGCACATGACATGTCCACACTCCTTGGATTGAATGACGCAATGACGACGATCGGAGCCCGGCACGACGCAGTGTGCCGTCGAGGGCCGGGATCGTCAGGCCTCTGATCGGGCGCACCCCGCCCGCTTCCTGCCGGTCAGCAGTCGATCAGGGATGGAGGCGCGCGGAGACTGTGACTGAGGGAATAGAACAGCGGCGGCGGCCGGTCCTGCCGAACGCACCGGTGCGGCAGAAGAACCACCGGGGCCAGAAGAGGCGACTGGTGATCAACGAGAAGGTCCGGTGCGGCCGATTCCGGAGGGTGATCGACCGGAGGGGATGGATGCTGACAGAAGCTATAACAATGCTCGCCCGCCTCAGCCATGTGCGTGACGAACTCCACTGCGCCGAGAGGCGGCACCACACACACCATCCACCCATAGATGGGCAGCAGGAGCAGGAGAGCAGTTAGGATCTTCCAGTTCATCTCGAGTCGGCCGACGTGACCACAACCTAGCCCGCATTATTCGTGACAGTTCGTCGCGAAGGGCGGAGTCGCGACGCGAGACGGGCGCGCGGAGCCGTAAGGAAGGGAGGCCTCCTTGAACAGGATGTCGACCGACCGAGCGGCGAGCCCGCCCGCCGACAGGCCCGTCGCAGCCGCGACTCCGCGATTGCAGCAGAAGCGCTCATGAATAATGCGGGCCTGGAATTCTCACTTGTATCAGAGCCCGTCCGACTCGGCTACCGACAGACGCTGACAGATGCTACAGATACTGCGATGGAACACCCTGATGGCATGGGACTACCGAGCCTGCCGTGACGAGCCCAGGCTAGTGTTGCGCCTCCTGAGTCGTTGCATTCGGCTGCGTCTGCAGAGCCCCTCGGGATGACGCACGCTGCCTGGCGCGAATAGCCGCGGCGCGCGCAGCCACGTGCCGGGCCTCCAGATCCTGCCCACGAGCCTGCAACAACCCGGCATACCCGTCCAGGAGCATGGCCACCACCGGATGGTTTTTCCCCAGGGCCTGTTGCTGAATCACCAGCGCCCGCTGGTACAGGAGTCGGGCTTCGTCGAGGAGCCCGCGTTCGTGGATCAGCCAGGCCCAGTTTCCGAGAATCGTCCCGGTCAGCGCGGCCTCCGGCCCCGCCGTTTCTTCGCTGACCGCCAACGCGTCGCGATAGTACCGATCCGCATCTTCAGCCAATCCCTGCGCGTGGCACAGATTGGCCAGGTTATTCAAGCCGATCGCAATCGCCGGGTGGCGAGGACCGAACTGCGCGCGGCGAAGCGCGAGCGCTTGCCGATACAGCGGTTCGGCATAGACATAGAGCCCCTGCTCTTTATAGAGCGCCGCCAGATTATTGAGAATCGGCGCGGGATCGACCGACGCCGCGCCACGTGTTCCCTGCAGGATCGCCAATGCCAAGCGAAACTTCGCTTCGGCCTGTGCGGCGCGGCCTTGCTTGCGATAGAGGCCTGCCAGGTTGTTATAGGCCACGGCGAGTTCAGGGTGGCCCGCTCCCAGCACCCGCTCGCCGATCGCGATCGACCGGAGATAGTACCGCTCGGCTTGTTCGAGATCGTGTTCTTCCAGCGACACTTCCGCCAGATTGTTCAGCGCCGACGCCACATCGGCAGACTCGGACCCGAGCGCCTGTTCCCATCGTGCCAACGCCTGCTCATAGTACGGTTTCGCGCGCGCGTACTGCCCCTGCGCGTGATAGACCAAGCCCAGATGATTCAAGGTCGCAGCGATGCGCACATCCGTCGAGTCGATGGTCGATGCCTCATGACCTGCCAGCAGAAACAAGCGCTCCGCATCTGCATACCGAGCTTGCTCCCGCGCCACGGCGCCCGCGTCTATCAGCGCCTGCCAGCGGTCCGGCGCGCCGGACTCGGCCTGAGTCGACACGAACGAGAACAGGGACAGCATCGCCACCAGGCAGATCAGCCGGCCCCACGGGGCATACACCGGCACGGTCGTCGCGAGCATGCTGCGTCCTTTCCTGTTGAACCGCGCCAGAGAGCGTCCCGCACTCTCTACACGGGGCTTCCATCACCGGCCTGCCTCGACGTCCTCCTCACAGCTCCCTGCAGAGACCGCAGACAGAGTCGTGCTCGAACGGCACCACGCGCGAGGATCCGTAGTCGGCGACCGTCCAGGCTCCGTAGGACGCCCGGTTCGGGCGTCCGGTGGTGGCGCCGACATATTTTCTCATGACCCACCGCGTGGGCGGACTTGCTTCCGTCTCGTCAAGAGACGTGGTTTCTACGACCAGGATGGTCCCGACGGGAAAGGGGTCGTCATTCGACAGGATCGCGGCGTTGGGGCACACGTAGAACCGCACCCGCCGCCGCCGACTGTGCGACTCGAACTCCGATTCCGCCATGGGCCAGGTATGGTATCGCGTCGGCAGCGGCCGCCGGACGAGGTGCTGCGGCGGTCCGGATGAGGTCATGCTAAGCGCAATGGTCAGCAGCCGCATCACGATCACGTTCAGCGCCCGTTCGCGCGGGTCGTTTCCGCGCAAGGTCCGGAGAGAGGACTTGCGCGCCGTCTCAAGTATCATCGACATAACGTCCCTCGTTTCCGGCGACCCCGTCCGGGTCGCCTCGGTTCCGGATTCTGTTTCCGGCCGGTCCGGTCAAGGCGTCTTGGTGACGGGGGGCACATACCGCACTTCGACGGCGCGAACACCGGCGGCCTCCTCAGTCACTTCCACCACCACACGATCCCCGACCCGAACCGTCCCGCCATCGGTGGCCACGCCGGCGGCACGATACCGCGTGTGGCGATCCACCTGAATCGTGACGGTTTGTCCGCCGCTCGCCTGGACGGCGAGTTGACTGTCCGTCACGGCTGTGACTGTACCCATCACATGGGCATGGCCTTCATGCGCCCGCACCGGCCAGGCATTGCTCATCGAACCGACCAGGAATGTCATCAATAGCACGACCCGCATCGTCATCATCCACACACCTCGCGAGAGCCTATGGGCGGGGAGCAGGCCACAGGAGGAGCGCCTGCGCCCCGCGTCGGTCCGAGCAGGAGGGCGCCGGCTCGGACGTCGGTGGATCAACACCCGTTCGTCGTGAATGCGTCGGACCGCGATCGGAGTAAGGAGGCGCAGTCGGCCTGAAGCAGACCGCGGCCGAGCGCTTACCCGATGCGAAGGAAAGGGCTCGCCGGAGGCGCGCGGGAATGGAGCGGAGAAGAAGAGGACGACGCGGCGGGGAGATCCGGAGGCAACGCCACGAACTGAACGACCGACTCGCCCGGCGCCATCGGCTCGCCCACGGCGACCACGGCATCCGATGCCGCTTGACAGGACCAGGCACAGAGCGCGTTGTGCGGGAGCGCCTCGGTTGAACCATGATGCGCATGGCCCACGGCCTTTCCCGCATGCCCAAACGCACAGGTTGCCGCCAGGATCACCAGCGAGGCATACACCAGGCCCACAAATCCGACGAGACAGACACGTTGTTGAGACGGACCAGACTGGAATAACACTCCGCCACCTCTCTCCTGTTGCTATACGCTTCCGGCGACGGTCTGTCTACCGACCACTGCTCACAGATGCCACATAAAGCGAGGGGGAGCTGCGCCCATGACTCAAGACGATGACACACGTGAGCGGGCGGCGGGCGAACGGCCTGACGTGTCGGGTGAGAGCGCAGTCCCACGCAGCGGCTTGCGGCGATTCCCGCCCGTGAGGGATGTTCGTACAGCGATCTTCGGAGCCGAATCACCCGCCTCCCCGGCTCTCAAAAAGAGGTCGCGCCCGACATTTGCTCTCCGGATCGTTTACGCGGGTCGCGTTCACTCGTCTAATGATTCACGGGCCCACAATGGTGTGTCCAGAACAAAGGAGGCCACAGTGAAGATGTCCATACCCACGAACGTCGCCACGGTGTTGATTCTAGCGGGTGCAACGCTCGGTTTCGGCACGATGCCCGCCGGAGCGGAAGAGTCGGAGTGGAATCGAGGCGGCTTGTCGATCGGTCCCCGGTTTGCCGCCATCAACCCGAACGACGGCACCTCCCAACCATTCGGCGGCGCGCAAGCGCGGCTGCCCCTCGGCGATGTCCTGGCGATCGAAGCTTCTGCCGATGCGCGGCGAAACATGTCCGATGGCAATGCCAAGGTCTGGACGGTCCCCGTCCAACTCTCCGCGCTCATCTATCTGATTCCGAAGGGGCCGATCAGCCCGTTTGTGCTCGGCGGCGCCGGCTGGTACTACACCGTGACTCAATCGTCGGACCGGCTCAAGGACTCCCAGCATCGATTCGGGCTCCATGCCGGCGGAGGGCTGCAGTGGTGGCTCAATCGAGGCCTCTCGATCGACGGCACGTATCGATACCTATGGATCGAGCAACTTGAATCCAAGGATGCGGCCTTTAGAGACAAGAAATTCGACGATAGCGGGCACATGTTTACAGTCGGAGTGAACTTCCATTTCTAACCGGTTTAAACCACGATCGCCCACGTAGCACGTCAGGCAGGCTAGTCTAGCCCGCATGATTCACGAAGACTTCTACGACAACCGCCGAGACGCCGCTCGATGCTACGGTGAGAACGATTCAGTCGCGGTGGGATGTGAGAAACTGTTCCAGTTCCTTCAACACGCGAATCCTGTCCTGTTCTCGACTCAGCGCCTGATCGGCCAGGGAAAGTTCCACATATCGATAGGTCGTGACATTCGCCGCTTTCAGCGCCTCGGCCATGTCGCGGCCATGCGACACCGGCACCGCCCGGTCCATGGCGCCGTGCATGAGCAGCAACGGTATACGAATCTCCTTCGCATGAAAGACCGGCGACGTGTCGCGGAGCCGCTCGCGGTCGTTCCACCAGGAACCGATACGCAGTTCGACCACCGGTCTCTGATTCAGGTACCAACGGCTGTCGGACACGACTTGCGGCAGGTCGGTCACCCCGCCAAGACTGACCGCGCAGCGATACAAATCCGGCTGCTTCACCGCGCCCATCAAGGCCGCATACCCTCCGTATCCTGATCCGACGATACAGATCCGGTGTGCGCTTGCGAGTCCGGAGCGAATCGCCCATTGCACCGTATCGGTCACGTCGTCCTGCATCTCGAGCCCCCAGCGCTGGAACCCGGCCCGGAGCAACTCATCGCCATACCCCTCGGTCCCCCGAAACCGCGGGGCCAGCACCGCCCACCCGCGGCTCACAAACCACTGCGTCCAATAATTGAACGCGTCGCGGCCTTGCGACGCCGGTCCTCCATGGGGAAAGACAATCAACGGAAGCTCACGAGGGTCTCGATCTTTCGGAACGGTCAGGAATGCAGGGACTTCTTTTCCGTCACGCGCCGTAATGAACGTCTCCCGCGACGATGCCAACCCGGCGTCCTCAAGGTCGGGGTACGACTTGCCGAGCAATACCATCCGCCCGTCGTGTTCATCGAACAGCGACCATTGCGGAGGATGCGCCGTGCTGCTCGATTTCACGACGTGAAGCCGCCCGTCGTCGCTGCTGCTGTGAATCACATTGACCCGCCCTGGAATCGCCCGATCGATGCGCGCTTGCAGCCGTTGCGCATCGAAATCCCAAAACAAAACCCGCTCGTCCGCCGCGCTGTACCGGACCCCGACTACTTTCTTGCGTCCAGGCGCATACACCAACTCGCCGGTTAAATCATGCGTCGCATCGGCGACAACGAGGAGACGGTCCACTCGACGATCGACGACGTTCATCTTGAAGATGGCCGCCTTGCCCTGATGCTGATCTCTCACATAGAGCCAGTCCGGGGCGGCATCGAAGGCCAGGGGCACCATGCCGGTTTCTTTCGCCAGGTCATACTCCACCAACTCACGCCAGAGCGTGGATTCCGGCACCTTGTACATCACCCGCACGGTGGTGCCGAATTGGCCGACGCCGACCCTCAACCGGCCTTCGCGATCGGCAATCCATTGCAACACATTGCGTACCCCGGGCTGCAGTCCTGGATTGGTCTGCACCAACGTCCGCTCGCCGGAATAAATATCCACGTTATAGACATCAGGAGAGTTCGGACGCTCCAGGTCAAGCGCAAGCAAGACATGCCTGGGATCGCCTGGAATGGTGCCCACCAGGCGATCCTGAAATTGCGGAAAGTGTTTTTTTCCGAAGATTGAGGGAAAGGAACTTACCTTGAGGAGATTGCCGTTCTGTTGCGTTCCATCCCGGTTCACCGCCAACAGTCGGGTCTCCTGTGAATCGACACCCTCACGTGTGTCCGCAAAACGCACGCTCACCAACACCCGTTCGTCATTGGCCCATCGGAACCAGGTGATGACATATTCCTGGTTGTCCGTGGAGAGAACTCGATGCGCATCCTGCCCCGTCACCGTTTGGGTATCCAGATAGGTCTTCCCCTCGTGGTGACGAAGCACGGCGAGGTGCCGACCCGAGGGGGAGAGTTGGATGGAGGCGATACGGGGGAGTGAGGCGAAGGCTTCGACAGGTGGAGCCGGGGGGCCGGAATCGGCATAGACCGGTACCACGCTCCAGACAAGCACAAAAAAAATGAAAAGTCCGTACATGGCCGGCACGGTCTATCCCTGAAGTAACCAGGACATGTCCATATCCGGGAATACCCGACGACCTTATTTATCACATGTTCGGACGGCGAGCGTCCATCCTATTTTTCGAGCAGCCTCACCCTGCGAGGGGCGACCCATGGCCGTTTCGCCGCCTTTCGCGAATGCGCGCAGCAGGAGCCCATCCGACGATGGGCCCCTGCGTGCCATGCGAGCACGCCGCCTGGAGCCTGCTTCCACAGCCGGTTAGAATTTGTACTCGACTCCTCCAAACGCGCTGATGCCCAATCCCGCGTTGGCATACCGATTGAACTGATCGTTCACCACCACCGCGCCGGCATAGGTCTTGTCGGTCAAATTACGTCCTTCGGCAAAGAGCGTCCAGTGTTCATCAACGTTCCATCCAGAACGCAGATTGATAAGCGCATAGGAGGGGTTCTTGATGGTGTTTTGATAGTCCGTATAAAAACCGGACAGCGACCATTCGATATTCGGCGCGATCCACCAGCCGGACGGATGGTCGTACCGGAACTCCACGTTCAGGCTATGTTCCGGCGCGCCGGCGACCGTATTCCCATCCTTGGCGATCAGTACATTCGGCCCCACCGCTCCGCCGCCCCGCACATCGTCGGTGAATTTGAAACGCGACCAGGTGTAGGCCACACGCGTCTGCAGGCTGTCCTCTCGTCCGGCTCCGCCTTGCGCGAACAGACCTTTCCCCAAGACCATCCCGCCACCGGCTTCCACGCCGGTATGCCGCGTGCCGTTCGCATTTTGGAACGTTCCTTGGTTGTTGATGATCGAGGCCAGAATTTCTTTCTGCATTTCCAAGTTGTAGACGGTCACATCCCAGGTGTAGCGCTTGTCCGCTGATGTTCCTCGGTGACCGAGCTCCAATTGCCATGCCCGCTGAGCATCGAGGTTCAAGAAGCCTGCATTCGGCGTGCCGTTCGCATTAACCGAGGAGAGCAACTCCAGATTGAGCGGCGCCTCATAGGCCCGGCTGGCGTTGAAATACAATTGCGAGGTCGGCGTTGTGCGATACACGAACCCGAGCTTCGGGCTGATCGCATCGAAATGCTGTAATGGCCGGTTCGTGCCGGTCGGCGTGGACGGCGTATTGGGATTGAAGGGATTCCCGGCCGGCCCGAAATTGTCCACCGTCGCCTGACGCCCCGTGTAATCCCACCGGCCGCCGATCACGATGGTGAAATCCTTGGTGGCATCAAACGCATCTTCTGCATACATCCCGAAATACGTCGTCTTGGCCGTATAGTTCTGCGTCAGCGCCCCGATACTGCCGTTGATGTTCACGAACCGCTGCTGCCGCTGATTGCCGTATCGCGGCTGGAATCCGGCAACGAACGAGTTGTTCTTACCGAACAACGAGTTGGAGTTCACGTACCGGAACTCACCGCCGACGTTATTATTCTTCTGTCGGATCGTCTGAAAGATAGGATGGTCCACATACTGGTTCGAGAAGTAGGGAATGATCTCAAAATACTGGTTCGGAGCGAACTCGTTGTGGTACGCGATTCCGATACGCTGCAGGTTATAGTACCGCCCGTAGTTACAGACTTGGTTATTCTGATTACACGCAAAAAACGGCGGAGTGCCGGGAGGGCTCTGCCCGCCCGCCTGCTGCCGGTTTTGAAAGAGCTGTCCCGTGGTCAACGATCCAGGAATGCGCTCCGCCACATTCGCCTGCAGAAAGTAGGCGCGGATCTCCTGGTGGTTGCCGAGCTGAATGCCGATGTTGGCATTGATGCGCTCTCGCGCCTGTTGGCTGTTATCCTGAAAGCCATCCTGGCGATTGCCCGACACGCTGATGTAGTAATCCATCGTCGCGCTCATGTTGCCCACCTTGAAGGGCTGCAAGACCTTGCCGCTGGACACCTGGCCGCTCACCATGCCGAAGCTGCCGGCCAGCATGCGCATCTGCAAGGTCGAAGCGCTGTAACCGGTGCGCGGCACGAAGTTGATCGCCCCGCCGATGCTATTGGCTCCATACCGCAAGGCGTTCGCGCCCTTATAGACCTCGATGCGTTCGTATGCCAGGAGGTCGATCGATTCAAAGTCCGAAAAGCCGTCGGCATCGCCGAAGAAGATGCCGTTGATCAGGATGTTGATGCCTCGATGGTGGAAATTATTGCGTAATGAGGTGCCACGGATCTGAAACTGTCCTTCATCGGCGCCGAACCGCGATTGAAAGCGAACGCCGGGGGAGAACTGCAGTACGTCTTGAAGATTGAGGGCCCGTGATTCGGTGATCTGTTTTTCTTCGATCAGGATGTTGCTCCCTGGCCTGCGCGCCAGGTCCTGTTTCACATCCTCGACGTTTTCGATTCGTTTGCCCTTCACCTCAACCGGCTCGACGATGACAACCGGCACATCCTGATCGGACGGTTGATCTCCAGCTCGCGCCGCAGACGGTTCGATCCCCACAACCAACGCGGCGGCCAGACAGACCGCTACCGCGCCTCGACTCCACAACGGTACTGACTTCATCTCTCGATTCCTCCTGCATACATGAATAAAAAGACACGATGATATTGACTGAGCCCCCTAGAACCCTGACCCGTTAATGAGCGTGATGCCCTGCACCTGACGAGGCGGCGCCTGAACCGACGACATGATCCAGCAGTACTCCCTGCTTCAATCTCCGGCGGATAGCCTGCACCTGCGAAAAATCCTCGATTGGATTGCCGGCCAACGCGACAAAACTGGCTTCATACCCTTCCTCGAATCGGGCGATGCGACGGTCGGGGAAAATCGCAGCCGGCGTGTCCTCACACCACATCTTGAGCAGCGTCAGGTTGTCGAAGAGATGAAACCTGTCCAGCTGCATCACTTCCGCCAGCGATGTCTCGGCATGGTCGCTGCCGACTACCACGCGCACACCCACACGATGAAGTAACGCGATGTTGTTCTTGAGAACCTGTGCCGATGATGCATCCGGCGCCGCCAGTTGATGATCGCTCGGCCCGGTTGCGTGCGCAGCGTGATGCCCGTGGGGGTGATGTCCCGGAACAGAAGGCATGGCGCTTCCCGCCACAGCGGTGGTCACGACCCGCACGTGGCGTTCCAAGGCCAACCGCGCATCGGCTTCCGTGAGCCGGGCAGACTCCACATCGGCGTCGCTCTTCACCAGCCATCCCGGCACATGCGCCAGTTCGTCGACACCTGCGTGAACTGCCCGGCGAAAATCCGCTGCCGTCTCGACATGGGCCGTCACCTGCAGCCCCGCAGCGTGGGCCTTCGCGACAATTAGTGACACGAGTCGCGGATGGAGCCCGCTTCGTCGCGGGGACTGTCCGGACGTTCCGGTCGCGTCCTCGTCTTCCGAATGCACCAGGTACACTTTCAGGAAGTCAGGCCGGCCACTCGTGATCACCGGCCATTTCGTTTCCAGATCGGCCTCGGTGTCGAGTACGATGTACGACTGGCCCTCAAACCATCCCCGCTCGATTGGCCCGATCACCGGCTCATACCGACTGACGCGCAAGACATCCTCATACAACGCAACGGGATGGCCGCCCCGCCCAGTCAGTCCGGCATGGGCGAAGGTCGCATCGATGCTCGTCGGTTGATTGACGGCGCGTCGAATCTGCAATGCAAAGTCCCGAACGTTGTTGGGATTTTTTACATAGAACACGCCGTCCTTGAGATACCGCTCGGCTACCGTCTGAACATTCCACGGACCTTCCACGTTGTGATTGTGCGCTTCCCCGAACGGCGGCACGACGAACAGGCCGGACAAATCCACCGTCTCGACTCGTCCCTGCGGCGGGGTGCGCGTCAAACGTCCCTGCACTGAATACCAGGTGGTAGGCTGAAACCCCTGGCCGTCGAACCATCGGCCGTTGATGAACGCATAGGAATCGCTCCCGGACGGCCCCGTCCGGTGCGAGGCCTTCGACGACGAGGATAGGTCCGTCCCGCACGCACAGCCGGCCAGCACAATAACCAGACACAATAGGATGCGACTCATAGGTCCTCTCATCCGCTCACAACAGACCGCATCGGCCGTCTCACCGGCCGATCACGGTCTTTGCAGCGCACACCTCAGACGGTCAGGTTCATCTCCTGCGTCTTATTGTTTTGCACCAGCCGATCCAGCGAGGTGCGAAAGACCCTGAGGCTCCCGCGCCCGATCTTGGTACCCTCCAACCGCCCTTCTTCCACCCATCGATAAATCGTCCAACGGCTCACCGCCAACACATCCGCCGCCTCACCGACCCGCAAGAGTTGCTTGTTCATGGCAATCTCCTTCTTGATTACAGCAGCCGGGGGCATGGTCCATGTCCCCGGCGCTCTTTCTAAAAGAATCCCAACGTCACTCCGATATACACCGACCGGCCATAGCCGGGCAGAAACGCCTGCTTGTTGGCGTCAGGCGTGCTGTCCGCAATCGGTTGAGCGGCAGCCGCATATTTCTTGTCGAAAATGTTGTCGAGCTCGACATAGGTCTTCACAAACTTGATGAATCGGCTGTTATGCACAGGGTACGTGTAGTTCAGGTTGGTGTTCACGAGGAGATAGCTCGGAGAACCCAAGGTGTTATTGTTGTTGATGAAGAAGCTATCCGCCCAGGTGCCCTCGACCCACGCCCCAACACCAGACTTGGCATGGTTATAGGCGATCTTGCTGTTTAAGACATTTTTCTCCACAGCCGGCACCTGGTGGCCAGCCTGATTGATTTGCGTGATCACGCCACCGGCAGAAAATTGATCGGTAAACTTCACGTACTTGCTTTCCATGTGCGTAAACGCGCCGGTCCAACTCAATCCGGGCACCTCATCCGGGAGATATTTCCAAGCTAATTCGATGCCGCGGTATTGCGATTCGTCGGCATTGGTCGCAAAACTGCCGTTCGTCGTGGGGGACAACGGTACACTCTGATTGATGATTTCGTCTTTGAAGAAGATCCAGAAGCCGACCAGTTCGATATTGAATTGTTTGGTGAGCCAGGAATTCGTTCCGAGCTCGATGTTCAAATTCTTCTGCGGCTTCAAGTCCGGATTGAACCCGGGGTTGCCGTCCAGCGCGGTTGTGAGATTACCGAGGCCTGGGATCGCATAGCCGGTCGAGGCACGAGTCCAGACTCGCGTCTCCTGGGTGGGCTTGAAGGTGAGCGATACTTCCGGCGCAAAGTTATCGTACGTCTTATCCACCGCGACTCGACTGGCAAAGGTGCTGGTCGTCGCCGTCGTGGTGTAGTTGGTCACGATGCCGGAGATTCGAGAGTTTTCGTAGTTGAATCCCACCGCCGCAATCCACTTCGGGGCGAACTGTAACTCCTCCCGGAACCGCCCGCCGATATTTTTCTGGGTCAGCCTGGTCTGCTGTTGGAGCGGGCCGAACGTCGCCGTACGATCGTTCTGGTTGCGATAGCTTCCCCCCTCCTGCTCCATATAGTCGAAGAAGAAACCCACCGTGCTCCGAAGAGGCATCCCAAACAGCTCCCCATCATGGATGAGGTTTGAATAGTGCTTAAAATTCGGATTGATGTTGGTGCTGACCGGCTGATTGATATCTTTCACATCGTAATCGCCTTCGACCTGGAGCAACGTGTTGGCATTGATCTGCCGTTCATAGAGGCCTCCGACGATCGTCCGGCGGTCACGGCGTTTAGAGTGCAGCGTTTCAGGATTGGTGGTGGCGTTTGTAATGCCCCCGAGTTGGCGTTCGTTTTGATCGAACTGGCGTTGCGTCAGGCGCCCGGGGGAGCGGGCATCCAAGTCGTTATTGATCGCTTTGAAGTAAAAATTCTGTTTGTCGTCGATCTTAAACCGCAGATTCAAATTGATGGTGGCCGTATCGTACTCGCTATGCGGCAGGAACCCATCTTCCCGGGCATAACTGGCGAACAACGACGCATCCAGGTTGGTATATTCTTTCCCGATCGCCATCGCATATTTTTGATAGCCGTAGGACCCGCCTGTCACAAAGGTTTCCACCCCGTTGATGTCCTTCCCGCGCCGGGTCTTGAAGTGCACCGCTCCTCCCAACGCGTAGTTTCCATAAAGAGACGATGATGCGCCCCTTATCACCTCGGTACTTTCCATAAACCACGGATCGTGGATGTCCAGGCGGGATAACCCGTCCGACTGCGTCTGCCCGATGCCATCCTCATAAAATTTGACGTCCCGAACTCCGAATCCATTCTTCGAACCTGAGCCGCGAATAGACACTTGAAAATCCCGTGGCCCGTTGCGTTGACGCAGAATCACGCCGGGAATAGACTCCAGCGATTCCCGCATATTTCTGGTCGGTTGCGATTCCGTTTCGCTTCGTGGAGTCGCCGATAAGGTAATTCCTTCCGGACGCTTCACGACCCGGTCGCTGATGATGCTCACGTCGGCCAGTTCATATTGCGGGACCGGTTCGGACGCCTTTTCTGCCGATGGTTCCTGCGCCACCGCCGGTTGAACCGGCGCGACCACCGCGCCACTGGTTGCCGGTTGCTGCTGGAGTTCTTCCAACTCATGCAGGATGTTCTGCAATTGATCCCTCAAATCGCGCTCCCGCGCGCTCTTCTCTACCACCGCGCCGGCCGCGGCCTCTTCCTGAGAAAATGCACGGGTGGCGGTGAACGGCACGGCCACAATCAACGTAGACAGCACAATGAAATCAAACCGGGATAAAGACTGACGGGGCCACATACATGTCCTTCCGGCACAACTGTGCACACGACAGCAGAGATAGACCCTTCCCGCCCCTGTCTGGTCGGACGAGAAGAGAAGCTAGACGATCTAGCGATATAAAAAGGAATTAGGACTGAATAGGTGGCGCGCGAGAAGCGGCGTGGAAGCCCGCGCCGCCGGCGATGACGGTGTGATCGCGCTCGACAAACAACGCGACCACGAGGAACGGATGAAGCACCAGCGCGGACGCCTCGGCATCCGACGTGGGATTGGCCTGACAGGCCCAATTGCAGAAACTGGAGTGAGAGACCGTCCCGCCATGGTGATGGCCGGCCGGCATCGGGTCGGCATGCTCGAAGGCGCAGGCCATGGAAAAGGCGGCCAGGACCAGATAGATCCCCGCAAGAGCGGCCGCGAGTCCGGCAGAGGGCGTCTTCAGGCGACTCATGGCATCAGCCCCTGCAACGCATGCACCGCCTTGGGCGCATCCCACTCACGCGGTCCGACAGCGCGGCCCAGTAAGGCTCCCTGCCGATCGATGAACACCGTGGTCGGCAAGGCTCGCACCAGATAGGCTTGCGAGACATCCTGCTGTTCGTCGAACAACACGGGGAGTTGCACGTTGAGATTGGCCAGGAACTGCTTGATGCCGGCGCGCTGCAAGTCGGTCGTGATGGTCAGCAACACGAAGCGGTCGGGGTCCAGTTGCTGCCGCAGCCGCTCGAAGGCCGGCATTTCGTCTTTGCAGGGCCCGCACCAGGTGGCCCAGAAATTCACTACAACGACTTTCCCCTTCAAGTCTGCGAGTTGAACCGACCGGCCATCCAACGACGGTAGCTCAAAGGCCGCAGCGGCAGTGCCTGGTGCGACCCGCGCAATTTTCAACGCGGCGAAGGGATCGTCCGCCCATACAGGACCAGCCGTTGCGCCGAACACAATGGCCAACATCAGGCCCTTCAGCAATCCCGCTCGCATCATCATTCCAACCACAGGCCTACCCGATTACCGTGCCGGTTCAACCGTCGCCTTCACCGACGGCACCCGCAATGTCTGCGTCACAATCTTATGCCCCGGCATCCCATGCTCCATCCAGGCCAAGGCAAACAGACCTTGACTATTCACGGCCACGACCGGAGTCTGGCTTTTTCTGTCGTTTACTTTGTGCGGCGTCGTAAACGTGGCGCCACGATCCATCGAAACGCTCATCACCACATCCCGCTTGACCGGAGCCTGCTCCTCCCACACCACCACGATCCGTCCTTCCGGATCGACCGCAATCTGAGGATGGTCGGGAAACGTATTCTTCGAGACGTTCAACTTCCGCTTTTCAGAAAAGCTCTTTCCTCGATCGTCCGAAGAGGCGATGTAGACGGCGGGAACTTCGTCCGTTCCTTCGGTGTACCAGACGACGTAGAGGCGACCCTGACGGTCGACACCCATCGACGCCGGACGATGCGGGCAGGCCGGGAACACCCATTGATCGTGCCCGACGATCACGGGCGCCTCGAAGGTCTCCCCGTGGTCCGTCGAACGCGCCACCACAGTTTCACGAACATTGCCTTCGAAAATCTTCCGCCAGGCCACGTAGACCATGCCCTCGGGACCACTGGTCACCGCCGTGCGGCAGCAGACACAGGTGCCCTCGTCCACCTTGAGATTCTTCGTGATCGTCGCGCCCCGGTCCAACGAGCGGGCCACGTAGGTGCCGGGCTCCTTTTTCCCCTCGCGCTTATCGATCCAGGACAGGTGCAACCGTCCCTCCACATCCCGATGTAACGCATCGAAGGTATGTTGAATGACGCCCGGATCGTCGTTCACGAGCACGGAGGGTTGAAACGTCTTGCCGCCATCGATAGACCGGCTGAGCCGCAACTCCGTCGCGAGCGGCTGCTCCGGAGTGGATTTCGGATGCGTCAGACCCCAGGTGACAAAGACCTCGTCCCCGGAGACCACCAAAGTCGGCGCTTCCTGTCGCCAATAGGGCACGTCTTCCGGACGATTGATGCGCACCGGCGCTCCCATCGGCCCTCCTGCCTCTGTGCTGCGGGCGTAGAGAACCGACCGCACATCCTTCTCCTCTTCCATCCAAGCCAAGGAGACCTGTCCCTGTTTATCCACCTGCACGGACGGACCCACCAGGCTCTTCACCCTATGTTCGGTCACAACCTTCTGGCTGAATTCGAACGGCACAGCCGGCTCTGCATGGGCGACGGCCAACGGGATCGCCACCGCGAGGCACAGGGCCAAGAGCCCACTCATGCTTTTTTCAGACAGTCTCATCAGCGCCTTTTCCTTGTCACATTCATTTCCCGGATCCTCTGATGGTGAGATCGACGGCTCGTCCCCCTGCCCCCGGAGACACCGCAACCCCCGGAACCGACTCCATGGATTCTTTCAACGTCCGGGTGGGCTGGTCGGTCAGTTCGGTCCTCGGCACCGACGAGCGGCTGACGCCTTCTGGTTGTTGTTTCATTTGATGCAATTCCCGCTGAATGCGATCGCGCTGCTTCTGAAGCTCCTCAATTCGATGAGCCCGCTCAGACTCAGGAACGACTACAGGTATGTCCCCTGCCGACGACAACCCGCCGACGATTGAGAGGGCCGCCAATAGCCCGGCACCGACACACATCGGAACATCTGCTCGCCGAACACGTTTCTGCCGTCTTGCCATGATCGGGGCCCAACCTGACGAACTCGGTGCTGAACCATCATCCAGCAACTTGCCTTTCTCAAGAAATGGTCCTGGCTGAACGAGAGCGGGAATCCGCAGGATGGTCGACATGGTCATCCGGCGAGACCGCAGCAAGCGAAGCGGCGAGGCGTACTCCCGTATGTTGAGCTGCTGAGATTCACGACGCGACAAAGACGCGGCGCCTTTGCGTACGTCACCGAAACCTCCGCGGATCGCGAGAACAACGCTGGCCGCCATGTTCAACATCCTGTCAGCCATTCACCCTGCAACTGAGAGACAGACTGTCCCCCCGTCGTCACAGACCACACATCGGTCGTGGCGACGACTACAACAGAGCCCCTGCCTAGCCCGGATGGAACACGTCGCGGCCATCCTTGCTCCCGTCGGTTTCGTGAGCACTCTTTAGGAACAATGTTCTCGGTCGGCTCACGACTTCACCATTTGGAAGGACTTGGTCAGACCGAAAATGAAACTGGTCCCCTGCGCCAGGTTGTTGTTGGAATCCCGGGCAATGGGAATCTGCGTATAAAAATACAGGGAGGTCATTTTCGTGAGAGGAGAATCGATCAACCCTTCCAAGGTGACCTGAAACCCCGGGGAGAACGCCACATACGTCGACCCGGTGCCGGGCACTCGACGATTCGCAATGAGCGCGTCGACTACCGCCGGATCGACCCCGCCGCCATTACCCGTCGGAGCAGATTGCTCGAGAGAGGCACTGATATTGTCATGCGTCAGATACCGCCAGTTGACCTGTCCCATCAGCACCAACCACGGCAGCGTGACCAGATTGGCACCGATATTCACGTTATACTCATCCCCGAATTGATAGCCGTCGTTGTTCCGAAACGTATGGCGGTAACTGGCGTAGGAAAATTGACTCAGCCGGTGAGGGATCAGTTCGTATGTCTGGTACAGCGACCCAATCAACCCCACGTTGCCGCGTCCCAATTGCGTCGGCGACTCCATGACCTCTCCTACGCTGTCCCTGGTATGCGTGCTGCCGGTCGGAAGTTGAACGCCGAACCCTGCGACGAGCATGCTCCGCAGAGTCGGCAGAATGTTGTACTTCGCGGTCAGAATCATGTCGCCGACATTGTTGTCCCCAAAGTGCACCGGCTCGCCGTTTCCGTTATCCCCGCCCTCCCCTAGAGCGTCCATGTGGCGATGCGTCCGCCAGAGATACGGGATGGTGACCTGCACGGCGAATCGATCCGTAATGCCGTAGTTCAGATCGAAGGTCATCGTCTGAGTGATCGTGCGAGTTTCCTGATGGTGATCTAAGATCAGTCGACGCTGATCTTGGTTGATGGCAGGAATGATCCCCGACGTCCCGTCCAGCAATCGCATGGGGGTATAGTTGTAGATCGAATTAAACGTCAGCAGGCCGGCTTGGGGGACCTGCTGCTGCGATCCGATTACCACGAAGCAGGTCACGGCGCCGCAGGCTGCATGGGCCACCGGCAATGAGCCCAAGGTAACACTAAACATTCCAACGACACCGAACAGGGACACAAGGAACTTTCTACCCAGATACCGCATCTTGCACAATCCTTTCTCCAGTCACGGACGACGCAACGGCATCCTGCGCACAGACCGACCGGGGCCTCCGACACAGACTCCGTTCACGATGAATACAGACGGTGAGTCGATACAACGATTCAGGAACGAGAGGGTACGGGAGGGCCCCGTGATGTGCGCAGGGCACGACGTTCGGTCTGCAATGAATCAGCGACTTCGGGATCGACCAGGCCACTCAAGGGGACGTCGACGTGAAACAATCCCGTGACGGTATCGAGGTCTTGCCCGGCCGCACACATCCAGGAACACAACACGGTGCTGTGCACGCCGGCCCCATGATGGGCATGGTGTGCGACATGTTCCAGCGCGCGGGGATAGACAAGCCCCTGGAGCGCCAGCAACGAGCCGGCTAACAGAACACTCACCATGATGTGCTGCGTCCTGGTCATAGAACCTTAACGAAGCGCCGCGGCCTTCACGGACGCGGCGCCCTGAATCCGGCTGACGATGTCCTGGATCTTCGCCTCCGTCAGCAACCCGCCTTTGATGTATTCCTGCACCACACCGTGCTGATCGATAAACACGCTCACAGGTAAGCCGAAGACGCCATACTGATTGGCCACCTTATTGTCCCGATCGAGCAACACGGGAAATGTATGCTTGTAACTTTGTATATGCTCCCGAACTCTGGCTTCATCTTCCAATTCATTCACCGCCAACACGACAAACCCCTTCTCCCGCAGCTGATCGTAGACCGTCTGCATTGCGGGCATTTCCGTCGTGCAGGGCTTGCACCAGGTCGCCCAGAAATTGAGAAGGACGATCTTGCCCCGGTACTGCTCAAGCTTGTGCGATTTTCCGTCGAGATCCATCAACGAGAATTCACTGGCAGGCATCCCCGCCGCCGGTGGTCGCGAGCCCATCGCCCAGACCGTGCCGGCAAGACCGGCCACAAGCACCACAGCGACGACCAGGCTTTTTCGCAAACCCTCGACTGACAGACCGTTCATGATGCCCCCTCTACTCGTTCACAGGCCCTAGCCCGCATGATTCATGAGCGCTTCTGCTGCAATCGCGGATTCGCGGCTGCGACAGACCTGTCGGTGGGCGGGCTCGCCGCTCGGTCGGTCGACATCCTGTTCAAGGATGCCTCCCTTCCTTACGGCTCCACGCGCCCGTCTCGCGTCGCGACTCCGCCATTTCGCGACGAACCGTCATGAATAATCCGGGCTAGATACCGATCGGCCTACCGGCCTAGCATCCTGCTAGCGATTCAAACTGTAACTGACCGGCAAATGCAGCACGACCATCGGCGCGGTCAATTCATGCTTCATGTGCAGAGGACAGGCGCGCCGCACCGCTTCCATCGCCGCCTGATCCAACGACTCATGCCCTGAACTTTTCACCACCTCGACATCTTTGAGTTGGCCGTCGTTGCGGATCGACACCTTCAAGACGACCTTGCCTTCCCAGCCATTCAAGCGTGCCGTGCTGGGATAATGCCGGAGTTCGATGATGCGACGATGCAGCGACTCGGCCAACCAGCCGTAGTCGGCTTTGGCGGCAGGCCGCGGCGTCGCCACGCGCGCCACGACTTGATGTTCTTGTAACGTCGCCGGATCCGGCTGCGCAGCGGCCGCCGGCGCAGGGGCGGCAGCGACCGGTTCAGCCGGAGAAGGAGGAGCAGGTGCCGGCTCACTGACGGATGCGACGGCCTCCACGGCCGGAGCGGGACTCGGCGGAGCCGGCTCAGACGCCGGAGCCGCCTGCACGACCGGCGCACTCGCCGTGACGATCGGTTCCGGCCTCGTCTCCATGACCGCCGGCGCACTCACCACCGCCTGCGCCTGATAGGTCTGCGCCGTCACCGGCGCTGCCTCCACCACCGTTTGTTCGACGGCCGCAGCCGTTTCCCGTACCACTTCAGCCGGCACCGCCGCTTGCATCAACGGTTCCGTTTTCTGGATCTCTTGCGGCTCGAGGGGCTTCGCCTGTACCTGCACCACTTCCCTGGTCGGCTGAATCTGCTCCTGAGGACGAACCGTTTCGACGACCGGCTGCACCTCACGTTGGATCGCCTGCGGCACCACCCGGGTTTCGACCTGGCGTTGCACCGGCTGAGGCGGCGGCACGGCGCGCACCGGCTCCGGTCGCGGCTTCACGGGTGTCGGAGCGGGAGGCTGCACCTGCGGCACCGGGGCCGGCTCTTCCTGGCGCACCACTTCGCGCGGGGCCTCGACCAGCGCCACATCCCACTTGAACGGCTCTTTCTCCGCGATCATGGCCATTTTCGGCATCAGTCCGAATGCAGCGAGGGCGAGACAGGCGTGCAGCAGGAGCGAGGCTCCCCACCCTGTCATCGATCGCTTGGGTTGCCACGATTGCGCCACGAGCACATTCTCCATGGGACACGTCCTTTCGAAACGATTCGTTCCGCCCTTACTTGAACATCACCTTGGATACGGATCCGATCGGCACTTCGACCTGGCCGAAATCCGATTCTCCCTTGAAGCTGCCGCTGACAGCGGGCGTAAACTCCCCGTTCTTGCCGTTGATCAACGTCACCGTCATGGCCGGCGCAGTCTTGTCGGCACCGGGCTTCATCTCGATCTGCTTGATCTGGTCGAACTTGATGTTGACCGTCGCCGTGCCGCGCTTGGCCGGCAGGTGCCGCAACTCATGCGGGACGAACGAGGTTTCACTCATTTTTTCTTCCCAATAGAAGATGCCGTTCTTCAACTCGGTCTCGACCCCCTGCTGGTCGGTCACGGCCATGGTGAACGACTTGTCCGCCTTTCCATCCGCGGCGGACACGCCAGGCGCCCACAGCATGAGCGCCAATCCCACCAACCCATACAGCCCCATTCGTCCCACCCGTTGATCCACCTGCGTCTTCATGAGTCCTCCCCTTGCTCGTGCAGAATGCTGAAAAAGTCCGTCAGCTTCGTTCTCGCGGCGTTCAGAGCCTCACCGTGCGGGAACAGTACGCTTCACCCCTGCCCTTGCTGCGGCCTTGCCGGACGGCCTTTTTGAGCATCCTGCGAATTATTCCGTCGTTGTCGTCGCACTTCCGGACCGCGCTAGGGTGTCACCACGCGCGACAATTGCCCTTGTTGCACGATAATTCTGTTATGCGGAAAGGCATGTTCGGTCCAGCCCAACGCGACCGTTCCACTGTCGTGGATAGCCACGGTCGGATGCTCGGCCTTCGAGCCGCGGCTCAAGGTCTGCATCGGGCCGAATGTCTGCCCGCGATCGTCGGAAACCCGCATCACCACGCGCTTCCGCACCCCCGTCACTTCCTCCCACACCGCCACGACCCGGCCATCCGGATGGACGGCCATGTGAAGGTTGTCCGGCAGAGAGGTGGTGGCGGTGTGCAGCGCCACCGGCGCGGAAAACGTCGCGCCCTGATCGTCCGATGTTGAAATAAAGAGGCGCGGCTGTTCGTCCTTGCCCTCGGTGTACCACCCGATATACAGGCGTCCCAGGCCATCGAATGCGATCGAAGGGCCCCGATGGGGACAGGCGTCAAAGACCCACCCGTCCCGACTGACGACGGTCGGCGTGGAAAACGTCCGGCCCTGGTCGGTTGAATGCGCAATTACAATATCCCGCACATTGCCCTCGAAGGTCTTGCGCCAGACAGCCCACAGCGACCCATCCGGTGCCTGCGCGAGCATCGGGCGACAACAGGGACAGGCCATCCCGTCGAGAACGAGATTCTTGCCCACCGTGGCGCCATGGTCCCGGGAGCA
>WBZX01000716.1_pt1 | contig 28546 bp, 25 predicted proteins | sample 5204211 | NCBI WGS metagenome assembly WBZX01 (sample SAMN12344362, study PRJNA552823) | activated sludge metagenome | biome: Activated sludge suspended growth; feature: Nitrification reactor; material: Wastewater; isolation source: activated sludge from nitrification reactor of wastewater... | reverse complement strand
CCGTGTTCCGCGCCAGACGCAGCTCGCGGGCTATCGTCTTGATCTTCTTGCCGTCGACGAAATGCGCCCGCCGGACCCGCCCGATCGTATCCACCGTGATCATCCCCGCCCGCTCCCGTGCCGACGCGCGCACAGGAGGCCATCTTCACCGCCGAGAGGGTGGGGTCAAAATTGCGCGCCGATCACCCCACGAGAGGGGTCAAAATTGCACGCCGGTTCACAACGAGAAACGCAGGACCTTAATCACGCCGCATGCCTTGGCTTCGGTTCTGGTTCGCTTTCGTGAGGAGTCTGCAATGCCACGCATCGCCTTCGTCAATGACGAGCGCAGCTTGCTCGGCCCGTTCAGGATGAGATTTGAGGCGGAGGGCTTCGCCATCGAAACGTTTCACGACCCGCTTGAAGCCCTGCCGCACCTGATCACCCAGCCCCCGGACGTGCTCATCCTCAACGGCCCCATGCCCAACATGCACGGCATCGAGTTCTTCCGGCGCTTCCGCCGCTACAGCCGCGTCCCGGTCATCATGTACTCCACCAGCGCCGACGAGATCGCGAAGCAGCTGCAAGCTGAGGGCTGCCCGGCCGACGCCTATACGCATCCGATCACGCCCAGCCAGATGCTGCCGATGGTGCGCCAGGCACTCATCGCCCGCCGCCGGACGTGATCGAGCGGCTTACGTGCACCAAGTCCGCGGCCACGTTGCGCCAGCTCATCCTGCTGTTTCGCACCGCCGCCGGCATCTCCACGCACTAGAAACCGTTCAGCTATTGCCGGGCGCAGAGTCTCGAACGCCTGCAACGCCGGATCGTAGCGGATCATCCAGCGTCCGGGCCGGCCTTGTAGTGCCGATGCCTACGATACTTGCGGCGACCTTGTGCCCCTACCCTCTTCGCACGTGCCTCATGCGACGTTCAGGGTGGTGGCCTTAAAGTTGAAGTCGAGTCTTGTGCCACTGGAGTAGAATTATTTGGTGTTAACGCCTTCAACCATGTGAGTGAAAGGCGATCTGGAGGCTTGCCGTAAGAGCACCAAAGCCACTGCAAGTGGTTCCCGCCGAACCACCTAAGGGCCAAGAACGCTAGCCGGGGCTTCAGGAAGTGGTCAGCGCATTGACAGTTGCTGTGGTTAAGGTGTATACGCTGCTAAGCATTCTAGTCTCTGCGAGGTCAATTCATGAATCACGAGCAGATCGCTAATCAAGTCGTCAAGCAACTTTCCCAGAAATTCAAGAAATCGAACGGTGAGATCCAGGCTATCGCGAAGCTTTATGCGGGTCTGCATGCTTGTCGATGTTCGACAGTAAATTGTACGGGGCATAACATATGCCACAACTAACTCAGCTGGGGCCTTGCTCATACGAACAACTGAGTTCGGATGCCCTCAAGGTTTACTATGCTGATTTAATCAAGAAGGGGCTTCTAGCCCCTTCTCCCAAGGCGGCAGTTGATCGATTGTCGCTGAAATATGGCGATAGACCAACACGCATTGGTACTAATTGCCGCGGAATTGTGGAGTTCCGGAAGCTTCTCAAATCTGCATTAGACGACAGCTACTCTCTTGCAATGATAATTACTGCTCCCCACACGCACTGGGAACCCGGACCCATAGTTCAAACATTTGATCCAGCAGAAAACCGCTACTGGGTAGGGCCTGTACGAGGTTCGGAACCTTTTTTCCCCGTAAGCTTTGTTTTTTCGGAAATCGGCCCTGTGCCGTATGAATGGGCTGACGCTTCATGCCGATTGAAAACTAGCGAGTTGGTGGTCGCGTGGGGCATGGTGCGATCAATCGCAGATGCAATTAGTAAACATCCGATTCTGCGTCCTCCGCTACCTCTGGGTATTTCACTCCATCACAGATTCAAGGCAATATTCGATCAACCGACTATCTCCACCATTGAAGTGCCTGCCGACGATGGCTGTGGTCTATCTTATATCACTCGCGATCAAGCCGTTTATCCTTTGTTCAGTGCAGAGGAGAATCAAGTTGGTTGGTCGTCAAGCACTGTGCCGGAGCTCTCGCCCGATGAGGTTGCTGTACTTGAGGAGCTGGATGCCCAACTTTCCGGGCTTCCGCTGGAAGATGTCAACGGGGTTCTAAAGATTATTTCAAAAAGCGTACGGTGATTAGAGATTGTGCTGAGTTTGATGGTGGTGCGTGTACACGCATCGCGAATTTGTCTATGCTGGTCCGTATGGATAGCTTGCCTTCTGTATTCGATATAATTGACGCCATCAAGCGGAAGGACATCGACTTCATACGAGCTTACTCGGGGCCTCTTCCTCTAGGAGATGACAATGGGCGCACAACCGCATACTGCGCCGCTGCGACGGGGGATCCGGAAATAATTTCTGCCATAGCAGCAACTGGGGCAGATTTCACGGTTCCGGATATAACCGGCTGGGCACCGGCTTATGCAGCAGCTCGGTCAGGAAACTATTTGGCGGTGGAGGCGCTCAGCCGACTCGGTGTCACATTTGACAAGCCGGGTGCTTTCGGACGAAGTCCTATCCATGGAGCGGCTATTTCGGGTAATGCTGCCACCATCTATGCGGTAGTTGCGCTTGGAGGCGATATTGCATCTACTGACGACTATGGTCGCACACCGGCGCACGCTGCAGCACGCTCAGGTAGCATCGAAGCTATACGGGTCGTTGCCGAACTGGGGGGCAACTTTCGCTTGGTGGATAACGACTCGGAAACGCCAAAACAGGCTGCGGAAAAATCAGGCGTTCGGGAGGCCGTTGAATTAGTAGCTTCGCTTGCAGCGAGTGAACAATAAGATGTGACACCCAAACCGGATGTCCGTGAAACCGGCAGCAGCTCACCCGTCAGCGCGTCTGTCAGGCGCGCTTTCGGCGGTATTCATATTTAATCGGACCACAAGATTCACCAAGGCGAAAATTTAACACAAATTATGAAGTATTCCTTGAGAGGCGTTTTCCGACACGCACTTCAATCGTTTCCTGTATTGCGGCTAGCATTGGCAAGCCGATTGCATACTGCGGCCGATCTCGCGACGCCTCCACCGATTGCCGTTCAATTGGCATCAATGCCCGCAAAACGCAGCATTGCCCACTTCGAGCCCGTCAACTCTTCTCCCTCTCGTCCCCACACAACACCTGGGTGTACGTTTTTTACAAAGCTGAAATATGGCGCAAAGTTCCAACACAACAATTCCGTTGACGAAGGTGAGATTTGCCGTGAATCCCAATTGATTTTACGGAGCGCCATTGAGCACCTGAGAGCTACGGACGCTACCTACGATAGTCGTGAGGATCGAAATAACGGCCATATCTGGCAACGCGGGATTATGAGCAGTAACCCACCGTCAGAAAATCAAAAAGCAGCAAGCCTTATCAGGCTTGCTGCGGCTCTTATTGTCGTGCACCGCCCCCAATACTATAAACCTAGCAGCATCTCATCCTTGGCATTGGTCGATAATATCTACCAGCGTCCGTCTGCAAGCAATGATGCGACCTGGATGGATGGGTCTGGGCACTTCGTGGCCTCGTATCTACGAGACCATGTCCTTTATGACTTTGTTCGCCTGCCTGAGCAGGATCAAATTGCCGTGAAATCGTTCGCTCATAATGCTATGATGCAGGCCCAAGAACGCGTTGGCCGTTTTCAGGAAGCGACAGATTTGGAACGATGATTGGTACGATAATTGGAGTGCCAAATAGCATGCAGGATTAATCTTCAGCCACTACGCTGATCTCCGGCCAAGCCCGAATACACGACGCCAGATGGTTCGATGCTTCCTCGAGGGATGACGCACCCTCCCCAATCCACAGTAGTCGCGAATCGCGAAGGTCGTCATCTTCGCGCAGATACTTTTGGACAAGATTTTCGTGGTCTTCCCGCGACGTGATCGCGCCGTACCAATCCTTATAGTATGGCTCTATATCAAATGTCTCTTTAAGGGCGAAGCATAGCCTGCGTTGAACGGAGGCGTGCATTATCCAAAAAGCGAGACGATCAAGTGCGACCGGCTGGCCTGGCTCCTTCAGCTTTACCCGAACAACAAAATCCGGGCCTCGCTCCCATTTCGTATCCACCGGCTTGCACCATCGGGGCGCAGACACCGAAAACCAAGTCAGCTCTACGCGAACCCCCCACCCCTCCAGAACATCTACCCAGCTAAGAAGCGCTGCACCCCAATTCTCGAATTGATGCGCTGAAACGTCTGCGCTTGTGGTTGAGCATATAGAAAGGTGTAAGATTGGAATCGTCAACTGCGTTCGAGGGTAAATGTCGACCATGCACTCAATATCCCCAGATACAAAGCGAGGAACTTCCGGATATAATCCAGAAACGTCATAGCCACAGTGCGGCACGGCTCGCCTTGATAATGGCGGGACATACCCATCGCCAATTTTTATCTTGTTGACTCCGTCGGCCCAGCCGATCTGAGCGAGCGATATTGCTTCAGACAGGCATTTTGTGCCCGTATGTTCAGTAAAGGCGCTGCTCCGAGCGTCGGATTTCAGCAGGGGGAGATCAACCCAGACGCGCGGTCGATGTTCGATCGCGCCCACAAAATCATGAACGCTATCGTAGTGCACCTTGATAGCCGGAACAAAAAGTGTGCAATCAACCCAATCGCCCGGTGTTACAGTAGTATTCACTGCTTCGCTTCTAAACGTTGGTCGCTTCATGTCCTTATTCAACCCCGGAGATGCTTTTTATTTGCTTCACCTTGCCTTGATCCAATCCCCTCCACACTACCATTTCTTGAACGAAACTTCTTTCAATGCCGTTCTCCAAAAGCTTTGAGCCAAAGCTCGTGGCCCGCATCGAGATTACGTGACGAGCCTCAACTTGCTTGGCGGCTGACCGCCATTTTTGAACATCTAATGCCCACTGCCGGTTAGATGTCATTGAAAGCTCCAATTCGTCATCGTAGCCGACGTCAATAACAACGAACCTGTCGAGCGTCGCTGCGTCAAGTTGATTGCGTCCGGAGTACTTCCTGTCCGCCCCTCTACCGTATGTATTTGCTGCGGCTATAGCTACAAATGCCGCATGTCGCTCGATTGGTCGGTCTGGGAAGTCACAGTGACCCTGCGCAAGGGCGCCGTTGAATGACAGCAATGCCCGTGGTTCCGATGCATCGATCTCGTCGAAAAGATACACTCCTCCCTTCTCAAAGGCTTCTCTGAAGGGGGTGCTATGATAATAGCCTGCTGCGTCTTTATAGCCCATTAGTTTGAATTCGCTCTGCACGGGGCCATTAAACCAATAGGGAAGTCCAAGGTGATCAGCAAGGTGTTCGGCCAGTGCGCTTTTTCCGCAACCTGCCTCGCCGCGAAGCAAAATACTGAGGCGAGGTGTCAATGTTGCCCCGGTATCTCTCGTGAACCCCACCGCTTTTGCTAGAAGATCAAAGTCTTTATGGGAGCGGATTTGCGGTCCCTTTGCAATAAGTGGGGAGGGACGACTACCCCTTGCGTCACCGACAAGGGATCGAGCAGCCAAGGTCACTTGTTCGGCGATGTAAGTTTCCCAGTCTGGCTGGCTGAGGCGTTGGTAGATGCCGTTGGTGGTTAGCATGCTCATGTGGGCAAACAGCTTATCGACGAGGTTGTGTTCAATTCGCCTCATCTCGTTTCCAATAGCTTGGTCGATCGATGGCTTCAGCCATCTCGTCAGAGCCTTGGACATGAACGATCCGCCGCCTAGAGAAGGCTGGCTTTCGGGTTTGGTCCTCACTTACTCCCCCTGGCGTGCGCAATGTTCTACTGGTGCACTCAGTAATTGCACCAAAATCAAGCGCCCCAGGTGGGGGGGCGCCATCACGTTCACGGCCATCGCCTCTCCAGGCTGTACCGCAAACGGAGCTTACACCCGGCAACAACGCTCGCCAACAAGGCTACCCACCGCGCGACCTGTATACACCCTGCGCCATCATGTTCCATGAAACTCCAGGGGGTGCGGGGGACAGAGTCCCCCGCCATCTAAGTTGGCCGCAGGCCTCCATGAGCACCGTTGCATACGTGACCTCGAATCAACATTGCTGCCCACCGCATAGGCAACCCATTGGAGCCGAACACCCCAAAAGATAAGGTTCAGGAAAAAGGAAAAGGAAGTCGGCGAGGTATGCGTTCGACCACAAAATGGGTCGACCGCCCTCAGGGGGAGCATCGTGACGCCGATGCACCACCCGGCTTGCCGCCGGCTTCCACAAGAAAGCGCCTGCCATGCCATCACGCGGCTACCGTAAGGGCATCTCCGACTCCAAACGCGCCCGCCCGCACACCATCAAATCACGCACCGCCAGCGCCACCTACCACGCCCTGCACGCCGAGGCCGACCAGCGCTCGATGACGCTCTCGGCCCTCATCGACACCATTCTCGACGCCCACGCCCGCCGGCAACCGCCGGAGCTTCCCCACCCACGAGGTCTGACCACCGCCGCTCTGCGCGAGCTGGCCCGCCACGGCAACAACCTCAACCAGATCGCCTATCAGGCCAACGTCTTCCACCTGCCCCACATCCAGCGGCAGGCCGTGGAGACCATCGCCGCCGTCAACGAAGCCGCCCGCCGCCTCACCACCTGATGCTGGCGCAGCTGGAGAAGCCGACCCACGACTTTCTGGCGCTGGCCACCTACCTCATCCACGGCGACCAGCATCCCACCCCGGCCAACCGCGTCGCCTGGACCATCAGCCAGAACCTGCCCACGACCGACCCGATCCTCGCCGCCCAGTACATGACCGCGACCGCCGAGCTGTCACGCCGTTGCCGGAACGCTTGCTACCACGCCATGATCGCCTGGCATCCCGACGAGCGCCCCTCCCCCGAGATCATGCAGGAGATCGCCCGCAAGACGCTCGCCATGGCCGAGCTGGGCGAGCACCAGGCGCTGATGATGGGCCACGGCGACAAGGACCACCCGCACCTGCACATGATGATCAATCGCGTCCACCCGGAGACCGGCCGCGCCTGGTCGACCTCGCACGATTACCGCCGGTTCGACCGCATCATGAAGCAACTGGCCGGCGACTACGGCTTCCGCTACGTGCCGGCCCACACCTTCGACCCCGAGCTGACCGAGCACACCGCCCAGGGGCCGGATTCCAAGGCGACCTATGCCGCCAAGCGCGGCGCCAACACCGGCCGTCCACAATGGAGCCGCGCCACCGCCCGCCGCATCGGCGCCGAAGTTTCCGAGGACCTCGACCACGCCGCCACCTGGGACGACGTGGCCTACGCCCTGGCCAAGCAAGGCCTCACCCTCGAAGAGAAAGGCCCCGGCCTCGTCGCCGGCACCCCCGCCGGCTACGTCAAATTCTCGGCGCTGGCCCTCACGACCTCCGCCAAGGGCCTAGCGAGACAATTCGGAGCCACCTACGCCGAGCACCGGGCCACGACCCGCCCGCCTGTCCGCCGGCCCACCCGACGCCGTGCCTTCTGGGACGTTGACGCTGTGGATATCGCCCGCGCCCTCGGCGACAGGGACGAAGTTCGGGAAGCGGTCCAGGATGCCCGACTTGCCCGACTTGCCCGCCGCGCACGCATGGCGCTCATCAAGCAACTGATGGCGGAACTCGCCGAGGATCTCAGGGCCACCACCTCCCTCGCCCAACGACCGAGGCAAGAGCACGTGACCCGGCGCCCAGTCCATAGGACGAGGCAGCCAAGCCGTTGACTTTCCGTCAAATAGCGGAGAAAGCCGACAATCGCGGCGCCACGGATGCTGCGCTGCGCCGAGGAGCGTGATCCCATTTGCGGACATTGAGGGCAATGCAATCGGCGGCGCAGGAAGCGCCGCCGACGGTGTCCGGTCTCAGGGGTATCGCGTCAGAGGATCAGATGTCGATCTTCTCGGCGATCTCGATGGCGTCGTCGACCTCGATGCCGAGGTAGCGCACGGTGCTTTCGATCTTAGAATGTCCAAGCAATAGCTGAACCGCTCGAAGATTGCCGGTTCGCCGGTAAATCAGCACCGCCTTCGTCCGCCGCAACGAGTGCGTGCCGAACTTCGCAGGGTCGAGACCGACGCTGGCAACCCACTCCTGCACGAGCCGGGAGTATTGCCTTGTGGTCAAGCCGCCCCGGTCACCGCGCCCGGCAAACAGGAACTGACCAGCCTTCCTGCCCGTCAGCCGCAGGTACTCGTCGATGGACTGGCGGGCCTGGTCAGTTAGCTCGAACCGAACCGGCCGGCCGGTCTTCTTCTGCCGGATTGTCGCACGGTCCATGGAGTACCCGCTCGGCGCGACATCATCGACGCGAACAGCTACGACGTCGCAGGCGCGCAGCTTGCTGTCGATCGCCAAGTTGAAGAGGGCGAGGTCCCTCTTCTTTCCCTCGATCTGCAGCTTGGTCCGGATCGACCAGACGTGGCTGGGTCGCAGCGGCGGCTTCGCACCGACGAGCTTGCCCTTGTTCCAAGGCGAGCGGCGCGGAAGCTTCTCAGAAGGTGCATGGTCGTGGTCCATGGTCTGTCTCCTTGGTTGAGAGACAGAGCAGCATGCACCCGGCGCAGACCAAAGAAGGACAACTTCCCATCACAGTTTCCTCTGTTGGTTATTGCCGGGCCACGCCTCAATTTGCACGCCCTGGACACGGCCTGATCGAGCTGCGTGCATCGCCCCAATAGCTCCTCAAACAAAATGGAAGTCCGAGGCATTGTTCGTTGTCAACATCGCCTTCGTGATGCCCGTTAGCGTCAGGGTCGTGTCGGCGTCGATCGTTATCACGGCTCCGCTCGCACTGTCCGTGATTGCGGATTGGAGCGCCGTCCAATCGGCAAACAGGGCCGAGCTGAGCTCGATCACGTCGTGCGACGATCCGCTCGCCGTGAAGTCGGCGATGACGTCCTTGCCTCCGCCGACGTGGAATACGAAAGTGTCGTTCCCTGAGCCGCCGTAGAGGATGTCGGCGGCGGAGCTGCCGATAACGCGGTCGTTGCCCGAGCCGAGCTCGATCCGCTCGATCCCCAAGAGGGAGATCAGCGAGAGATCGATGTTGTCGTCCCCCGCCGTGGCGATGATGCGGTCGTCGGTGCCGGCTCCGCCATCGATCACCTCGACGCCGGTGAGGCTGGTCGAGCTGACGCGGATGCGATCGTTATAGGCCGACCCAAGGATGGTATCGATCCCGGCACCACCGTCGATCTGGTCGAGGTCGCCATCGCCGACGACGGAGAAAACGTCGTTGCCGTCGCCGCCGATGAGCGTGTCGGCGCCTGCCCCGCCCGTGATGGTATCGGCGCCCGCCGACCCGATAATCAGGTCGTTCCCGGCGCCGCCGTCGATGTTCTCGATGGAGGTGAGGACGATTCCGGAGACGTCGATCACGTCATTGCCGTCTGATCCGAGGATGCGATCGTTGCCGGCACCGGCGTCGATCGCCTCGATGCCGGTCAGGCTCGCGGCCCCCGCGGCGATCCGGATCACGTCATTGTAGATCGAGCCAAGGATGATATCCGTTCCGGCACCGCCGTCGATCTGGTCGAGTCCTCCGTCTCCAACGACGTTGAACACGTCATTGCCGTCACCGCCGATGAGCGTATCGCTGCCGGGTCCGCCGGTGATGGTGTCGTTTCCGGCGGTGCCTACGACGACGTCGTTGCCTGCACCGGCATCGATGTTCTCGATCGAGATCAACGTCATCGCCGACAAGTCGATAAGGTCGTTGCCGTCCGAGCCAAGAACGCGGTCATTGCCGACGCCGCCGTTGATGACCTCGATGCTGCCGAGATTGCCGCCATTCACGCGTATGTTGTCGTTGTAGGGCGAGCCGAGCAGCGTATCGTAGCCGGTGCCGGCGTCGATCTGGTCGAAGCCCGCATCGCCCATGGTCGTGAAGGTATCGTCGCCGGAGGTGCCGGTCAGCGTGTCGTTTCCGCTCGTTCCAGCAAATGTCTGACCCGGCACGGCCACAACGTCGACCCAAACGTGCCCCGTGCTGATCCCGCCGTGCCCGTCGCTGACCTCGTACGTGAACGAGGCGGGGCCGGCGTATGCGGCCTCGGGCGTGAAGACGACGTAGCCGTTGGCGTCGAATTGGACGCTGCCGTGCTGGGCGCCGCCGACGGACACCAGCATCAGGGTATTGCCTTCGACATCAATGTCGTTCGCGAGCAGCGTTGCCGGAACGATGGTCAGCGGCGTGCTGCGGCCGGTCGTGAAGCCACCATCGGACGCGGCGAGAGGTGAGTCGTTCACTGCGGCAATGGTCACATCGATCCGCTGCTCGGCGGTGCCGCCGCGCCCGTCGCTCACCACCACGGTGAAGGTGTCCGAGCCATTGGCGTTTGCATTGGGCTGATAGGCGTAGGTGCCCTCGGTGCTCAGGGTGACGCTGCCCTTGACCGGTCCGGAGCCCTCCTTGAGGGCATAGCTCAAAGCGTCGCCATCGCTGTCAGTCGCGCCGATCGTCCCCGTGGCGACGGCATCCTCGTCGAGCATCAGGGTCGCCGCCGCTGCCACGTCCGGAGCATGGTTCGCGGCCTGCACGGCAATAGTCCAGCTGTCCCAGACTGTGCCGTCGGCGAAAACGATGGTCTCGATCGTCGGGTCCCACGTGTCGAACTGGTTGGTGACCGTGATGACCTCGCCCGTCGCCAGGATCGTGATCAGGAGCGTATTGGGCGTCCCAGCATCATGTGCCACGCGGATGCCGCTCGCTGTGACGTCCGTGAAGTGCAGGCTGTTGCGGCCGGGATCATTGATCAGATCGTTGCCGTCGCCCTTCGACCAGACGTAGGTATCAAAATTGCCTGCGCCCGAAAGGGTGTCGTTGCCCGTGTTGCCAATGATCGTATCCGGGTCCGGCGACCCGATGATGGTCTCGGCGGCATCGGTGCCATAGAAAGCCGCCTTGCCCTTGATCGTCCAGTAGTCCCATGTCGTGCCATCGGCGAACGCGATCCACTCGATGGCGGAGTCCCACGTCGCGAATTGATCCTTGATGGTGATGGTCTCGCCCGTCGTCAGCACCGTCACTAGGAGATCGTTCGGACTATCGAAGGGACGTGCGACGCGCACCTCCGACGGCAGGACGTCGCTCAACGCGAGCTTGTTGCGGCTGGCCCACGAGCTGGCGTCCAGGACGAGATCGTTGCCATCGCCCTTGGCCCACACGTAGATGTCCGCTCCACCGCCACCGGCGAGCGTATCGTCGCCCTTGGCGCCGATGATGGTGTCCGCGTCGCCGGAGCCCGAGAGGCTGTCGGACCCGTCAGTTCCGCGGACCGGTGCATTCGCCTTGATCGCCCAGCTGTCCCAGGTGGTCCCATCGGCAAACGCGATCCATTCGATCGTTGCGTCCCAGTTGGCGAACTGGTCCTTGACCGTAATGGTCTCGCCAGTTTCTAGGATGGTGACGGCGAGGTCGTTGCCGTAACGCGATAACTGCGCCCCGGACGAGTTGACATCGCTCAGGCGCAGGGTGTTGCGGCCGGCCCACGAGGCCGGGTCGATGATCGTGTCGTTGCCGTCACCCTGGGCCCAGAAGTAGGTGTCGAAGCCGCCGCCTCCCGCCAGCGTGTCATTGCCCGGGCCACACACCATGATGTCGGCATCGCCGGAGCCCGCAATGAGGTCGTCGCCTGCCGTGCCGATATAGTTGACGCTGTGCGAGATGCCCCAATAGTCCCAGACGGTTCCGTCGGCGAACCGGATCAGCTCCATGGCCTGCTCGGCGCCGACGAACTGATCCTTGACGGTGATCATTTCTCCGGTTTGGAGGGAGGTCACCCTCAAATCCGCTGGTGCCTCGCTGGATCGCCACAGCAGCAACTCAGCTGGATTCATATCGGTGAGCTGCAGCACATCCAGGTCGAGGAAGTTGCCGACGTCGATAACGATGTCGTCGCCGTCGCCCTTCGCCCAGACGTACGTGTCGCCGGCCCCGCAACCCTTCAGGGTATCGTCTCCCTGGCCGCCGATCAGCGTGTCGAGGCCGCCGTTGCCGACAATGGTGTCGTTGCCGCCGAGACCGGCGAGGGTGTCGTCGCCGCCAAGCCCGGTGATGTGATCACCCGCCTCGGTCGCATAAGTCAGCCGCGCACGCATGTCGTCGCGGCTCCACAGGGTGCCATCGGCGAACTCAAACCACTCGATCTCCTCGAGGCTGTCGCCGAACTCTCCGACGATGAGCAGCGAATCCGTGCCGCTTGCGAACGCGATCGTCAGCTCGGCACCGGTCGAGCCCAGGATGATGTTGTCGGGTGTGATGCCTTCTCCGAAGACGACATGATCCGGCTGGTTGTAGCGGATGTCGTTCAACCGGTCGTCGATGATGTCGTGGCCCGAGCCGACGTTGATGAGGAACGTGTCGCCCTGATTGCCGCCGTCGAGGAAATCGTCACCGGCGCCGCCCACGATGGTATCGGCATAGTCCGATCCGTAAAGCGTATCGTTCCCGTCCGTTCCGAGGATCGGATAGAGAGCAGGCGCGAAGGCGTCCTTCGTCAGCACGGTGCCATCGGCGAACTCGAAGTACTGGACCGCGAACCAAGGGCCGCCGACCGCCCACAACACGTTCTGGGCCTCGATGGTCAGCGTCTCGCCGGTGTCCTTGACGGTGAACGTGAGGTCGTTGCCCGACCGAGAGACCGCCAGATCGTCGAGGACGAGATCCTTGAAAACGATCCGGTCGTCGCTGGGGAGGAAAAGGTCCTCCTGATCGTCGAAGATGCGATCGTGCCCATAGCCCCGCCCGAACATGTAGGTATCGGAGCCGCCGAGCCCTTCGAGAAAATCGTCGCCCTCCTTGCCGTCGAGAACGTCGCTCTCGGTGAAGCCGACGATGTGGTCGTCGCCGGCCGTCCCGGCCTGATCGAGGACTCGCTGGCGGAGCGTCTCGGACGTCCAGTCAACGCCCGATCCATCAGTGAACACGAAGTGCTCGACGCGGTCGAAGTAAGTGTTGCCGAACACGCCGGTGGCCATGACGTTGAACTGGCCGCGAATGAGCAGGCTGTCGTCGGAATTCTTGAGATGGATCTCGAGATCGTTGGTACCCTGCGCCCGCACGAGGACGATATCGTCCGGATGCACGTCGGACGTGAACTCCACCCGATCGTCGGTGCGGGTCATGAGATCGGTCTGGTGCTCGAAGATCTCGTCGTGATCGTAGCCGTGACCGAACACGTAGGTGTCGCCGTCGTCGCCTCCCGAGAGGCTGTCGTTGCCCGCTCCGCCATCCAGGCGGTCCTGGTAGAAGAACCCGGTGATGTGATCGTCGCCGTCCGTCTTCTGGTTCCGGACGACATCGCGCAGCACCTCCTCCCAGCCGACCGTCGAGCCGTCGGAGAACGTGAACAGCTCGATGCGCGATAGCCAGACAACTCCGAAGACGCCCGTGTTGCCAGCGGCGAACTGACCGGCGACGGTCAGCGTCTCGCCGGTATCCTTGATCGTGATGACGAGGTCGTTGCCGTCGTCGAGGCGCTTGAAGGTGACATCGTCACGCGTAATGGGGCTGCCCTGGTGCAACGCCGACAGGTCGCGGCCGGCAAACCCGCTCGGGTCACCGAGGAAAACGGTGTCGGTCTCCTGGATCAGCAGGCTGTCGCTGAGGTCGAAGGCGACGTCGTTGCCGTAGCCTCGGTCGAAGACGTAGATGTCGCCCTCGCTGCCGCCGTTCAGCGTATCGTTGCTGAAGCCGCCATCCATGACGTCATGATCGGTCGTGCCCTCGATGAGATCGTCGGTCGCCTTGGGATGATCGACCGCCCAGGCCATGTCGATCGTGTCCCAGGCTTTGCCGTCCGAGAACACAATCTGCTGGACGCCCGTATCCTCGGAGAAGTCGCCGCCGAACAGGCCGGGGATGGGTCCCTCGAATTGGCGCAGGATGCGGATGCTCTCGCCGGTCGAGGTGAGCGTCAGGATGAGGTCGTTGCCCTCGCGCGTCGCCGTGATGTCGGCGCTGGTGGCGGCGGAGAAGCGCAGGAGATCGGGCGCTTTGGCGTTGAACGCCTCGACGTCGTCGATGACCGCATGCCCGAAGTGGGCGCCCGCGATATAGCTGTCGGCCCCTTGCTCGCCCATGAACGTGCGGTCGCCGCGGGACAGATAGAAGATGTTCTCGTCGGCCGTGCCCTCGACGAGGCTGGCGCCGCCGGAGCCGTCGACGATGTGATGTCGTGCCACGCCGAGAGCATCCGAGACGTCGAGCAGGTCGAGCGTGCTGCCCGAGGCCTCGTAGGCCGCGACGATCGAGGCGAAGCGCTCGTCGATCGGCGGGATGCCGTTGCCGGTGCGCTCGAAGTCAGCGTAGACGACGTCGAGGATCGGCTTCCAGGCGGCCAGGAAGGCCGAGACGTCGCCGCCGTCCATCGCATTCGCGGCCGTGAGGATGGCCTCGTAGGTCGGCTCCAGCCTCTTCGGCGTCGTCGAGTCGAACGTGTCCGTCGCGGCGTCGTACACGAGGCCGGGGAAGAACTCGGCAAGGCCTGTCTGCACCGCAAGGCGCACGCCAACCGCGGTTGCCACCGCGTCATAATGATCGACGATGCCCTGCAGGTTGGCAGCCTGCTCGCTGACGTCGAACGTCATCCAGGTGTCGCCCACCAGATGCCCGTAGGCGAGCCCGTTGGCTGTGAGCTGGGCTTCGAGCAGCGGCAGCGTGTCGATGGCATGCCCGGCAATTGCCGCCTGAATGACGACTTGCTCGGCCGACAGCAGCCGGCCCGGATGATCGGGGTCGGCGACGGCAATCGCAGCGGCCATCTCCTCAAGAGAACCGTAATGCGGCCCGGCAACGGTGCTGACACCGGCCTGGATGGCCTCGGCAAGCGCCCGCGCCGACACCCAATAGCCGGCCCCATCGGGCACATGCACAGCGTAGTCCGCCTGGCCGAGAGCGTCGGTGAAGACGAGCAGGCCCTCGAACCCGGGCGGCACGGCATCGGACGCGATGACCTCGCTCAGCCACTCGGTGCCCGGGCCGGCTGCCTGATGCAGCACCTGATCCATCGTCGGCCGGTCGATGACGCTGCCGTCGGCTGCGAGCACTTGCGTGCCGCTCGCCAGCTGCCAATAGCTCCCCTGCGCGTCGCCGACCAGGATGCCATAGTCGAGCACCACCACCCGCCCGTCCGCATCGGTCGCGGCGAGATACGGCACCGGCTCGCGCGTCGTGTCCTCGTCGGTTTGCGTCCACATCTGCTCGAGCCGCCAGGCATCGCCGTTGGCGGTCGCCTGCGCGAGGATGTCGGCGATCTGGGGGCGATCGATCGGCTGGCCGTCGGAGCCGAGCACCTGCGTGCCGCTGGCCAGCGTCCACCAGCCGCCATTCACATCGTGGTGGTAGACGCCGCGGTCGAGCATCGTCGCCCCGGCTGCGTCCGTGTGCACCAGCACCGGCATCAGCTCGCGTGACTGGGCGTGCGTGCCCGCCCACGCCGACAGGATCGGCTCGGCGGCGGCCTTCAGCGCCGCGATCGAGGGCACCGTGAAGTCGCCCATATGCTGGTGGACCGCCGCCGCGAGAGCGAGATCGTTCGAGGCCGCGACGCCGAGGTCGGTCAGCAAACCGAACCCGTGCACGTTGGGCAGCGCCGACGACCACGCGGCGATGCCGGTATTGCCGGCATATTGCGTGTGCACGTGGTCGGCATTGAGCGCCACCTCGGCGATGTCGCGCGTCGCCACCGTGCCGTCCGCCTGCACCTGCGTGAACGTGCCGACCCCGGTGATCTGGTGGCCGGTGCTGGTGGTTACCGGATCGGTGAGCGTCGTGCCGAGCGACAGCGACGTGATGCCAAGCTCGGCCAGCGAATGCAGCTCGCCCGCATCGGTGACATAGTTCTGGTTGGTGTCCTGCCACACCTTGAGCAGCGCGAAGCCCGCATCGGAGGCATCGACCACGCCGTCACCGTTGCCGTCGTAGCCGGCCAACTCGGCGAAGCCCGGCTGGCTCGCCGAGCCGAACATCTCGGCGTTGCTCGTGATGCGGCCGTCGCCGTTCTCGTCGACCACCAGGAACCCGTCGCTCGGCGTCGCCCAGCCGGTGCGCTCGCGGAACCAGTTGTCGTCGACATCGAACGAGCCGGAGCCCGCCGTCGTTGGCGACAGGGTGATGCCGTCGCCGTTGAGGTCGAGGATCAGCGGGTCGTCGGGGGCCAGTGCCCCCATCGCCTTGAACTCCTGCTTCATGACCAGGAAGAAGGCGTTGAGCAGGCTGCCCCAGGCGAGCACGCCCTGTGCCTCGTCGTCGACCTGCCAAGTGACCTGACTCGTGTAGATGCCGAGCGTCGGGTCCGAGCCCGAGTGGTAGTTGGCCACGAACATGTTGCGACCGTTGAAGTCGATGACCAGCTCGCCGTCCTTGTTGAGCCCGTACTTGACCCACGGGAACGTCGACTGGCGCACCCACTCGGCATCGTGCCCGGGCCTGACGACCGCCGTGCCGCCGGTCAACGGCATGCCGAACAGGCTCAGGCGGTCCTCGGCCGAGCCGTCCATGACGATGGTGTCGGGAGACCAGAAGAAGAGGTCGGCCTCGCTGCCGCCGTAGAGCTTGGCGCCGCGCGTGTCGACGAAGATCGTGTCCTTGCCCGAGCCGCCGTAGACCTCGCCGCCGACGCCGCCGTTGAGAGCGATGATGTCGTCGCCTGCCCCAGCCTCGATGCGGCTATAGAGGTACTGCTCGCCGCCATGGGTCATGAGGATGATGTCGTCGCCGGCGCCGGTCTCGACCACCGCGCCCTGGAAGGTGAGGTCGAGCGCGCCCTGGTCATCGTTGACGCGGTTGGCGAGCAGCACCGTGTCGCTGCCGGCACCCGTGATGACGCTCTCGGCATTCTTGAGGTTGAGGCGGTCGTTCTGTCCCCAACTGTCGTCGATGTTGAAGTGCGACAGGTCCGGCGTGTGATTGAGCGCCAGGAGGATGCTGGCCGCTGACAACGCATTGTTGACTGCGGCCAGGCCGAGGGGATGCAGTGGGCCCACGGGCGCGGCATCGCCGTGCAAGACGGTGATGGGGCGTTTTCCGCCACTGTCAGCAGCGAATTGGGCGCTCGGGTCCGAGTAGTCCACCACGAACCCATTCGAGAAAGCCGAAAGGTCGAGGCCATCACCACCGGCCGGGCCACCTGCACTCGCGCCTTGGCCGGAAAGGTCGAGCGTTGCCGCACCGCCAGCCTGCTTCAAATCTTGCAGCGAGCTGACGACGATGGTGTCCCCGTACGTCGTTCCGATAACGCGCTCGACATCGAGCAGCGTGTCGACCTCACCGGATTTCAAAGTGACGGTCACGGCCGCACGACTGCCATGGCCATCGTCTATGGTCACATTTCCGACGGTCGCATGCCTCTCGATTCTTATGCCGTCCGTCAGGTTGGAATAGTCAGCAGTGTCATCGCCGGAACCGCCGAAGAAGATGACGGAGTTCTCGGCCGTGTACCAGCTGGCCGGAGCACTCGCTCCCGCGCGATAGTTGTCGTCGCCGCTGCCCCCGAACAGGATGTCCTTGCCGGCGCTGTGAAAGAACTCGTCGCTGCCGCCTCCGGCCACCAACAGGTCGTCGCCGCCGCTGCCAATGAGATTGTCGCGTCCGTCACCGCCGATCAGGATCGCGCCGCCGTCGTGGCCATCCTTGGCGGTTGCCGCGCCTGAACCGTCCAGCACGGCATTCGCGTTGGTTGCCGCAGCCTCGATCAGCGTCACGCGGCTCGACGCGGCCAATGAGATGTCGAGCGCGGCGTTGATGGCATCGGCCACGGGAGACGCCAACTCGTAGATGATGGCCTGACGGCTCAGGGATTTCTCGAGCACGGCTACACCGACGATCTCCTCCGTGCCGCCTGTCGTCTCGCCGGTGTTGAACGTCGATTTCCACTTCTGCGGGTCCAAGTCCGCCTTGAGGATCGCACCATCCTCGCTCAGGTCGAATGTGCCACGCTTGGCATCGGCTCCCTCGGATTTCTGCCTTGCTAGATCTCCTGCATACTGCACTGCAATCTCAGAAAGCGCCCGAGAGACATAGCTGACGAACGGCAAATCTCGCAGCTGCGAATTCAAATCTGCGACGGACAGGACTTTGCCAAGCTCGTCGGCGTCATCAAACAGAGCCCGAACGGCTGAATCGCCAAACGGCTTGAAGCCTTCATCAATTACCGAGTACGCGATCATCCTCCCCATTTGACCAGAAGGACTTGCATACGGCGGCTCATCACCAGGCCCTCTCACAAGGCCAACGGCCTCCGCCACGTTGTCATTGAAATACGCATCCCACAACGTGGGGGCGGTCGACTGCCAGTCCGAATGCTCAGCCTCCTTGGCAAACTTCAACAGAACCAGCATATCTTGCATGTGGAGACGAAGCGCTCGATTAACCAAATCAATACTTGAATACTCGGCAAACGACTCTAGTTGTTCTTTTTCTACCAGAGCGTCCGTTGCGGCCGTTTCGTCCGCCAGATTTGACAATGATCCTGCGGGATCCATTGGGTCTAAACTTGCACCGATCATTTGTGCTATAACTTGAACAACCACAGGCGGGAGCAAGGAGAACGAAAACTGAAGGTTCCCATTGCGAGCCGACTCAAGTATCTCGTTTGTCACGCAGGAACCGGTAAACGCTCCAAAATCTAACGCATACGGGACCCCATCGAGAACGGACTGCTTGGCTGCCAAATTGAAGGCAATTATCTCAGGAGGCATGTAATCGAAGCCAATACCCGTCGTTCCGCTAAGCATTGACACGATGCCGGCCAATCCGCCGCCAAGGGAATGCCCCGTCAACACAACGTTCGCAGCAGCGCCGGCGAAAACCGACTGCCCCGTGACAGCGGCATAGAAAGACAGAGCCTCGTCAACCTGCGAGGTTTGCGTCCCGAGGGCAGCAACCCAGCCATTCAGAACGTCGCTTCCGCCTTGTGTCGGATTTGCGGAGAAATTGTCCGTGCCGCGAAAGGAGATGACGGTCTCACCGTTCCAGTCGTAGGCAATGCCGTAGAAGCCGGCTTGCTGAGCCAAGATGTCGCCATCTTCCGTTCGTCGTGCAATATGTGCTGTCCCAATTAACGTGCCTACGGCGTTGGACAATCCTGCCACGCCAGCTCCATATCCCCGATTATAGGAGTCCATTGCCAGAATTGAGAGAAACAGTTCCCTTGAAATTGTCATCGTGCCAAATCCCTTTTGAACGAACCTTTTCCAAGATTGTCAGCGAGACTGTTCGTATCTACTAGTTTTTTTCCTCCGAGGCTCGTCTTCAATCCCACCAGCCAAGTCAACCTGGTCTCGATCCCGCGCGTCAGAGGATCGTCGGTGATTTCGATCGTGATCCGTCGCCAGCTGAAGTCGCTCGCCAGCGCCCTGCTGGGGAATTCTGGATCGACTTCAATGACGGTCTTCGAGTCGTTAATATCGGCGAACGTGACGAGATCTGGCAGGCTTTTCGGGTCGATATCGCGAGCGCCGCGCTGACGAGCGAGGTCCGAAAATCCATCGAGCCGTCGCGACTTGTAGTTCCAGGCCAGCTTGGCCGTGCCGTAAAGGGTATTAAGACACCGCGGCCCGTTCTCGCCCCAATGGCAATCGTCGCGTTTGTCGGCTGGCCGCGGTCGTCGCCCCAACAGCGCAATAAGTGGGCGTCTGCCCGCGCCGAGATCGAAGTAGAGGGCCTCGCCCCGCATCTCGCCGTGGCTCGAATTGGCAATGTCCAGGTAATATCCCACCTCCACGACGTTGGAAGCACGCATCACCTCGCCGTCGACGAGAGCTTCGAGAGTAAGTTTGTAGCGATAGGTGTAGGTCGGGCTTGTGCAGCCTGCTATTACAGAAACGATAATCGGGAGAACGACCGATACGAGAAGCCTGATACGGTTCATGGTGAACCCGCCTCGTTTTCCGCAACTCTGCCAATCAGGTCATCAATCGGTGTAACCCGCACGCGCCCCTGGGTGTCCGCCAAGGCGACCTTGACCTGCCTTTCCTTGAATACCGTCCCGGCAAGATGTCTCAGGCCATCCGCAACTGCGCGCGACTCACCTACGGCTGCGACAATCCACCAGATGTTGCCGCACGCCCACTCGTCCGGCCGCAATCGAATTGGCCGTCTGATATTTTCGCTCAATCGCCGGTCGGTCTCCTCGGATACGCGCGCCCATGTCAGGGCAGCGATCGGGGCGCGGAAACCGTTCTCCCTGTGCTCGGCGTCGGCGACATAGAACTGCCCCGAGAGCACGGCCGGCAGCACCATCCACTCGATGTCGGCGAGGCTGTAGTGCTTGTAGGCGGGCGAGCGCGACATCACCACGCAGATGTCGCCGATGCTGGCCGAAACGAGCTTCGAGACAGCAGCACCCACATGCTTCTTGTCGATGCCCTTCAACAGATCAGCAGGAATGCCCGCCAATTCACCGCTCGGCTCAGATAACGTCGTCATGCCTCCGCGCCCTTCCCCAACACCGCCACCGCCGCCCGTCCGCCCCTGTCCTTCGCCCGCATCTTCACGGCCTTGCCCGCCCAGTCCTTCGCCGCCAGCCGCTTCAGCATCTCCCGGAGCACCTTCGGCTCGCCGATGGCCTCGACGACCCACAGGACGTCGCCGCTGGTCCACTCGGCGGGTGTCAATCGGAGCGGCTGGTCGAGCTGGCTCGTGAGGCGCTGGTCCACGTCCGCCGAAACTCTGGCCCACAGCACCACCGCCACGGGTGAAACCAGCCCGTTGGACTTGGACTGCGCCTCAGCAATGCTGAACTGGCCGCTGAGCAGCGGCGGCAGGATCAGCTCCTCCAGCTCGCGGATGGGCCTCTCCCGCCACACCTTCGTTCGCATGACGAGGCTGACGATCTCGCCGAAGGTGGCGATCAGCTGTTTCGAGACCCGCCCACGCCGCGCCCGCTCCTCCGCGGTCAACCCCGACCCGCCAGTCGGTGCTGCCGTGTCCACCATCGCAGCGCTGGCCGGTGGCATGTCGCTGGGAGTCGCGGCCGAGCCAGCCTCGTCCATCACCGCCCCTGTGGCCTCGCCGGGAGCGTCCGGCGGTGCGGCAGATATCGTCTCCTCGACCCCGCCCGTGGCCACCTCTGGTTTGCTCTTACGCGATTTGAAGAACACGGCTTTCCCGCTCCGCCTACTGCCTCCGCTTCCTCAAGCTCTTGCGTAGACAGTCCGGCGGCAGATCGTCAATGCGGTTGGATCAATACTGTGGCCCCGCCGCCGCGTCCGCACTTGAAGTCAGCCAACTGTGACTTTTCGCACTGCGCGGATTCGAGATCCGTGGCAGCCGCCGCGCTCCGGCTCGCCCGCGCATCCATGCGATAGCGCTGAACGAGCCTGTCCCGCTTGTCGCGTCTGCTTCAGGTAGCCAAGCAGAAGCACGCCACGCCACCAGCGTGCTTGCCTCGCTCCGCTGTTCACATGTCCGGAATCTCTGCCGAGCGTTTGGCGCCGCGCCGTTCATGCTGCAGCCGCTCAAGGCAGCTCCTGTATAGAACATCACGTGACGATCCTGCCTATTTCCCAGGCACTTCTATTGCCGCTCTACTTGCAACGGCTCACGCTTCCTTCGCAACCACGAAGGAGGCGCAATGGATCAACCCGTTACCCAACCCACCGGCGATTTTTACGCTCCGGTCAACCGCTACAAGCAACCCGGTGATGACAAGCCCATCTTCAGCGGCCACCTGACCAAGCCCGGCGAGGAGGCCAAGCTGCCCTTCGCCCTCTGGGCATTTGAATACACCAACGGCAAGACCGGCGAAGTTTTGCGGGGCTACTCCGGCGGTATCAACGGCGTGCCCGCCAACATTCCCGCTCAGGCACAGATCGACGCCCTGCTGGCCGATGCCGACGCCGGCAAAGAGGTCAACGTCGCCAACCTCACCTTGCGACCGGGTCAGATCGTCCTGTTCGCCAACGGCTTCAAGGCCGAGGCCCCGGACAAAAATCGCCCCGACCTCTGGGGCTACGTCAACCCCACCGACGGCACTCCGGTGTTTCGCCCGAGTGTGTGGATCAAGCAATTCGAGGACAGCAATCGGCCGTACCTTTCCGGCGCCACCCAATATCCTCTGCCCGGCAAATCCGAACGCCAGCATCAGGACGCCGCTGCCGCCGTCGAGCGCCTGATCGCCGACGGCAAGGTCAGCAAGGGCATGCCCAAGACCAAGGAGCGCGGAGGGCGGTAGGTCTGGGCGCCTCCCCTGCCGGGGACCGCGCCCTTGTGAACCGAGCCCCGCCCCAGATGCGGGTCTCGGCCCTGTCGGGCTGCGGTCGCTGGCGCGAAGGAAAACAAGCACATGCGGTGACCGTCGGTTTGCGAGTCGCCAACAGTCGCGCCCGTGGAGCGCCACCCCGAATGCATGACGCATCCTATTGCCAAGCACCTCTATGCCATCCAGGCCACCACGGGTGAGGGCTTCTTCCGGCTGTGGGACGATTGGCTGACGTTGGCGGTCACCGCCTTCTGCCGCGATGACGCCGCCTACATGGCCGTCATGAGCCGCTACGGAGCGCGCATACTTGGCAAGAGACACCCGGCCGACCACTTTGCCAACGCGCTGGGAGAGTTCCTGCGAACGTGTCAGTCCGATTCAGCCCTCGGCACGCCCTTCCCCGACACCCTCGGCAGGATCTACGAGGAAGAGGCCCTTACCAACAACTACGCCGGCCAGTTCTTCACACCGGAGCACCTGTGCCGGATGATGGCCAACATTATCGTCGAGCCCACCGAGGAGCCGATCACCATCTGTGACCCCGCCTGCGGCAGCGGCCGGTTCTTCATCGCGGTTCAGCCTCAGGCACCGAAAGCAACATTCACCGGCATCGACCGCGATCTCACCTGCGTCCACATGACGGCGCTCAACATGCTGGTGTGCAACGCCGATGCGTACATCGTCCACGGCAACACACTGTCCCTGGAGACCTTCGGCGGATACGTCACGCGCCGCAGCGTCTTCGGTGGCGAGATCCGCCCACTCACCGCAGCCCAGGCTTCAACGGTTCTCACGACCGCTGCCCAAGCCCAAGCTGAGCAGCAGCCCGCCCCATCGTTGGGGTCGCCGCTCCCCGACCCTGCTTTGCCGCCTACCGTAGACGTGTCGACAAGTCCCAAAAAGCCGGCACCGTTCAAGACCGATCGGAAGGGCCAGTTTGGATTTGACTTCTGAACGGCGAACAGACGGTGCCAACCGCTCAACACAACCAGCAGCTACTAAAAATGTGGTCGCTAATTGGTCGCTAGGCTGGTCGCTAGATTGTGGCGAAGATTGCTAACTTATTGATTTTATTGGCTGGGGGACTAGGATTCGAACCTAGACAGGCAGAGTCAGAGTCTGCAGTCCTACCATTAGACGATCCCCCAAGGACCGTTCCGGAGCGGGCATTCCGCCGCTCGGAGACGGGCGTATAACAGCTTGCGGGGCGCGGGGCAAGCGCCCGCGGACACCTTGCCGGGAGCTCCGGGAACGCCTTCCAAAGGCGCTTGCCAGGGTGGGGGCAAGTCACTATAAGGGCCGAGCTTTCGGGGTCGGCGGCCGAGCCGCGGCACCGAAATCGCGCCCAGGTAGCTCAGTTGGTAGAGCACGTGACTGAAAATCACGGTGTCGCTGGTTCGATTCCGGCCCTGGGCACCATTACCTAAGCCCCTGGTCAGTTGAGATGATCGGGCTCCTCCGCCAAGGGCGAGCGCGTGACGGATTGCGCGCCGCGAGCTGTGCGGGTCACGATGTCCGCGTCGCGATCCACCCGCCGCCGACCGCTGTCGCCAGGACGAGGGCCAGCCTCATGAGCCGGGCATCTCCCGCTCCGAGCAAATCTTACATGCGACGAGCGGCGGGTTCGGACGCTCGGTCAGACCGAGCGACAGACAGTCTTTTTATCGCTTGGCCGTTGCTCAAGCGGCGGCCAGAGGCTTCGGCGGCGGCGGCAGAACACCTTTGGCCAGCAAGATGGCTTCGAAATCCAATACCTTGGCTGCCTTCACGCAAAAGCCGAGGTTCATCATCATGTTGACGACAGGCACCGGCTGGAGCGCTGTGGGCACTGTCTTGACGACGATCTGACCGGTCGCGGTTGTTTGAGGCCCTGCATACAGCACACCTAAGAACATCACGCGGTTGCGTCCGGCGAAGATGTTGCCGTTCTTTTCGTGAACGAAGCCCTGGTTGACCAGCAGCACCGGCGATCCGCTGGAACCAGGGAAGCAAGCAGCATCGATCACGAACTCCGGTCGACCGTTGTAGTCGACGGATGGCGGAGACGAAGTGATCCCACGCCGGATGAGTGGCAAGTTGTTTTTGGCGTCCCAGAGCCCGTTGGGGTACCCGACCATCAGAATGTCCTCGACCGCATTCAGGTCTGCTAACTGGGCGGCGCTCGGGACAATGCTTTTGTCGAGCCCAACGTAGAATGGTCGCTTGCCACTGCTGATGAGTTGATTGAACGGCGGACCAACCAGGCATAGGGCGAGATCGACATCAGGGTCAGGATGCTCGATCCAACAGGTCGCAAAGTCTGACACCTCGAACCGTTCGTGCTTGCCGACGTCCGGCTGACCCTTCCCGTTGTCCATCGTGAAGTGGAGGAAACCTCGCGCCCGATTGTGAACAACGTGCTTGTTCGTCACGATCGCCGGAACCACTTGGTTCGGGCCACCATCGAAGTTGTAGAAGAACCCAGTTCCGGACGAGACAGCTCCACTCGCATCGAGCGCTTCGATCCGAACGGTCGAGTGTAGCAGCCGCTCAGTGATGCCCAGCATGATCATCGGCTCCGTTTTATGCTTGGAACGGATGCAGAACATGATTCGGGCAACGAGTCAATTCGTCGCAACCGACTGCGGTTTCGCGGCACGACGCCGGTGTCCATGGCCAGTGGCCTGCCGCACGCGTCGAACCCTTAGGACTGTCAATAGGATTATTAGGAAAATCGCATTTTGAATGGCCGTAATGATGCGATAACATAATGAAATTAAAGACTTTTCGTGCTCTCCGGGCTTGACCGCGATGCCCTTCCCAGCTATGATTAAAATGCTGGTCACATTGCCAGCGGCGTCCCATCGGGCCGTCTGGAACTACGTTTGAAACCAAAGGATAGCGACATGAATGATTCAGAACTAATGTACACAGAGCTACGCTTCTCACTCGACGGTGACTATGGAAGCCGCCTTCGCAATAAGCTTGACAAGGAGCTGACGGCGAGCGGCATGCAGCGCCGCGGAACAGGCTTCTACGTTGGCCGTACTACCGGTGGTGTGCCAAGATTCTTCGCGACAATTGCTCGGCATGACGGCCCTGCGCGGCTCGACCATGTGATGCTGCTCGTCCATCATTAATGACTTTTACTCATCTTGAGCGCGGGCTCCCGGTATAGGGAGCCCGTTGCCGGGTTCCACCGCCGATCTCCCTCCTCTCCAAGCCCTCCCTCACCCTCGCCAGCACGAGCTCGTGCATGATGCCGCGACCGCTGTAGCCGTTCCTCCGGCAGTGCGCCGCCACGCTGGAGAGATACTTCCGCTTACTCAGCTTCCGCCACTGGCCCTCCACGTTGACGATGTAGCCCACCGCCCGGCGCCAGACCATCCAGGGGTGGGCTGCGAGGTAGTCGTCCACGAGCTGCCGCAGCGCGAGCGTCAGCACGTCCTCGTCGACCAGTGGCTCGGGCCGCTTCGGCTCGCCCGTGGCGGCTGACATCGGCTCAGGCGAGAGATCGACGCTCACGTCTGTTTCAGAAGCGCCTTGACCCACGGGTCCGTCTCCTTCTCCGGCCCGGCCTCGGCGCGCATACGCTTGGCGGCGGACTTCATGTACGAGACCATGTCACGGCGGGCCTTGCCGTCGTCACCGTTGTGGACCTTGAGGAAGTCGTCGAGGATGTCCGGTGCGCTGTCCGGATCGGCGGCCAGCGCCTCGTAGGCGTCGGCGAGCGCGTGCTTGTCGTCGGCCAGCTTCGCCTCGGCCGCCGCGATGCTTGCCTTCAGGGTCTCGTGAACCGGCATCAGGGCGCTCCCAATAGGCGAGCGAAATCCGGGCAGTTGGTGTGGCCCGAGCCCAGGGAGGTCGCGATATTCCAGCGGTTCGCCGCAACGCGCTCGTACGAGAGCACGTCCGCCAGGTCGAGGTACCACCACTCACCCGCGATCACCGCCTTGATCGGCGGCGGGCGGTTCCTGATCTGATACGCCTCCGCCGTGACGTAGCCGGTGTGGTCCACGTCGCTGCGCCGGTACTCGGGGTCGAAGTCGCGGACCCTCACGGCCATCAGCCGATCCTCGCCAGTGTCTCGTTCAGGGCCTTGGGGTTGGCCAAGCCGAGCAGGTCGCCGACCCTCTCCGTGTAGATTTGAAGGGCACGGGAGAGCTTGGCGTAGTGGACCTTGGCTGCCTCGCGGCGCTGGTACTGCTCCGGCGCGAACGCCTTGGCGGCGATCTCCCGCAGCTGCTCGTGCTCCGCCTGCGTGAGCCCAGAGAGACGCGGTGGCGCGCTGAGCACGGCGCTGACCGTGGCGTAGTCGGCGTTCATCAGCTGCGAGAGCGGAACCCGCTCGGCCCGGATCACGGACCTGATCTCCGCCGCGTAGGCCAAGGTCTTCTTGTCCTTCAGCTCCTCGGTGATGGCGTTGTCGTAGAGGACGAGGGCGCTCTCGATGTTCTGCAGCTGCCGCGATGCCGCGCGGACGGCCGAAGTGGAGGCGGGCTCGGCCTTGCCGTGCCATGCGGACCGCTGCTCCGGGGTCACCGTGTTGAACGTCTCGGCGAGCGCGACGTAGGACTTCTCCAGCGCCGCGAGCGCGTCGCGCGTGCCGCCCTGCGTTGGCGCCTCGTGCCGGTCCACGATGGCGGCGGTGACGTCGATGGGCCAGTGCGGGTCCGCCTTCGTGTCGCCGAAGCGGGGCTTCGGTCGGGCGGCCCGTTCGGCGCGGACGCGAGCGGCCACCGCCGCGTCTAGCGGCGTGCCGACCGAGGGTGCCGTCGGCGGAGTGCCGGACGCCTTCGTCTTGGTGTCGTCGACGACGGGCTGCTGCTGATCGGTCATGGCGTTTTGTCCTTGATGTCGGGTGACGTGACCGTCACGCCGAAATGGCGCAACTTCGGAACGGCGTACCTCGCGGTCACGCCGACCAGGGTGAAGCGCTCGCTCCCGTCCTCGGCCGCGACGCTGAGCTTTGCCTTGTGCCCGTCGACGGTCGTGATGCGGTAGGTCACCCAGCGCTTGAAGTAGACGAAGTCCCGCACGACCTCGCCGCCAGCGAGGAAGGTGCATTCGACTGGGATATAGCGTTCGGAGGGCTCGGCCATCGCGGGCTCCAGGGGCTAATTGGTGCCCCCGGCGATCGGGCTGAAGCTCGGACCTGTTCGCCAAGGGCACCACGGGCGTCCCGTCCGGGAGATTACGGAGGAACGATCGTGATCATGCCTCAGGGGACGAGGCCGCGCTCTCAGCGATGAGAGCGGCGGTCTCAACTTCAGCCGGTTGTTGAGAGGGGCGAAGTCAAAAGAAAGGGGCCGGGTGGTGCCCGGCCCCTTGGCGGTGCTCAGGTGAGCGGCTTCGGCCTCGACGCTGGCGCGAGCGCTGCGAGGAACTGGTCCACGTGGTCGTCTTCCGGGATGGGCGCAGTGCCACCTGTCGTACCCGGGAAGCCCAGCACGGCCGTCACCTCGCCGGGGGCGGGCTTCGTGAAGCCACACTCGTAGACGAACTGCTCGATGATGTAGGCAAGCTCCTTCGCGTCGACGCCGTCCCAGTCCGCGATCTCGCTGACCAGCTCCTCGGCAGCCTGCAACGCGGTCTGGACGCGCTCGCTCTCGGGAGAAGTGCGGAAGTCGTCGAGGTTGATGATCTCAGACATGACCGACCTCCATACAATCGCTCTCCTGCTTGTTGTCCTCGACCCACTTGCCCAGGAAGGCCACGCACTCGGCGAGTGCCTTATGGTCACGGCGCACAGCGTGGTAAGCCGCCTCGATGCAGACCATCGTTGCGACCGTGCGCCGGTCGTCCTCCTTGAACACGTGGAAGAGCTTGGTCAGGAAAGCGACCTGGTCTTCGTCGCTTGGCAGCAAGATCTGCTCCTGATCCTCGAACTCATCCTCGACATAGGCGTCGAAGAACAGGTCCAGCATATAGCCGCAGTTGCTCTCGAGAGCAGCGAGCCTGCCCTCGTCGCTATTGATGTAGAGCTTCATTTGGGTAGTTCTCCAATGGCCCCTTTCACACTGGCCATCGGCGGGGCGCGCTCCGTTGGCGCCTACCTAGGAATAGGAATGGAGAAACGGAAAAAATCTTCGATATGAATGATGGTGAACGTGCGGCCGTTCCGCTCATGATCTCAATGGGTTGGACGAACACCACTCGGCGCCGGGTCGATGCACGCTGCATCGAAATGCGAGGGCTCTGACACGACCTCACTGGTCCACGCTTGCTTAACCGACGCGCGGGTACTCTCCGCCAGGGTATGAGGCCCAGAGGGAGAGCGCGGAATGGAGCGGCATTGGGACGACGAACTGTCAATCGGCGTCGAACTTTGACCCCTTATCGGCGTGCAATATTGACCCCTTGGGTGCGCAGTCGTTGAGCCGGCCGAGGCCGGAGCTGCGGAGCGAGAGCGGAGCAGCGGAGGGCTTGGCCGG
>WBZX01000715.1_pt1 | contig 28549 bp, 21 predicted proteins | sample 5204211 | NCBI WGS metagenome assembly WBZX01 (sample SAMN12344362, study PRJNA552823) | activated sludge metagenome | biome: Activated sludge suspended growth; feature: Nitrification reactor; material: Wastewater; isolation source: activated sludge from nitrification reactor of wastewater... | reverse complement strand
GTACGGCAAGCTGGCCGGCATGACGGGCACGGCCGACACCGAGGCCTACGAGTTCCAGGAGATCTACGGCCTCGAGACCGTGGTGATCCCGCCCAACAAGCCCACGATCCGCAAGGACGAGCTCGACCTCGTCTACAAGACGGCGCAGGAGAAGCACGACGCCGTCATCAAGGACATTCGCAACTGCCATGAGCGCGGTCAGCCGGTGCTGGTGGGCACGACGTCGATCGAGAACTCGGAGCTGATCTCGTCCCTGCTCGAAAAGCAGAACCTGCCGCACCAGGTGCTCAACGCCAAGCAGCACGCCAAGGAGGCCGAGATCGTGGCCCAGGCCGGCAGGCCCGGAGTCATCACCATCGCCACCAACATGGCCGGCCGCGGCACCGACATCGTGCTCGGCGGCAATGTGGAAAGACAGGTCCACTTCCTGGAGATCGACGACTCGATCCCGGCCGACGAGAAGGCCCGCCGGATCGCCCAGCTGCACGAGGAGTGGCAGGGCCTGCACGACAAGGTCAAGGCCGAGGGCGGCCTGCGCATCATCGCCACCGAGCGTCACGAGAGCCGCCGCATCGACAACCAGCTTCGCGGCCGCTCCGGCCGCCAGGGTGACCCGGGTGCCAGCCGCTTCTACCTGTCGCTCGACGATCCGCTGATGCGAATCTTTGCGGGTGATCGCGTGCGCTCCATCATGGACCGCCTGAAGATGCCCGAGGGAGAGGCCATCGAGGCCGGCATCGTCACTCGCAGCATCGAGGGCGCCCAGCGCAAGGTCGAGGCGCGCAACTTCGACATGCGCAAGCAGTTGCTGGAGTACGACGATGTCGCCAACGACCAGCGCAAGGTGATCTACCAGCAGCGCAACGACATCCTCGAGGCTGCATCACTGGCGGAGATCACCACCAACCTGCGCCGGTCCTCCATGGAAGACGTGGTGCGCACCTTTGTGCCTGCCGAGAGTCTCGAAGAGCAATGGGACCTCGACGGCCTGGAGAAGGTGCTGCGCGAGGAGTGGCACCTCGACCTGCCCCTGAAGGCCGAGGTCGAGAAGAGCGATGCCATCACCGACGAGGAGATCGTCGAGAAGGTGCAGGCCGCCGCCGACCAGGCCTTCGCCGACAAGCTGGCCGTCGTGGGCGAGGAGCAGTTCACGCCGTTCACGCGCATGGTGATGCTGCAGTCGATCGACACGCACTGGCGCGAGCACCTGGCTGCGCTGGACTATCTGCGCCAGGGCATTCACCTGCGAGGCTATGCGCAGAAGAACCCGAAGCAGGAGTACAAGCGCGAGGCCTTCGAGCTGTTCTCGCAACTGCTGTCGATGGTCAAGATGGAAGTCACGCGCGTTCTGATGACCGTGCGCATCCAGACCCAGGAGCAGGTGGCACAGGCCGCAGAGGCGCTGGAGGAGAAGGCCGGGCATCTGAGCAACGTGACCTACACCCACCCGAACGAAGACGGCAGCGTGACGCAGGAGGCCGATCCGGCGACTGCCGTGGCCGAGGTTCCCCGGGTGGGCCGCAACGACCCCTGCCCCTGCGGCAGCGGCAAGAAGTACAAGCACTGCCACGGCGCGCTGGCATAGCTGCCGCGCCGGCGTCGAGTCTTCAGGGCGGCGGGAACCAGTAGCCGCGATCCGTCGTGTCCCAGGCCAGCGGGTCCTGGCGCCAGAGAGTCCAGCGGGTGCGGATCTCGCCCTTCCAGCGTCGCCAGGTCAGGCGAAGCGCATTGCCCTGCTGCTGTGCCCAGTAGTCGTCGCGGAAGTGGGCCAGATAGGTGCCCACGAACGGGCCGCGCAGCAATGCCGAGCAGGCCTCGGGCGAAAGGGGCTTGCGCTCCGCGCGCAGGCGGGCCGTCGCAGAGCCGGCAATCCGCTGCAGCGCCGCCGCCTGGACGGCTGACACGCCCTCGGGCACCCATGCGCCGACCGGCGATCGTTCGAACACGCCGGCATAAGTCGCCAGCGACACGTAGTAGGCCCCCAGGGGCGTGAGATGGACGTTGTCGTGAAAGATGCGCCCGATGGTGTCGTCCGGCGTTGCACCCGAGAGTCCTTCGACAGCCCCACGCGATGCCTGCTCCATCAACTCGGCGAGAGCCAGGCCCACCGGAAGCGACGTGACGCGATCACTGCGGCCTTCCGCTTCGAGAGACCGGTTGACGCGTGTGACGATGCACTGCCACAGCGGCGCCGAGGCGCGCTCGTAGTCGATCCAGCGCCTGAGTTCGGTACGCCCCGGAATGCCCAGCCAGGGCTCGTAGAAAAAGGTGCGCCCACGGGCGTTGCCGTCGATGAATCGATCGTGATAGTGACGCAGGTGGCGCACCGCGTCGTGAGACAGGAGCGAGTCGATCACGCCGTGCTGTTCAGTGATGAGCAGCACGTCATACGGATTGGTGCGCAGCTCCCGCACCACGTCCATCCCGCTGCCCGTCTTGTTGTCGCCCTGCGCGTAGCCGGCCCAGCCGGTCTCGTTGCCTCGTCCGCGCGCCCGGTGCTTGATGGCTGAGCCGACCATGTACTGGCGGTTCCAGTCCAGTGGCGTCCCCAGGCTGCTGGCGATGCGCTCCAGGTAGGTCGGCATCGGAAGGTCGGTCAGGCTGTGGCCCGACACGAACACGCGGGTCGGGCGGGAGGGCGCGGTCTGTGCGTCAGCGGACACGGTGGCGATCAGCAGGGCGATGGACAGTGCGAGTGCGAGAGCAGGGCGCATGGCGTGGCGAGTCTGCCATGCAGTCGCGAACCTACAATCCAAAGACCCTACGTTGCCCCCACCGCTCATGCCCGTCAATCTCAGCGCCCCGGCGCCCGGCAGTCTTCATCCCGTGCCCGGCGTGCGCATCGGCGTGGCCATGGCGGGTGTGCGCAAGGCCAACCGCAAGGACCTGGTCGTCATGTCGTTCGACGAGGGCACGGCCGTGTCCGGTGTCTTCACCCAGAACCGCTTCTGCGCCGCGCCTGTGCAGGTGTGCCGCGAGCATCTCGGTTCGGGCAGCGGTATCCGTGCGCTGGTCGTGAACACCGGCAATGCCAATGCCGGCACGGGTGCCGACGGTCTGGCACGCGCGCGCCGTACCTGTGCCGAACTTGCCGGCCTTCTGAAGGTGGACCCGCAGCAGGTGCTGCCGTTTTCCACAGGCGTGATCATGGAGACGCTTCCGGTGGACCGGGTCGTGGCCGGCCTGCCGTCGGCACTGGCGGCGCTGACTGCCGACGGCTGGCTCGAAGCGGCCGAGGGCATCATGACCACCGACACGCTACCCAAGGCGGCGTCCCGACAGGTGCAGATCGGCGGGCGCGGCGTCACGGTGACCGGCATTGCCAAAGGGGCCGGCATGATCCGCCCGAACATGGCGACGATGCTCGGCTTCATCGCCACCGATGCGGTGATCGAACCCGGCCTGCTGCCGGCACTGGCGCGCGAAGCCGCAGACCAGAGCTTCAACCGCATCACGATCGACGGCGACACGAGCACCAACGACAGCTTCGTGCTCGTGGCAACGCAGCAGGCCGGACACGCGCCGGTCACCCAGCTCGAATCGACTGACGGCGCCGTGCTGCGTGAGGCCGTGTTCAGCGTGGCCCGCGAACTGGCCCAGGCCATCGTCCGCGATGGCGAAGGCGCCACGAAGTTCATCACCGTGCGTGTCGACGGGGGGCGCACCAAGCAGGAATGCCGCCTGGCGGCCTATGCCATCGCGCACTCGCCCCTGGTGAAGACCGCCTTCTTCGCCAGCGATCCCAACCTGGGCCGCATCCTGGCCGCAGTGGGCTACGCCGGCATCGACGACCTGGATCAGGGACTGATCGACCTTTTCCTTGACGACGTCCACGTCGTCGTCCGCGGCGGCCGGCATCCCGACTATCAGGAGGCCGACGGGCAGAGGGTGATGAAGCGCAGCGAGATCACGGTGCGGGTGGACCTGCATCGCGGCCCGGCCCACGCCACGGTGTGGACCTGCGACCTGTCCCACGACTACGTGAGCATCAACGCCGACTACCGCAGCTAGGGCACGACACCCGCCGCCTGCATCGCGTCGGCCCAGAAGCCTGCTGGCGACCGACTGATGTGGCTGTTGTCGAAGTACACCGGCTTGCCGTCGACGACCACTGAACAGGGTGTCGGCTTGCAAAGTGCCGCCGCTGGCGAGAACCGAGCCTGGATCCGGGCCTGGTTGCGGTCCAGGGCATCGAAGAAGAACGCGTATTGCTGGTCGTACTCGCTGCGCGTGAACTCCAAGTCGGCGTTCCTGCCTTCCAGACGCGCCCTCGCCAATGCCAGCGGCACGGGTCCCTTGGCGCCAGGCACGGGTTCCCACACATAGACCCGCTTTCCGGCGGCAGACAGGCGCAGCAGGAGGTCGTCGAAGGCGCGGTTGAAAGCGGCGATCGACTGCTCGCGATCGAGGTCCTGGCCCTGCTGCGGGCTGAGGCGGCGCTCGACGGGCTGCAGCCAGGTGGACACGAGGAACACGTTGCGCAGGCTCTTTTCGCGTTCCAGCAACTGCACCATGTTCGTGTTGAAGCCGACACATTGACCGCTGTCACCCAGCACATGCAGACCCAGGTTCGGAGGGCAGGAGTTTCGATAGAGCAGCACTCCTGCCTTGGCGCCACGCCGCAGCCAGGCGTCCATGGCGCCATGCGCGGCCCAGGCGTGCGAGTCCCCGTACACCAGCCATGTGACCGGCGCAGCGGGGTCGCCGATGCGACAGGCCGGCGAGTCCGGCGTCAGGGGCCGTCCGACGAACTGGCATTCCGACAGTGGCGGCGACTTGTCGTTGACAAACCCCGCCAATGCCTGAACGTCGGCCGGAAAGCGCGAGGGAAGGCCGTCGGTCACGCGCACGAGGACGAACGCCGCAGCGACGAGGGCCACGCCCCCCGCATAGGCCGACAGGAGCTTCCATCGGGCCACAAGGATTCGGCGCTCACGCACCGGCTCCTCGACGAAGTGGAAGAGCAGGGCCGCCATGGCCACAGCGCTGGCCAGCATCAGCCAGCGTTGGGGCAGTCCGTAGCCTTCGCCGAGCGCGTCTCGCGAGAACACGTGGATGGGCCAGTGCACGAGATACAACGGGTAGGAGATGCGGCCGACATAGGTCATCACCCGGTTGGACAGGAGTCCGGAGATGCGGGTCGGAGACGTCCCCGCGGACAGGACGACCAGCATGCCGCCTGCGACCGGCAGCAGGGCAAACGTGCCGGGAAACGGTGTTGACGGCCGATGGACCGCCAGCGCCAGGGCGATGAAGGCCAGTCCGCCGACCAACGCGGCTTCGCGGGCCCGCGCACCCAGGGGCCATCGCGATGCGATGCCGGCCGCCAGCGCTCCGGCCAGCAACTCCCAGGCCCGGGTCGGCAGCATGTAGAACGTGAGTTCAGGCCGCTTGCCCACAAGCGCCAGGTTGAGGGCGAACGACACCAGCGCAGCCACGACGATGCCCCACCAAAGATAGCGCCGCGCATGACGATGCAGCAGCAGCAATCCGAGGGGATAGAAGATGTAGAAGTGCTCCTCCACCGCCAGTGACCAAAGGTGCAGCAGTGGCACGTCGGCCGCCCTCAGGCCAAAGTAGCCCACGTTCGCATAGAAGTGGAAGTTGACGAGGTAGAGCTGCGACAGGATGGCCTGTCGGACCAGTTCGGTGAACTGCTCGGGGAACTGCCGCGTCGCGCCCCATGCCACGGTCAGCACCACCACGACGAGCAGAGACGGCGCAAGTCGCCTGATGCGGCTCGTGTAGAAGTCGGCGAGGCTGAAGCGGCCCGAGTCGAGCTGGCGCAGCAGGATCCCCGTGATCAGGAAACCCGAGATGACGAAGAACACGTCCACGCCGATGAACCCCGCATGACCGAGGTCGACCACGCCGAAATGGAACAGGAGCACCAAGAGCACCGCCACGGCACGCAGGCCGTCGACCTCGGGGAGGTAGCTTGCTCGAGGTGTGTGCATGGCGGCGTCGGGTAAGGGTCGCGTCGTGGGTTCGTTCCGGGCATCCGGACCCGAGCCTGCGCGGCGCTCAACCACGCCGCGGGCAGGATGCTAGCTTGGGGTCGAGCCTTCTCGGCCGGGCACCCCCCGGAGTTCGGGCCCCTGCCGCAGGGGGCCGGCCCAGCGCATGGTCGGCGGAACCGGTTGACGTTGCAAGTTGCAGAAGTCGCGAGGCCGCTGCTACCATTGCCCAGCACCACGCAATAGTTCACGCGCGCACCATGACCACCCATGACATCCCGGAACGACGCAGCCGCGCCGCACTCGTGGTGGGGGTGTCCGTGGCGTTTGGCCTGGTGGTATCGGTCGGCCTTCAGTTCTCGGAGGACGTGCCGTATGTCAAGGCCGCCGCGCCCGCTGACCGCCTCGACTGTCCGGCGGTGATCGCCCTCTAGCTTCGCTCGTGTCGGGTCCCACCGGGCCTGCGCCGAGCATTCGGCGGCAGGCCCGGGTCGTCTCGGGGACGTCGCGCCCACTCCATGCCCAAGAGGCTGGACAAGCCGAGCAAGATTGCATGACAACAACTTCGACCGTGCCTATGCGCGCTGGCTGGCTCGGCGCCTTGCGCCGACGCCTCGCGCTGCCGGCCGACGACCTGCTTCGCGACGCCGCCTACAGGCGCCTGTGGACGTCCATCCTGATTTCATCTCTGGGCGGGCAGGTCACGATGCTGGCGCTGCCGCTCACCGCCGTCGTGCTGCTTCATGCCACGCCCACGCAGATGGGCATCCTGGTGGCCATGGAGATCGCGCCTTTCGTGCTGCTTTCGCTGCCGTCGGGGGTGTGGCTCGATCGTGTGCGCAAGCTGCCCGTCTACGTCGTGGGCGAGGCCAGTCTGGCCCTCATCGTCTCGAGCGTGCCCCTGGCATGGTGGATGGGCTGGCTGGCCATGCCCTGGATGTACGTGGTCGCGTTCGTGATGGGCTGCGTCTACGTGGTGGCCGGGTCGGCGGCGCAGATCGTGCTCACGCAGGTGGTTCCGCGTGAGCGGTTGGTGGAAGCCCATGCGCGCAACGCGCTGGCCAGCTCGGGCGCCGAGGTCGCGGGGCCGGGGTTTGCCGGCGCCCTGATCAAGCTCGCCGGTGCGCCCGTGGCACTGCTGCTGGACGCGATCATGTTGATCGGGTCGGTGCTGATCCTGCGCGGTGTCCGTGTGCAGGAGGCGCTCAGCCGACCGAAGGACGCCCACTTCTGGCGCGACCTGAAGGCGGGCCTGCGTTTCGTGCGCGGCACGCCGCTGCTGGTAGCCATGGCCACGGCGGTGGGCCTGTGGCAGATGTGCCACCACGCGGCCATCGTGGTGCAGATCCTGTTTGCGACGCGCACGCTCGGGCTTTCGGAATCCCAGATCGGCCTGTCCTTCGTGGGCCTGGGCGTGGGCACGGTGTTGGCCAGCACGCTGGGGCACCGCGTGTCGGCACGCGTTGGTCCCGGGCCATGCCTGTTGCTGGGCATGGGCATCTGTGCGCTGGGGTGGCTGTTGCTGGCGGCGGCGCCCGCCAACGCGCTCGGGCGTGCCATGTTCGCCCTGATGCTGCTGCTGTTCGGCGTGGGCGCGGTCCTGATCTTCATCAACTTCCTGTCGCTTCGGCAATCGGTGACGCCCGCGCCGTTGCTGGGTCGCATGACGAGCACGATGCGCTGGCTGATCCTGCTGCCGGCCGGGCCCGGCGCGATCATCGGCGGATGGCTGGGCGAGCATGTGAGCCTGCGCGCGTCGCTGGTGTTCGCGGGCGCGGGCGCTCTGGTGGTCGTGGGCCTGGCGTGGCGGCATCCGCTGCTTCGCAACGTGCGGACCCTGCCGCAGCCCGAGTCGGCGGACGACGCGCTGGGCGCCGAGGCCAGTCTGGGTGGCGATGCCCGGCTCGCGGGCGAATCAGGTGCCGAGGCGCCCGGCGTGCGGCGAGAAGCGGTCGACGGCGTCGGTGATCAAGCCGTCCAGGCCCAGGCCGAGCAGCCAGCGCGCCGGTGATTCGTCATTGACGGTGTAGGCCAAGGCCCACAGGCCTGCGGCGTGAAGCCGCTCGACCATGTCGCGCTGGTAGACGTTGAAGTTGGCCACCACCGCCACGCAGCCCAGGGCCCGGGCCTGGTCGAACCAGCCCTCGTGCAGGCTGTCCAGCAGCAGCGCGCGGGGAAGCTCGGGCGCGGCGGCCCGGGCGCCTTCCAGCGCCGCGGCCTGGAACGAACTGAGCAGCGGCGGCATGGCCTGGCCGGCCCAGCGCCGCGCGGCCTCGCGTGCGGCTACTTCACCGGTGACGCGCTCCTGCCCGGGCGTGGGCTTGATCTCGATGTTGAGTGCATGGCCGTTGCGCAGGCAGAACGACGCGATGGCGTCGAAGGTGGGGATCGGCTCGCCGGCCCAGGCGCGGCCGTGCCAGGCGCCGGCATCGCGTCGCGACAGCTCGGCCCAGGTGCGCTCGCCGGCCACGCCTCGGCCGTCGGTGGTGCGGTCCAGCGTGGCGTCATGCAACAGGAAGGGCACGCCGTCGGACGACAGCTTCACGTCGCATTCGAACGCGCCGTAGCCGTGCGCGGCGCCGAGGCGGAAAGCCGCCAGCGTGTTCTCGGGCGCCAGGCGTCCGGCGCCGCGGTGGGCGATCCAGAGCGGCCAGGGCATGGGCTTCATCGCGGACGGCACCGGCTCACTCCACCCGCTGCTGAGTCTGCGGGTCGAACCAGTGCAGGTGGCCGGGCTCCACGGCCACCGTGAGCGTGGCGCCGGGTGTGGGCGCCACCAGCGTGGCATCGACCCGCACGGTGAACGACGCGTCGCCCAGCCGGCAGTACACCAGACGCTCGGCGCCGAGCATCTCGACCACCTCGACCTGCATCGACCAGCCCGCCGCGCCGGGGTCCGCGTGTTCGGGGCGCACGCCGAGCAGCAGGTCGCCCTGGCGCGGTGCCGCCGCAGGCAGTTCGAGCACGGTGGTTCCGACGGTGAACGTCCTGCCTTCAGCCCGGCCCGCCAGCAGGTTCATCGGCGGGCTGCCGATGAAGCCGGCCACGAAGGTGGTCGCCGGGCGGTGATACACCTCCTCGGGCGTGCCGATCTGTTCCATGCGGCCGGCGTTCATCACGATCATGCGCTGGGCCAGCGTCATCGCTTCGACCTGATCGTGCGTGACAAACAGCGATGTGACGCCCAGTTCGCGATGCAGCTTCTGGATCTCGAGGCGGGTCTGGGCGCGCAGCTTCGCGTCCAGGTTGGACAGGGGCTCGTCGAACAGGTAGACCGCCGGCTGGCGCACGATGGCGCGGCCCATCGCCACGCGCTGCCGCTGGCCGCCGGACAATTGCCGCGGCTTGCGGTCGAGCAGGTGCGCCAGCTCCAGGATCTTCGCGGCCTTCTGCACCCGCGTGTCGATCTCCGCCTTGGGCACCTTGGCGATCTTCAGGCCATAGGCCATGTTGTCGTACACGCTCATGTGCGGATAGAGCGCGTAGTTCTGGAACACCATCGCGATGTCGCGCTCGGCCGGCTCGAGGTCGTTGACGACCCGGCCGCCGATCGAGATCTGGCCACCGGAGATTTCTTCCAGGCCCGCCACCATGCGCAGCAGCGTGCTCTTGCCGCAGCCCGACGGGCCCACGATCACGATGAACTCGCCGTCGGCGATGTCGGCGTTGACGCCGTGGATGACCTGGTTGGCCTTGGGTCCCTGGCCGTAGCGCTTGACCACGTCGCGGATGCTGATCGCTCCCATCGCTGCTCGTTCCTTCGGCTTCTATTTCTCTGTGTCGACCAGGCCCTTGACGAACCACTTCTGCATCAGCATCACCACCAGCGCGGGCGGGATCATCGCCAGCATGGCGGTGGCCATCACGGCGCCCCATTCGGTCTGCGCGTCGCCGCCGGAGATCATGCGCTTGATGCCGATGACCACCGGGTACATGTCCTCGCTGGTGGTCACCAGCAGCGGCCAGAGGTACTGGTTCCAGCCGTAGATGAACTGGATCACGAACAGCGCGGCGATGCTGGTGGACGACAGCGGGATCAGCACGTCGAAGAAGAAGCGCACGGGTCCGGCGCCGTCGATGCGAGAAGCCTCGGTCAGTTCCTCGGGCACCGTGAGGAAGAACTGCCGGAACAGGAACGTGGCCGTGGCCGACGCGATCAGCGGCACCGTGAGGCCGGCATAGGTGTTGAGCATGCCCAGGTCGGACACGACCTTGTAGGTGGGCGCGATGCGCACCTCCACCGGCAGCATCAGCGTGACGAAGATCGCCCAGAAGAAGAACATCCGGAACGGGAACCGGAAGTACACGATGGCAAACGCCGACAGCAGCGAGATGATGATCTTGCCGATGGCGATGACCAGCGCGGTAACGAGGCTGACAACCATCATGCGGCCGACAGCCGCATTCGAACCGCCGCCCTCGTAGGTGCCAGCGAGCACGGCGGAGTAGTTCTCCACCAGGTGCGACCCTGGCAGCAGCGGCATCGGCGGATGGATGATCGCCTCGTTGCTGTGCGTGGAGGCGACGAAGGTGATGTAGACCGGCAATGCAATGATCAGCACACCGATGACAAGCACCACATGCGCGAGCAGGCCCAGTGCGCCACGACGCTCAACCATGAACGTTCCCCCTCGGCGACATCAGTAGTTGACCTTCTTCTCGACGAACCGGAACTGCACCACGGTGAGTGCGATGACGATCACCATCAGCACCACCGACTGCGCGGCAGACCCGCCCAGGTCCATCGCCTTGAAGCCGTCGTAGTAGACCTTGTAGACCAGGATCGCGGTGTCCTTGCCCGGGCCGCCGGAGGTGGCGGCGTCGACGATGGCGAAGGTGTCGAAGAACGCGTAGATGACGTTGATCACCAGCAGGAAGAACGTGGTCGGCGACAGCAGCGGGAACTGGATGGTCCAGAAGCGGCGCCACGGGCGCGCACCATCGATGGCCGCCGCCTCGATCAGCGACTTGGGGATCGACTGCAGGCCCGCCAGGAAGAAGAGGAAGTTGTAGGAGATCTGCTTCCACACGGCGGCCATCACGATCAGCGCCATGGCGTGGCCGCCGTCGAGAAGGTGGTTCCAGTTGAAACCCCACTCGCGCAGCAGATACGACACGATGCCCACGCTGGGCGCAAACATGAAAAGCCACAGCACGCCCGCCACCGCCGGCGCCACCGCGTAGGGCCAGATCAGCAGCGTGCGATAGAAGCCCGACCCCTTGATCACCCGGTCGGCGAACACCGCCAGCAGCAGCGACAGCGACAGGCCGAGCGACGCGACCAGCAGCGAGAACACGCCGGTGGTCCAGAACGACGCAAGGTAGGTGGGGTCATTGAACAGGTTGCGGAAGTTCTCCAGCCCGGCCCACTCGACCGACGTGCCGAAGGCGTCCGACTGTTGCACCGACTGCAGCAGTGCCTGCGCCGCCGGCCAGAAGAAGAACAGCACGATGATGGTGACCTGCGGTGCCAGGAGCACCCAGGGCAGCCAGCCCGACCGGAAGACGACTCGTTTTTCTGCAGCCAAGGCGAAGGTGGGAAAAGTGAATGACCCTCCCCGCCGGGCGGGGAGGGTCAGTAAGGGGTGCGGTCAGTTCAGCCGCACTGCGGACAAGCGCCTCAGCCCTTGTTCGCCTTCTGGAAGCGCTCGAGCAGTTCGTTGCCGCGCTGCACGATCGAGTCCAGCGCTTCCTTGGCCGTCTTCTTGCCGCTCCACACGTTCTCGAGTTCCTCGTCCTCGATGGTGCGGATCTGCACGTAGTTGCCCAGGCGGATGCCGCGCGACTTGTCGGTCACCTTGCGCACCATCTGGGTCGGCGCCACGTCGGTGCCGGGGTTCTCCTTGTAGAAGCCCGACTTCTCGGTCAGCGCGAACGCGGCGTTGGTGATCGGCAGGTAGCCGGTGCGCTTGTGGCTGGCAGACTGGATTTCCGGCTTGGACAGGTAGTCGAAGAACGCGGCGACGCCCTTGTACTCATCGGCCTTCTTGCCGGACATCACCCACAGGCTGGCGCCGCCGATGACGGTGTTCTGCGGTGCGCCGGGCACGTCGGGGTAGTAGGGCAGGGTGGACAGCGCGAAGTCGAACTTGGCGTTCTTCTTGACGTTGCCGTAGAAGCCCGAGGACGTGGTGATCATGGCGCACTCGCCGGAGACGAAGCTGGCCTCCGGCACGTTGGCGCGGCCCTTGTAGATGAACAGGCCCTGCTTGGCCATGTTGGCCAGGTTCTCGATGTGGCGCACGTGCAGCGGCGAGTTCGCCACCAGACGCGCGTCCATGCCGCGCAGGCCGTTGCCCTTGGTGGCCAGTTCCACGTTGTGCCAGGTCGAGAAGCTCTCGAGCTGGGTCCAGCCCTGCCACGCGATGGTCAGCGGGCACTTGTGGCCGCTGGCCTTGAGCTTGGCCGCGGCCAGCGCCACTTCCGGCCAGGTCTGCGGCAGCTTCGTGGTGTCGATGCCGGCCGCCTTGAACGCGTCCTTGTTGACGTAGAACACGGTGGTGGAGCTGTTCAGCGGGAAGCTGAGCATCTGCCCGTTGGGGGCCGTGTAGTAGCCGGCCACGGCGGGGATGTACGCCGCGGGGTCGAACTTGTAGCCCGCGTCCTTCATGACCTGGGCCACGGGCACGCTCACGCCCTTGCTGGCCATCATGGTGGCGGTGCCGACCTCGAACACCTGAAGGATGTGCGGCGCCTGGCCGGCGCGGAAGGCGGCCACGGCAGCGGTGAACGACACGTCGTACGAGCCCTTGTAGGTCGGCACGATCTTGTACTTGGTCTGGCTGGCGTTGAAGTCCTTGGCCAGGTCGTTGACCCACTCGTTGTTGACGGCGGTCATCGAGTGCCACCACTGGATCTCGACCTGGGCCTGGGCCGATGCGAGAAGGCCGACCGCCAGGCCGGCGCCGAGGGCGAGGGATTTCAGCTTCATGAAGTCTCCGTTGAGTTCAGTACATCCGGGGCGCGATTGTGACGGCTGCCCGTGACAATGCCGTTTCTTTCATGACGGGCGCTCCGGAGCAAGCGGGATAACCCCGTTTGACGGCCTCAATGCTGCGCTGCGGTAAAGTCTGCCGCCCTGCGATCACCGACCGAATGAACGCTCCCCTGCCCATCGAAGTCGGCGCCCGTGCCCGGCCCGAGGCCGACGGCGAAGCCGCAAGTCCGCGCCTGCGGGAGATTCCCTACAACTACACCTCGCTGTCGGACAGGGAGATCGTCATCCGGCTGCTGGGTGCCCGCGCCTGGGACCTGCTGGACAAGCTGCGGGGCGAGCGTCGCACCGGACGCTCTGCACGCATGCTGTATGAGGTGCTGGGCGACATCTGGGTCGTGCAGCGCAATCCCTACCTCGAGGACGACCTGCTCGACAACCCGCGGCGTCGGGCAGCGCTGATCGACGCGCTGCACCACCGCCTGCGCGAGATCGGGAAACGCCGCAGCACCGCGGCGGATGCCGAATCCGCGGCCCGCGACGCGATGGTGGGCGAGTTGCTGGTGGCTGCGCAGGCCGCCGTCGACCGGTTCGCGGCCCATTTCCGCGACGTCTGGGACCTGCGCAAGGCCGCGCGCCGCGTGCTCGGGCGCGCCACCGCGCGCGACAACATCAAGTTCGACGGCCTGTCGCGCGTGTCCCACGTGACCGACGCCACCGACTGGCGTGTCGAGATGCCCTTCGTGGTGCTCACGCCGGACACCGAGGCCGAGATGGCGGGGCTGGTCGCCGGCTGCGTCGACCTTGGCCTGACCATCATTCCGCGTGGCGGCGGCACCGGCTACACCGGCGGCGCCGTTCCGCTGACCTGGAAGAGCGCGGTCATCAACACCGAGAAGCTCGAGGCGATGGGCGAGGTGGAGATGGTGACGCTGCCCGGCGTGGACCGGCCGGTGGCCACCGTGTTCAGCGAGGCCGGCGTGGTCACGCAGCGCGTGGCGGACGCCGCCGAGCGCGCCGGCCATGTGTTCGCGGTGGACCCCACCAGCGCCGAGGCCAGCTGCATCGGCGGCAACATCGCGATGAACGCCGGCGGCAAGAAGGCCGTGCTGTGGGGCACCGCGCTGGACAACCTCGTCTCCTGGCGCATGGTCACGCCCGACGCCAAGTGGCTCGAGGTGGCGCGCATCGGCCACAACCTCGGCAAGATCCACGACGTGCAGACGGCGTCGTTCGAGCTGCGCTACTTCGACGCGACGGGCAAGCGGCTCGAGCGCACCGAGCGGCTGGACATCCCCGGCGCCACCTTCCGCAAGGAGGGCCTGGGCAAGGACGTCACCGACAAGTTCCTGGCCGGCCTTCCCGGCGTGCAGAAGGAAGGCTGCGACGGCATCATCACCAGCGCCCGATGGGTGGTGCATCGCATGCCGGCGCACGTGCGCACGGTGTGCCTGGAATTCTTCGGCAATGCCAAGGACGCGGTGCCGTCCATCGTGGACATCAAGGACTACATGTTCGAGCAGGCGCGCCAGCCCGGCGGCGCGATCCTGGCCGGCCTGGAGCACCTGGACGACCGCTACCTCAAGGCCGTGGGCTACGCCACCAAGAGCAAGCGCGGGCGTCTGCCCAAGATGGTTCTGGTGGGCGACATCGTCGGCGATGACGAGGCCGCCGTGGCGCGCGCCACCTCGGAGGTGGTGCGGCTGGCCAACACGCGGCACGGCGAAGGCTTCGTGGCCGTCAGCGCCGACGCGCGCAAGAAGTTCTGGCTCGACCGCAAGCGCACGGCGGCGATCGCGCGCCACACCAACGCGTTCAAGATCAACGAGGACGTGGTGATCCCGCTCGAGCGCATGGGCGAGTACACCAACGGCATCGAGCGCATCAACGTCGAGCTGAGCCTGCGCAACAAGCTCGAGCTGGTCGACGCGCTCGAGGCCTTCTTCCGTCGCGGCGCGCTGCCGCTGGGCCGCAGCGACGACGCCGGCGACATCCCGAGCGCCGAGCTGCTCGAGGACCGAGTGCAGCAGGCGCTGGCCCTGCTGTCGGACGTGCGCGGGCTGTGGCAGGGGTGGCTCGCCGGTCTCGACCAGGCCCAGCCCGGGCAGGGCGCGGACACCTTCTTCTCGCTGCTTCAGGACGACAGGCTGCGCGCGTCCTGGAAGACGCAGATCCTCAAGCCGCTGCAGCAGGTGTTTGCCGGCGCCGCCTTCGAGCCGCTGCTGGGCGAGTGCCGTCGGATCCACCAGGAGGTGCTGCGCGGCCGCGTCTGGGTGGCGCTGCACATGCACGCCGGCGACGGCAACGTGCACACCAACATCCCCGTCAACAGCGACAACTACGCCATGCTGCAGCAGGCCCACGACGCGGTGGGCCGCATCATGGCGCTGGCGCGCAGCCTGGGCGGGGTGATCTCCGGCGAGCACGGCATCGGCATCACCAAGCTGGAGTTCCTGACCGACGACGAGCTGGCGGGCTTTGCCGACTACAAGCGCCGCGTCGACCCCGAGGGTCGCTTCAACAAGGGCAAGTTGCTGCGCGGCGCCCCTGTCGCGGGAACCTGGGACGCCGACCTGTCGGCGGCCTACACGCCCAGCTTCGGTCTGATGGGCCACGAGTCTCTGATCATGCAGCGCAGCGACATCGGCGCCATCAGCGACTCGATCAAGGACTGCCTGCGCTGCGGCAAGTGCAAGCCGGTGTGCGCCACGCACGTGCCGCGCGCCAACCTGCTGTACAGCCCGCGCAACAAGATCCTTGCCACGTCGCTGCTGATCGAGGCGTTCCTCTACGAGGAGCAGACGCGCCGAGGCATCAGCATCCGCCACTGGGAAGAGTTCGAGGACGTCGCCGACCATTGCACCGTCTGCCACAAGTGCGAGTCGCCCTGCCCGGTCAAGATCGACTTCGGCGACGTGTCCATGAACATGCGCAACCTGCTGCGCAAGATGGGCCACAAGAGCTGGCGCCCGGGCAATGCCGCGGCGATGATGTTCCTCAATGCCACCAACCCGCAGACGATCAAGCTGATGCGTTCGGTGATGGTGGGCGTGGGCTTCAAGGTTCAGCGCTTTGCCCACCGCATGCTGGCACTGGCCGCGCGCCGGCAGACAGCCGCACCGCCGGCCACCGTGGGCCGCGCCCCGCTGCGCGAGCAGGTGATCCACTTCGTCAACAAGAAGATGCCCGGCGGCCTGCCCAAGCGCAGCGCGCGCGCGCTGCTGGACATCGAGGACGCGGACTACGTGCCGATCATCCGCGACCCCGCCGCCACGACGGCCGAGACCGAGGCGGTGTTCTATTTCCCCGGCTGCGGCTCCGAGCGGCTGTTCAGCCAGGTCGGCCTGGCCACGCAGGCCATGCTCTGGCATGCCGGCGTGCAGACGGTGCTGCCGCCCGGCTACCTGTGCTGCGGCTATCCGCAGCGCGGCAGCGGCCAGTTCGACCGGGCCGACAAGATGATCACCGACAACCGGGTGCTGTTCCATCGCGTGGCCAACACGCTGAACTACCTGGACATCCGCACCGTGGTGGTGTCCTGCGGCACCTGCTACGACCAGCTGCAGGGTTACCGCTTCGAGGACATCTTCCCCGGCTGCCGCATCGTCGACATTCACGAGTACCTGCTCGAGAAGGGCATCACGCTCGGCAACGACGCTGGCGCCTATCTGTACCACGACCCCTGCCACAGCCCGATGAAGCTGCAGGACCCGATGAAGACGGTCAAGGCGCTGGTGGGTGCCCAGGTGCTCAAGAGCGAGCGCTGCTGCGGCGAGAGCGGCACCCTGGGCGTGACGCGGCCGGACATCAGCACCCAGGTGCGCTTCCGCAAGGAAGAGGAGCTGCGCCGCGGCGAGGCCGCGTTGCGCGCGACGGGGGCCGTGGCGCCCAAGGCCGACGTGAAGATCCTGACGTCCTGCCCGAGCTGCCTGCAGGGCCTGCAGCGCTACGGCGACGACCTGGACAACGGCCTGCTGGAAGCCGACTACATCGTGGTCGAGATGGCCCGCCACATCCTCGGCGAAGACTGGCTGCCGCAGTACGTGGCCCGCGCCAATGCCGGCGGAATCGAGCGCGTGCTGGTCTGACCCCCGGATAGGCGGGGTTCGCGCCCGTGAGGCAGTTCACGGACGGCGCGACGGCTCCCTTCGGAAGACCTCCGCGCCACGATAATCCGGCCGTCCCGCAGTTCGCGGGTGGGGGGGCGATCGGGCATGTCACTCAAGGTTGCGATCACCATGGCGGTGCTGATGTGCACGGCTTCGGTCGCCGCCGTGGTCGCCCGGCCGAAGGTGCGCACCGTGGCCACCGCACCCACCATCCAGCTCGATGCTGCCATTCCGCGATCGTTTCCAGGATGGCGCGAAGAGCCTTCGCGCACGGTCCAGGTGGTCAATCCGCAATTGCAGGCGGTTCTCGACAAGCTCTACAGCCAGACGCTCACGCGCACCTACGTCGACGACCGCGGCTATCGCGTGATGCTGTCCCTGGCCTACGGTGACGACCAGCGAGGCGGCCTGCAGGCGCACAAGCCCGAGGTCTGCTATCCGGCGCAGGGATTCAACCTGCGCAGCAACGACGCGGCAGAGCTGGCCACGTCCTTCGGCCGCGTGCCGGTGCGCCGGCTCGACACGCAGATGGGCAGCCGGCTGGAGCCCGTGACCTACTGGTTCGCCTTCGGCGACCAGGTCGTCAGCGGCCGCTTCGAGCAGCGGCTGACCGAGTTGCGGCTCGGCTTCGAAGGCAAGGTGCCGCACGGGCTGCTGTTCCGTGTGTCGTCGATCGACGGTGATGCCAGGGCGGCCTACCGCGAGCAGGAGCGCTTCGTCAACGACCTGCTTTCGGCGATGGAACCGCGCGATCGCATGCAGGTGATCGGGCTGGCGCCGCGCTCCTGACTTCGCGCGCCGTGCTGGCAGCCCGTGCGCTGTCAGTGCAGCGCGGCGGGCACCGGCTTGGCCGCGCGGGCGTCGGCGCGACGCTCGTCACCTTCCGCCCCGACATACAGCGACGCCCGGAAGGCGTCGTCGTCCCGGTTGCGAGCCTCCAGCGCCCAGTTCAGCAGGTCCGCTGCGGCCATCGGCTGGGCGAACAGGTAGCCCTGCAGCTCGTCGCATCGCATCTCGGTCAGGATGCGGCGCTGGCGCAGCGTCTCCACACCCTCGGCCACCACGCGCTTGCCCAGGGCATGGGCCAGCTTCACCACCGCGTCGACCACGGCGCGCGCGTCGGCGCTGCGCTCCAGGTCCATCACGAAGCTGCGGTCGATCTTCACCTCGCTGGCGGGCAGGCTGCGCAAGTAGGCCAGGCTCGAGTAGCCGGTGCCGAAGTCGTCGATCGAGATGTGCACGCCGACCTCGCCGAGCTGGGCGAAGGTGGCCTGGGTCGCCTGCGTGTTCTCCATCGCCAGCGTCTCGGTGATCTCGCAGGTCAGCCGGGCCGGGTCGATGCGGTAGCGCTCCAGCACGGCGCGGATGCGCCGGGCCAGGTCGGGCTGGCGCATGTGCTGTGCCGACAGGTTGATCGCCACGCGCATGTTCAGGCCCCGGTCGGCCCAGATGCGGGCCTGGCGGCAGGCGTGCTCGATGACCCAGTCGCCCAGCCGGGCCACCAGGCCGAAGCGCTCGGCCAGCGCGACGAAAGTGGCCGGCGGCACGTCGCCGCGAACCGGATGGCGCCAGCGCAGCAGCGCTTCGGCGGCGGTGATCTGGCCGCTGGCAGCTTCGATCTTGGGCTGGAACACCAGCACCAGCTCGTCGTTTTCGAGCGCATGACGGAAGTCGCGCAGCAACTCCATGTCCTCGGCCAAGTCGCCTTCCATCGAAGCGTCGTAGAACGCGAGCCTGCCGCCGCCGGCCCGCTTGGCGGACTGCATCGCCAGGTCGCTGCGCGCGGCCAGGCGCTCGCCGTCGCCGTCCTGCGGGTACTGGGCCACGCCGATCGAGCAGCTCAGCACGATCTCCCGCGTGCCGAACCGGAAAGGCTGGCTGATCGAGTCGATCACCGCCCGGCCCAGCTTCTCCAGCGCCAGCAGGGCCGGCTGCTCGGGCAGCACGATCACGAACTCGTCGGCGCTCTGGCGCGCCAGCAAGGCGCTGTCGGGCACCAGGGCGCGCAGCCTCTGCCCCACCTGCTTGAGGAGCTGGTCACCCATCGCATGGCCGAAGCTCACGTTGACCGGCTTGAACCCGTCCAGATTCACCGTCACCACGGCCAGTCTCTGGCGGTCGACGCTGCTGGCCGCCAGTTCCTTGCTCAGCCGGGCTTCCAGCGCCGCCCGGTTGGGCAGCCCGGTCAGGGCATCGACGGTCTGGCGCGTGCCGCCCAGGCCGTGCATCTCCTGGCGCTGGCGGCGCAACTGGCGCAGCGCCATGACCAGGTAACTGCCGAACGCGGCCAGCACCAGCATCGGAGGCCAGCCGCCCAGCGACAGCGGGGCGCCCGGTGCGTTGTCGCGCCAGGCCAGTCCGAGCAGCCCGCCAGCCACGGCCATGGCCGCGCCGCCCCGCCGCAGGAGCGACAGCCGCGTCCGCGCCAGTGGCAGGTACAGCGCCTTGAGGCACAGTGCCATGCCCAGCCCGGCCAGAAGCACCCCGCCGGTGTTCAGGTTCACCCCGTCGCCGGGCAGCGCCTGCAGCGTCGTGGTCACGGCCAGGGTCGCCAGCAGGGTGACGCCCAGGCTCAACGCGTGCCGCCGGTCGTTCCATGCCGGCCGGCCGGACACGCGGCACCCATGCAGCGCGATCGCGGCGAAGCACATGGCCACTGCCAGCACTCGGGGGGCGTCGGCACCGGCCTGCCCGGCCAGCGCCTGCCAACTGATCCACCACAGGGCCGCGAGACCGATGGCCGTGGCCAGCACGCCGACCTGGGCGCTGCGCGACGACCCCAGCGAGCCGCTCTCGTCCGACAGCGCCGCGCTCAGCCAGAGCATGGCCATGCCAAGGGCCAGTGCCAGCGGCAGGCTCCAAGGCGCAGCAGACAGGAGGAATTCCGGGTTCATGGGCAACCTGCCGATTCTTCTTGGGTCCGGGCGCCCTGTGGCGGTGCTCCCCCAGCACGGCGGCCCATCTGCGACAGGACTTCACGAACCCGGTGCCGCGGCGGGGGTCTTCCGCCCCTCGTTACACTCTTGCCATGGCCGGCACCCCCTCTCCCACCGCATTGACGGTGCACCAGGCATCGCGCGAACTCGAGATCAGCTTCGACGACGGCGCGACCTACCGCCTGCCGTTCGAGCTGATGCGCGTGTATTCGCCGTCGGCCGAAGTGCAGGGCCATGGGCCCGGGCAGGAAGTGCTGCAGACCGGCAAGCGCGAGGTCGGCATCGACGCGCTCGAGCCCGTGGGCCGCTACGCCGTGCAGCCCACCTTCAGCGACGGCCACAGCACCGGCATCTTCTCGTGGGAGTACCTGCACTTCCTCGGGTCGCAGAAGGACCGCCTGTGGGCCGACTACGAGGCGCGCCTGACCGCCGCCGGTGTGTCGCGCGACGCGCCCATGCCCGAGGCGGGCGGGCAGGCCTGCGGCCACCACCACTGATCCGGCGCCGGCATGGCTGACGACGCCGGGAAGACCCACTTCGGGTTCGAACAGGTCGACCCGACGGACAAGGCGCGCCGGGTGCGCGGCGTGTTCGACGCCGTCGCGGGCAAGTACGACCTGATGAACGACCTGATGTCGATGGGCATGCACAGGGTCTGGAAGGCCTATGCGGTGACCGTGTCGCAGGTGCGGGAGGGGGACCACGTACTCGACATCGCCGCCGGCACGGGCGACCTGACCCGCGCCTTCGCCCGCCGAGCCGGCCCGCGAGGCCTGGTGCTGCACACGGACATCAACGAGTCGATGCTGCGCCAGGGGCGCGACCGCCTGCTCGACGAAGGCGTGCTGGTGCCGTCGGTGCTGGCCGATGCCCAGGCACTGCCGTTGCCCGATGCCTGCATGGACATCGTCAGCGTCGCCTTCGGCCTGCGCAACATGACCGACAAGGCGGCCGCGCTGGCCGAGATGGCGCGCGTGCTCAAGCCCGGAGGCCGGCTTCTGGTGCTGGAGTTCTCCAAGGTGGCGGCGCCGCTGGCGCCGGCCTACGACTGGTACTCGTTCAACGTGCTGCCGCGCCTGGGCCGGTGGATCGCCGGCGACGCCGCGAGCTACCGCTACCTGGCCGAGTCGATCCGGATGCATCCGGACCAGGCCACGCTCAAGGCCATGATGAAGACCGCAGGCTTCGGGCACGTGGACGTGCATGACCTGGCCGCTGGCGTGGTGGCGCTGCACGTGGGCATTCGCTGCTGAGGCACCCCGACCTGGGGGGGCGAAGCCGGTCGCGGGCCACCGTTGCGGTTGCTGTCACAACCGGACGTGCGGAAGTCACGGAAGCACCCCCTGTCGGCATGGTCAGTCCCACATCCGGGGTGAGCTTCCCGAGGGGCCCAGTCGCTACACTGCTTCGATGGTCTCGTGCGTGCCACGTGCCACCTTTCCGATCAGGCCGCCAGAGCGTCCTGAGCCCTGTCTGGCCCCCCTGGGGCAGGAGACTCCTGAACATGCCCTCGAGCGCCCTTTCGCCCCTGCCTGCATCGCCCAGCCGCTGGCTGATCGCCGCCCTGGTCGGCATGTCCGTGCTGGCGGGCTGCGGCGACAAGAAGGAAAGCCAGCCCACGCAGGCGGCGGCCAAGGTCAACAAGGAAGAACTCACGGTCCATCAGATCAACGCCGTGCTGGCCCGGCAGCGCGCGCTGCCGCCTGAGCAGGCCGACCAGGCGGCGCGCCGCGTGCTCGAAGGCCTGATCGACCAGGAACTGGCCGTGCAGAAGGCCGCCGAGATGCGCCTGGACCGCGACCCCCGCGTCGTGCAGGCCATCGAGGCCATGCGCCGCGAGATCATCGCCCGTGCCTACGTGGAGAAGATCGGTGAAGCGGCCGGCCGTCCGTCCGCGGCCGAAGTCAAGAAGTACTACGACGACAACCCGGCGCTGTTCCGGGAGCGCCGCGTCTACCAGATCCAGGAGTTCAACGTGCAGGCGCCGGCCGACCGGGTCGGTTCCCTGCGTGATCGCCTGCAGGCCGCCAAGGCACCCGTCGACGTGGCCCAGTTGCTTCGTGCCGACGACCTGAAGTTCACGGCGGCGCAGTCGGTTCGTGCGGCCGAGCAGGTGCCGCTGGACCGACTTGCGCAACTGGCCCAGCTGAAGGACGGACAGGTCATGGTCAGCCCGGTTCCCGGCGGCGCCAGCGTGGTGCAGGTGATGGCATCGCGTGCCCAGCCCATCGACGAGGCCCGGGCGGCGCCGGCGATCGAGCAGTTCCTGCTGAACGATCGCAAGCGCAGGCTGGTGTCGCAGGACTTGAAGGCATTGCGCAACGCGGCCAAGATCGAGTACGTGGGAAAGTACGCGGGCGCGTCCCCTCTGGCAGATGCCGACTCGGCGCCCAGCGTGGCCGACGCGGCTGCATCCGCGGCGGCGGCCCTGGATTCGCGGCCTGCCGCAGAACCACCGCCCGGTGCCGCTTCGTCCGCCGCGAACGCCCGATCGGCAGCAGCGGAGGCCGACTCCGCTGCCATCCGCAAAGGACTCGGATTCAAATGATGATGTACCTGTCTCGTACCGTTCGACGCACGATCCTGGCCCTGGTGGCCGGCCTGGCTGCGTTGGTGCCCGCGGCCGCCTGGGCCCAGGCGGCCGGTGCCGCCGCGCCCACGCCCGCCTCCAGCACCCAGTATCGGCTGGCGCTGGGTGACACCATCCGCATCACGGTGTTCCAGGTGCCCGACCTGTCCCTGGAAACTCGCATCAACGAGGCCGGCGCGATTTCGTATCCCCTGCTGGGCAGCGTCAGTCTGGCCGGCCTGACCGTCACCGAGGCCGAACAGCGCCTGGCCCGCGGCCTGCGCGACGGCAACTTCGTGCGTCAGCCCCAGGTGTCGATCACGCTGACCCAGGCCCGCGGCAACCAGGTGTCGGTGCTGGGCCAGGTGGGCCGGCCGGGCCGCTACCCGCTGGAGACCGGTGAAGTCCGCTTGACCGACATGCTGGCCACGGCGGGCGGCATCGCCCAGGGTGGCAGCGACGTCGTCGTCGTCATGGGCACCCGCAACGGGCAGCCGTACCGTGCCGAGGTGGACCTGCCGGCCGTGTTCAGCGCGGCCGGCCGGCGCAGCGCCGACGTGGTGCTGCAGAACAACGACGTGATCTGGGTCGAACGCGTGCCCACGATCTACATGTACGGTGAGGTCCAGCGTCCCGGCGCGCTGCGCCTGGAGCGCAACATGACGGTGATGCAGGCGCTGGCCAGTGCCGGCGGCCTGACGGCGCGCGGCACGGCGCGCGGGCTGCGGGTGTCGCGCAAGGACGCCAGCGGCACGGTACGCGAGATCGAGCCGGCGATGTCCGATGCACTTCGGCCGGACGACGTGGTGTTCGTCAGAGAGTCGGTGTTCTAGCCATGACCATGAATCTTCGTCAGGCCCTTCTCGTGCTGCGGCTGCGGTGGTGGGTCGTCCTGGTCGTGTTCGGGGTCGTCATGGGCGGCACCTATGCGGTGACACGCTTGATGCCCAAGCAGTACACGGCCGAGACGATCCTGCTGCTGGACGTCAGGTCCGATCCCCTGCTCGCGACCCTGATGCCCAACCTGACGACGCCGGCCTTCATCGCCACCCAGGCCGAGATCCTGCGCAGCGACCGGGTTTCTGCCAAAGTGGTGGAAAGGCTCGGCCTGGCCAAGGAGCCGGAAGCCGTCGAGCAGTGGCGTACCGCGACCCAGGGGCGCATTCCCATCGAGACCTATTTCGGCAAGATCCTCGAGGGTGGCCTGGTGGTCGAGCCCGGCCGCACCGGTGCGGTGATGAGCGTCACCTTCACCGGCAACGACCCCAAGTTCGCTGCGGCGGCGGCCAACACCTTCGCGCGCTCCTACATCGACCTGACGGTCGAACTGCGTGCCGCCCCGGCGCGCGAGAACGCAGGCTTCTTCGACGAGCGTCTCAAGTCGCTGCGCGACGAGCTCGACGCGGCACAGGGGCGCCTGTCCGCGTTCCAGCAGCGGCGCGGCATCGTCGTGTCGACCGAACGGGTCGACCAGGAGTCGGCGCGCCTGAACTCGCTCGAGACGGCGCTCGCCACGGCCATCGCCGAGTCCGCCGACACCACCAGCCGCCAGCGCAACGCCGGCACGGAAACGTCGGTCGACGTGTCGCAGAGTGCGGCCGTCCAGAGCCTGCGCGCCGAACTGGCGCGGGCGGAGACCCGGTTGGTCGAGGTCAGTGCCACGTATGGCTCCAACCACCCGGTGCGCATCGAGCTGGAAACGCGCATCGCCGAGTTCAAGCAGCAGATCGCTGCCGAGATGCGCCGCGTGTCGGGCACCACGGCCACCATCAGCCGCATCAGCAGCCAGAAGATCGCCGAGCTTCGCAACCTGGTGGAAGCGCAGAAGCGCACGGTGCTCAACCTGCGCGCCCAGCGCGACGAGGCCGGCGTGCTGCTGCGCGAGGTCGACACGGCCCAGCGCGCCTTCGATGCCGTGGCTCAGCGTCGCTCCCAGCTCGCCAACGAGAGCCAGGCCGAGCAGGCTGCCGCACGCGTGCTGAGCCCGGCGACCGAGCCGCTCAGCTATTCCAAGCCCAACATGGGCAAGAACCTTGCGGCGGCCTTCATCGGCGGTCTGCTGATCGGGGTGGCCTTGGCCTTCATGCTTGAAAGCGTGGATCGCCGCGTGCGCAGCGCCGACGACCTTGTCAACAGCGAAGGCATCCCGGTCCTTGGCGTGATGTCCTCGCGCTCCGGGAAGGCTTCGTTCACTCCCAGGCTGGCGTTCGGCCGCCGAGGTCCGCAGGCGATGCCGCCGCAGCTCACGCTCGACAGAGGCCCGCAATGACCGCAGCGTCGATGGTGTCGACCAAGGTCCGCAATGCGGACCGGTCGATCGGAGCGATCCTGATCGACGCCGGTCGGCTTCGCGTCGAGGATGCCGAGCGGATCATGAACTTCCAGCGGCAGTCGTCGCTGCGGTTCGGCGAAGCCGGCATCGAGCTCGGACTCATCAACGAGTCCGACGTGCTGTATGCGCTGTCGCTGCAGTTCAACTATCCCTACCTGCAGTCCGGGCCCGAGCAGCCGATCAGCCCGGAGGTGGTCGCGGCCTATCGACCGTTCAGCCCGGAAGGCGAAGGCCTTCGGGCGCTGCGCAGCCAGCTGCAGCTGCGCTGGTTCGACGAGCGCGGCACGCACAGCAGCCTGGCTCTCGTGGGCACCACGGCCGGCGAAGGCCGGTCCTACATGTCTGCGAACCTGGCCGTGACCTTCGCCCAGCTGGGCGAGCGCACGCTGCTGATCGACGGCAACCTGCGCACGCCCAGGCAGCACAAGCTTTTCAAGATCGAGAACCAGATGGGCCTGTCCAACCTGCTTGCCGGGCGCATGCAGGACCAGGTCGTCACCTTCATCAGCGGCATTCCCGGTCTGGCGGTGCTGCCGGCCGGCCCCACGCCGCCCAACCCGGGCGAACTGCTCAGCCGCCCGGTGCTGCAGCGCATCCTTCACCAGAGCATGTCCACCTTCGACGTCGTCATCGTCGACACCCCGGCGATTTCCGCCGGTACCGACGCGATGATGCTGGCCAAGGCGGCCGGGGCGTCCCTGATGGTGGCGCGCACCAACATGACCCGCACCGCGGCGTTCAACGAGGCCGTGGAGGCGATGAATTCCTCCGGCATCTTCGTGGTCGGTTCCGTGCTGGTGGACGTGCCTGCGCGCAAGAAGTCCGCCGCCGCCGCGGAAGCCTGACATGTCGGCCGTCCTGCCGGGACAACCGCAATCCGATGCAGGGCGGCTGCCCTGGTTCCTGGCGCTCCTCGGCTTCACGGCGATGTACCTGCCCACCTACTGGGATGCTGCCCAGGGGGTATGGCAGACCGATGAGATGGCTCACGGGCCGATCGTGCTGGGTGTCGTGATCTGGGCGCTGTGGCAGGCGCGTGGCGCACTGGCCCAGGCCGGGCGGGTACCGGCACCCGGATTGGGCTGGCCCCTGTTCGCCACCGGCCTCGTGCTTTACGCGCTGGCGCGGATCTTCGTCATCGGCAGCATCGAGTTCGCCTCGCAGTTGTTCATCGTCGTCGGCGGCCTGCTGCTGCTGCACGGCCTGCCCGCATTGCGGGCCGCCTGGTTCCCCGTGGCCTACATGGCGTTCCTGATCCCGCTGCCCGCGTCCGTCGTGAACACCGTCACCGGCCCCCTGAAGCACTGGATCTCCGTGATCGTGGTCGACGCGCTGCATCTCGCGGGACTGCCGATCGCGCGGTCGGGCGTCACCATCTCGATCGGGCCGTACCAGCTGCTGGTGGCCGACGCCTGCTCGGGCCTGAATTCCATGTTCGGCCTGGCGGCCATCGGCGCCCTGTTCATGTTCATCATGCGGCGGCGCGGCTGGTTGCACAACGCCCTCATGCTGGCCTCGATCCTGCCGATCGCCTTCGTGGCCAACATCGTGCGCGTGGCCTGCCTGGTGCTCATCACCTACGAGTTCGGCGACGAGGCCGGGCAGGGCTTCCTGCATGGAGCGGCGGGGCTGCTGCTGTTCGTCGTGGCGCTGACGATGCTGTTCGCGCTGGACGCGGCCATCGCCGCCGTGCTGCGCCGCGACGGGCGGGGCGCCGTCGCGGCACCTCCGGCCGCGCCCTGAGTCCGGCGCCGCAAGTCCAGGGGAAGGCACGTGCCCGAGCATCTTCGAGCCCTTGTGGTCATCCTGGCCATCTCCACGGTCGCCTGGGCCATCGTCAAGGTCCCTTTCACCACCTACGTGTGTGCAGAAGAGGACTTCAAGCGTCGCCGCAACCTGTGGTTCGTGATCACGCTGGCCGCGTTTCTGTCGCACAACTTCTGGCTGTTCGTTTTGATCGCAGGGTTCGCGGTGACCTTGAGCGCGCGCTCGGAGCACAACCGGCTGGCGATGTTTCTCGGCCTGGCGCTGGCTCTGCCCTGGATGGGGCGCTCCATCCAGGGCCTGGGCATCGTGAACGAACTCTTCACGCTGACGCCGACTCGACTTCTGGCGCTCATCCTGCTGCTGCCGTCGTGGCTGTCGCTGCGCCGGCAGCCGGGCGTGGAGCCGTTCGGGTCGCTGCTGTGCGACAAGCTGCTCGTGGCGGCGATCCTGCTCGAGGTCGCGTTGACCCTGCCGGAGCGCACCCTGACCAGCGTGATGCGGGACAGCGTGCTCTACAAGTTCACCGACGTGTTTCTCGTCTACTACGTTGCGAGCCGGTCGCTGCGCACGGTGCAGTCGTTCCGCGACGTGTTCGGCGCGTTCGTCGCGGGTGCGATGGCGTTTTGCCTGGTGCTGGTCTTCGAGGCGGGGCGCAACTGGCTGCTCTATCGGTCCGTCGACGACGCACTCGGCGCTGCCCTTCACTCCGGTGGAATCTACCTGCGCCGAGCCGGGCTGTTGAGAGCCGAGGGCACGGCCGGGCAATCCATCATCGCGGGCCTGACCTGCGCCGTGGCGATCGGCATGTACCTGTATGTCGGCGGCCTCATTCGCAGCGTGGCCTGGAAAGGCGTCTGTGCAGGCATTCTGGTGCTCGGGCTCATTGCGGCGCTGGCGCGCGCGCCATGGCTGGGCAGCGGGCTGATGCTGGTCGTCTTTCTGCTGCTGGGGCCTTCGCCACTGGCCAATCTGGGCAAGCTGGCCGCGGCCACGGTTGTCGTGGTGCTGGCGCTCGTGTTTGCCGGCGCCGCGGACGAGGTGATCGACTTCCTGCCCTGGGTGGGTACCGTCGACGCCAGCACGGTCGCCGGCCGCGAGCAGCTGCTCACCGTGGCCCTGCAGGTGATCCAGCAGAACCTCCTGTTCGGACGCTACGACTTCGGCACCCTGCCGGCGCTGGAAGTCCTGCGCGACGGCTCCGGCATCATCGACATCGTCAACACCTACCTGCTGATCGCGCTGCGGGGCGGCATCACCTCGCTGGGCCTGTTCGTGGGGCTCGCTGTCGCCGCCATGGGGGCCACGGCGGTCGCCCTGGCCAAGGTGCGGGATCGCAGCGACGAGCGCCACGCCATCGGTCGGTCGTTGATGGCCACGCTGGTCGGCGTGATGTTCATCATCTTCACGGTAAGCCCCATCTTCAACGTCTACCTCTTCTTCTATGCCCTGGTCGGACTGGCCGTGGGGCATGCGCGGCTCGTCGCGCGCGGCGAGCCGGCGCAGGGCATGCAGGCGCGCGGCGCGGCCCGGCCTGGCCGACAGGGACCGGCCCCCGGATGGCAGACCGCAGGGCGCCGCCGGGGCGTGTGATTTCCGCTCCCGTTCGGCACATTGCACGGTTGGACCCCCTAGCAGGGGGTTCACCACGGGTTCAAGGGTGACGATCGCGCGACCCTGCCTGTAGCATTCGCCTTGCTTCCGAGACAGCGCAAAACAAAGCGAATTTCATAGGGGAACCGGCATGCAGCAGCCCGTGATCATGGACTCACCCGAGAAGGTACCGTTTCTCAGCAGCGTCGTGCGCCGCCAGGGCGGAGACGACGCCGAAATCGACATCCTCGAAGCCGGATGCGGACATCGCTGGCTGCTCAAGCTCGACGGCAAGCGCTATCACCTCACGGGCATCGACCTCGACAAGGACGCGCTGCAGATCCGCAAGGACGTC
>WBZX01000714.1_pt1 | contig 28584 bp, 27 predicted proteins | sample 5204211 | NCBI WGS metagenome assembly WBZX01 (sample SAMN12344362, study PRJNA552823) | activated sludge metagenome | biome: Activated sludge suspended growth; feature: Nitrification reactor; material: Wastewater; isolation source: activated sludge from nitrification reactor of wastewater... | reverse complement strand
CACCCACCTCGCGACGCTGGAGCAGGCCGGAAAGCGCGCTGTCGTCTTCCTCGGTCGCCGACTGTAGCGTTCCGTGTCCGCGCGTACTCGTGCTATGGCGCAAGGCCATGAGCACACCGACCACACCCAGGAAGCGCACCGCGATCCTCATCTCGGGCCGCGGCTCCAACATGATGTCGCTGGTCGAGGCCGCCAGCGCGCCCGACTACCCGGCCGAGATCGTCATGGTGATCTCGAACAGGCCCGATGCGGCGGGCCTCGCCTGGGCCAAGGCTCGGGGCATCCCGACGCTCGGCCTGGATCACAAGCTCTACTCGGATCGCGAGCACTTCGAGAGCCAGATCCAGGCGGTCCTGACCGTGACCAAGGTCGAGATCGTCGCGCTCGCCGGCTTCATGCGGCTGATGACCGCAGGCTTCGTCGACAAGTGGCGCGACCGGATGCTCAACATCCACCCTTCTCTCCTGCCGTCATTCAAGGGCCTGCACACCCACGAGCGGGCGCTGGCCGCCGGCGTCAGGATCGCGGGCTGTACGGTGCATCTGGTGCGCCCTGAAATGGACGAGGGGCCCATCCTCGGCCAGGCGGCCGTGCCCGTGCTGGACGGCGATACGCCCGAAACGCTGGGGGCGCGGGTTCTGGCGGCCGAGCACCGGCTCTACCCTGCGGCACTGCGGCGGTTTGCGCTGGGTCAAGCCCAGGTCGTGGATGGCAAGGTTATGTACGACCCGCCCTCCGCGGTCGGAGAAACGCTGTTTTCTCCGTTGTCGTGAACCTTTAGGCGGCGTGGCCGGGGAAGCACGGTCCGGGGCGGAGTATCAAGGGAACGTCCTCCTGACATGTGGACTTTCCGGCTTGCCCGGTGCTACTGACGCCGGTCAGTCTAGTGTCCAGTCTCCGAATTGCCTTCATGCTGGCCAGCACGGTGGCAAGGCAATTCGGAGACTGAAGGACACTGGGGATACTATTCGCCTGGTGTGGCTCATGTCTCGCAAGTGCCTTGAACGGCCTAGCCGATAGGCTGAAGGCACTTGCGAGACGCCACACCAGCCACGGTGCCGAAGAGCGCCGGGCAGGGAGGGGGCGCCGCCAATGTGCGGGAATGCGGGGCTGCCGCTGTCCGCCGGGCGGGCGTGCGCACGTCCGGGGCCGCGACGTAAGCCCCATGCGATCAGGGACTTGACCTATGACGACCGTTGATACCCACGTTCAGAAGCTCGGCGATGATGGCAGCGTCTGGTTCAAGCTGTCGGCGCTGACTCGTGGCGACAATCCTAACCCCATGCCGATCCTGCTGCACATGGCGGAGAAGTACGGCCCCGCCGTTCCCGTGACGATGGGCGGCGAGCGGGTGGTGCTGCTGACCGAGCCGGACCAGTTCAAGCACGTCCTCGTTTCCAAGGCCGACGACTACATCAAGTACTTCGACGGCCTGAAGCCGATCTTCGGCAAGGCCATGATCACCCACGACGGCGCGGTCTGGAACAAGATCCGCATGCCCCAGCAGCCGGCGTTCCACCCGGATGCCTTTGCCGATTACATCCCGTACTTCAACGCCGCCATCCGCACCAAGATGGAGCTGTGGGCCGGGCTGGCGAAGACGGGCGAGAGCTTCGAGATGGTCGAGCAGACCTGGACGCTCGCCGCCGACATGATCTGCAAGGCGTTGTTCGACCGCGACATGCCCTTCAATCCCCACGTCGTCTTCAAGTACGTGAAGACCTACACCGACGTGCAGGAGCACAAGAGCCTCCGTCTCAGGAAGCAGTCCGAGGGCGACGGCTTCCAGGTCACCGACGAGGACGCCGCCAAGGCCGTCGATGCGTGGATCTCGGTGCCTCCGGCGGTCATCGGGGCTCCCGAGCGCGATCACCGCGAGAAGACGCTGCTGAAGCTCATCCAGGCCGCCGAGGCCGATCCCAGCATCCCCGAGTTCGACCACCAGCAGGCGATCGACGAGATCAAGCAGTACCTGTGGGCCGGCACCGAGACGACGGCGCTGACGCTCGCCTGGGCGCTCTACCTCCTGTCGGAGAACCCGGAGGCCGCCGACCGCGTCCGCCGCGAGAGCTATGAGGTCTGCGGCGACCGCGAGCCGACCGCCGCCGAGCACTCCTCGCTCGTCTTCACGCGCTCCGTCATCCAGGAGACGATGCGGCTCTATCCGCCGGTCTGGAGCCTGATCCGGGTCGCCACCAAGGAGGACGAGATCTCGGGCAAGAAGATCCACCCCGGCGACCGCGTGGTGCTCTTCTCCTACGGCGCCCATCACAACCCCAAGTACTGGGTCCACCCGGAGGACTTCATCCCCGAGCGCTGGATGGACAAGACCAAGAAGCAGGTGAAGTACAGCTACATCCCGTTCGGCGCCGGCAAGCGCTCCTGCATCGGCGGCGCCATGAGCCAGGTCGAGAACACGCTCGCCCTGTCGATGCTGCTGCGCCGCTTCCGCCCCGAGTACGTGGGGCCGAAGCCGCCGGGCATCAACGCCACCGTGACGCTGGTGCCGCGCAGCCTGCCCTTCCGCATCCGCGAGCTGAGCTGATCGCTCCTGACCTCGCACTGCGGACAAACGGGACGGCCGGCACGACCGGCCTTTTCGCTGCTACGCGTAGATGATCTCGAGCGTGATCTCGGCGTTGAGGACCTTCGACACCGGGCAGCCCGCCTTGGCGGCGTTGGCGATGCGGCTCATGTCGTCGCGGCCGATGTCCGGTACGTCGGCTTCGAGCCGCAGCGCCGAGCGTGTGATGCGGAAGCCCTGGCCCTCGCTTTCGAGCGTCACTTTGGCCGAGACGTCGAGCGAGGTGGCCGTATGTCCGGCCTTTTCGAGCTCGATCGCCAGCGCCATGGCGAAGCAGCCGGCGTGTGCCGCCGCGATCAGTTCCTCGGGGTTGGTCCCCGCCTCGTCCGTGAAGCGCTTCTTGAGCGAGTAGATCGCGTCGAGGGCACCGCTGCCCGATGCGATGCGACCGTCTCCATCCTTGCCGCCGCGCCATCGGGCGTGCGCCTGCTTGTCGATGCGCATGGAATCTCCTCCTTGGACATGCCCGCGGAGGAAACGCTCGTGTCACGGCGGACGTTCCGCGCTCGTGATTACCTGGCCGGTGCGTAGGCGAGCTTGACGACTCCGTCCGGGTAGGTTTCCAGCCCCTGCAGCGTGAGCTTCAGCGGCTCGTCGAGCGCGCCGAGCAGCGGCAGCCCGCCGCCGAGCATGATGGGCACGGAGAAGATCTCGATCAGATCCACGAGGCCTGCCTGCAGCGCGGTCCGCATCACCACGGCGCCGCCGACGATCCACACGTCGCCTTTCCCTGTTCCACGCGCGCCCTCGATGGCGTGCGCCACGCCCCCGCTGCGCACCGTGACGACGTTGGCGGGAGCTTGCGGAAGGGCTCGCGAGGTGACGACGAACGCCTTCTTGTCCTCGAAAGCCCATTCGCCGAACGTGCGCTGGAAATCGAAGGTGCGCCGCCCGACGACGATGGCGCCAACGCCGGCGTAGAAGTCATCGAAGCCATGCGCGGCCGGCTCGAATCCCGTGAGCCAATCGGTGGAGCCGTTGATGTCGGCGATGAAGCCATCGGCGCTGGCGGCGGCGTAGATCCTCACTCGCGACATGAACTCTTACCCGGCCCCCAGGAGACGCATGCTCGAGAGCGCTCGCGGCCAGCAACCAGCGCGCGGTGTCGCGGTCCGCCGGAGTGTCTTGGCTGGATTGCCCTCGGCGCGAACCATAGCGGCGGGCAGGGCGGGCACGAACTGAAAATTGAACGGCGGATGCCGGAAAAATCGATGCGTAAACAGTATTGCGTCGCGGCATGGCGGCCGGGAGTTGCCCCGGCCGCGCGCCCGAGATCAACCGACGATCTCGTCGAGACGGAAGTTGAGCGCGATCTCGCGCTCGGCCGAGGCCGGGCTGTCGGAGCCGTGCACCGAGTTCTCGCCCTTCGAGACGGCGTGCTCCTTGCGGATGGTGCCGGCCTTGGCCTCCTTGGGATCGGTGGCGCCCATGACCTCGCGGTACTTGGCGATCGCGTTCTCTCCTTCGAGCACCTGCAGCACGATCGGCCCAGAGGTCATGAACTCGCACAGCTCGCCATAGAACGGGCGCGCCTTGTGCTCCTCGTAGAACTTCTGCGCCTGGGCCGGCGTCCAGCGCACGCGCTTCTGCGCCACGATGCGCAGCCCGGCCTTCTCGATGATGGCGTTGATGGCGCCGGTCAGGTTGCGCTTGGTGGCGTCCGGCTTGATGATGGAAAAAGTGCGCTCGATGGTCATCGCGAGGGGTCCCCCGTTGGCGTTCTTTAGGATCGCGGCGGGTTATAGCGGCGGGTGGCGGGGCCAGCAAGCACCGCGGCTCCGCTGGCACCAGCGGCGCGAGCGGGCCGCACTGTGGCCGTTCCGCCGCTGAATTGCCCGCTTTCTGGGTTGGATGGCCGGTGGGGGATGCAACCCGCGGGCGCCGGGTCCGGGACCGCCGGAACGGCCGTATCGGCGTTGACGAACCCATTGGAAAGGCACAAAAGTGCGTGCTCGGGGAAGCTCGGGCCGGGTGGTGACTCGGCTTGGCGCTCCCCGCATCATCGAGTTTGTCATGACCGCAACCGAGCCCGACGTCCAGTGGTACATAGCCCGTGACGGCAAGCAGTATGGACCGGTCTCCGCGGTCGAGATGGCAAAGCTCGTCGAGCTGGGTCACCTGCGTCCGGCCGATCTCGTATGGCGGCCGGGCTTCGCCGACTGGCGCCCGGCGCTGACCGTCTTCCCGCCTGAGGTCGCGCCGCCCTCGCAGGCTCCTTTGCAGAGGCCGGCCGGGCAGTCCACTGCCTCCACGGGTCAGCCGGCGGCGGCACCCGAGCCTGCGGCGGCACGCGTTTCTCCATCCGACATCAAGGCTGCGGCCGGAAACAGGGCAGCCGCCCAGGCACGCCCGCAGGAGGCCGGGGCCCCGGCTGGCGCCGCGCGCGCACAGCCCGCCAAGAGTGGCGGCGGGGCCAGGATCGCGCTGGTGGCGGTGCTGCTGCTCGTGCTCGCGGGCGCTGGCGGCTACTACGTCTACGGCGACCGCCTCCTCTCCAAGGCCGCGAAGAAGGACACCGCCAAGGCCGCGGCGACCGTCGCCACCACCACGGCGCCACCGGTCAGCGCCGCGGCCATCGAGGCCCGCGTGCAGGGCCTGGAGCTCTGGCAGATCCTCAAGCGCGACTACGCCGATTGGTACGGTGCGCGCATGAAGGAGATCGAGAGCCTGCCGGGCGACAAGCGCACCGAAGGCGATATCGAGAAGCTGCTGGTCACCGAGATGGTGTCGCTGCGGAGAAAGCACGCCGATCAGGCGCTCGCGGCCAGCACGCCGAAGCTCAAGCGCGTTGCCACCGCGTTCCTCGACAATATCAACGAGCTGGCGAGCCGCGACCCGAACGCCTGTTTCAGCTTCATCTCGCTGGGTGAGGCGAGCCCGGCCGTGATGCCCGGCATCGTCCGGCCCGAGGGCAAGGCGGCGATTCAGACGCAGCTCGTCGCCATCTTTGAAGCCATCGCCGAGGGCGGCTCGGCGCCGGTCCAGCACGAGAAGCCGCAGAAGTCCGACTATGACGCGCTCGCCGGCGAATTGACCAAGCTCGGCTGGTCTCAGACCGATCTGCAGCTCTTCGCCGACCCCAAGGCGCTGGCCCGCGCCACGCCCGAGCGCGTGTGCAAGATGGTCCAGGACTGGTTCACCGCCCACATCGCCATCGCCGACCCCGGCGTTCAGGAACGCCTGCTGGTCGAGACGCTCCGCCCCGTCGTCTCGGGGTGAGCGCCGGCATGTTGGAGGCCGCCGTCAAGGTTCTCGCCACGAGCATCCGGTGGTCGCCATCTCCGAGCTGGCCAAGCGCAGCACCGTTCTCGGAGCCGTGCTGGCCTCGCTGCCGTTGACGTCGCTGCTCGCCATCGTCTGGCTCTATGGCGAAACCCGGGACACATGTATGGACGGCGCCTCGTTGGCAAGGGGTGGTGTCGAGATCAGCGAGGCGTTCGGGTGCAAGTCATGTATCCGGCCTGTGATGCAGCGCGGATGGCTGCTGGCCCTGATGAAATCCGCCGGCAGGTCCCAATCAGCCAATCGCGGTGCTTGCCCGCGCTGGGTCCCACGGGTTTTCCTGCCGTCGGCTCGACCGTCTCGCATCAGCTCCTTCATCACCCTTTGCTCACGCGATCGGCAGCGGCTCGGGCCGCCGCCGGTTCCTCAGCCGGTTCCTCAGGCAGCCATTGCCGAGCCCTTCGCGGCGGTCGCGGCGGGCACCGGCGCCCGATAGGTTTCGCCCCGCGCCAGCACCGCCCAGGCGACGCGCGCCATCTTGTTGGCAAGCGCGACGATGGCGACCTTGGCCGGCCGGCGCGCCAGCAGCTCCATGAGCCAGGGATGCTTGTCGGGATGCCGCCGGGCCTGCTGCACCACGGCCGCCGCGCCGCCGACGAGGAGCTTGCGCAGATAGCGGTCGCCCTGCTTCGAGATGCCGCCGAGCCGTTCCTTGCCGCCGCTGGAATTCTGTCGCGGCACGAGGCCGATCCAGGCCGCAAGGTCCCGTCCCGATCTGAAGGCTCTAGGATCGGTGATGGTGGCCGCGATGGCGGTCGCGCCGATCACGCCGATGCCGGGTATCGTCTCGAGCCGCCGGCTCGCCTCGTCGGCGCGGTGCTGGCGACGGATCACCTTGTCCAGCGCGGCGATCTGCTGCTGCAGCGCTTCCAGCTGAGCGACGAGCGGCGACAGGGCCGCGCGCACGGCCGCTGGCAACGCTTGCCCGCCCTCCGTCTCCGTCCGCACGATGCCGACCAGCGTCGCCATGCCTTCGCGTCCCTGCGCCGCGATCAGTCCGAGCTCGGCCAGGTGCCCTCTCAGCGCATTGAGGGTCTGCGTGCGCTGCCGGATCAGCAGGTCGCGGGCGCGATGCGCCATCAGCGCCGACTGCTGCTCGATCGTCTTCACCGGCACGAAGCGCATCGAAGGGCGCGTCACCGCCTCGCAGATCGCGGCGGCGTCGGCCGCGTCGTTCTTGCCGCGGCGTACATAGGGCTTCACGTAGGCCGGCGGCAGCAGCCGCACATCGTGACCGTGCTTCCTCAGCTCGCGTGCCCAGTGGTGCCTTGTCGCGCAGGCCTCCATGCCGATGAGACACGGCCGCAGATCGGCGAAGAACTTCGCCATCTGCCCGCGCCGAAGCGGCTTCGCGACGACGACGCGTCCTGCCGCATCGACGCCGTGAACCTGAAAAACGCTCTTGGCGAGATCGAGCCCGATCGTTGTAACCTGCATGTGGACGGCCCCTCTTTGGTGATTCGTCTTCCAACGACCACCCTATGGCACCCAGATGCCGCGCGAGGGCGCCGTCCACACCATCAGCCAGGGTCGCCGATCTCGCGAGCTCGATCCTCTGGCTGGTGCTGCCGTCGCTGGTCTTCTTCCTCGTTCTTCCGGTGCTCCTGCGCCGCGGTCTCGCCTTCGCGCCGAGCCTGGCCGCCGCTACCGCCCTGACGGCCGTTAGCTACTGCCTCATGCTCGTCCTGCTCCGGCGCTTCGGAAGCGGCAATTGACCCACGGCCTCGCGTGACAGCAGCGCGGCTTGGCGCTAAGCCCTCGGCCATGCTGCACATCAACGATCTCACCTACCGCATCGAGGGGCGGCTGATCCTCGACGCCGCCACCGCCGGCATCCCCGAGGGCCACAAGGTCGGCCTCGTCGGCCGCAACGGCACGGGCAAGACGACGCTGCTGAAGCTCATCATCGGCGAGCTGCACGCCGACGCCGGCGCTGTGTCGATCCCGAAGAACGCCCGCATCGGCCACGTCGCCCAGGAGGCGCCCGGCGGCGACGACACGCTGATCGACTGGGTGCTGGCCGCCGACACCGAGCGCGCCTCGCTGCTCGCCGAGGCCGAGACGGCAACCGATCCGCACCGTATCGCCGACATCCACACCCGCCTCGCCGACATGAACGCCTATGCCGCTCCCGCCCGCGCCGCCGGCATCCTGGCCGGCCTCGGTTTCGACGAGGCGGCGCAGCGCCGCCCCTGCCGCGAATATTCCGGCGGCTGGCGCATGCGCGTCGCACTCGCCGCCGTGCTGTTCCTCGAGCCCGAGATCCTGCTGCTCGACGAGCCGACCAACTACCTCGACCTCGAAGGCACGCTGTGGCTCGAAAGCTATCTCGAGAGCTACCCCCACACCGTGCTCATGGTCAGCCACGACCGCGATCTCTTGAACCGGGCGGTCGGCGCCATCCTGCACCTCGAGCGCGGCAAGCTGACGCTCTATTCGGGCGGCTACGACGACTTCGAGGAGGCGCGTCGAGAGAACCAGCGCCTGCAGCTCTCCCTGAAAAAAAAGCAGGACGAGCAGCGCCGCCATCTGCAGGCGTTCATCGACCGCTTCAAGGCCAAGGCGACCAAGGCGGCGCAGGCGCAGAGCCGCGTCAAGGCGCTGGCGAAGATGCAGCCCATCGCGGCGCAGGTGGAGGACCGCGTCGTCCCGTTCCTGCTGCCCAACCCGCAGAAGATGCTGGCGAGCCCGCTGTTGCGCCTGGAAGGCGTCACGGCCGGTTACGAGCCGGGAAAGCCCATCCTGCGCGGTCTCGATCTCAGGATCGACCAGGACGACCGCATTGCGCTTCTGGGCCAGAACGGCAACGGCAAGTCGACCTTCGCCAAGCTGATCGCGGGCCGCTTGCCCCCGCTGTCCGGGCAGGTGTTCGGCGCCGCCAAGGTCGACGTCGGCTACTTCGCCCAGCATCAGCTAGACGACCTCAATCCGCTGGCCACGCCCTACGACTACATCGCCAGGCTGCTGCCCGAGGCGACGGAAGCCCAGAAGCGCGCCCGGCTCGGCAGCTACGGCTTCGGCGCCGACAAAGCGGATACGAAATGCGCCAACCTGTCGGGCGGCGAGAAGGCGCGGCTCCTGCTGGCGCTGACCGCCTTTGCGGGGCCGCATCTCCTGATCCTCGACGAGCCGACCAACCACCTCGACGTCGACAGCCGCGAGGCGCTGATCCACGCCCTGACCGAGTTCGAGGGCGCCGTGATCCTGATCAGCCACGACCGCCACCTGATCGAGGCGACGGCCGACCGCCTGTGGGTGGTCGCGAATGGCACGGTGAAGAGCTACGACGGCGACATCGAGCAGTACCGCAACGACCTGTTGGCCGCGCGCGGCTCGGGCAAGGCGTCGCGGAGCGCCGATGCGGCGCGCGGCACGGCCGACGCCGGGCGCAACGCGGCGCAGGAGAAGCGTCGCGCCGCCGCGGAGAGGCGAGCGGAGCTGGCACCGTTGAAGAAGGCCATGCAGGCCGCCGAGAAGGTGGTCGAGAAGCTCACCGCCGAGATCGCGAAAATCGACGCGGCGCTGGCCGATACGGCGCTTTATGCCAAAGACCCGGCCAAGGCGCGCGATCTGTCGCAGCAACGTGGTCAACTCGCCAAGGAGCTGGCCCAGGCGGAGGACGCCTGGCTCATGGCGACCGACGCCTACGAGACCGCAGCGGGCGGGGAGTGAGGCAAGTGGACGAGGGTGTCTCAATGGATCGACATCGTGCGCGATGCAACGCGGACGGGCGCCGAAGGATCGGGAACGGTGCCGAGCGCGTGGCACAGGTCGCACTCCTTCAGCTCGCGCTCATGATGACGACCGCCACCGCCACCGAGGCCGGCAGCGGTGCCAACACGCGCTGGTACGGCTCCGTCAATCGCGCCAGCGTCGTGTTGCGCGATGCCCGCGGCTTCCACGTCGTCGATCGCGAGACGGGCTACGTGCTCTATGATGACGGCTACTGTAGCAAGCGACAGAAATCGCGGCTGAAGGGCGTCGCCGGGCGCCTTCACAGCAAGGCCGTCTATTTCTGCTCGCGGACCAGGCGGCACGAGAGCAAGTGGGCCTGGACCGAAGCCGAGTACCACATGGCCCGCGACAAGGGGCGCGACGTCTGGCGCCTGCTGTGGATCGAGGAGCGCGCCGATGCCGACGGTCGCAAGCCGGCGCTGGATCAGCGCATCGCGCAGGCCAAAGTCGTGCCCGAGGTGAGGAGCTACGACGAGATCCTCGACGGCATCGCCTGCAAGGTCACCTTCGAGCAGTTCGGCAGCGCCACCGAGACCAAGGGCCCGGAGTACGTCCGCCTCTCGAGCCCGTTCGGCGAATGCGCCCGGGGCAAGGTCGAGGGGAGCCGCCTGCCTCCCGGGACCTACGCCTGCGACTCCGGCGTCGATACCACCTTCCTCGCGCGACGCTCGGTCTCGATCGAGAACCGGGGCACCGCCGCCGCCCCCGAGCTTTACCTGCTCGTCTCCGGCCGCAAGCCGCAGTCCTGCGCCATCGAGTCCTCCGGCTGAGTGGCGGCTCGGCTCGGGCTTGACAATGCTACGGTTGGCGATCCCGGCAGGACTCGAACCTGCGACCCTCTGCTTAGAAGGCAGATGCTCTATCCGGCTGAGCTACGGGACCGTTGGCGCCTTGTAACACAGGCGTCGCGGCACGTCTCATGCCCGGCCGTTCGCAAGCCGGCCGGGCCAGGGCCAAGCGGCGTCCCGCTCAGTGCGTCCAGCTGCCAGTACGGCCGAACCGGAAGTTGTCGGCGTAGGATTTGCGCACGAATTTCCGCGGCTTGGGCTCGCTGAGCGTGTACGGGATGCCCATCCGCTCGGCGTAGGCGACGGCCTCGGCGGCGGTGTCGAACTCGAGCCGCACCTGGCCGCGGGTATCGCCGGACGACGTCCAGCCCATCAGCGGGTCGATCGAGCGCGGCGCTTCCGGCTCGAACTCCAGCACCCACTCCTTGGTGTTCGCCGTCCCCGATTGCATCGCCGACTTGGCCGGCTGGTAGATGCGCGCGCGCATGCGCCCTCTCCATGTTCACGCGCCCCGGATATCTCGCACCCTGGGCGCTCCACTTGCCGCTGAGGTAGCGCTTCGCCGGGCGGCCCGTCAACCATGCCGCCGCCACGCGCTGTCAGGCCTTCGTCTGAGGCAATTGGCCCTATCCAGGGGCTCCGTATGCATCAACGCATTCGAATGCTATCATTTGGGGATAAGGATTAGAGACAACCAGGGAGGGAACATGCTGGGCTTCATCAGGAACGTGCTCGCGGTGATCGGGCTCGCCGCCATCGTGGCGGCCGGTGCGGGCTACGCCAAGATGAAATCGACGCTCGCCGCCTTCGATCCGGAGGCCGGCGCCACCTACAAGCGCATGATGGACGCCTTGCTCGCCACCGGCAACCCGGCCGAGGCGACGGTGTGGAAGGCCAAGGTGAAGGACGGCGTGACGTTCGACGACGCCGACCAGTCGATCAAGTCGATCGCCAACGCCATGAACATCAAGAGCGTCGGCGAGCTTCCGCTCGGCGATCAGGTCAGCGCGCAGGAGGGCAAGCCCTGGCGCAAGCTCAAGATCTATCTCTACTGCAACCCGCTGACCGCGGCCCACATGATCGAGTTCTCCGAGGCATACGCGGCCTACCTGCCCTGCCGCGTCGCCCTGCTCGAGGACAAGAACAAGCAGCTCTGGATCTACACCCTGGACATGGACATGATGATCCACGGCGGCAAGCCGCTGCCTCCGGCGCTGAAGGAGGAGGCCATGAAGGTCAAGGAGATCATGAAGGCCATCCTGGAGAAGGGCGCGCAGGGCGAGTTCTGATCGCCTCGCCGGTCCGCCCGGCAGGCTCTCGGGCGCCACCGGGCCGAGCACTCCCGGCTGCGAAAATGTCATGACTGAGCGGCGCGGTGCGCATCGTGCCGTGCCGCTTTGCCGTGGACGCCGGGTCGGGATTGCCGTATCGGCAACCTCTCGCATCCCCGAGCCAGAAGCCTGCCGTGAGCGCGCCGATCGACCATCTCCGCTCCGCTCTGCCCCCCGGCGCGCCCTATTGGGTCGCCGGCGCCTCGCCGGCGCGCGCCTTCTACCGCGGCCTCGCCGTCGCCCTCACCATCCCCGGCGTCATCCTGCTCGCGTCCTGCTCGGGCTTCGGCGCGCTGGCCCGTGACGCCGGCTTCTCGCTTTCCAATTCGCTGCTGATGATGGCCAGCATGTTCGCGCTCCCCGCGCAGGTCGTGATGACCGACCAGCTCGCCCGCGGCGGATCGGTCCTCGCCGGCGCGCTGGCCGTGACACTGACCGGCATCCGCATGCTGCCCATGGTGGTGACGCTGATGCCGTTCCTGAGGTCGGCCGAGCCGCGCCCTGGCTGGCGCACCTACCTCGCGGTGCACGCCATCGCTATCACCGCCTGGATCGAAGGCTTTCGCCGCCTGCCGCACATCCCGGAGGCGCTGCGGCTGCCGCATTTTCTCGGCATCGGCGTCGGGTTGATCACCATCTCCGTGGTCGGTACCGGCATCGGCTACGAGGTCGCGGGCGTGCTGCCTGCTGTGCTGGCGGCGACGCTGCTGTTCCTGACGCCGATCTATTTCATCCTGTCGCTGCTGGCGACGGCGGGCGTCGCCGCCGACCGGCTGGCGATCGGCGTCGGATGCACCCTGGGGCCCGTGTTCTTCGTGCTGGCGCCGGGCTTCGACCTGCTGTTGACCGGGCTGATAGGGGGCACGCTGGCGCACTTCGGAGCCAAGCGGTGGCAGCGGGGCTTCGTCCTCCACGACGACGAAGGGGGGCACTGATGGGCAGTGTCGGCAGCGGCTGGACGGCGGCCCTGATCCTGCTGCTCGTCGCGGTGCTGGCCCACGAGCCGTGGCGCTGGGCGGGGCTCTATCTCGGCCGCAACATCGACGTCGGCGGCGAGCTGTTCAAGTGGGTGCGCGCCGTGGCGACCGCGCTGGTCTCGGGGCTGGTGATGCGCCTCATCCTGTTCCCGGCCGGCGCGCTGGCCCACCTGCCGATGACCTTGCGCCTCGGCGCCTTCGTCGGCGGAATCGCGGTGTTCTTTCTCGCGCGGCGCTCGCTGGCGGCGGGGGTCGGGGCGGGGGTGGTCCTGCTCATCGCGGGGCAGCTGCTGGTGGCAGGATGAGTGCATGGCGAAGTGCTGCCAGCCCGGCCGGTAGTCGGCCGTATCGGGCGGCTTCAGTTCGGAGGGAGGCCTAGATGACTTATCGCGGCGGTGCAGCTCTCAGCTGGCAGGCGGATTACAGCCAGATCTATCTCGTCGACAGTGCGGATTCGCGCTTCGATGCGCCGGTGGACATTAAGGAGGAGATCGAGAAGCGCCGTTGGCAGCGGCTCAAGTCGGGACTGGTCGTCTACACTCGCGATTGGCTGCAGCAGGTCATTGAAATTCGCATCTTCGGGGCGCCGCAAGACGCCGATTCCGTCGAATGGCGCAGTGGCCGAGGTTGGACGCAGACGGAAGCCGCAAGCGCGGCATTCCCCTCGCGCATGTTCACCGTCAGCTCGCCGTCGAAAGCCGGCACGGAGAGCTATGGTCCCTTCTTCCGGACAGACGCGTCCGAAATGATCATTCGCATCCACTGGATGGAGCAGACTGAGCGCCGGGACGACAGCGAGCCGGGACCGGCGGACGTCATGCGACTCGATCTCTGGCCGGCGTAGCAAGGCGCTGGTCCGAAGCGCGCCGTCGAGCAAGTTGTCGGCTCACACCGCCTGCACTTCCTGCACCTCGGGGCAGAAGTGGCGCAGCAGGTTTTCGATGCCGTGGCGCAGCGTGGCGGTGGACGATGGGCAGCCGGCGCAGGCGCCGCGCATGTGCAGGTAGACGATGCCGTCGCGGAAGCCGTGGAACGTGATGTCGCCGCCGTCCTGGGCCACGGCCGGGCGCACGCGCGTCTCGATCAACTCCTTGATGGTGGCGACGACGCTCTCGTCCTTGGCGTCGTAGCTCGAGCCCGCGTCGTCGTTGGCGCCGCCCTGGCCTTCGACCACCGGCGCGCCCGACATGTAGTGCTCCATGATGGCGCCGAGGATGACGGGCTTCAGATGCTGCCACTCCGTGTCGCCCTTGGTCACCGAGATGAAGTCGGATCCGAGGAACACGCCGGTTACGCCGTCGATGTCGAACAGGCGCAGCGCCAGCGGCGAGGCAGAAGCATCCTTCTTGCCGCGGTAGTCGGCGGTGCCGCCGCCGAGGACGGGCTTGCCCGGAATGAACTTGAGCGTCGCGGGGTTCGGCGTCGCCTCGGTCTGGATGAACATCGCCGGTTTCTCCGTGATTGAGCCGTGCGGGCCCCGGACTCGGGGCCTCGGCGCGGCGGATTAGAATGGTTCCAGATAGATAGGTCAAGCCGGGCCCAGAGTCGAGCCTTGGACTCGGATATTCCCGGATTTCGAGAGCGGCCAATGGCCACGCAGGGCCCCGGATAGAGGATCAGGCCAGAGCCTTGATGTCCTCGATCGTGAGGTTGCCCGGCACGATGGTGATCGGGATCGGGAAGTTGCCGGCGTAGCGACCGGCCGCCAGCGAGGAGACGAGCGGGCCGGGCCCCTTGGCGTCGATCGCCGCGCCGAGCACCAGGATTGCGATGTCCTCGTCGGTGTCGATCAGCTTGGTGATCTCCTCGGGCGTGATGCCCTCGCGGATCACCTCCTCGGCGGGGACGCCCTCGTACCCGGCGTTGTTGAGCTTGCGCCGCATGAGGCGGAACAGGGCGCGCGCCTTGTTCGTCTCCTCCTCGAGCTGCTTCTGCTTGACGCCGATCCAGTGCTGCCCCTCCTGCGGCTCGATGACGTAGAGCATGACGATCGAGCCCGACGAGTGCGCGATGCGGCTCGCCGCGTAGAACAGCGCGGCCTCGACCTCCGCGCTCTCGTCGACGATGAGCAGGAACTTGCGGCGGTGGCCCGCCTCGAATGATCGGCGCTTTTTCATGCTCTCATGCTGCCATGGCAATGGAACGAAGACAACGCGGCGGTATGGCCGTCAGCCGGACCCCTGCCGATGCCCTCATCGGTGAATGAAGCCGACGACGTCCTTCACTTCGCGCAGGATCGGCGCCGCGATGGCGTCGGCGCGCTGGGCGCCGTCGGCCAGGATGGCGTCGATCGAGCCGGGGTCGGCCATCAGCCGCTGGATCTCGGCGCCGATGGGGCCGAGGCGGGTGACGGCCAGCTCCGCCAGCGCCTTCTTGAACGTCGAGAACTGCTGGCCGCCGTAATCGCCGAGCACCTGCGCCTTGGTCTTGTCGGCCAGCGCCGCGTAGATGCCGACCAGGTTGTCGGCCTCCGGGCGTGGCGCGAGACCGGCTTCCTCGGAGGGCAGCGGCTCGGGATCCGTCTTGGCCTTCTGCACCTTCTTGGCGATGGCGTCGGCATCATCGGAAAGGTTGATGCGCGACAGGTCCGAAGGGTCCGACTTCGACATCTTCTTGGTGCCGTCACGGAGCGACATGATGCGCGCCGCCGGGCCCTCGATGATCGGCTCCGGCTGCGGGAAGAACAGGCCGTCGGCGTAGCCGGCCGCCTCGATCTGCTGGCGATAGTCGTTGTTGAACTTCTGCGCGATGTCGCGGGCCAGCTCGAGATGCTGCTTCTGGTCCTCGCCGACCGGCACGTGCGTGGCGCGGTAGGCCAGGATGTCGGCCGCCATCAGGTTCGGATAGGCGTAGAGGCCGACGGAGGCGTTCTCGCGGTCCTTGCCGGCCTTCTCCTTGAACTGCGTCATGCGGTTGAGCCAGCCGAGGCGGGCGACGCAGTTGAACACCCAGGCCAGCTCGGCGTGGGCCGAGACCTGGCTCTGGTTGAACAGGATCGAGCGCTTCGGGTCGAGCCCGGCGGCGATGTAGGCGGCGGTGACGCGGCGGATGGCGTCGCGAAGCTCGGCCGGGTCCTGCCAGACCGTGATCGCGTGCAGGTCGACGACGCAGTAGATGCACTCGTGCGTCTTCTGCATCTCGATCCACTTGACCATGGCGCCGAGATAGTTGCCGAGGTGCAGGCTGCCGGTCGGCTGCATGCCGGAGAAGACGCGCTCTTGGAATGTCATCGCGAGTGTGGACCTTCGCTCGGGGTGGGTGGGTGCGCGCCTTGGACCGGCCGCGCCTCGGAGAGACGGCGCGGGTTATGGCGCGCGCCGCGAGCCCTGGCAAGCGGCGGTATAGGCAGGCGGGGCTTTGGGTCGGAGCCTCGCAGGCCGGGTCGGCGCGGCCCCGAGGCGGCAGGCGAGGATCACCTTGCCGAACATGCGCGAAAACGGCGCGAATCGAGCGCCGATCGGGGCGAACATGCGCGCGATCCGCTGCGCGAAAAGTGCTCCCGCCGTGCTCCTGGGCCGAAGCCGGGTGCCATACTTCTCCGGCCGCGTCCCCGGCCGAAGCATCGCCTCGCGCGGATCACGCGCACACGCCTTTGCCGCGGCTGCTCGCAGAGCAGCCGCTTCGTCGAGAAGGGGAGAACGGGGTGGCTTCCACCTACCGTGATTGCTTTGGGGATGCTGGCTCAGCGTGGCGCCTCGCGATTGTCGGCCTGTGCCTACGTCTGGGCTCCGAGCCGACAATCGCGAGATAAGCGCCACGCTCAGGCTAAGCATTTGCTGGTGTCCTCTTGTCCCGCAAATGCCGAGATGAGCTCGCGGCAACGGGGATCGGCATTTGCGGGACGGACACCAGCCCACCCCGTTGGCTCCGGCACTCATCGCAAAGCCCGCCGGATCATCCACCTCCGGCAGTCGCCCTGGTCCAGGCTTCACGACCTCGACCTGGGCCGCTTTCCGATACGCTCCAGCTGATGGGCAGCGGCTATCATGAGCGGAACCTCCGCCGCCCCGATCTCCCAGCTCGAGCCCAGGCTCCCATGCGGCGAACGAGGAGACTGTAACGGCAGCCGAAACGCCCGGGGATAACTCACCCTCACGAGTAACCCGGCTGTCATCGCGGGGCTTGTCCCCGCGATCCATCCCTCTGCGAGCTCAGAGCGGGGTCATCGGCCGCACACCCGGCAGTTCGCGAGCATGTAGACGAAATAGGTCCGCATGGGTGTGCTCCGTCTGGCTTCGGAGCATGCCGCACCATGGATCGTGGGGACAAGCCCCGCGATGACACCCCGAGTCGGGGTGACGCACCCTTTGGCCCATGACGTCGGCGCCCCGACGAGCAGTCAGACCGACATCACACTACGGGGCCCAAGTTGTCGGATCTCGCAAGCGGTCTCGATCCGACCTGCTTGCTACACTCCCGCGACGGACCATCTTGACAAACGATCGACTTGAGAACATTTTCAGCGCACCTCTGGATCAGAGGTGGCCGCCGGATGGTGGTCGAGCGCCCGGATGGGCAAAGGTGAACCGAACCGAGTTCGGTTGTCAGTCGCCGGATGGCGTAGATCGTTGCGGAGCTGGAAGCTCTTGTACGGTATGCACATTTGCTGCGCCTGTTCAACAGGGCCCGGTTCTCTCCTGAAAAGGCGAGAGAACCATGATCAAGACGAACCCGTATAAAACGATCATCCGTTTCGACCAGGTAGCTGAGCAGGCTGACGGGCCGATCAAGCGCATTGTGGGCTTTGTGCAGGCCAAGAACCTGCTGAGCCTCTTCGACGACGCCACGCTCGATGCGAACCCGCGCTCGGCGAAAGCCAACAGCGTTGTCTCCGAGATTATCGAGAGCGTTCGCGAGGCGCCCGGCACCTTTCAGTTTAAAACGAAAGGCATCTTGCTCGGCACCTCCGATTACACAGAGCTCGATCGCAAGCGCTACGAGCTTCGCTTCAACAATCCAGCCTACGAGGGCCTTCTCGATGGCGGCCACAACATGCTCGCGCTCGGCACGCACCTGCTGAGCCATGTGATGGACGATAAAGACATCAAGAAACTCAAGCTCTGGGAGGACATGAAAGCCGCGTGGGAGATCAATCGCGAGGCTGTCAATGCGATTCGCGATGAATTTGAATTCAAGCTCCCCGTGGAACTTCTGGTACCATCCGATCCCGAAGACGACCAGCTGGTGTCAGAGTTTAGGTTGGCTCTAATCGACGTCTGCGCTGCACGCAACAACAATGCCCAGCTAACGACCGAAGCGAAGGCGAACCAGAGAGGCTTCTACGAGGAGATCCGCAAGCGGCTTCCAAAGGAGATCGCCGATCGTGTCGAGTGGAAGAGTAACGACTGGGACAGCGACGATAGCAAGCCGATCAAAGTGCGCGATCTCGTCGCTCTTGCCTGGATACCGCTTACAGTGCTCAACGAGCACGGCCTGCTGCCGAAGCAGACAGATACAGGCACACCACTTAACTTCACGGTCTTACCACAGAACATATACCGCAATAAGGGTGAGCTTTCCAAGCTTTTCGACAAGCTGATGGAGCACCCCGAAGTGTCAAGGGCCAAGAATGGGCCACAGCACGAGATGCACAACAGCGCGGTCGGCAGCGCATTCGGCGTTCTGGCTGCGCTGCCCGAGCTCTACGACAAAATCTTTGTCGAGATGGGCGATGCATACAATAAGGAGACAAAGGGGAAGTTTGGAAAAATCAAGGCTGTCAAAGTTCCAAAGCGCGGCTCGGCAATGGCCCCCTTCACTCTCGACGAATCCGATTTCGGAGTGCCTGATGGGTTTGTGCTTCCGATTCTATACGGCCTGAAGGCACTAATGAAAATTCAGGACGGCAAGGTCTCGTGGAGCGCCGACCCCAAGGCATTCCTAGACCGCCATATGCGATCTCTCGTTGGGGCGTTCCGTATGCCAATGGAGATGGCCGGCTTCGATCCGCAGAAGGTTGCCAAAAGCGAGAACTCCTACAACTTCATGGTCGGTGAGGTCGAAAAGGCTCAGATCAAGGAACGCGCTGTAACCTAAGTGAGGAGCAGTCAGGTTCGCGGCTTGTCGTGGCCGCGAACCGAATGCCCGCTAGCACAGTTAGCATGATGTGGTCCACGGCCAATCACCGCCGCCGCATCGCCCCCCTCAAGCTCCCCAGCCGAAGTGCGCCGGTGAGGACGGCCAGCACCCCGTACGTGACCATTCCGGCGGTGACGAGGGCGGCCAGCGCCGAGAAACGGATGGCGGTCGGCTGCGTGGCGGCGAGCCACGGCGACAGCAGCGGTATCGCCAGCCACAGCACCACGCCCATCACCGCGCTCGCCAGCGCGATCAGCGGCAGCACGCGGGCGAGGCGGGCGTCGGCGGCGAAATCGCCGTTGCTGGCGAGCTTCAGCCACAACAGCAGTGTGTTGGCCCACGCGGCGAGCGTCGTCGCCAGCGCCACGCCGACGTGCGGATAGTACCCGAGCGACTGGAACAGGAAGAACAGCGCCAGCGCGCCGAGCACGTTGATGACCAGGTTGACCGCCGCGTAGCGCATCGGCGTCGCCGTGTCCTCGCGCGCGAAGAACGCCGGCTGGAACACCTTGATCAGCACGAACGCCGGCAGGCCCCAGGCGTAGGCCGCGAGCGCTGCGGCGGTGGCGGGCGTGTCGGCGGCGGTGAAGGCGCCGCGCTGGAACAGAACCGAGACGATCGGCTCGGCCGCGACGCCGAGCGCCACCGAGGCGGGCAGCGTCAGCGCCAGGCCCAGCTCGAGCGAGCGGTTCTGGCTGTCCATCGCCGCCTTGGTGTCGCCGGCGCGCAGCTTGCGCGACAGGTCCGGCAGCAGCACGACGCCGATGGCGACGCCGACGATGCCGAGCGGCAGCTGGTAGAGCCGGTCGGCGTAGTAGAGGTAGGAGATGGCGCCGGCCTGCAGCGAGGCGATGATGGTGCCGACGACGATGTTGATCTGCGTGATGCCGCCCGAGACCAGCCCCGGAATGCCGAGCTTGACGAGGCGCTGCACGCCCTCGGTGTAGCGCGGGCGACGCAGCCGCAGCCCCATGCCGGCGCGCTTGGCCGCGATCCACAGCATCGTGAGCTGGGCTAGGCCGGCGATGAGCACGCCCGTCGCCAGCACGATGCCGGCTTGAGGCTTGTGGCTGTAGCCGAGCGCGATGGCGAGGCCGATCGCCCCCACCAGCACGATGTTGAGCAGGATCGGCGCCGCTGCGGCGGCCCAGAAGCGGTGCAGCGAGTTGAGCACGCCCGACAGCAGGGCGACCAGCGACATGCAGAAGAGGTAGGGGAAGGCGATCTGCGTCAGCAGCACCGCGAGGTCGTACTTGGCCGGGTCGGGCATGAAGCCGGGCGCCAGCAGAGCCATCAGCCACGGCATGCCGAGCATGGCGAGCGCCGAGAACACGATCAGCACGAAGCCGAGCACCGCCATCGCCTCCTCGGCGAAGGTGCGCGCGGCGGCCTCTCCCTCACCCTCCAGCCGGCGAGCGAACAGCGGCACGAAGGCCGAGTTGAACGCGCCCTCGGCGAACAGCCGCCGGAACAGGTTCGGGAAGCGGAAGGCGACGAAGAACGCGTCGGCGACGGCGCCCGACCCCAGCGCGGCGGCGATGAGGATGTCGCGGGCGAACCCGAGGAGGCGGCTGATCATGGTCAGCCCGCCGACGGTGGCGAAGGCGCGATAGAGGCTCATGGGGCCGCGAGGTAGCCGGGAACGCGGGCCGTGGCAAGGCGCTCAGAGGGCGGCATCCGGCTCAAACCTTGCCGGTCGCCACCACCAGACCATGGCTTTCCGCGAGCGCGCCGGGGACCAGCTCGGCGGCGAGGAGGCGGCGCGGATCGACCGGGCCGGGCAGGCGGATCTGGCCCGGCGGCACGGGCTTGAATCCGAAGCGGCCATAGTAGGGCTCGTCGCCGACCAGCACGATGAGCCGGACGCCGCCCGCGCGCGCCGCCTCGATGGCCTCGCCGATCAGCCGGCGGCCGAAGCCCTGGTTGGCGAAATCCGGGTCGACGGCCAGCGGCCCGAGCAGCAGTGCGCCGACCCTGCCTCCGATCGTCACCTCGGTCATCCGCAACGCCGCAACGAGCTGGTTGCCGGCGAACGCGCCGCGGCAGTAGGGCGAAACCGTCCCCGTGCCCTCCCGCACGCGATACGCCGTGCGCGCGAACCGGCCGGGCCCAAACACGCGCGCGTGCAGCGCGGCGATCGAAGCGGCGTCGCGCTCGGCGAGCGGGCGGGTGAACGGCAGTGGCGACATGATCTCGGTCGGGGGTCCGGTCGGAGCTTTGCGGCGCGCTGAAGGATAGAGGTCGGGCGGGGGCTAGCACGCGATGGCCGCAGGGTCCAGACCGCCGGTGACGCAACCGCGTCTTCGGCGTGGCTGCTTGCCAGCCCAACACGTTGACCGGCGCAATCACCACGTTTCGGCGCGCGGCTGGCCGTCGAGCACCTCGGCGAGCCGGCGCCGCACCGGCCCGATCGTGCCCTCGGGCAGCGCCGTCGCGGCGAAGAAGCCCTGCTCGGCGATCTCGCTGTTCGGCTCGGGCACGCGCAGCCGCCGCCACCGGCGCACCACGTGCAGCGCAATGTGATCGTTGGGGAAGGCGGCCGAGTTCGAATAGATGCCGAACAAGTCAGGGGCGCCGTCGAGGCCGATGCCGGCCTCCTCGTCGAGCTCCCGCGTCAGCGCCGTCAGAACCGTCTCGCCCTTTTCCACGCCGCCGCCGGGGAAGTGCCATCCGGGCCGGTAGGTGTGGCGCACGAGGAGAACGCGGCTGTCCGCGTCGAGCACGACGCCTTGGGCGCCGAGCGTCAGGCTGCGGCTCAATCGCCAATATCGCTGCAAGGACTTGGTCAGGAAGAATTTCAGCGGCAATGTGGGCTCCCGCGCGGGTTATTCGTAACTGTTTCGGCTGCTTCGACCGCCTTGGCAAGCGCAAGCGCCGCCGTCTTCGTGCTAGTGTTCCGTCTCAGACATTTGCATCCCTCTGCGGCCAAGCTCCGAGCAAATGTCTGAGACATAAGGAACACTAGTAACTCTATGATCCTAGTGTTGCTTTTGTCACTGACGCTTGGCAGACCACCTTGCAGCAACCGGGAACCAAGCGTCAGTGACGCAACACTAGAGACGTCCGGACCAAGCGGACCTCCGCACCCTGCGCAAGCGGCCGAGAAGCGAGATGACCGAGACGGCGACCCTTGCCCATATCTCCGACCTGCACCTCTCGACGGTGACCGGGTTCGGCCCGCGCCACTGGAACGTGAAGCGCGGCCTCGGCTTCCTCAACTGGCAGCGGGGCCGCCGCCGCGTGCACACGCGCGCCACCGCCGACCGCCTGGTCGACGACATGATGGAGCAGGAGCCCGACCACATCGCGGTCACCGGCGACCTGGTCAACATCGGGCTGCCGGCGGAATACGAGGCGGCAAGACGCTGGCTGGAGAGCGTCGGCCCGCCCGACCGCGTCACCGTGGTGCCCGGCAACCATGACATCTACACGCGCCTGAAGGGCGACCCGGGCATCGCCCGCTGGTCGCCGTACATGAGCCCCGACCGATGGGGATCGTCGGCGAGGCTCGGCGGACGCGACGGGTTCCCGTTCCTGCGCCGCGTCGGCCCGATGGCGCTCGTCGCGCTCTGCTCGGCCGTGCCGACCCCGCCGTTCGTCGCCGCCGGCCGCCTGGGGGCGGAGCAGCTCGAGGCCCTCGGCCGCGCCCTCGATCTCGCCGCCGCCGAGGGCCTCATCCGCATCGTGCTCATCCACCACCCGCCGATACCCGGCCAGGCCCCGCGCTTGCGCGGCCTCGCCGATTGCGCCGAGCTCGGCAGGGTGCTGTACGAGCACGGCGCCGATCTCGTGCTGTTCGGCCATAATCACCGCAACACCATGAGCGAGGTGGCGACGCGCCGCGGCCGCATGCTGGTCTCTGGCGTCGGCTCGGGCTCGGCCGGCCGCGCTCACCATGGCGAGCCGCTGGCGCGCTATCACCTGTTCCATCTGGCGAAGGCAGCGGGCAAGGTGTGGATCGAGATGACGGCCCGCGGGCTCGACCGGCCGGACGGTGGCATCGTCGAGCTGGAGAAGCGCGTGCTGGTCTCCTGAGCCCCGCAGCTGGAAGTACGCGACCCGAGAGGACGCATCGATGACGACGAGCGGCGCCCCCGAGGCGGCACGCCCGATGCCGGTCTGGCTGATGATCCTCGCCGCGTCGTCGGCGGTCGGCATCGCCATGGGTCTGCGGCAGGTGATGGGCCTCTACATGAAGCCGCTCACCACGGAGCTCGGCGTCGGCCGCGAAGAGTTCGCCCTCGCCATCGCCATAGCCAACATCGTTTGGGGCATCGCGGCGCCGTTCATGGGCGCCGTTTCGGATACTTACGGCAGCGCCCGCATCGTCATGGCCGGAGGCCTTTGCGGCGCCGCCGGCCTGCTGCTGACCATGACCGCGGCGAGCCCGATGCAGCTCTATGCTGCGGGCGTGCTCCTCGGCCTCGGCGTCGCAGGATCCGGCATCAACGCCCTCGTCGGTGCCGTCTCCCGCATGGTGCCGCCGGAGCGCCGCGCCGCCGCCGTCGCCACGCTGGGGCTGGGCAGCGGCACCGGCATCCTCGTCGCCCTTCCCTATGCCCACCTGCTGATGGAATGGACCGGCTGGAAGACGAGCCTCGCCTGGCTGGCGGCGACCGCGCTGTTGGTTGTGCCGCTGGCCATGGCCGTTCGCGACAAGCCGGCCGGAGACGCCGCCGCGGCGCGAGGCCAAACTCTCCGCGAGGCGCTGGCCGAGGCCTTCGCGCACAGGGGGTTCTGGCTGCTGACGGCGAGCTTCTTCGTCTGCGGCTTCCACGTCGTCTTCTACGGCGCCCACCTGCCGGCCTACGTCGCCGACCTCGGTATGCCCGACAGCGTCGCGGTGGCCGCGCTGACGGTGGTCGGCCTCGGCAACCTGGCAGGCACCTGGTTGGCCGGCGAATGGGGCAAGCGCCTGCCCAAGCGCTGGGGGCTGGCGCTGATCTATGGCGCGCGGTCGATCGTGTTCCTGGGCTTCCTGTTCCTGCCCATGACGCCGGCCACGGTCATCGCGCTCAGCGCCGCCGTCGGCCTGCTCTGGCTTTCCACCGTCCCGCTGACCTCGACGCTCGTCGCCACGTTCTTCGGGCCGGCCTGGATGACCATGCTCTACGGCATCGTCTTCCTCGCGCACCAGCTGGGCGCGTTCTTGGGCGTCTGGCTCGGCGGCGTGGTCTTCGACCGGCTGAAGTCGTATGATGCGATGTGGTGGATCTCGGTCGCCCTCGGCCTGCTCGCGGCCCTGGTGACCGTCCCGATCGTCGAGCGTCCGGCGCCGCGGGCAGCGCCGGTTGCGCCCGCTGGCGATCCGGAAACGGCGAGGTAGTGTTGCCATGCCCCTGCGGACGGAGAGCTCAGAGACGGCAAGGCACCGGACCGTCGGTCTGGCGCCGCCCGACCGCATGCCGCCCGCCGTGCGCGTCACTGTGTTCGCGGGCCTTCTGGCTCTGCTCGCCGGCGCCGGGGCGATCTTGGCCGCCCGCGGCCCGGCCATTCTGATCGACCTCGCCGCCGCGGCCAGCCGCTGGCTGTGTCTTTGATTTCGCTCAGTGCCTGCTTGCTACTTCTCGTCCCTTGTCGGAATTCCGTGACAGGTGCATGGTCACATTCAAATGTTCGCAACCAAAGGGAGGAAGGGAATGCTGCAACGGATGCTGATCAAGGCTGCGGTCGCCGCGGCTGCGCTCGCGCTGGGCACCATGGCGGCTAGCGCCGGCGACCAGCTCAAGACCTACTCGAAAAAGGCCGCCTTCGACGACGTCAAGGCCGATGTGGCCGATGCCATCATCGCCAAGGGCCTGACGGTCGACTACCGCGGCAACATCGGCGGCATGCTGGACCGCACCGGCAAGGATGTCGGCTCCGACAAGAAGGTCTACAAGGCCGCCGAGTACGTGACCTTCTGCTCGTCCAAGCTGTCGCGCGCCATGATGGAGGCCGACAGCGGCAACATGGGCTACTGCCCCTACGTGGTGTTCTACTACGAGGCCGCCGACAAGCCGGGCGAGATCGTGGTCGGCTACCGCCGTCCGGGCGAGGGCAAGAACGACGCCGCCAAGAAGGCCCTGAAGGACATCGACGACCTGCTCGACGGCATCGTCAAGGAAGCGACGAAGTAATCCGTCGATCTCCGCTGAGCAACGTACTTTGGTCACATGCGAGACGCCGGCATCGTCCGGCGTCTTGACATTTTGGGCCCCGCGCGGCCTGATGCAGGGGTGACGGTTCCGGATGCGACGGCCTCGCATCCGGTGAAAAGGGAACGCGGTGTGGAGCACTCTTCCGAAAGGGGAGGCTCCGATGCCGCGGCTGCCCCCGCAACTGTAAGCGGCGAGCCTGCTCCACTCATGCCACTGACGAGCCCCTCATGGGCGAGTCGGGAAGGCTGGAGGAGGCGCCCGAGCCGCGAGCCAGGAGACCTGCCGGCACAAGTCGCCCATCCTGCGCGCGGGGCGTGCGCGGGAACGGACCACCGTAGTGGCGACTGATGTGCAACCGGCAGGGAGCAACGTCAGTATGACCGCACGCGCTGATATCCTCTAGCAGGATGACTTGATACTCCACCGTGCCCCCGTCCTCGACGGGCGGAACCCGGTGGCGTCTCGGCGTTTGTGAAGCGCAGTCGTTCTGGCGTCTCCCCCAATCAGTCCATGCGACGGGGGTTACGAATGCATACCGCGAACCGGATCAACAGGAGGCTCGGCGGGCCGCTTACGGCGGCGCTGCTCGGAACGGTGGCCCTTTGGGTGCCGCCGGCGGCGGCGCAGCAGGCCGGAGGACAGCAGACGGCGGGCGGCCAGGTCGCCGCCGCCGAGCTGCCGCCGGTCGTCGTCCAGGGTGCAACGCTGGAGGCCAAGCATCCGAGGCCTGCCAGAGCGTCGGGACCAGCGTCTGACGACGGCGAGCCGCCGGCCAAGGCGAAGAAGCCGAAAAAGCCGGCCGCCACAGCCCCGGCTCCCGCATCGGCGGGCGTCCCGGGCGTCGAGGTCGTGAGCGGGCCGCAGGAGGGCACGGCATCGAGCGGTGGCACAGCCGGCGGCGTCCCAACCGACCGCCTCGGCACCTCGGTTTCGGTCGTCACGGGCGAGGAGCTCAAGAACCGCCAGATCCACACGGTGGGCGACGCCCTGCGCTCGCTTCCTGGCGTTGCGGTCAGTCAGCAGGGCGGAGCGGGCAGCCTGTCCCTGGTCCGAATTCGCGGCGGCGAGAGCCGGCATACGCTGGTGCTGATCGACGGCGTCGAGGTCAACGCGGCGACCGACGGCCTCATGGACTTCGCCAATCTCTCGACCGACGACGTTGCACGCATAGAGGTGCTGCGCGGCCCCCAGAGCGGCATCTACGGCTCCAATGCGCTCTCCGGTGTCGTTAACATCATCACCAACTCGGGCCGCGGCCCGATCACCTTGCGCCTGACCGGCGAAGCCGGCTCACACAATACGCAGGGAGGGTCGTTGCAGGTCTCGGGCGGCACCGACCGCGCCTGGGGCTCGGTCACACTCTCGGGTCGGCATACGGACGGCTTCAACATCGCGCCTCTCGGCCACGAAAAGGACGGCAGCCGGCTCAATACGTTCACGTTCACCGGCGGCGTCAGGCCGATCGAGGGACTGCAGATCGACGCCACTTGGCGCCGCTCCGTCCTCACCTCGGACTTCGACGGCTTTGAAGGCTGGCTCGGTGGCTTCCAGGTGGCGAACGACAATGCATCGACCTCGGAGCGGGCCATCACGCTCGGCCGCCTCGCGGCGACGCTGGAGCTCCTGGACAAGCACCTGATCACCACCGGCTATGTGACGCAGGGCCGCAACAACTATTTCGCCGACGACCGCGGCTCGTTCGCATCGATTGCCAGGACGCGCGATGAGACGACGACCTACGGCGCCACGAGTACCTATCGCCTCGACGGCCCGGCAGGGCTGCCTGTCCGCCATTTCTTCACGGGGCTGGTCGAGCAGAGGCATGAAAGCTTCGACCAGACGAGCCCGCTGGCCACGGCCAAGGACCACGCGCGCACCAGCTATGCCGGCGAGGCTCGCGGCGAGTACTGGAGCCACTTGTTTCTCGGTGTCGGGCTCCGGCATGACGACAACGACGTCTTCGACGATTACACGACGTGGCGCGCGCAGGGCTCGCTCAAGGTGCCGGGCACCGTCGTCCGTCTGCACGCGAGCGGCGGCACCGGCGTCAAGTACCCGACCTTCGCCGACCTCTACGGCACCTACTCACGATATGTGGCCAACCCGCTGCTGAAGCCGGAAACCTCGCTCGGATGGGACGCCGGTGCCGAGGCGACCCTGTTCGGCGGGGCCACGATTATTGACGTAACCTACTTCCAGGCGACGCTCGAGAACGAGTTCAAGGCCAACTTCGACATGTGGCCCATCATCACGACCGAGAATCTTGCGGGTACCAGCCACCGCCGCGGCATCGAGGTGTCGCTGAGGCAGAAGCTCGCCAATGACGTTGTCGTCACCGCGGCCTACACGTTCACCGACCCGCGCGACGACAAGGGCCTACTGGAGACGCGGCGGCCGAAGCATTCCGGCAAGGTCAATGTCGATTGGGCCTTCGCCGGCGGGCGCGGACGGCTCGGAGTCGGAGCGTCCTACAACGGCACTATGAGCGACATCGCGTTTCCGGCATGGCCACTGCCCTCGACGACCGTCTTCCTCGAGGACTACTGGCTCGTGAACCTCACGGCGTCCTACAAGTTGACGCCCAGCATGGAGCTGTACGGTCGCGTCGAGAATATCCTCGACCAGCACTACCAGGACATCTTCGGCTACAACGCCACGTCCGGCGTGACAGCCTACGCCGGCGTGAAGCTCACCTTCGAGGACCCGTCGACCGCGGCGTGGGCGAGATACAGGGAGTGATGCAGGCGTGAGAATGCGTGGGCGAGCGGCACTGGCAATGATGGCAGCGTGGGGTTGCGCCGCCATGCTCGCCGCGCCGCGCGCCGACGCCGGCTCCGCCGAGGCACGACCGCCCGCGCGCATCGTCTCGCTCAACGTCTGCACCGACCAGATCCTCGTCGATCTGGTAGCGCCGTCGCGCATCCGCGCGCTGAGCTGGCTGGCGGCCGACCCGACCCTGTCGGCCATCGCCGATCGCGCCGAGGCCTTCCCCGGCGTCCGCGACCAGGCCGAGGAGGTCCTGGCCCTCGACCCCGATCTCGTCATCGCCCAGGAGTATTCCGCCACCGCCACCGTCTCCATGCTCGAACGGCTCGGGCGCAAGGTGCTGATGGTGCCGCTGGCAACGGATTTCGAAGGCATCAGGAAGGCCGTGCGCACCATCTCCGCGGCGGTGGGAGAGACGGCGCGCGGTGAGGAGATCGTCGCCCGCTTCGATGCCCGGCTGGCGGCCGTGAAGCCGCCTGCGCGCGAGCACCGCCCGACCGCCATCGCCTGGGAGGTCAACAGCCTGACGTCGGGACCGCGCACGCTGCTCGACGAGGCCATGACCGCGGCAGGCTTCGACAACCTGGCCCGCGGGGAGGCGCTGGGCGCGGGCGGACGGCTGCCGCTCGAGTCGCTGGTGGCCTCGCCCCCCGACCTGCTCGTCTACGCCAATGGCCCCGACGAGTTCCGCACCGTGACGGCCGACAACCTGCGCCATCCGGCCCTGCGCGAGGTCGCGCGCCGCCGGCCCACCATCCACATCGCCATGCCGCAATGGCTGTGCGGAACGCCCGAGCTGGCCGGCGCGGTGGAACGCCTCGCCGACGCCCGAAAAGCGTTGCTCGGTATCGCCGGGAGAGGCGCAACGAGTTCCCCTCCCCCGCCGGGGGAGGGGCCAGGGGT